>Ga0209611_10005024_pt1 | contig 22390 bp, 26 predicted proteins | sample S1TSphgellanicum_3_FD_187693 | JGI IMG/M metagenome (GOLD analysis project Ga0209611, IMG submission 187693) | Host-associated microbial communities from peat moss isolated from Minnesota, USA - S1T2_Fc - Sphagnum magellanicum MG (SPAdes) (version 2) | ecosystem: Host-associated > Plants > Peat... | reverse complement strand
TTTTGTTTAAAGTTTTTTTTTTTTAAATTCATAATATGGACTAAGGTTAAAATCTTTGTTGACATTTTTGACCTAGGATTAGAATGAATGTATTTTAGCACTTTGGCCTATGGTTGAAACATTTTTTTAACAATTTGGTGGCCTAAGGTTGGAGTCATCTGCCAATCAATATAGCTCTTTGGAAATTCCCTACAAGTTTAGAGTCTCAAGACCAACCATTGAAATGCTGAGGAGGCTCCTATGCAAGTAGTGTTTTTTGGTTCTATATATGTAGTAGAGCAAGACCCCAGTGGCCTATTCTGCTAGGCAAACAGCAGTGTTTTTTTGGTGGCGAAATTTCACCAGATTTTGCCCTCCAAAATATGATTTCGACCTATACAAAGGATTTTTCATGGAAAAATGACCCTTATTCGCCAGATTCCGAAAAAGAAATAAAGTCCAATTTGCCAGATTTTTTTGATAAGTTCCAGTAGGTAGCCAAGAATATAGAAGGATTCTGGTTTTTTTCTAATGACAGGGTGTGATGTACTTTTACTCTCTATATAGAAACTCAGTTACTATAATTCCTCTCGAACCTTGTGCATTAAATGCTGAGATTCAGCACTTCATACTGAGATTTAATAAAATTTCCTTACTTTGTGGATACCACCAAAAGAGGGGTTAGGGGGTGAAAGGAGGCCTAAAGTCATCCTATAATCAGCAATCCATTTCTATGAGCTGAAGCACCCATTTGTCTTCAATGTATATGCTGCTGCATTCATACATTTATCCTGGATTACAATACATCAATTATGTCTAGTAAAAGGCATTAACAAAGTTTTACCCTGATCAACAGCTTTCCAAGAGCCTCCACAGCTCAACAATCACAACTCTCTATCGCCTTGGATTCAAAGCATTGAAACGTGCAGTCATTTGGTCATACTCCATACGCCGCCTTGTATCTGAACATGGGCTTTGTTTTTTGCTTTCTGTTGTGGTGTGTCCAGTTGATAACCTCCGGCTCTCATCAGCAAATGATTTTCCAATCCTCGCGGAATCATCATAAGAGCTTCGAACCTTGCCTGATCTTGAGTCATTGTGCTTCTTATCTCCTCCACCAGCTGGATCCTCCACAGTCACCTTGCCATAGTAGTATTCGTTTGCTCCAAATGAGCTGGATTTATCATCAACTCCTAGCTTCTCCAAAGAGGAGTCATCAAGAGCATCATAATCTCCAAATCTCTCTCTTGAATGGGTTGATTGCCGACTCTCCTTGTGAGAATTGTAGTTGTCAAAGACTGGTTTGCTAGCTGACATTGGGTATGGTGGTGGTGGAACAATATGAGACCTATGACCCTCATCACTGTCACTGTCTAAGTCAGTCTCACTACTTTCATCTTGACTTGCAACAGTGTAATCTGGACGTCTGTCCCTATTACCCAATAATCCTATGTTTGCTTGACTCTTAAAGCTCTTGGCAAGCTCAGCTGCAGCACATGCTGCAGCCACTGCCCGATTGGCAGAATCAGCAGCAGCTTTTGCAGCAGCTGCTACATCTGTGTACTCAATTTTTGCCTCTTGTCTTGCCTGCCTGTATGTCTCTTCCTTGGGATGATCTTCCATGCGCTCCAGAGGCAAGCTATTCTTTCTTTGTGGGGGCATCTTCCCAAAAGGAATGAACTGCTTTTCAAATTTCTCATCAACAAGATGACAGGAAGACATGGTTGGGTCAGAGCTGGATCGGGGCACAGTTTTTGAAGAGATTGGAATGGAAGAGTTTGTTTTGGCCACATCTGAGGAAGCAACTTGCAGCTTCCCAACACCAGATGGGGTCAATGGCATTTCATGTGCGCCAAGGAACTGACTGGGACCATCCTGAAACAGAGGGAGAAAATCATGTCACTTCCAAAAAATTGAGAGAAACAGGAACTATTTTGAGAGCAATATTTGTTCCAGGAACCTACCAGCAAATCTTCAGGCATTAGCAGCAGTTCAGCTTCTGCACCACTAGGGTCCCAGGCTACATTGTACTCAGCTGCTATTTCTTTCATCAGCTTTAGCTTCACTTCGCCTGATGGCGCACGTACAGAAAGTTTCTCTATAATCTGCAAAAGTCCACAATCCCTCAACATCATAAGCAGCCTCACCACATCCTTCAAATCGCAAAACAAACAGCATGCTGTGTACCAAAGTACACCATTAGCCACACTGATGCCAAAGAATTACTTCACCAAGTGAGCTTCGATGGATGTGTTGTAATGGCATCTAAATTAGACATCCCTTTGCTGAATAAAACCAACCAGCAGATGTAAGTAACAAGAAAACACCAAATCAAGGGAATTGAGTACCCGGCGATTCACTGCACAATCAGGGCGCAGCTCACATGCTGCAGCTGCAAACTCTTTCCCATACTTTGCAGCAAAAAGTGTCCGAATTTGCAGCAGTTCTGGTAAATCCGCACACCGGGGGGAAGCAAATATCAAGCTAGAAATTGCTTCCTTTAAATCCATAGGACATAACCTGGGCAACAAGCAAATGCATTTGAACAAACAAAAAGGTCAAAAGACTCATCTTTCCAAGCATGGTGAGGGTGTTGTCAACAAGCCTGCTCAAAATTCTGCTCAAAATAGGTCCTTTGCTTTCAAAACTACTGGTTAGTACAGGTTGTGGAGGCATGCCTTTGAGAGTCGATGATGGGGAGGCGGACAACAACAAGCTCGCAGAAAAGTTCAAGTATATCATATGCTGCCATGATGTTCTCTTCCCTGATGACATGTTCAACCTGCAGCAGCACCGCATCAGAGGCAGCTAAAATTAGGGATCCAATCATATTCAAGCTCACATTGAGTCAAGCTCACTCTCTGCTTTGCTTGCCGGATTCCTGAAGTCCTTTTGAAATGATACAGACATGGAAAAACAGAGAAGAAAAAGCAAAAGAGCCTACTTTCACATTGTCAGCTCTGTGGAATGAAGAGCAGAAGAAAACCAGTCAAGAGAGAGAGAGAAAGAGAGAAAATGGTATGATGTAACATACTCGAATGCGGGCACTGGGTTCCTGGCCTGATGTAAGGAGCTGCGCAATATCCTTGCGTAGCTGCTTCACTTGACTGTCACGCTTGTTGCGAATAAGCTTGATTCGCGCTGTTGCCAACCTCAACAGTGTCTTGCTGTGTTTGCATTCCCCAAAGAATATTGTCTGCTTCAGTTACAATGCATGCCAATATATCCCAGCTAAATCTTGCAAGCTCCAAGAAAACACACTCCTAGTATGCTTGACTGTAAATGCTCAACACTTGCTCAACACTTTCTTCCTTTAAAATCTTCAACATGAGGGAGACAATCTTCTTCATACAAGAAAGGATTTTTTCAGCCTGTCTTTTTTCTCACCATTTTGAGACCTTGAAACCTTTTCCCAGCATAGTCTCCCACATGGTGGCAGTTATGATGATGCCCTCTGTGAGCAAACAAAATCCTTTTTTCCCCACCTGCAGCCAGAGACTGACTGCAACCAGACAACCACAGTTTTGGTCATCTTTCTCCAACAACAACAAAAAAAGAAAAGAGCTCGAAAGCTTTTGCAAAAGTTTCTTTCCTCTCTGAAAATCAAAGAATATAATCAATTGCCCCTCTTTCTTTCCCTCTTCCCTGTTGATGAACAAAGAAAGACAACTGCAAAAATCTAGTTGAAGATTTTTTTGTAGACACGAACAAACAAAAACCACACTGAAAGCTTTGTTACTAAACCCATGAAGAAAAACACATCAGGAAATTTTAATTAAATATTTCATTCTAAAAAAAGATGTGCACTCTCTCTTGTCGTAAGAGTGCACATCTTTTGTGTGAAGATTTTTTGTAGACACGGAAAAAAAAACCACATTGAAAGCTTTGTTAAACCCATCAAGAACACTACACCACCAAAAAACTAAAAACAAGAGAGCGAGCGAGAGAGAGAGAGAGAGTGTGTGTGTGACCCATTGACGTAAAACCTCATAAGACTCACACACCCTCCTGCATTGTGGCAACAAGAAAAATCCCACCCACCTCGAAGCGTTCTATATTCTCTACGACAAGACTAAAGAAATCAACAAAGGATTTGAGAGCTTTTCATTTCCAAAAAGAAAAGTCCTTTCTCCAAAAAGAAAATGAATTCGAGTGTGACCCATTGATACAAATCCCATGAGACTCACTCACAACACGCATTGCAGCAACAAGAAATCTCACCTCGAAATCGCTTAATCGTCGTCAACGATCATCATCGTCCCAGCTCGCAAGCGCGCGTGCGTGCGTGATGTTCAAAAGACCGCACCTTGCCAACAAAAACAACAAGAGCACGCACTTGTCTCTCGAAGGGCAGGCATTTTGAAAGTTTTTATTTCGGGCAGAGCTACGACAGAGCCGGGTTGGAGGAGACCTAGGTACCTACTTTACTGCCTATACCGTTTGCCCGAGTGCCGTTACAAGAACATCGGGTCCGTCCGATTTTCTACGACCTAGATTTACCCGCATTTGAACGAACTTCTGTGGGTCCGTCCAGTTCCTCTTTCCCCGGGAACGAACTCGGTTTAATAAGAAGCCACTTAAGTAGGCTTTTTCCTAGGAGCTCACTTTCTTAGGCCACTTTGTGGTCTTTTTCTTGTACTTTTGGGTACAAGAGTGAACTAGCAGCCAGTAGCCCACCAACCGCCCACCTTGAGGGATGGATGGTGGGTGGATGAAAAATACTTTTTTCCATTGGGTTTTGCTTCCCTAACTAACCAGGGTGGTGACCTCAAATTGTTGTGTTTACTAACTACCTACTAACAACCCACTAGCCCTTACCTACATTTTAACCACCTACTTGCATCTACATACCTAGTTAGTGTTCATCTATAGCCTATTGTCCTACCTCGCAACTTGACCCTTTTTTTCTTTTTTTCTTTTTTTCCGGAAATTAGGTGAACCCTAATGTCAACCAAGTTGGGATTCATCCACAATGAAGTCATCATTGATGGATGAATCCCAACTTCCAATTGATGGTGAACCGGTGGCCGTTCGCTCATTTTGGCCTACTTTTGGATGTCTTTTAGTCTTTTCCTAGTGGTGGTGTCAATGGTAGTTTATTGGTTTCACTTTTATACTTCCTAAGTACTTATTAGCATGAGATTTAGATTCTCAAATTTCTTAATCTTTTCTAGCCAATAATATGGCTCTCATTCAAAGCCACAAAACAAAAGAGTGTCCCCCAAGCTTCTACTTGCCCTTTTGCTTCCTCATCTTGGTCTTCCCTTACAACTTAGTCCTATCTTTGTGACTAATTGCTTTTATAATTCAACACATGTTACAATGCATATCTATGTATGTTCTTGTCCTAACAATAGCCATGTAAGTGAGTAATTGAATACATTTTTACAAGTTCCTTTCTTATGAAGTGAAAAGTATTTCTAGGACTCACCAATTCCATTCCCACTTTGGGAGTCCTAAGGTGTTATGGATATTTTGAATAAGGTTTGAGATCAAATTTTATTGAACTTGAGCTTTTTTTAAAATCATTGAAAAGGTCTTGAAAAGTAAATAACCATAATGAGATCACATTCCCAAATCAAAGACTTGAAACCTAAATTATGATCATTTAAAAGGATAGTAATCAAACTATCAAACAACTTCCAACACTACAACCTTTGATAAGGGTCAAGCAACTCCAATTTGAAAATTAAATACCTCATTGAAAAGTTTTTCCAAAGGCTACAATTTTGCCTTTTGAATGTTTTCAATTAAAATTAAAAAAAGATTCATAATTGCTAGGTGGATTCATAATTTAACAATTTTTGGACTCCCACTATTTCAAGAAAAATATTGTCATTTCAATGCCTTAGAAGGAGATTCAAAATACATATTATAAAGAGGAAATTGATGAATTTTCACAAATCCAAGGTATGGTGAATATTGTGAGTTTAAATTAACTCTTGATGGGTTTGTTCACCATTTTAACTCCAAAGTACATTAATAACCTCTTATTTTTGGTCTATGTAATTCAACATGACCGTTGAGCTCAACTTGTGAACTTATACTAATATTATTTCAAAAATCTTGCAAAACCATCTTGTCTAAATGCATCAAATTAGTGAGCACACTCAAATTTTTCAAATCTTTAGCAACATTACATTATGTTAAAAAAATTACCCTACTAGTTTGTAACAAGTAAATTCGGGTGCATAACTTGTCATATTTCAAAAAATAATAATTTACTTAAATGCAAATAGGTGCTTATAATTCATTATGAAGATAAATTTAAATTTATCTAATGTATTTTAAGATATATTTTAAATATATTCAAAATATTTCATTTTTTCATGACAAACTAAAAAATGAGTGCAATCATGTTATTATGAACCCCCCCCCCCCCCCCCAATCCTTGAAAGGAGTGGATTCCTAGGGGGGAGGGGACACTACTTTTTTTTAAAAATAGAAAATACATGAGTAAAAATGTAAGGTGCAATATATTGGTTGTTGGGTAAAAATTATAAGTTAACTTGTTTAATAATAGCATACATTTTATTCAAATAATCTATTTAATTCTAATATAAGGTATGTAATCATCTGAAGTAATAGATTATAATAATATAGGGTGGCTTTAATATGTATATATTAAAAAATTAGATAATAATAGGGTGATAAAAAAATAGGTTGGAAAATTATTTAATACCCCCTAAAAATGGTCATTTGACACACTTAAATCCCAAACTTTACATTAAGTGTCCCCCCGAAAGTGGATTAGTTTGTCAAGTTGATATGATATAACATAATTGAACATTCAAAGATATTTTTTTAAAACCATGAATTACAAGTTATATATATATATATAGTTTTTATGACCCAAAAGGACGTTGCATTATATTATTATGTAAAGGTTTATTGAAAAAAAAATTCATAAATATGTCATTTTCAAAAAAATTCAAAACCTTATAAGAATGTTTTAAACAACAAAAACATTAATTACATACACCTTGGCATGTATTTACATGCCATGTTTTAAATTTCATCATCTCTTACTTTGGATTTTAATAACATAATATATAATGAAGGAACCTATGCAAAAGTTTTACAAGATTATATCAATGCATCAATTTTGAAGCCATGAAACCTACAAACCTAAGCAATTGTTACCAAAAATTTGGCTTTTAAAATTAAAAATGCAACTAAATGCCTTTTTATCTCAAGTGCTTCCTAAAATATCTAAGCAATAACTTCCCTAGGCTACACATTTTTAGTTAATTCTTATATTCTCCTTTTTCCAAGGGAATGTTTTTGTTAAATTCCTCCCAAAATATAACATCCTTACTTCTAGCTTTCCATAGATCTCCAATTATGTGTTACCTTGCTCTGTGCAACTCTTGGGTTATTAGATGACCAAACTCCTCACCTATAAACCATGCGCCCCACCACAAGCTTAAATTTTCTATTGATTCAACCATACATCTCACAACCTCTCTTGAAGGAATCTCTCTTAAGAGTGATTTTGGAATGATACAATTTTTTGTTTGGTGTATCCCTCAACCTTGATTGGACGCATTAAAAGAAACATTTTGAGATATGTAATATGGTGTATAAATTAAGTTAGCATTTGCTTTTGATTCTTTCTAACTTCAATTGATTGCACCTTTTGTGAAACTAAGATTGTAGTTTTCTTTCCATAACCACCCACTCACACTTCTTGGTGTGCATTTGTTCAATCAATCACAACATAACAAATTTCTTGAATGACATTGGAAAACATGTGCATCACCTACAATCACACCCTTTAAAGAATAGGTGTGACCTAAAATGAACAATGAGGTGAAGAAGTGAAAAAGAACACCAAGATTGCCCTAATCTAGTGCCTAATATAAGGTGTTATCATTCTCTATCATGATGATTGTGTTTTACTGCAACTATTTGGTGTTTTTTTTTGTTTTGTATTACGGTTGCAAATGCCTACATTCATGGAAGCAGAGGAAAGGTGGGCACTTGGTTTGCTTGTTTTGTTCGTAAGCTCACAAGTTTATCATCTTTATTGCTTTTCTTTGTGATGGATCATAAGTTTTGCCACCAATTGGCTTGATGAATTATGTGGTGGTGGGAAATCGGTGGCAATGAGGAATGAAAGTTTGCTCAAGGTTGTGGTCTTTGGTTGTTTGGAGAAAAGCTAAGTATTTATGTCAATTTTAATGGGGATTTTAATGAGTTTGTTATGTTTGTTCAATATGTAGTTTGCATTTTTTAATACACTCATGAAAAAAAAGCTTGTGGTGTAAACTTTAGTCTCCAAAATTTTGTTGCATTGGAAAGTTAGGGTGATAACATTTAGGATGGGTTGTTGGTGAAGATCTTGCAAACTTAAAGGGGTGTTTGAATGATCTTGAAATGTCATTGTTTCAAGAATAATTGAGTTTAAAATATCTAAGTTTGGGAGATAAATTATGGGGTGGAATGGGAATGAATACCCTTGTGGGTGCTCTAAGATGGGAGTTGTAGTTGGTTTCTTTTTAAGAATTGGGTAAAAATTGAAAATCATACATCTATCACACAAGGGATTGGGCTAAGGTTTTTTTCTTGTACAAGCTTATAGGTTGTTGAAAGGATTTTGGAATGAAACAATGCAATTAAAGGGTTTGTTGATGTTTAATGAGAGTGAATTCGAAAAGTTCTGATTTATCTAGGCTTTAACATCATAGATTTACTTTTGAGTATTTGGTTTTATAGAAACTACAAAATATATACAATTGTGTTCCTTTGTTAAATTTGATTTCCTTTTGTCATTATTGGAACTTGCGTTTCAATCAAAAGGTTTTGCAACCTCTTCTTTTAGGTTACATAGGATCAACAATGGTACAATAGTTTTAAATCCAAATTGGGGTTGGGGTTGGATTAACCAAACAAACTAAGCCCCAATGTTCAAATTGAGCATTTCTACATTCGAACAATCACAACATGAATTATCATCCTAAGCTCTAATTATCAATTGGCAAGTTACAACCAACTTCACACACATAAAATCCATGTTCTTTTTTAATGTATAGAGATCTTGTTTAAAAGTTGATTTGATTGATACATATATAAAATTGAAGATGAACACAACAACGCAAAACTGAAGTAATATAATTGTAATTAATTGCAAATGTAAATTCCACAAAAAATCTAAACATCTATTGTGTCAAATATGGCCAAATGTGTATAAAAACACAACATTGACAATGAATAGTTGTGAAAGTATAATCACAAAGTACCAAACCATCTTGACTTCACATCTAGGTGGTTTTAACATGTGATCTTGTGGCAAATTGAAACAACATGACACAACACAACACAATGGTTTTCAACTAGCTTTTTTCTAGCTCTTTTTAGGACCATTTACAAAGGCATAATGGATAAGTCTTTTCAAGGGGCCACCCTAACTTAACCATTGTTCAAAATCCACATGCCCATTTTAAGAATCATCTAAACCATTACATAATGGAATGTACCTAAGTACATTCCATAATATAGGTCAGGTATTGATGCCTAAAAAATAAATTCAATTGGTTCTGGTTCTTTAAAAAAAAACTACAAGGTCAATTTTTCAAAAAAAAAAAATTGAGTGTGATCACAATCAAATGAGCCAATGGTGACAAAGGACTTAAGGATTGCAATCCTTTTTGTGGTCATTTTCACTTTGTCATAAAAAGAATTTTTGGGATAAAGTCTTTTGCAATATGTTATTAAAAATACATATAATTTTTTCAATACATCACATTTTTTGTATTAACTTTTCATGAATAATTTATAAAAAAAATTAAATGTACAAATTCTACCAAATTTTGCATTTCATTTGAAAAATTATTTTAATTTCAAATTGTGTCAAAATATATTAATTATTTAGTTTTTTATTTTATTTTTTCATAAACTTCAACTTTGTTTTAGATGTCATGTACATTACACCCCATTTACATGTGGTAAAGAACTCTTGAAATTTAAAATTTATATTCAATAGATTTTAAATTTTTTAAAAATTCAAAATTCACAACTTTCAAATTTTGAGTGTTTTTTGAGTGTGGATAATCAATTAACATCATCTCAAAAAAAATTTCATCAAAATTCGTTTATAAAGAAAGTCTTTAGCTTAATAATTTAGAAAATTGGCTACTTTTGATGCAACTATTGTTTAAGTTCAAATGTCCTTTACTAAAACCAAAACCCAAAATATTTTTTTTGAATTCTTCAAGACTCACATTAATCAATTAGCCCAATATTCCACAATTAACATGGCATTAAAGTGACACCACAAAAATATATTTACTAAGATATGATATTTATTAAGTTTTGGCAGTCGCTCGACATGTTTTTTGGCTTGTTTGATTATGACTGCACCCATTCTAGTTCTAGTTCTAGTTCCATCTAAAAATTAGACTTGGTTCTGGGTAATGAAACCATTGTTCAAATTTAAAATTTTAGTTTTGGTTCCACAAACAAATGAAATTAGGACTACAATTCCAAGCTTAATTCTTCACCAAAAAAATCAAAGTTAATTTTAGTTTTAGAGTTGATTGCACAAATTAGACCTAATCCAATTTAGTTTACTAACTAGAACCCAAACCCATGGTTCTAACCCTCCAAACTAAGTACCCACCCAACACTAAGAAATCGGTCTCGATCTTGTGCCTTCTAGAATTAGTCCAAATCCAAATACACTAAACAAACCTCAAGCAAGTTTTACATCAATTGTTACAATTTCTTTTTATTGTTGTCTTATCCCAAAAGAATCAATTGTTGTTGTTTTCTCCCTTCAAATTTGGACATTATATGATAATTCACATTTTGTTGTGGAACTAAAAGAGTTTGCTTCCCTATATTAGTAACCCACTTCTTGTATTAGTTAATTTTGCACATCAATTGTTCATTCCTCATTATACATTGAAAAATATTCCATGCCAATTGGTGTCTTCTATTGTATTTACTTAATGATGCTTCATTTTTAATGTTATATATGCCTTCATTTATAACCATTTTGCCATTTTGAAAAGCTAATTATTCAAACAAGGTTTGTCTTGAATGCCAAATACAATGGTTGTAGAGGTGAAATTTAAACAAATACTACTTGAGGCCTTCAAAACCAACATTTATTTCTTCATCCCTTCTAAATATTCACTTTCTTTTTTGACATCGTTATATATGTTAACTAAACATCTTATTAGAAAGTGTTGCAAATTTATATTTCTTTTGAAAGGAATTTGTTTAATGGAGATAAACCATTCAAAAGCACTCATTGATATTGTTTATGAAATCATTTTGAGTATCTTTGAGAAAACCCATGCATAACATTATTTCCAATGTGCACACTCTCCTAGTCATGAATTGTTTGTGGTTTGCTATAAGTATAATATATATTAGTGTGTAGCCATGGTTCATTAATTTTTGACTGTACTCATACCCTTAATTTTCTTGATAAGGCATCCTTAGTTAAATTCATGAGCAACTAATTGTTTCCTTAATTTTTTAAGCAGACTTTTAGATTGATGAAAACTAGTTGATCCCTTTCGGGACCTGGAGTGGAGGTAGGCCTAGCACCCAATATTATGAAAGGTATTAATTTTTTTATTGCCAGATGTAATTAAAGATTTTTCATATAATTATGACAGAATAATTCAAGCGCTGTGAAAAAAAGGCTACAAGAAAAAAAAAATCTTTACTTTGAAAGTGTTTGAAATGATGCCACATGGCACTCTGAAATTTCAGATTGTGTTTTGAGCCCTCAGGCCTACTTCCACTAAAAAAGAACTTAAATACAATGAGGGGCTTCATTTTCAATGTCTTAGTTTGTTGACCTACATATGATTTTGGATGCATTGTTTATGCAAAAGGAAAATAAGAAGGCATTTAACAATAAGGTCTTAAATGATATTTGATAAGAAAAACCTTGTTTGAATTGAATAAATTGGATGTCATTGAAAATGTCACCTTAATTATTATTACATTTCAAGCATTTTCCTAGAAAATAAATTGCAAAAATAATTATGCACATTAAAAAAGTTGAGACAACATTTGTCAAAATAACCATTCAAATTTAAAGCACAATTTGGATAGGCAAATTGTGTCCAAATCATTAGATGACAACAAAATGACAAGTATGAACAAATGAACTCATGTTTGAAATTGGTTATGTTTTTCAAGAATTATACAAGGTTCCAAAGTTTGGGGACACCATTATATTGCAAATTCAACAATCATGATGTTGAAAAATTGAGAAAATTTTCCATTTTGATGTGGAGGCCCATTTGAATGTTTAATTTGTGGTGGATTTGTGAGCCCCAATTTTAGCCAATTGGGCTTAAACACACACACAAAAATTCTTAATATTTGTTTTGTCTAAGCTAAAAAGTGCAAGGTACTTTTCGCAAAATGAAATCCCTTTTTAATATCTTGAAGATTTTTCCATTTGGATCCAATTGTGAGGGCAACATTGCATAGAACCATCCAAAACAAGTACATGAAATAAATTAAGTGTATATTCTTAATTGTCATTTTAATCCCTAAATTGGTTGTATTGGCCTAGGTGATCATCTCAAACATGTATTCAAATATTTTTTAAACTTGTATCAATAATTCAATATTGCCTATAAATGTTTTTGATCAAATGAACATGAGGACCTTTTAAGGTGTGAAGTACTTAAATGATAATAGTCCCCTTCATGGCAAAAACCTTTGGACAATCATGCTTATGAATTGAAAGTCTTTTTATTATATTTGTGCCTACCATCCCTTGCATCTAACAAGTCTTGTAAAGAAAAGTTACTTGCTTAAAATTTTATTTGGCCCTACTCTTGTAAGGGATAGGGACTATTGAATTTGGTCACAAAAATGATACTAAAATGTTGTTTCTCACATTCTTTTGGATTTTTTGTCATTTCGTTTGTGAGGTTAATTTCATAGTAGTTGTTTTCATAGTGATGGTTGAGTTGATTTCACATTGGAATGGTATGGGTTTTCTTTTAAGGTTTTAGGTAACATAGTTTTTTTTTTGGCTGTTTAGGTTTAAGGCATTGGTGGTGAGTTTGGAGAATTTGTGTTTGTTTTTATGTTGTTGTAGTGAATAGTGGGTATTGACAAAAAAGGATTTGCATTTGTTTTGTTGAAGTGAAGAGTGTGGATATGAGTGAATATTTTTTTTTTTTGAGTTGTTTTATTACAAAGATGGATGGAGGTTATTGAAGTGGTGTGGTGATTGTGTTCATTGATTAAAAAAAGGTTTTTTTTTTTAGTGTATGTTTTTTTATATAGTTCCAACATGCATTTGTTGTTGTTGTTATTTTCACACCCTTATGGATGTTTGAAGTTTGCATTTTTTTCAAAGCTCTCACATGTACTATGATCCACACTTTCCATATGTGACCTATATGTAGGTTATTTAATTTGTTTGACAATTGAAATGTTGTATCATATTTGTAGTTCAATGTTTTTATCCTAGATCTTTCATATGTTGATACCAAGTTTTGAGACTTCAAGGGTCAATGCAAGCTTCTCTTCAACAAACTTTCATATCTTGTAGGTTTTTTTTTTTTTTTTTTTAGTTTTTTTTTTTTTTTTTTCTAGGTTTAAGTTTATGGTGTTGGTAGTGGATTTGGAGAACGAATTTGGAGAAGTTCTTATTTTTCTTGCTTATGTTCTTTTCTTTCTTCTTGCAAAGAAAACTCAATTTCATGCAACACTTTTCAATGGCTATCTTTCAAGGAATTGAAATTGTACCACAAGCAACAAGTAACCACAAGTAACAAATTAACCACAAGCAACAAATTGATGTTCTTTTGTTTGGATTTGCTAGGTTGAAAAAAAAATCCACTTCCTTTTAGATTGGACATGTAGAATACAAATTGGTGTGTACATTATGGTTTGGATCATTATATGTGTAGGTTTCAATGACTTCAAGGGTGTTGTTGGGTAATTATTGCACATTACAATGTATTTTTATGAAATTCACAATGGTAATTTTTTCTAGGTTGGACAAGTATTGTTGTACACAACTCAAATGCACTTAATGTATTTATAAAAAATGACCCATTCTTTAAAATGGGTGTATAATATAGTATAAAATGTAAAGTTGTTGATTTTTAAAATTGATATTCTTTGTTTTGTTTCATTTAAACAAAAAATGTGGGGTGGAACTCAATTTTGATCAGCAAAAATATCTTGGGTCATTTATTTATATGACACTAACAAATAAATTTGATATTTTGTCTTGTTATGACCAACATGGAACAATGATATTTTATGACAAAGTTGTTTCCCTATCAAAATCATTTGTTATGACAAACCATGGTGCTGAATTTTTTTGTACAAATTTTAATAAAACTACATTTGAAGCATTACATATATTTGCAATTTACAAATCACTAAAAATTCCAATACAACATTTTAATTCCACATTAAATAGAATTTAAAAAAATGTGAACAAATTGTCCAACTATAATAATTGGAGACTTCAATCTAAACATGTTAACACAAACATTTGAATCAACAACATTAAAAATATTTATGGAACAATATCATTCAAAACTCATATTCTTTGAACCCACTACCATTTATGATGGTCATTTAAATCATATATGGACTAACCACCAACACAACAATCTTATTTTGGATCACCTCAAGCATATTGGACTATACACAAAGCAATATATTTCACATTTAAATAACCAAACTTCATACCAAAATTCATCTCACCATCTCTTTGAATGTATTTATCAAATATGACCCACACATTCCCAATGTCCTTTTTTCACTTAAATGACGATTATTGTAGTTTAAAGTTAATTTGTCACATGGTAAATAAAATGAATAATTATTATTTTTTTCAAAGACACAACTTGTTTTTATACATTTAAAATAATTATATTTTCATGGTCTACTATGATATTATCATGAAAAATGAAATTATTCAGATTGTAACTTGTGATAATTATGATGGTTTTCAACACCTCAACTTTGTATTTTCACAAAAAAAATAAAAAAAAAAAAAAAAAATTGTTTAAGGAAAAAACTAACCCTAGGGTAAAGTTTCATACTTCATTAATTGTAATCCCATTTGAAAAAGTCTATTCTCCCTACTAATGCATAACAAATATTTCAAAAAATATATTTGACATCATCTATTTTAATAATTTTGTATTGCACCTTGGTGTTTTCCTTTATCATCCCCTCAAATCTTAATGAATTCCCCTTGTGTTATATGAATTGCACTAAATATTTCCTTTGCATACACCAATTCCTTTTTCAATTACAAATATTAGTTTTTTTTTTCAATTTTTGAATGGTTAGCTAACATTGTTCCTTTTGTTATTCTAAGGCAAATCTTATTGCATTGGCTTCCTTTAACTCACTAATGGCCAACTTTAGAATGTTGTTGAGAACATTATGAGTATTTTTCAGTGCATGACTTTCCCCTTGCCTCTACTTTCCTTATTTCTGTTTCTTAATATTGTTCCTTTAACATGTCTACGTGTTCCTTATGGTTTTTGATTTCAAAACAATTGTGAAGCCAACCCAATGTGTAGTTGCCATTTGTTCTTTTCAATAATTTCTCCATGATGTCTTTGACAACTTGGGCAAATTCCAATTTGTAAGGTGTTTGTATAGCCATCTGTTTATTTTTAAGCTTATTTTTGTCACATTCATTCTACTTAGATACTAAGATAGCTCTTTTAAATATCTTTAATCAATTTTTTTTTTCTACTAATGAATTCCATTTATTAAGTTGGATTCAAAGAAGTAATCAAATTACTCAATAAATAGTTTTGAAATGTTTTGACCAATGTTTTCATCATCATGTGGGGACATAATATGTGGTCTATTTGTTAAAAGCACTTGATATTACATTATAAACTTGCACTAGACTTGAAACTCCTCCTTAATATCTTACATTTTTCACCCATGCCCAAACCTTAAACCTTAAACAACATGCAAGATGTTAACACATGTAAAACTAGGATTTGATATTATTGTCATGTAATACACATAATTCTCAACCTATCCTTTTCACTTGTGTGGTTCAGTCTTTAGAATGAAATCATGAACTACTTTTCTAAATGCAAAATCATTCAAGATATCATTAAAGATTTTAATGTTGTTCATTTGGTGTTTGGTATGGGGATTTGAAATATACTCAAACTTTTTGTTATGCCTTCAATGAATGATGGTGTTGCATAAAATCTTTTATTAACATTTCACTTAAAACCTTAAAATAATTAGCCTTGTAACACATTCCTAAAGCAATTGTCATTTTTTTTAGACATGACATTGATATCAATGTCACATTATTAATAAAAATTTATTTATCATAAACCTTGATTGCTCATTTTGCCCTAATTGATGAATGTATGTATATTTTGAACAAGTATGTTTAATGCCTTCCAACTTTAATTCATTATATTGTACAATTTTTTTTGGTTATTTTAGTTTTTCCTTGGGAATCTTGCTTAGTCTAATCCTATTTAGATTGTATTGTCCATTCCAAAAGTCCATCCTAAATGCATTGTTCAAAAATGGCATAGAACTATTGTGATGAATAAAGGCACACAAATAGAACATACACCTATATCACTTTATGCATTCAAAATAAAGACTTAAGAAGTCAACAAAATATAATGATGGTCAAGCGATAAAAAACATGGAAATAGCCATGATTTTTAAGCAAATGGCAAAGCCATTTGTAAAGTCTCAAGCAAGGTTAATAGCCAAGGTTGAATTATTGACATGATCATTACTCATGTTCAATTTGTTTGGTTGGAGGAATTGATCACCAACATGGCCAACCAAAGAGTGAAAAAAAAAGGTTAGCAACACCAAACGTTGCCATTGCATTCACTTGCTTAGGATTTAGATCCTCTTTGAGGTTTTTCTTTTCAGTTGGATTAGTTGGTGCCATTAACCTAACCCATGACGATAACGACTCTAAGGTAGAATGTTGTCTTTCATGTTACAAAACAACATTCGCCCACAACTACAAGAATTCAAGCCCATATACACATCATGAAAATACGATGACATCAATGACATCTCCTATTTATTGGGCATGTTCTAGTAACATGAAATATTAATCCAAAGTCATTCCTTGGTGATAACCACCCGATTTCCCTTGAGCAAAAACAAAGTCGGAACTTCATTCACATCAAACTAAATCCCAACAACAAAATCAATTTTATAAAAGACATTTAATATCTATAATAAATGCTTAACATATGATTGAAATGGAAATTTCTTTGGAGGCAACCATTGTAATTTTATTTTTTTTTCATTTTCATTTGGATGTTTTGGGCATGCAATTTGCATGTTTTTTTCCTAAAGGCAAGGATGTTCATAAGTTGGAATTTCCAAGAAATTTTATTTGCAATTTATTTTTACCTTGTAAATGGCACCTAAAGCATCTTCCTAAATGTTTTTTCACTTGACTATATTTTAACCAAAAAGAAAAACATGATCATCCCCTCTCGTGGTACTTCAAGTTGTTTTCCCATTGGAATGGGATACTTTTGTGGATCACTCAAGTTTTTAATTTCCAATGGGGTTTCTTCAAAATGGTCATCTATGTGGTTCTTTAAACGTTATCTTTTGTTGAAGATGTGGATTCCTACTAAAACTCTTCTTTGCTCCCAAATTGCTACCAGGATAGACTTTAAAATCACCATAATTCTTGGAATGTTCTTGAGAAGTCCTCCCAATGTGTGTTCCCTTCTATTTACTTCGATCAAATACTTAAAGACATTATTATTGTCAACTTTCAGAAGCTTTGACATGTCTTCCATTGTGAGTTCAAACAAGGAAGCCATGTTCTTAACTTCATCTATGATGTCAAAAACAACATTTGAATCATGTAAGACCTTGAGTAATTCATGTTTTCAAACTTTATTGGGCATGTGCATGAGAAGACGAAAACTTAGTTTTGAAGGTGCCTCCCTTGTGATTTGTTAGATTTTTTAAAGCTTTGTAGCTTTTATATTAAAGAGAGCAAGTGCAAGTGCAAGGTCCATTCATCTGTGTTAAACAATGTTGTGAAGTACAATTAGACATTCACTTCACTATTTGTGTACCTTTTCAATTGTTGTTAATAACCTTGTTTCCAATCATCTTTCCATATCATGCTCTTGTTTCCAATCATCTTTCCATTTCCTTTGCACAATCGTTAGTATACTTCATTTCCAATTATAATCATCACTACACAAGGAACGTTGGAAAACACTCGATTCATGAAAAATGTTCCAATTTTAAATAGTCTTAAGGTGATCTTAAGCCTTTAATTGCCTACTTGGATTCCTTTGAATGTCCCTAATGGCTTTAGGTTAATTTGATTAACCATCTACAATGTGAAGAATGTGGTCAACATGTCCATCTTGAAAAGTTCCAATGTTTTCCTAATGTGAACCCTTGTCAAATTTAACCTCTAGGTACTAGGATTCCAACTTCTTTGTGTGAATAAGAAGGTTTATTGAATCCATGTTCAATGTGATGTCATGAACAACCTATTTCTATAACTGATATTGACAACAAAGATCACATGCAAGAGTGGTGTGAAGAAGCTAGAACTAGTTGATAGTCCTTTGTCTTATTCCACTTGGAATAGTGTCACTTGAAAACACTCTTTCCACCACCTTAGGATCCCATCCCAAATTGGAGTTCAAATCCCTATGGGTGATATGCTTTGATCATGCAACATGTTTTGCCATCACTACAAAAATCTACACATTAAAACCCTAACCCTATAACTTTCCAAGCTAACAAGTTTGCAAAGGTCATCCAAGTCACAATTTGATGAATTTCCCAAACTGGTATTTTCTCTTTCGTGTGTGCTCAAGGCTTTTTTTTCATGTTCATACAATGATTTGTTTATCCGGTTTTTTTTTTTCTGCTTTTAAAAAATAACAAGGGTTTCAGAATTTTGGCACACCCTTTGATATATGGAATAAGGTTTGCTGAGATACAAAGAGCTTGCATGAAGCTTTTGTGCCATTTAAATACTGCTATTGATATTACTGAAGATGTCCAACCGCACATGAATAAATGTGACAATTATGTACAGTATGGCACATCTGCTGCTGTTTGGGAATGTAGAAGACTTCTATATACAAGTGTCAACTTGGAAATCGACATTGTATTATGAACAAATGAGGTTGTCAATGGAAGAATGTGGGTGATAAGGTTAACATACCCACCTGTACAGATTTGAGGCCTCTGGCTTAGTAGCCTCTTTTCCTATAACTTGAATTATGACTGCTTCAGGCTTGAGGGCAATGGGCCCTTGCAGCATATGGTCACTCCTCCTGCCAATTGTTTGTCTGTGGCCATAAAACTGCAGCCTTCCATTGACATCACACCTCCCTCAAAAGTCATTTCTAGTGCTGCCATGGTGTAGGATTTTTGGAACTGCACTAATTGGAGTTCACCAGCATCAGGAAGAGTGTGAACTTTCAGCAGGCCTTTCAGATGGGGCTTTCTTGCCTAACAGTGTTGGAAGAATGGACACCAGGCCTATGAAGAAAAGAGTGGCCAATGTTTTCATGTCATAAAGCTGTGCAAATGATTTGAGGTCTCCTAATGCAAGGCCTGCCTGCAATTATCTCACATGAACCCAGTCATATTTGGGTTACAACAAATATCCCCAGTGGCCATAATTCTTGAACTGCTAACATGCATACAGCCCGTTCAGGTGACAAGTTATTCATAACTGCAAACCTCAGAAAGTCATTTCAAATGCAGACCTGCCATTCCTCTCCAGAAACCAACAGAACAGAACAGGACACAATTTCCTTCATATTTAGAGGATCATATGTCAACTTAGATCATTGGAACCAAGCCCCATAAGAACAGGAAAAAGAATGGTCACAGAGGGTAAGAATCGGAGATGAAGCACACAGTTAGAAGTAGGAGAACTCACTCGAACAGATATGAAGGTGGCTGGGATGAGCCCGAGTATGGTTGCAGAGAGAAATGTGCCATACGGAATTCCAACAATAGGAGAAGCCATGTTGATGAAAGTGTTTGGTAAGGTTGGAGTAATTCTGAGGAACAGCATGTAGTTGAAGAGATGTGCCTTTCGCTTGGCCACCTGCAAACACAGGACTGATCTCAGTTGTTAGCAACAGGTGCTTTTGTCAGCAAAACTCTAATCAGAGCCACGTAGGAAACAACTGGAAACAGAGATGGTCACCTTATAAAGCTGCAATAATAGACAAGAGAGCATGGATTGGATCAAATTTCAAACCATTCGTCACAATAATCAGGATGAGGTGAAGGGGGAATCTTTAAAGGACCAACCTCAGCCTTGAAGAATTGGAGCCTCCCAGGCCACATCCATAAGGCAAGTGGACGACCAACAAGCTTGGACAGGAAGAAGCAGCAGGATGCCCCAGCACTGGCATTGAAGATGACCACCATCATGCCCCGGATGGGACCAAATAGTGAGCCTGCAAGAAGTGACATCACAATCGTACCTGGAATCATGAATGTTTGCATGAAAATGTAGGCAGCACAAAAGCCGAGAAACACCTGAAGCTCGTAATCATCTGCGTATGATGAAACATAGGCTCTGCAGTAGACCCATCAAGCCCTCCTCCTACTACTTAGCATGCTTCAGGAGGCAAAGTTCAGAATACAGAGACAGAACACAAAGGATTCCAAACCAATGACTTATCAACCAAAAGAAGAACATGTACTCAGCACCATGTCTTCTCTTGCTGAGGCATAGCAACAAACCACCATTAGATATAAACCCTAAAACATTGGCACTGTTGTAAAAAATCTTATTCAGTGATGCCAAATTCCACTTAGTCTATCAGTTCATAGGACTTGAAAGACTTACTAATGTACAGACAATTCAAGAACAATAAATGGACACAAAGCAACAGGAAGCATTGAACACAAACGGAGACCATGTCACAGAGACGAATCGTGTATCTGTTGAGGATGGAGCAGACACATTGAAGGAGTAGAAGAAGATGCAATGAGAGCCGAATACACATGGGAAACAGATGAGAAGAACTACACCACCTGATGGGAAGACAAAAGTGGAAGAAGGCTTACGTCAATAAACGGAGCTCGTCCACATTGCCAGGGAGCTTCAACTGGTTGTAATCCACGGAAGGCATGGTGAGATAAATGGATAGCAAGATCAAGAGGAATATGGAAAAGATGGCAATCACTGCCCCCAATTCCAGTGACGTGAGTGGAAATTTGCTCCGTGATTCCTCACCGTTGCGTTTCTGGTGGTTTGGGACCACCTGTTCCTGATTCTTCTCTCCTCCTTGTTTATGGCGTGGTTTTTCCATTCTTGCAGCAGCCGTATCAAGCGTTACGAAGGAGGCGAAGGGGGACGTAGTAGTGACGACGGCCCTCTCCTCCATTCTGCTCGATCATAGACGGCTGCCTGCATGTAGCTGAAATTGTCACCAATATGTCCATACAGAAGCATGGATCTGTCAAGAAAACAGATGGCAACCAATCGCTTCCCTCCCTCTGCCCTTCGCAAATTCCCTCTACAACCCGATAACAATATTCCATCTCCAATTTGCATGCAAAGCGCGCTTGGTCTCTCTCTCTCTCTCTCCAATTCAGTCTTAACCCGGAAAGCTTAAATTGCAGGAAAAGAATCCAAGAAAGGCACAAAACGCCGCCAGGAGAAGAAGAAGAAGAAAAAGCACTTACTGTTTCAAAGTAGCCTTCCTCCCGCATCAGCAGCTTTCGCAAACGAAAACCGCGTGAAAACCGAGTAGGAAGTTGTCAAAGAGAATGAGACTAAAAGCGATGGAAGAATCCGCCCAAAAAAAAAAGACTGCTGAAAAAAGAACAAGCGAATTGCACTAGGATAAAAGAAAAAGAGGTGCATGCGGAGGTACTAAAGAGGTGCAGCAGAGAAGGAGTAAAGCAAAAACGAGAAAGAGCCGGAGCTGCTCAAGTGCGACCATCAATATTATCTAATCTGTCTGCAATCTCCAATTTAGCCTCAAACAAAACAACATCACTCGAAAGGAAACTTTCTTTTTCAAACCAAAAAAAATTCTTAAAAAAGAATTGAGGAGTAAAAAAAAGACACTGAAATCGAAAACAGAAGAAGAAGAAGTACCAAAGAGAAGAGAGAGAGAGAGACAGACAGACAGACAGAGGGAAGGCGCGGGGGGGGAGAGAGGAAGAGAGAGCGCGGAGCAACACAACAGAGTGTGGTGCAAAAGACGCTGCATCGGACGAGCAAGCAAACGCACGCGCACAAGCTCACACCAAGAGGACAACAATTAGTGACTAAATTAGTGAAACCTTTTTCATTAGTACTAACTCAAGTCACTAATCATAGATGAGACTTTTTTTAATCAAGTCACTGGGTAGCAGTGTTTTTTTTGGGGGGGGGGGGAGGGGACTTTTCCCCAAATTTTGACCTGAAAAA
>Ga0209611_10005020_pt1 | contig 22408 bp, 14 predicted proteins | sample S1TSphgellanicum_3_FD_187693 | JGI IMG/M metagenome (GOLD analysis project Ga0209611, IMG submission 187693) | Host-associated microbial communities from peat moss isolated from Minnesota, USA - S1T2_Fc - Sphagnum magellanicum MG (SPAdes) (version 2) | ecosystem: Host-associated > Plants > Peat... | reverse complement strand
TGCCTGATTTCCGATGTCAGCATGCCGGTAATTGACGGCTTCCAATTGCAGCAACGCGTGGGTGAAGAACGTCCCCGACTACCAGTCATTCTGATCACGGCGCGTCCCGACGTGAATCCCAATAACGCCGAATCGCCCAACAATCGGCGCCTGCTGCAAAAGCCTTTCGACAGCATTGCCCTGCTCGACGCGATCGCCTCGGCCACCCTCGATCCCCGCCATCGGTGACGGAAGCCGTTTTATGCTGACGGGCCGGAAATTCCGAGTCTCTCGGCCATCCTCACGAGTTCCGCGAACGAATCCGCCAGCATTTTTTTCATGATGTGGCTGCGATGAATCTGCAAGGTGACTTCTGTGATGCCGAGCGCTGCGGCGGATTGCTTGTTGAGAAGTCCCTTGACCACCAGCGGCAACACCTCGCGTTCGCGTGGACTCAATTGCGAAAAGCGCCTCTCCAGGGTGGTCATTTGCGCGCGCTTCTCGCGGTTGTCCCGGTCGCGTGCGAAGGCAGCGGTCACCGTCGCCTTGAGCGCCTCCGGGTCTATCGGCTTGGTGAGAAACTCGATGGCGCCGGCCTTCATTGCCTGCACGGTGGATTGGATGTCGCCCCGCCCGCTGATGAAGATGACCGGTGGGCCCCATTGATCGGCCAAACGTCGCTGCAGTTCCAATCCACTGATATCGGGCAACCGCAGATCGAGAATCATACAGGCGGCTGAATCCGTTCTTCGGTGCCCGAGATACTCGGCTGCCGACGCAAAACTGACGACCTCCACCCCTGAGGCGGATAGAAATCCGGTGAGCGCCTCCCGCACCCCCGCGTCGTCATCCACGAGGTATGCCACCTCGGCGTTTTGCTGCACGGTGTTCCTCCCTGCTGGGGCAGCCACGATATGCCGCTCATTCGTTGACGTGACCCTTGACATGCATGCACCCCACATAACCCGCCCCTTTTGAGCAAATATACGGTCCAGGCGCCGCTGCGTCACTCATAGAATAATGTTAACCCACGTCGCTCTAGTGCGGCCGCTCCGCGACGGCAAGCCGCATCGCGGCAATCTCGTCACGTTGCGTAACGATGATTTCATGCGCGAGCCGGACCAGCTGTTGATTGCTTCCCGTTCGCAGCAATGCTTCAGCCATGTCGATCGCCCCTTGATGGTGGGCCACCATCTGCGTAACGAAGTCATGGTCCGCGTCGCCGCTTGCGCCGGTTTGCATGTCTCGCATCATGGTCTTCATCGCCGCAGCGCTGACCGCAAGATAAAGTCGTTCTCGTTGCCCGACATCAGGAGTTTCGGGTGCGAGGGTGTCGGCCATGGCTGCGGTAAACGGATGGGAATTCCATAAGAGCGCAACCACAAGCACCAAGCCCGAACGGATACGGGCCCTACGATTCGCAGGCATCAACCGGGCCATTCGAGTCTCCTTGAGTCGCCGCTCATTGCCGGGCACCAACACATGTCGACCGATCATGGCAGATCGGGGATTGCGGGCAATCAGGGAAAAGCTCTAACAGAAACACCTGATAGGCGGGCTGGCTCCACGGGATTAGATTCGTGGTCCGTCCATTACGGAGGCCTCCATGAAACGCACCACACTCACCTATCCGGCCGATGGGTTGCAGATGAAAAGCGAACTCTTCTTCGAACCGAGCGCGCAGCCCAAGACCGGCATACTCGTCTTCCCGGAAGCCTATGGGCTAAACAAGCATGCGCTCGCTCGCGCCGAAAAACTGGCCGGATTGGGTTACGCGGCGCTGGCGTGCGATTTGCACGGTGGGGCGCTGGTCGTGGATGATCTCGGCGTCTCGATCGGCATGCTCGAGGGGTTGTACGCCGATCCGTCCAAGACACGCGCTCGCGCGATCGGCGGACTGCGCGCCCTCATAGCCCGTTCAGAGGTGGACTCGACGCGAATTGGCGCCATCGGCTTCTGCTTCGGTGGCACGATGGCTCTGGAACTTGCTCGTTCTGGTGCCGACATCAAGGCCGTGGTCGGTTTTCACAGTGGTCTTGCGACGGTCGCTCCCAAGTCCGACGCCAAAGCGATCAAGGCGCGTATTTTGGTGTGCATCGGCGGCGACGACCCATTCATTCCACTCGCGCAACGGGCGGACTTCGAAGCGGAAATGCGGGGTGGCTACGTCGACTGGCAAATACACGTCTACGGCGGCACTGTTCACAGCTTCACGAATCCGTCCGCAGCAAACGCCAAACGTCCCGACGCCGTGCGTTACAATCCCGATGCGGATCGCCGTTCCTGGCTGTCGATGCAACAGCTCTTCTCTGAATGTTTCGTCTGAATCACGCCCCGCACCTCGCTTCGCCCGGTCCAATCATCCGTCTACTTGTACAGGGGCAGGGATAATTCGAAGATCGTCCACCCCGCCGAGACGCGCGCCGTCAGGTGGCCGCCATGCGCATCGACAATTGAGCGACAAATCGATAGTCCAACGCCCAGTCCCTTCTCTTTGCTCGTAAAAAACGGCTCGAATATCTTTTCCACGTCGATGATTCCGGGTCCGTTGTCACGGAACTCAACCCGTACACGCTCTCCGGTCTGCGATTCGACGCTGATCTGCAATTCTCTTGGACGGCCCATTACGAGATCCATGACATCGATCGCATTGCGCACAATATTGTTAATCACCTGCTGGATCTGAACGCGATCCGCATACACCTCCTGGGGTTCAGAACCGAGACGCATCGTTAGCTGAATCGACTTGGCCTGAAATTCGTCTTGCAATGCACGCACGCACTCAATCAGGTTTTGGGCGATATCTAGTTTATTCCGCTCTGGCGGTGCTTGCTTAAAGAGGCCGCGAACCTTCTGCACCACTTCTGCCGCAGATTGCACATCCGAAACGGCGCTACCAATGGCTCGCCGCGCCCTTTCGAGATTGACGGGCTCCTTTAGAAACTGAAGGCCAGCGCAGCCGTTCGCTACCGCAGCAGTAAGCGGTTGGTTGATCTCATGGGCGATCGAGGCGGACAGTTCTCCAGCCGCAGCGAGCTGCGTCGCGCGCAATAAATTGGCCTGCGCAATGCGAGAACACTCCTCCGCTTTGAGCCTGTCATCCACGTCGATATCGAACCCGTACCAACAAACAATATTACCTTCTTGATCGCGGAAAGGTTCCGCACGAGCATGGAACCAGCGAAATGTGCCATCCGCGCCGCGCAACCGACGGGTAACATCGTAGGGTTTCCCGCTTGAAACTGCGTCCTCCCAGACGTTCCAGGTACAATTCGTATCCTCTGGGTGCACGAATTGTTGGCACCCACCCTCACCGAGACTGTCAACGGTCGCCCCCGTATATTCGATCGCGCGGCGATTGAAATAAATGGGAGAACCATCTGGTGTTGATACCCACACCAGTGCAGGAATTGTCTCGGTGACGAGGCGCAAATGTTGTTCCCGTGCGCGAAGGGCATCCTCCGCCAACCGTTGTTCATGTATGTCAATGTGCATCCCATGCCAATGCAAGATCGTTCCGTCGTCATCTCGTAGAGGCTCCGCTAGAGAACGAAACCAACGAAAGCCACCGTCGGCGCCCTTTATCCGCCAAGTCACGCGGTACGATTTGCCGGTGGCAAAGCAATCCTTGTAAGTCGCCATCAGTGACTCGACATCGTCCGGATGGACGAGATCTACCCAACCCGTTAGAGCAAAGTCCGCAACACTCTTGCCTGTATACCGTCTTACGCGTTCATTCACATAGTCGAGATGTCCGTCCGGGGTAGCGCGCCAGATAAGCGCCGGCATTGTTTCAATAGTCATGCGAAGTATGTATTCGCTCTTCTTCAGCGCATCTTCTGAACGCCGCCGTTGATCGATGTCAATTACCACGCCAAGCCAGCGTGAGAATTCGCCAGGCGGGCGTAGGAATGGTTCAACCTGCATACGCACCCAATGCCACGTGCCGTCGAAGTGTTTGGTCCGGTACTCACATGCGAAAGGCGTCCGGGCAGTGACTGCCGCCTTCCATTCCGACGCCACAATATTCACGTCATCGGGATGGATCATTCGCTTCCACCCAAGATCATCGTAGTCCCCAGGCTTCGCGTGGTTATTGTGTTCCATTAATCGTCGGTTCACATACTCTGTAGTTCCATCTGCCCGCAACACGATAATCATGCCGGGGATCCCATCAAGCAGCGGCCCCAGGTCACCCCACTGTTTGCCCGTCTCGTAGACGAGGCTGTCGACTAATCGCTCTGGCGATAGGGATTCGCGCACTGGGCGGGATTCCCTCAGCCAGGAGCGATACCACCCGATCAGAATCAGAATGAAACAAAGTGCCTCCAACAATCGAGACCCGCGCATCCCGAGACCGCTCGTGGTATACCAAGTGAGCATTAAACTAAGGAAACTCATTATGGCCGCGAGAATTAGCGGACTTAATTGCAACGACCGTTGTTTTGCTTGACCATTCTTCACACTCAAACTAAAAAACATGAAAATCCTCCCGGCCGCAGCGAAGCGACGCGGCAAGTCCATCAGCACGAAGGGATATTTACAACTGACACGCGATACGTGCATTTGCCGCTGCAGGCCATCGTCCTGTCCATCATAGAAATACCTAATAGCCGCCGGTACGATTCATGCACTAAACTGGCCGAACTTGGGACAACGCAGCACTTCAAGAACGCGCTTTGAATTCTAGGATGGCAATCGTGGCAATCATGTTTTTCCATGAGGGCGCGAATATGTCGATCCCTGTAGAACGTGGACATCAGATGTTGCGATCGGCACGGCCGCCGAGGATTGTGTTCAGTGGCGGGTTGTGATCAGGTGATGGAGTCGAGAGCGTCGTGGCGTTGACGGATTCCGTCATCGCGGTCGTTGATGATGACGAGCATGTCCTCGAATCCATGAATAATTTGCTGGAATCACATGGTTATCGCGTGCTTCCTTACACCTCAGCATCCGCGTTTCTCGCAGACGGGGTGCTATTCGACATTGATTGTCTGATTTCTGACGTCAGCATGCCAATGATGGACGGCTTTGAATTGCAACTACGCGTCGGCAAAGACTGTCCACAATTGCCGGTGATTCTGATCACTGCTCGCTCTGACGCGAATGTTCCGAATATTGCGTCGGTCAACAATCGGGGATTTTTTCAAAAGCCGTTCGATAGCGGCGCACTTTTGCGTGCCGTCGCATCGGCTATCCGTGGCCGGCCCTAGGAGTTCTTGTCACACTCGATGGTTCGGAGTTTCTCAGCCATCCTGACCAAATCGGCGAATGAATCTGCCAGCATCTTCTGCATGATGCGGCTTCGATGAATTTGCAAGGTGACTTCTGTAATGCCGAGGGCGGCGGCCGACTGTTTGTTGAGGAGGCCCCTGACCACCAGCGGCAGAACCTCGCGTTCTCGAGGGCTGAGCAGAGAAAAGCGCTCTTGCAGGGCGGCAATATCAGCTCTCTTCTCGCGGTTCAGTCGATCGCGCTCAAAGGCAGCGGTGACCGTTGCGACTAGCGCCTCCGGATTGATCGGTTTAGTCAGAAATTCGATGGCGCCAGCCTTCATGGCCTGTACCGTCGAACGGATATCCCCTCTCCCGCTGATGAATATGATCGGCGGACCCCAGTTCCCGCTCAACTGTCTTTGCAATTCTAATCCGCTGATATCAGGCAACTGCAAGTCGAGGATAAGACAGGCGCCGGCATCGGTTCTTTGGTGTTCGAGGTAATCGGCGGCCGAGCCGAAACTGACGACCTCGACGCCAGACGCATGAAGAAACCCGGTGAGCGCTTCGCGCACTGCGTTGTCGTCGTCGATGAGGTATGCGACCTCGCCGGACTCCCGGGTGCGATCGTTCCAGCGCGCGCGCTCTGGGCCACATGAATTAGTACGGCGCATTGTGAGTTAGCCTGCGGATTACGGACCCGATCGGTTCAAGCGGAGCTCTCCATCCACAACCTTTCCCTTTTCTCCCACCATACGATGCCGGCGCCGCAACGTCACTCATAGATTACCGTTAAGTCGGGAACGCGTCCGGGCCGGCGTACGCATCGCAATTGTCCGGTAATAGAAACACATAGTGCCCGCCGCTCGTCATTTCAAGCACGCTCGCCTTGGGAGCGGGGTCATGGGGGATCTTCTATTGAAAAGAGTTAGGACGTTGTTCGAGCGTCGATGGAGTCGATGTTTAATATGGGCGGGTTTCAGCGTGCTAATGCTTTCGAGCGTCGCAAGGTCGCAGCAAAGCACGTCGGACACAAAGTCGGCACCTGGATTGGAACTCGATGAGGTAATCGTCACAGCCAACAAGCGTGAGCAACGCCTCCAGGATGTCGGCCTGAGCGTCAGCGCCGTCAGCGAGGGAGCACTCGCTTCGCAGCGCATAGAAAACGTTGCTGATCTGGCTAAGGTGATCCCGGGTCTGCAAGCTGCACCGTCGGTTGACAACACGCCGGTTTACACGCTGCGTGGCGTGGGATTCTACGAGACTTCCGTGGCAGCGTATCCGGACGTGAGCATTTATCTCGACCAGGCGCCGCTGCCGCTCTCCGTGATGTCCAAATTGACGCTGTTCGACCTGCAGCGTGTTGAGGTTCTCAAAGGGCCACAGGGTACGTTGTTCGGAAACAATGCCACCGGCGGGGCGATCAACTTCGTCGCCGCAAAGCCGACCGACAATTTCGACGCGGGTGCGGACCTCAGCTTCGGGCGTTTCAACACGGTGGACGCGGGCAGCTTCGTGAGCGGACCGCTCACACAAAACTTACAGGCGCGGCTTGCCATCAAGGTGGTCGAAGGGGGTGACTGGCAGTATAGCTATACCCGCGATGATTCGCTGGGGAGCGCTCGTGACGCCGCGTTCCGCCTGATCCTGGCATGGCAGCCCGTCGAAGGACTCGATGTTCTGTTCAACGTGAACGGTTGGCAGGATAGATCCGATCCCCAAGCGCCTCAACTGGCGCGAACGCCGACACCGGCCGATTTGCAGGCGCCAATTGGCACGGTGGGTCCGACCGGCACGATTGGTCCTAATTTTCCCATCCTCTTTTATCCGCCGGCACCGCATAACGATCGTGCCGCCGATTGGAGTCCTGACAACCGCCCCTCTGCCGATGATCGGTTCACGCAAGTGTCGGCCAACGTCGCTTATGCGCTGGCGCCTGGACTCGCACTGACCGCGATTTCGAATTTCATCCACTATCGGATGCAGAATTCCACCGAAGGCGACGGCACCGCGCTGAATGATCTCGACATCACCAGCGATCATGCCGATGCGACGACCTTTACACAGGAAATCCGCATCGCAGGGAACGCATCAAGTTCGACGCTACGCTGGGTGTTGGGAGCCAACTATGAAAGGACGGCCGTCGATGAAGCCGAAAATCTGATCAATCCGGACTCATCCACGGGAGCGCAGCAAGGTTTCTCAGCGGATTCTTATGTATCGGACCAAGAGATGAGCAATGCCGCCGCGTTTGGCAACCTCGAATTCGATGTCACGAGCCGGATCACGCTGCAGACCGGACTTCGCTATACACAGGCGGACCGCAGCACGTCGAGCGGCACCTATCCGACCCCGGGGTATGTCGAACCGTTCGCCGGATCCCCGGGCTTGTTGAACCTGTTGAACTTCGTTTGGGCCGACATTTACACGCCGCTGTTCTGCCCGGGTGTCACCTACCAGCCCCTCGTGCCCGGTGAGTCCGTGTCGATCAATCCGAAAACTTGCCGCACCGGCGTTTATCAAGCACGCCTCGACCAAAATAACGTTTCTTGGAGCGCGGGTGGAACTTTCAAAGCAACGCCGGATACGCTCCTGTATGTCAATGTGGCCCGAGGCTACAAGGACGGCAGTTTCCCGGAGGTATCCGCCGCGACCACTGCGCAATACGCGGCGGTATCGCAGGAGTCCGTGCTCGACTATGAGGCGGGAATAAAGACACAGCTTGCCAGCGGGCGGGTGAGCCTCAATGTCGATGCATTTCACTACGATTACAAGGACAAGCAACTGCGCGCCAAAACGGTCGACGCCATATTTGGGCTGCTCGACACGCTGGTGAACGTGCCGAAGTCCGAGGTGAATGGTGCGGAATTCGACATACATGTGAGACCCATTGGTGGACTCGACCTGCGAGCCGCCGCGACGTATCTGGAGTCCAAAGTCAAAGAATATGACGGTACTGTCGGGATTGACCGCATCAACGGCCTGGCATTTCCGGTCCTCGCCTCATTCAGTGGCGTTTCGCTGCCGTTTGCGCCCCGATTTCAGGGGTCTGCCTCGGCCGATTACGCTTTCCCGATGGGTACTCGCTATCAAGGGTTCATGGGTGCAAGCGTCGCTGCGCAATCCAAGAGCTTCGGATCCTTGGCACTGTCTGCACAAGATGTAGCCGATGCAACGATTGACGCCTATGGGACCGTGGATCTGCGAGCGGGCGTCGGGTCAGCCGACGACAAATGGAAAGTCACGCTCTGGGGAACCAATGTCGCCGATAAGTACTACTGGACGAACGCGCTGCGTGTTTATGACACGGTCGTGCGGTACAGCGGCAGGCCGGCCGAGTACGGTATCAGTATCAACTGGCGTTGGTAGCAAGTGAAGCGAGGCCCGGCAAAGCGGTTTGATGGTGCGGGTAGATCGTGAACGCCGGCTTTGATCTTTCCGGCTACACACTCGAGACGCTGCATATCAACGGTGAGTTCATTTTGGACCGTGGACGGCGTCCTGACGGCAGCGATCCAATACTCGTCCTCCGCCCTGAACACACCCACACCGAAGAGGCGAACTGCCAGCGGCTCGAGCACGAGTATGTCCTCGCTCCCGAACTCGATGCCGCCTGGGCAACGTGCCCGCTGGCGCTCAAACGCCATCGAGGACGGCCTGTGCTGATCCTCAGCGATCCCGGCGGCACCCCTCTCGATTGCCTGCTGAGTGAGCCCCTTGACGTGGAACGTTTTCTAACGGTCGCCATTGGTCTTGCGGTCGCGCTGGGACAGGCCCACGCCCGCAACCTGGTCCATAAGGACATCAAACCCGCCAATATCCTCGTCGATGACACCGGAAAGGTATGGCTTACCGGCTTCGGACTGGCCGTCAAGATCACCCCCCAACGCCAGGCATTCACTCCGCCTCTCATCATCAAGGGCTCGTGGGCCTACATGGCGCCCGAACAGACGGGCCGCGTGAGTCGCTTCGTGGATACGCGCAGCGACTTGTATTCCCTCGGCATCACCCTGTACGAGATGCTGACCGGAGCGTTGCCGTTCGTCGCCTCCAACCTGCTGGAATGGATCCATTGCCACATCGCACGTGAGCCGACTCCGTTGCGCACGCGTCGGCGAGATGTGCCCAAACAGATCGAATCAATTGTCCTCAAACTGCTCGCGAAGACCGGTGAAGATCGATATCAAACCGCCGCCGGGTTGGAAGCCGATCTGCAGCGATGTCTGCAATCCTTAAGAGCCCAGGGAAAGATTGATTCCTTTACCCTGGCTGCCAACGACCTTCGGGATAGGCTCAGCATTCCGGACAGCCTTTATGGGCGCGACCGCCACATCACGGACGCCTTGGCGGCGTTCGACCGCGTGGCATCGACCGGTGAGCCGGAGATCATCCTGGTTTCGGGACCGGCGGGCATCGGCAAGTCGTCCATGATGAACGAATTGCAAATGAGGCTGACTTCGACGTCTTGTCTGTTTGCGAGCGGAAAATCAGATCAATTCAAGCTGGACATTCCGTATCCAGCCATAGCGACCGCCTTGCAGGGCTTGGTGCGCCGCTTGCTGGGCCTCAGCGGTGCAGAACTCGAGCGCTGGCGTCGGCAGTTGCAGGAGGCGCTCGGACCGAACGGGCAGTTGATGGTCAACCTGGTTCCCGAACTCGCCGTCATCATCGGCGAGCAATCACCGCCACCAGATCTTCCGCCTCACGAGGCGCAAAGCCGCTTCCACGTGGTCTTCCGGCGCTTTCTGGCAGCCTTCGCACAGCCTGCCCACCCACTCACGCTGTTCATTGACGATCTTCAGTGGCTGGACGCCGCCACGCTGGAACTGATCGAGAGGCTCGCGGTGCAACCGCAAGTACGGCATCTCATGTTGATCGGCGCATATCGGGACGATGAGATTCGACCGGATCACCGTCTCACGGGAACCCTCGCGGCTTTGCGCAACGCGAAGTGCAGACTCGTGGACTTGCGGGTGGGGCCCCTCACGCGCGATGAACTGACACAACTGACAGCCGATACGCTGAGTGCAGAGCGCGGTGAGGTCAAACCACTCGCCGAACTACTCTTGGACAAAACCAAGGGCAACCCTTTCTTTGTCGTGCAGTTCTTGAAAGCGCTGCACGATGAGGGTTTGCTCTTCTTCGACACTGAAGTAGACGCTTGGCGGTGGAACACTGACGGCATTGCCGCGAAGCACATCACCGACAATGTCGCCGATCTACTGGCCGATAAGCTCACCCGGTTGCCGGATGATGCGCTGGATGCCGTGAAGCATCTTGCATGCCTCGGTAACGGCTGCCGCCTGGCCACTCTCTGCCTCGTGTCCGGGCGATCGGAACGGCAAATGAACGACGCACTGGGAGAAGCCGTTCGCGCAGGATTCGTCTTGCCAGTCGATGGCGGATATACGTTCAGCCACGACCGCATGCAGGAGGCCGCCTACAGGTTGATTGCCGATGGTGCCCGTGCCGCGACCCACCTTCGGATCGGTCGCGCACTCGTGTCGAAGCTCCCACCGGCCGCGTTGCAGGAATACATATTCGAAGTGGTTGAGCAGTTTGGCCACGGCGCCGTCCAAATACATTCGCATGAGGAGCGCGCCCAAGTGGCGCAGCTGTACTTAAGCGCAGGCAAGCGAGCCAAGAACTCGACCGCCTATGCCTCCGGACTCAAGTACTTTAGGGAAGGACGATCGTTGCTGCATCCCGATGACTGGGATCATCAATACGATCTTTCCTTCGCGCTCGAGCTCTGTCAGGCGGAATGCGAATTCTTGACCGGCGATCAGACAGCGGCGGCCGATCGCCTGTGTACGCTTGCACCGCGCACTCGCAACCTCATTGACGCCGCCTCGGTCGCCCGTCTGCGTATCGCCCTGTACACGTTGGGTGATCCCAATCGCGCCTTGGATGTGGGACTGACCTTCCTTCGAGACGTCGGAATCGAGTGGTCGGCGCATCCAACCGACGCCGCGCTCAGGGCGGAGATCGACGCGATGAACGCGCTGCTCGCCGACCGGCCGATCGAGCGACTCGTCGATCTGCCGCGAATGACGCAGCCGGTGTGGCTTGCTGCAATGGACGTCCTCGCCTCACTCATCATGCCGGCGAAAATCACTGATAACAACCTGGAGAACATCGTCATTGTGCGCATGGCGAACCTCAGTCTGCAGCACGGCAACTGTGACGCGTCGAGCTATGCCTACAGCCAGCTCAATGTGGTCATCGGAGTACGGTTCGGGGACTACCAGGCCGGTCTCAGCTTCGGCCGCCTTGGCTGCGAACTCGTCGACGCCTACGGGATGGAGCGATTCAAAGCGCGCGTTTACTGCTGCTTCAGCACCTATGGACTCCCGTGGACGAAGCATCTGCCCGCCTGCCTCGAACTCAACCGGCGCGCCTTGACCATGGCAGACGCGGCAGGGGACTTGGTCTTTGTGTCGGCCGTCGCCAACGCGGTGGTCTCGAATCTGTTCATCTCCGGCGAACCGCTTGCGGAGGTTCATCGAGAGGCGGACGAGTATCTGGCGCTGGCCCGCAAGGCGGGATTCGATGCCGCCGCGGACGGCGCAGTCAGCGTACTCATGCTGATCCATGAACTGCGGGGGCTATATCCTGACGATGTGTCGGTCGAGCGTTCCGCTGGCGATCGGGCTCGGTTTGAGGACTACCTCGAGCGGGGTGGTGACGCCACGGGAATCTCCTCTGCCTTTTACTGGCGGGATCGCTTGCAGGCGTGCTATCTGTTGCACGACCCGGCGGTGGCGTTCGAGGCAGCAATCAAGGCCGGCAAGTTCCTCACCGCCCACCGATCGTTGCTCGACATTGCGGAGTACCACTACTATGCGGCTCTGGTGCAGGCCGCCATGTGTGACCACGCGCCCGCCGAGCGGCGACAGGAGCACTTTGACGCCCTCCTAGCACACCACGCGCAAATTGCCGTTTGGGCTGCGAACTGTCCTGAGAATTTTGGATGTCGCGCCGCCTTGGTAGCCGCCGAAATATCACGTCTCGGCAACCAGGATCGCGATGCGCTGGCGCTCTACGAAGAAGCCATCCGTCTCGCGCAGGACAACGGATTCGTACAGAATGAAGCGATGGCCAATGAGTTGGCGGCGGGGTTTCATGCCGCCCACGGGTCAGCGGCGCTCGCTGAGACTTATTTGCGTGCCGCACTCGACTGCTATGGTCGTTGGGGCGCTGAAGGCAAGACCCGTCGTTTACGTCAACTGCATCCCAACCTGAGCGATGCGCGCTCCTCGCGCGCAGCCACGCCGTCAATCAGCGACAACCTACAGCACGTGGATTTGGCCGCTGTCATAGCAATCTCCCAGGCTGTCTCGAGCGAGGTCGTGTTCGACCGGCTGGTCGAGCGCTTGCTGGTGACGGTGCTCGCGCATGCAGGCGCCGGGCGTGGAATGATGTTGCTTCCTCGCGATGGCGAAATGCAAAGCGCCGCCGAAGCTGTGGCGCGAAACGGCTCCGTCGAGGTCAACCTACGGTATCAACAGGAAGATCTTCGCGAGTTGCCCGAATCCATTCTAAATTACGTGAAGCGATCTCATGAGATCGTCATCTTGGATGACGCGCTCATGCCCAACCCCTACTCCGATGATCGCTATATCCGCGGCGCCAAACCGCGCTCGGTTCTATGCATGCCGCTGCTGAAGCAACAGCAACTCGTCGCGGTGCTGTATATCGAGAATAGCCTGCTGCCGAGCGTATTTACGCCCGAAAGGCTGTTGGTCCTTCAAATCATCGGCTCGCAGGCGGCAATCTCCATTGAGAATGCGAAATTGTTCGCGGACTTGAAGGAAGCGCGAGAGCAGGCCCGACGGGCCGAGGAACAGAATCAACAGTTATTCGACATGATCCCGGCGTTGGCCTGGCGCGCCACCCCTACGGGGGTCATCGATGCCATTAACAAGCAATGGACGGACTATACCGGGATTTCCACCGAGGAGGCTCATCGTGGCGAGTGGGTGCGAGCCTATCCGGGTGTGGATGGACAAACGGCCCTCAACCAGTACGCGCAGTTGTTCAGCAAAGGGATCGCCGGAACGGTGGAGACGTGGCTTCGCAGGCATGATGGTGAAGTCCGATGGTTCCTGCATCGCGTCGCCCCCCTGTATGACGCCCGTGGAGAGATCGTCCACTGGCATGGCACTGCCACAGATATCGATGATTTGAAGCGCGCGCAGGCGCTGATCGTTTCGGAGAAAGATCTCCTGCAGATGAACACCGAGGTGCACACCCTGACGGAAATCCTCGAGGCATTGATCCGAAGTGTCGAAAAGCAGATCGACGGCGCCTCGGCGGCACTGCTGCTGAAAGATTCTGCCGCTCAATCCTTCTACCACGTAGCGGCGCCCAACCTGCCCAAGAGCTATACGACGGCCCTGGATGATGCGCGCGGCGGCCCCTTCGAAAACGTGGGCGCATCGCCAACGGACGGCGGACAAAACGTCATTGTTTCAAATATCACGAGTGATCCGTCTTGGGCGGACTTTCAAGAACTGGCCGCCGCGAACGGCCTGCGGTCCTGCTGGTCGACCGAGGTTTCGGCGGCAGACGGAACCACGCTTGGCATCCTCGCGGTGTATGCCTGCAGAATTCGTGAGATCACCGATCGGGAAATTGGCGTATGTGAACAGTTTGCGCATCTCGCGAGCGTCATCTTGGGGAGAAAGCGCGCCGAAGACGCGCTCAAAGGCATGAATCTCAAGCTGCAGGAATCGCTTCACGAGAAGGAATCGCTCCTCAAGGAGGTTCATCACCGCGTCAAGAATAATCTTCAGCTGATCAGCAGCATGTTGAGCCTTCAGGCTTCGCGAATTACCGATACAGCGGTCTCGGAATTGTTCTCTGAAAGCCGTAACCGGGTGCGTTCCATGGCTCTGGTCCATGAGAATCTGTATCGCGCCGGCAATTTCTCCAAGATCTCGATGCCGGCACACATCGAGACGCTGAGCGAGAGCCTCGCCCGTGCCTATGGCCTGAGCGGCGGGAGCATCGAACTGCGAACCGAAGTGGAGGACATATTGCTCGACCTCGACATCGCGATACCGGTCGGTTTGATCGTCAATGAGCTGACGTCCAACGCCCTGAAACACGCCTTTCCCGACGGCCGGCGGGGTCGTGTGCACATTGGGCTTCGACGCCTCGGGCCGACTCGATGCGAACTCACGCTGCGCGACGACGGCATCGGGATGGCAGGATCGATAGATCCCCGTCATAGCGATTCAATGGGCCTCCAGTTGGTTCATGATCTCACGGAACAACTGCATGGCTCCATTGCGGTGACTCGAGAGCGAGGCACGACCTTCACATTGTCATTCGATTCGGGAGACTACGCGGAGGTGAAAGAATGAATCCTGCAAGAATTCTCATCCTCGAAGACGATCGGGTCGTGGCCCGTGACATCCAAAAGCAGTTGACGCGCATAGGCCATGAAGTCCTCGGCATGGCGGTTCGGGGAGAGGACGCGGTCGCACTGGCGCTAGAGATCCAGCCCGATCTTGTGCTGATGGACATCCGGCTGGGAGGCGAGATCGACGGGGTGGAGGCCGCCGGTCAGATCCGCCGGCAGTGTCAGAGTCCCGTGGTCTTCCTGACGGCTTATTCTGACGATGACACCCTGCGACGGGCAAGCGAAGCGGAGCCATTCGGCTATTTGTTGAAACCATTCGAAGACTCCCAGCTGCGCACCGTCATTGAAATGGCACTATACAAACACGTTGCTGAACGAAAACTGCGCGACAGCGAGCGGCGCTATGCGACCACGCTGTCGAGCATCGGTGACGCAGTGATCGCCACCGACCGGCAAGCACGCGTCACGTTTATGAATCCTGTCGCAGTATCGTTGACGGGTTGGTCGCAGGAAGAGGCGCTCGGACTGCCGGTCTCCGAGACCTTCCGCATCGTGGATGAAGAAACCCGGGAGACTGTCGAGGATCCCGCAGCACAGGCACTAAGGCAAGGGATCCGGGTCGAGCCGGCCAATCACACCGTTCTCATCGCGAAGGATGGCCGGGAATTTCCGATTGCCGATTGCGGTTCCCCGATTATCGATGATCGCGGGAATACTACCGGTGCGGTGTTGGTCTTTCGTGACGTGACCCGACGTCACCAGGTCGACGAAGAACTCCGAGAAGCGCAGCTGGCGCTCGCGCGCATAGGCAGGCTTACGGCGATGGGGGAATTGACCGCCTCAATCGCACACGAAATCAATCAACCACTGACGGCCATCGTTGCCAATGCCGCCGCGTGTTTGCAATGGCTCACCGCGGGACGCAGCAACGAGGACAAGGCGAGGCAGGCCGCGCAGGCCATCGTGAATGACGGCCGAAGGGCAGGGGATGTGATTGCGAGCATTCGTGCCCTTGCGCGCAACACGCCGCCGACGCTCGCCGAGTTCAATCTCAACGGCGCAATCCGCGAAGTGCTGGCGCTACTGCGCGGCGAGCTGCGCCGTCACGCGGTAACTGTTGAGGCGACGCTGTCATCGGACAATGGATCTGCATGGGGAGACGGCATTCAGATTCGCCAGGTCATCCTGAATCTAATCATGAATAGCATCGAGGCCATCCGCGTGGCGGATCATCCTCCCCGGCTGATCAAAATCACGACCAGCCGCGAACCCTCAAATCACTTGGGTGTAACCATCGCTGACACCGGCGTCGGGATGGAATCCATTGGTTATGAGCGCGTCTTCGAGCCCTTTTTCACAACAAAACCAGAAGGCCTCGGAATAGGGCTGTCCATCTGTCGCTCCATCATCGAGGCGCATGGCGGCCGCCTGTTGGCCAAGGGAAACTCTCCGTGCGGATGCGTTTTTTGCTTTACGGTACCCGCCTCTGGGACGGATGCAACCGGTGAATAATAGAAACCCACAATACTGAACTCCTTGGGGACTATGTACCTTCAGCGACAAGGTACACACGGGGGTTATCCATCATGCTCACGAAAAATCGGATCAAGGCCGTCCGCAGAAGATTATACGCGGTACTTCTCGCGGCGTTCATAGCCACTATTCCGCAAGCCATTTACGCGCAGGGAGCCAACATGTCCAAACCCACTGTCGTCTTGGTTCACGGCGCCTTCGCCGGATCATCGAGCTGGAACAACGTCACCGCCAAACTACTCGCGGAGGGCTATACCGTCGTGGCGGTCGCAAATCCGCTTCGAGGCGTCAAGAGCGATGCGACCTACGTGGCCAATCTCCTCGATTCGATTGCAGGACCGGTCATTCTCGTCGGGCATTCCTATGGCGGCAACGTCATCAGCTATGCCGCGAATGGCAAAAGTCAGGTCAAGGCGTTGGTTTATGTTTCGGGAGTCGCACCGGACGCCGGTGAAAGCGCGTCCACACTGGTTGGTAAATTTCCCGGTAGCACACTGGGGCCCACACTGGCGCCTGCCGTGGTGTTGGCGGACGGCAGCAAAGATCTGTACATCATGCAGGACAAATATCACGCGCAGTTTGCCGCTGACGTGCCACTGAAGGAATCACAGCTCATGGCAGCGACGCAGCGTCCAATCACGGAAGCGGCCTTGAACGAATCCGGCGGCGCGCCCGCTTGGAAGACCATCCCGTCATGGTTTCTCTATGGAAGTCTGGACAAGAACATACCGCCCGCAGTCCATGCATTCATGGCGAACAGGGCCGGCGCCAAAAGGGCGGTCGAGGTGAAGGGGGCTTCGCACGTCGTCATGATCTCGCATCCCGACGAGTTGGTGAAACTGATCGACGAGGCGGCGGCCCAGACTCGATAGCGCTCATCGGGGTACTGCTTGGAGGGTGCGGAGACTTGGAAGATGATAGTGCTGAAGTCCATTGGTCGCGGTGTTTCAATGATGGCGATTGCGATGAGTTTTTCGCTCGCAATCTCGCGGCATAGCCTCGCCGCCGCATCCGACGCGCCGGTGGATTTCAGCTCACCCATCGTCCGGTATCACACTGCAAGCATCGACGGTGCGGAAGTCTTCTATCGAGAGTCCGGTCCCGCGGACGCGCCGACGATCCTACTCTTGCATGGATTCCCGTCTTCGTCGTTCATGTTTCGCAATCTCATCCCGCGGCTGGCGGTTCGATTCCATGTGGTGGCCCCAGATTACCCCGGGTACGGACAGAGCGGTTCGCCGGATCACACAGTATTCCAATACACCTTCGACCATTACGCGCGCGTGATCGATGAATTGACCCAGCGGCTGAAACTCACCCGGTTTGCACTGTACTTGCATGACATTGGAGCCCCGATCGGCTTTCGAATAGCGGCGGCGCATCCTGAACGCATCAGCGGAATCGTGGTTCAGAATGGCAATGCTTATGAAGAGGGGCTGGCCGAGGCATTCTGGGCGCCCGTCAAGGCGTACTGGGAGAATCCGTCTGCGGACAACCGTGCGCGACTCGAAGGAGCCCTGACGACCAAAGCGTACGCGTCGCAATACTTGACCGGCGTACGGGATCCCAGCGTCATCAGCCCTGACACGTGGACATCGGACATCGCCAATTTAAACCGGCCCGGTAATAAGGATGTGCAATTGGATCATTTTCTGGATTACCGGACGAACCCTCCTCTCTACCCGCAGTGGCAGGCCTATTTCCGGCGTTGTCAGCCCCCGATGCTCATCGTCTGGGGGAAAAATGACGTGGCATTTACGGTCGATGGCGCCGAAGCGTACAAGAGGGACCTCAAGAACGTCGAAATCCATTTATTCGATACAGGGCACTTCGCCCTGGAAGACTACGGAGATGATATCGCTGCACTCATGATTCGATTTCTCGACCGTAACGCGAGCACAGAAATCGTTCGGTGCCGGTGAGCAACGCGAGATCATCCGGCTTGTCGCCTTTCTTTATAAATGCGGCAATTTCGAAGTTTGACTACCCTGCGCGGCAGGCCCGACACTAACAGCCGTTCGGCCACTGCTCCTGTGACCGAGAGTACGCACGGACCGCGGCACTGGCGTGCCAAGCGTCGCGGTCAGCCGATCGAGAATTTGCTCGCAGGAACACCTAATTGGCTACCTGCGCCAAATCCGCTTGCAGTTGCGCAAAATCGAAGCCGGGATCGAAGTCGGATGCCTTCGCTTGGGCCGGCAGAATTGCATACGCTTCATCGACGCACTCATCCCACCATGCCCACGTCGCCTGCTGGGTGTTCCCCCAGGTGAGTACGGTCACGCCGTTGGCGTCATAGGAGACCGCGTATACGGCGTGGCCGTCGGTGGTGAGAGGTCCTGGAATCCAGGGTTTGCGGGCCTCGAATTCTTGCTGGGCGTTCGCTTGCACTTGAAAGCCAAGATAGACGCCGCCGAAGAGCCGGATGGCTTGTTGAATGTGCGTGCGGTTTTTTACGCCGATGGCGATAAAGGCAAGGATTTGATTGCCGTCGACGGGTTGGGACTGCCAGTGATTCAACACATCGAGTTCTTTCAGGCCCGAATCGACGCCGCCGGTCAGGGTCATGTAGAGCTTGACGCACGCTTGCTGACTCATGATTTTCTTCTCGCCGATGAGTCCGTTGAATACGGTATCGGCGTGAGCGAGAGCGGCAATGGTGCAGTCGCCCAGGGTGTTGTTGCCGTCCATCGGAAAGAGCTTGGTCGGGTCGGAAACCCTCAGCTTCTCATAGACTTCTGCGAGGACGTCGTACGATGCGGGGGGCGCGGGCAGCGAGGATTTGAGGTAGTTCCCCAGGCGCAGAGTGCGATAGTCGATTTTTGGCGGGTGCTTTCCAAAGCGATATTTCTGCATTTGAATACTCCTGCATTGCGAGTTATTCCATCAACCACTCCAAGTAGTGACTGATGCACGACCTTCGTTACAAACTTCGCTCGCAGCGGCGAAATTCATATCGCAAACCACTTTATGGGGGTAATTTCCTCATCCCCTCGTCGAACCCGGTCAACGTCCATCCGGAGGCCTTGCGTTGACTCCGATGGAGACTGACGCTAGCGCTAACACGTCCGGTACCTGCAAATGAGCAGCATTCTGTACACTGCGTCAATGCGTTTGAATTCTTTCGATGGGCTCATGGGCACGGCGGCGGTGATCGCAGCGCTAACCTTGATGATGTCCCTGCGCACTGCTGCGGCTGATAATTTGCCGGACGAACACGCCCGGATCGCCGACTGGCGCGCGAAGCGTCTGGCGTCGCTGACCAGCGAAACGGGCTGGTTGACGCCCATCGCGCTTTACTGGCTCAAGGACGGCGAGAACAGCTTCGGCCGGGCGTCTACCCAAGATTTCTCGGTCGATGATGCTGCGTTGGCGGCCGACACGGGTGCGTTCTTTTTGGCGAATGGCCACGTTCGGTATGTAGCGCACGCCTCGAAGGCGATGACCTATCTCGGCAAGCCGGTCGCGAATCTCGACCTGGTATCCGACGTCGATGAGAAACCCACGGAGCTCATCGCAGGCTCACTGCATTTCATGCTGATCGAACGGGCCGGCCATCTAGGCATTCGCGTGCGCGACAGCGTCAGTCCGAACCGGTTGCATTTCAAGGGCCTCGAGTATTTTCCGGTTCGGGCCGACTGGCACATCCAGGCGCACTTCGAACCCTATGTGCCCGAGCATCGTATCCCGATCGTCAATATTCTGGGCATGACGGAGGAGATGACCTCACCGGGCGCGATTGTATTCGAGCGCGAGGGGCGCGTTTGGCGCTTGGATACGATTCTGGAGGCGCCGGGAGATCGGGAGTTATTCGTGATGTTTTCGGATGCGACGAGCGGCAAGCAGACCTATGGCGCCGGCCGCTTCCTGTATGTCGGCTTGCAGCATGCGGATCGTATCGAGGTCGACTTCAACGAAGCCTTCAACCCGCCGTGCGCATTCACGGATTTCGCCACGTGCCCGCTGCCGCCGCAGCAAAATCGGCTCGCCTTAGCCATAGATGCGGGCGAGCTCAAATTCGAGCGCGCGCATTGACTTGCAAGTCCAGTCACTCCGCAAAATTGGTGCCGAGACTTCGGATCGAACGAAGTTATCTCGCGCTTCAGGCGAGCGCTATCACCAGACTAGCTCTCTCGGCAAATTGGTGCCTATCCTCAGACTTGCACTGAGAAGCCGTTAGGTTTGAGCTAACGAGGTATGCTGATTCCCGTCAGATAGGCGTTGATGTTTGGAGCGGACGACGAGAATTGAACTCGCAGCTATGGTCCTACTGATTGGTCAGGGTGGCCGGTTACGCTCCGACTACTTCGATGTTCCAAGCATCGCTGTCTGCTATTGACTTACACCCTGATGTTTGGACACGCCGACACGATTTGAACGTGCGTGAGACGGGTTGCAACCGACTGCCTCGCCTCTCGGCCACGGCGTGATATTTGTTGGATCGGCGGGACTCGCACCCGCTAACAGAGCATTCACAGTGCTCGGCCTGGACTACTTCGGCTTCGACCCACACAAACTGGTAGCCCTGGCAGGAGTTGCACCCGCACGTCCGAAGACGCTGCGTTCTAAGCGCAGTGTGTCTGCTGTTCCACCACAGGGCCATTCCGGTTTATTGTTGGTGGAGTTGCTGGGAGTCGAGCTCAGATGATCACGGGACAGTGGTGGGTTCACTTGGAATCGAACCAAGGTTAACTGGTTAAGAGCCAGCAGGTCTGCCACTGACCTATGAACCCGAAATGGTGCGCCATCAAGGAATCGAACCTCGCGAGCCCGTTAGGACGCCTGGGTTACGGCCAGGACTTTCTCCATAGAAGTTTAATAGCGCGTAGTGGTACCCCTGGAAGATTGAGTGCCCGCACGAGCCGGTTTGTAGGACCGGTGCTCTTCACATTTGAGCTACAGGGGTATTCTTTGAATGGCGACTCGCATGGAAATCGAATCCATCTCAGCAAGTAGACAGCTTGCCAGCCTCACCAGATGCTTAGCGAGTCAAAATCAGCCGCGTGAATCGCGACGTATGCTGTAAGGAATAAGACACGCTGCCGGATACGAAGCGCATTGAATACGAAGAACAAAAGTGGCTGTGAGAGCAGGGATCGAACCTGCGCTATTGACATAGTCCTCCGGTTAACAGCCGGGAGCCTTGCCGCTCGGCCATCTCACAACGAAAAGGAATGGAGCAGTGCGCGGGATTCGAACCCGCACCGTCTGTTTGGAAGACAGAAATGCTAGACCCTTGAACACTAGCACTGCTCAGAATTTATTCTGGCTTTGTGTGTCGCTTTACGGCTCCCCGTCTCCATGCGACGGATCTACGCGTGCGCCGGCTTTTGGGTTTCGGGGTTTTGGAGCTAGAGGGAGTGGTTTCCCTCTGGTTTTCTTGGCCCCGGCGTGGCACCGGAGCCACGCGCGTCAATCGACGGATATGCCTGATTCGAGTCTATGATCGGGACGCACGGTCGCGATCCCGGGGAGACTCGGGCAATAGGTGAAATGGCATTGCGTGAATTTCGACATGCGCGCGATCTTAGTTCGCCAACCGTGAACAGTCAAATATTGCGTGATCGGATGTGATCTCGATCACCGCTCACGCTGTCGCCGCAGCTCAGCGCCATCGGTAACTGACGCGCAGCCAGAGGGTCCGCGCGTTGAGCAGGTAGAACGATTCGCTGCCGAACTCGCTCGCGCTCACGGGCTTGCGTTGATTGGAGAGATTGTTCGCCTCGAGCAATATCCGGTATCGATCGACGCGGTACCCGATGTTGGCGGCGATGGTGGCGTAGCCGCCGACGGGCGCGATGTTCTGCTCATCGAGGAACTGCCGACCCACGTACTGGGCAACCATGGTCGTGCTGAAGCCCTGCGTCGGCGTGTAGAGGAGTCCGGCAGCCGCGAGAATATGCGGCGACAGTGGCAGTTGATTGCCGGCGACCTGGACATTCGCGACGCCATCGAAGAATAGATACTGCGTGAAGCGCGCGTCGTGATAGGAAGCGTTCGCGGTCAGTGCAAGGTTCGGCGTCGCTTGAAACCGCGTCTCCGCTTCGATGCCCTTGAGCTTCTCGCCGCCCGCGTTCGTCAGCGCCCCGGAACTCGTTGCGACGACGAGGTTGTTGAAATTGAGAAGGAACAGTTCCGTCTGATAGGTCAGGCGGCCCTCATCGGCGGCGCCCTTGAGGCCCGTTTCGTAGCTCTGCGCGGTCTCGGGACTCAACAGGGCCGGTGTATAGTCGGGGCCGAAGTCGATGGCCGACGGCTTGAAGGCGTTGCGATAGTCGGCATAGGCAACGACTTCATTCGCGCCCTGCGC
>Ga0209611_10005019_pt1 | contig 22409 bp, 20 predicted proteins | sample S1TSphgellanicum_3_FD_187693 | JGI IMG/M metagenome (GOLD analysis project Ga0209611, IMG submission 187693) | Host-associated microbial communities from peat moss isolated from Minnesota, USA - S1T2_Fc - Sphagnum magellanicum MG (SPAdes) (version 2) | ecosystem: Host-associated > Plants > Peat... | reverse complement strand
ATCTAACTGCAATGGTGCATTAGCCAAGACATTTACAATCAGCAAGCTGCAAATCATAGACTCTGACTGGAGTGATCAATGGAACAGAGAAGCTTATTCCATAATGTTTCTGATGGGTGTTTCTAACATTGCCCTCTTTTGTGAAGTTCCAAGTTCTTACAGCCTCAGGAGTCCAGTCCAACATTTCAGAGTATGTACTCAGATTGTCACATGGCTGACATGCATTGATGGCAGATTACATGCTTCTGGGTTGGAATACACTCTAGCACTGCAATGAAATGTGGTGATTTGCAATTGCAGATTCTTTCCTTTGCTACACTGGTTAGCTACAAGAGTTACTGTTGCAAAATGAAAACAAGGAAAAATACATGATGCTCACCTTGTCAATTCCATCATCCCTATCAACAATGGTGGGTGGCTTGCCTTTTGTTCCTGGAATCTCCACCTGTTTAGTTCTTGATAACATGATGTACAGAGACACCAGTTGAACAGGAATAATGACAGCAATATATGTTACTGTACATCCTACACATGTATCTGAAAGGTATGATCAAAGGAAATGTGTGTGAACTCCAAAAACTGTCACTCTTTGCAACATACTTAGGGTAGGTTTACACTCTGGGTCAATTGAAATAACGAATTTTGGACTTCTTGCATCTTTGGTCAATAGGACATTATCCTTCCAGCTGACTGCTTGTGTAGAACACCACTCAAGGAACTCTTTACCACACCACTGTCCAAGCAGAAAATTAAAATTGAAGAGGTTCAAGCTGAAAATTCCCTTGCTAGGTGTTTGGGTTAGCCCATTTTGGTATAGTATCTTGCACTCATGACAATGTTCACAGCTGCTCAGAGCCCATGACAGAAATTAGAGCCAATACAGATCTAGCAACAATTGACACTGCTTATCTGCTGATTGCTATTTAGATGAGATCTAACCAACATACAAGAAAAAATAACAGAACAAAGTGAGAATATACCCTGAATGGCTATGGAACCTACTTTTGTGGCAGAAAGGCTGGAGAGAGAACCACCATAGGTGTACGAGCCACCCCCACAATGCAAACATCTGCCATGCAACAAATATCCACCAAAGTCTGAATGGTCAAAATTTCTCCAGTATAAATGGAGTAGAGGCCTTCAATTGCAAAACATAAAAGCATAAACTGTACTCTTCTGCAAATGTGTCATCTGTTCTTGTAAAGCATTATGCCATGATCATTTCTGTGCAAACATCACTATGTTCATCTTTGCAAGCAGATCTGTACATTTCATTTGATCTAAAAACGCAACTGACAATATGATTCCAGATATGGACTCTCACTGCATGAGTTCCTCTTTCATGGTCAAGCTTTCCTGTTCCATCTATGAGGATTTGGAAATCAGAAGCACGTACCGCAAGGTGCAATTGAAGACATGTCCAGAGCCTCAGAACCCATTGCTCTTTGTCTTCTTCTTCTTCGGCTTTTGCAATGTACAAAGAATCAAAATCTACACAAGAGCAAAGGAGAAGAATTAAGTTAGAAATGCTAGAGAATAACTTTGGGCCTGCCAATGTATCATAAGAGTACCTCAGTGAGACAGAAAGGTACACCTGAATTTGATAGCACAAGCATTTGGGTTTTCTGTGCATTTCAGCACAATTGACCAAAATAAAGCAAAGATTGGACGCAAAACCTCTAAATAGGAAGGAGATCACAGAAAGATGCTGACCATAGAGTTCAATACCGTAGAACATCAGATTTCAACAATCTGGTCAATGGCATGGACAAGAAATAATAACTATCATAAGCATCCAGAAATCTCCATACTCAGCGATTAAGAAAGTGTGGACAACAAAATCTGATGACTGAAATGAAGAAAGACAGAAACAAGAGATGCTGTATCCTTAACCTAAAATAGCCTATAATGGAAAATGCATGAGGGTCGGCACTTTCTGTACGCTTTAAAGACCTCTCCTAGTTGATCGGAACGGCACCAACCAGAAAGCGGGAGCCTTTCGAAGCACGCCAAACAGGAGAAGGCTAAAAGCAACATGAAGAATCTCACTCCTAAAAAAAATTCGTTGTCAGCAGACGAACTGGACGCAAATGAAACATCCTCCAAAATTGCACACCTGTGTGTGTGGGGATGCTATTCATGAATGCAGAGACAACAGCGAAAGTGCCACATATCTATAACTTTTCCCGAACTGCAGATTTCAAGCCTGTTGTTAAGACAATACGTAGGCGGCCAAAAGCCTCAATCATGGATCATCCAGACGTGAGTTACAAAGTTGTTCATAGAAATGGTGGTTGCACCACAGCGCCAGAGGAAATCAAAGCGCTCAGAATCCATTGTGAGTTCAAATTCCCTAAGAGATATTCCTGAAGCACAGAGCATTCCCGAAGCAAATCGTCGTCGCATAATCTTCAACGTGACCGGAAGATAAAATAGTTCAAGCATCACCAGGAACAGAGATTTCACGCAGCTTCCTGTTTTTCTTTCCGTGAAGCCAAGAATAGCACGAACAGAATATCCAAGGCCAGACACGTTCGAAAAGTGATTCAACGAAACAGCAAAAGCAAACGAAGGAGACGTGCGATTGCAAACGTGATTTAAACTTAGATCAGATCGCTAGCGAAGACTCACGCATTCGTGATGCAAATACATCTTCTAGACGCACCTAAAAAAGAATTAATGACTGTCACAATAATTCAAGGGCTGTGAAAGGAAGGCAGCAAGAAAAAAAAAATTATTGTGAAGGTGCTTGTGGCCACAGAGCTGTGAAAGGAAGGCAGCAAGAAAAAAAATTTATTGTGAAGTTGCTTGTGGCCATGTGGCGCTCTGAAATTTCAGAGTGCATTTTGAGCCCTCAGGCCTACCTCCACTAATAAATGATGTCTTTGGCGGGGTGTAGGAGCACACATTGCAGCTTTAACAACCCCCTCCCACTTCCATGCAACAAGTGTAATACAAGGACACATGATTCTCAATTGCCTAAATTGGTTTCTAACACCAACAGGGATATTTAGACACTGGTCTATCACCAACCAGTTTCATCAATTTCACAAACTGTTTGTCCCACTAAAACAAGTAATATGTTGTTTGACCACACCGAGGAAAGCTGCTCCCTATTACAGAATGTTGTGCAAAATATATCATGAGTGCCATCACTAGTGTTAAATTGCACAAATAGGTTCCTTCTGCTTCTAGAAGTTGCCATTGTGTTCCCCCATTGAAGAGTCATGAAATTATTTTCTTGAAAGGTTTACATTTTCAAGCAATTTTTCAAGGTTAAAGAATGACATCATTATTTCCTTCCAATCTACTACCCCACTGGTTATATACGCTGCTGAGGAATCGAAAGCTAATTAGAGCATATTCTTGATCAACTCAGGCAGCTGAATACAGAACCCACAACTGATGAAAGGCAAAGATGTTCATTAAAGTGTGCAGGACCCAATGGACAATATAGCAAGGTATGGACTTAAAAGAACCTAAGCTGCCACTGTGGCCGCTGCCTCGTCCAAAGCAACATCGCCAACACCTTTCCTTCAAGCAGCTCCAAACTAGCACGACCTCCTGTTGAGAGATGGCTCATCTTCTTGCCACACCAACCTTCTCCACAGCAACCACTGAGAATCCTGCACCAATAATGGTTGTCACCCCTTTGCCACTCAAATCTGCCAACTTTTTGGCAATTGCCTGCAACACCCAACTTCCTTATTAGAAACAATTGAGTGCATTATGGCAGTTTGGGGCACCATGAGAAGGGATTTGACAAACTACTAGCATCCTAGTAGAGGGAAATATCAAGGAGGACAAACCTTAGTCCCTTTCAAGTTCAAACTAGCAATAGTTAAAATAGGAAATGTTCCATGAAGCTCACAAAAAAAAAATGTCATGGTTCACAGTAACACCTGGTGAACAATCCTTGAAATGTGGGATGACTCCTTATCCTTAGAACTTGCTACACAGTTTTCTTTTGACTTTCACAAGTCCATGCTAGCACCCCAAGATGACTTGAAAATATAAACTGGAAACATAATCAAGGATGAAAAGCACTATATAACACAATAAATTTTAGTTCATGAATGTTTTGTTTGTTGTGTGGCAAGCAGCTTCAAGACATCAAGACGGTCTAGGAGCTCAGGTCTTTTGCACCTTATTCTAAATTGTGCAAAAGTAATGATGTTGCATTAACATAGGTGAATGTGAGCAAATGTTTTACAGTAGCCCACCAACAACTCAGTCTGTTGTGCAAGGTGGTAAAAAAATGTCAGTCGATAGACTGCAAGTGAAAATCTTATAATACATTTGACTTATTGTAACTATGCAACTGCAAACGACTAAGGCTACTAATAGACCTATATCAATTATAGGGTTTTTGCTACTGTAGTAAGAGTCTGGCAGATTTTATGGTAGGCTAACATTAGTTTACTTGGGCTTTGCAGATGGCAATAACATGAACACTCCAATGATACTTGAATCTTGATTTCATACAGCTCTGGTAAAAATGTGATGGTATCATAGAGGTCTTGGAATACTGTAGAACAAGGGAGATGGCAGGCAAGAAACTGTATGTTGTCACTCCTCTAGCAAAAATGTTGTACCTTGTTTCTACACGTCAACAAGCTGCTTCACCAGGTTGATTCACTTGTGTGAGTTATTGGAAAGGACTTGATCAAACAGCTGCCCATTCCAAAAGTAGGCTCAAGCTACAGATATTCTTCCTCAAAGACCCCTTGATATGTCTGGTTTTATATGGCAGCCAGTCCAGTGTGTCTACTTGGAGGTCCGATCAACAGGACCTGTAGTTCCACATCAATGATCCATTTGGTCAGCTGCTTGCTCTTATCTTTATAGTTTGACTGTAGGTTCCTGTTGGTGAAGGATTGCTTGAACTTGCTTTACTATTACTGATTGGCTGTGGGCTTCTTGTCTGCATTTGAGAAGGTCACACATTTGGTCATAAGATTATGCCACAATATGTGCCAGAAGACCTTATGGAAACTAAGGGGGGATCAAGATAGAGTCCCAGAATATTTCACTGACTGAAATGTTAGTGGCTTTTAAGTACCTCCAGGATTGCAAGCACACATGTCAAAAACACGTCATCAATAAGTGAAGGGAACCAACTATACTTTGACAGTTTTGAATCCTGCCTGTCAAAACAAGCCACCCCTTTAAGGTCTTCCTGGAAGCAGCCTGTATGGACCTGATCCAGCAACACAAAGCATAAGCCATAATCTTTCAATTTGTCTTAGAATAGAGTTAACTGCTAAAGTATGCTGACATGCTCTGGTAGACCAGTGAAGACACAAGAAGTTTCAAATGGTGTTGTGCTTCTTCAAACATGGCATTTTGATGGTTCCCTGTGCAAGCAGAAGCACCAATAGTGGAGTAGTCTGAAGTTCTCTAACCAATTGAACCTTTCAAGACCTTTAGTTTGTTCTGGTTAAGTGAGTTCCTTTGCACACATTAGTACCTCAATGAGTACCTGATGAGTCTTGTCCATATAAGTATTTCCTTCTGGCACAGTGAAATTGCGAAGCAGTTTCAGGCTGAGTGCTAGCTGAACTTGGGAGAGATGGGCCCTCACAGTGTCCACTAATCGTCTTTTGCAAATTGAAAGGGCAGCATCTTTTGCAAAAAAATATTTGCATTGCTTTCATTGGGCAAATATAGTTCTGTTGTCAAAGGATCTTGCTCTTTTGGATTGTTGCCTCCAGACTCTCATTTGTCAAGCCCTACCAACCATCCAACATTGTGAACATAAATTAGCAATAGGACTCTCTTTTTCCTGACATTTTTCCTAGCTGAGTTTCAGCATGCCTAACCTCAATCCTCAACTAAACATAGAAAGTAATTTCTTAAAATTTTCATATAGGAGTTTGTCTTGAGAAATTTCCAGAAATTGAGGTACCACACTCATCACAAGGTTAGGCTGGTAGGTCAAACTAAGGGTATCAAGTGTTAAGTGCAGGGTAAGCTTAGCCCTTGGATGGGAGCATTTTCAAAGTAAGGGGCCTAGGACAATATGGTATGCATAAGGTGCCTCCTGTTTTTTCTAAGAGCCCTTATTGATGTTTATAAGGCACCCTCCAAATTACACTAGGAAATTTCTCCCAGAGCTTTTACAAAGAAGGTTGAAGATGAACCTTTCTCTCTTATGACAATAGTTAAAATCCCCCTAGAATATTTCTTGTACAAACAACTTGATTACATGGCAATTCCCATAATCTCTCCCTTTGAAACTCCCATACTGTCTCTCCCTTCAAGCAGCGCCAAATCTGAATTTTGATCTTTGATGATAATGAATTAAGAGCATCTTGACAAACCATCACAGCTCTTTAGACATAGCTCAGTTGCTGTAGAAGTTGAAAGAAGGATTGTAGAGCTTAAGTCGGTGCACTCATATTTTTAGATTGTTCAAAATGCACAAGAAATGAGAAAGATACGCTGTTTGAAAATTGAGAGATTTGATAAAGAAGTTTCAAGCATTTTGTTCTTTGGACATGCTCATTCTCTTTTTGTTTTTTTCTTCATTTCTTAGTTGCCTATGCATTACATGCAAAGGTTTATCAGAAGGTCTACCCTAGTTAGTTTATTAGGCCATGCGTTTAAGTAAGGGCTGCACTTTTCACTGCGTTTTATAACACCTTAATGTGAGAAGGAGCTTGCACCTTATGGGCAAAAATAGATGATCTTTGTCAATACACACACATATATATAATACTTAATAAGTTAAAACTAACATAAAAGATTAAGAGCTTTGGATTTAAAGTTCTAGAAATTGTAAGGAGAAACAAATTCTCTAATATTTCATTTATTTCAAATATCTACTCCATTGTTCCAAATTTTATTTTTATTGCTGTGCAATGTTGGTTTCATTGTGTCTTTATCTTATGTTAAGGAATACAAATTGTTAAGTATAAAATAAATGAAGTAATCTGAAATCAATTAATGTTTAAAACTAAGTGAAATTTATGTACCTATTGCCGCATGGACCTTGTGTATTTTACACATTTATCTTGTTTGGTTTTTGTCACATTGTGTTAGGTGACATGAAAAATCCCAAACCACAAGCCCTTGATGTGTGCACTAAGGTGATCTTGCAATGTTTTGAGTTGCAATGGACAAGTTATTGAATTTGAGTATTTTCATAATTAAAATTTTAATAAAAACGAAATTTAAAATTTATTTGAAAAAAAAGAATCTGGGAGTGCACTCTTGATATTGGTGGAAAGCCATTTGTGAATATGGGTGCACTGAGGTGGTTTTGTAATTTTCAGCCTTATGGTGTGAGTTATTAAATTTTGAGTAGTTTTTGTCATTGAAAATTTAATTTTCATCAAATTTCAGTTTTTAAGGGAAATTCATCTTCACACCAACCTATATACCAATGTCAGGAATATTGTTGCTGCCCAAACACTACATTTGGGCCCCCTGAGTTATGCACATTTTGGGTGTGTAATCCAAATGGAAAAGCTCTGGCTTGCTTTCCAAATGAAAAATATGAACTGGGCTAAAGGGCAAACAGTGAAAAAGAAATACAGTAGTATTTTTGTACTGCCTGCATTTAAGACCCACAGCTAATTTAACGTCTGGGGATTTCTTATCCCTAGCTTACAAGTAGGCATAACTTAATATCCCTTCTCTTCTCTAAGAAGAATAATCATGGAATCATGTAAGTGCACCCTCCAAATGCAATAGGAAATTTCTCAGAATGCTTTCCACTAGAGACCATCCAAATGCCTCCACATGGCCAAACAAAGGTCGTACTTTATTCAAAGTACAATGTACACAGCCCTCTTGAGTCTTGACACTGAAGATGCTCTAAAATGAGGATTTTGAGCTTGAATTTGGTTTAGACAGAACTATGAGCCTGCAAAAATATTTCTCACATCCGAGTTTTATTTATTTTATTTCTTGGAACCCCACCATAAAACTAAAACTGGGATGGCAAATAGGTAGGAGACTATTAATAACAACTCACTTGGACCAATCAAACTATCTAGCCATTCAGGGAGCAGTCAATAAATATGATTTGACTCCATTTATTATATGTGCATTTTCCAGGCTAGCAGAAACTTTTTTCGATCCCCACTCATAGAACTATGGAAGTAAGTGGGAGAGTACTAATAGCAACCCACTTGAACCAATCAAACTATCCAGACAGTCAAAAATAGGGAGCCGCCAATAAATACGATTTAACTGTGTTTAGTAGACTGTTCTAGGGCTCTGAAATCTGTGCATATTTTAAGGGTCCCATGAGTCTTCTAGTGGATTCACTGGATGTGACTTATGAACCTCATCCAAGATTTCTAAGTGCAGGGTCACATACTGAGCGTTGGTGGAGATGCTCTCAGTATGAATGCTACACCTGATCCAAGCTTTCCAATGTACACTAGATATGAGTGCCACACCTGATCCAAGATTTCCAGTGTACACTAGATATGAGTCCTAGAACTGATCCAAGATTTCCAGTGTAGGGCCTCATACTAAGCACCGGTGGAGATTTTCTGAGTGTTTTGGTGGAGAATTTCTGAGTTCTTTTTGGGGCTCGCCAAGTGCTTCCGGAGTTGCTTGAGGTGAAAAGGTGTGGTCCCGGCGGTTGTGGTGTGTCTGTCGCTTTTTCTAGAGCTCCATGACTTGCATAGCTCCTGCCGCTCCATAATACTTTTGTGGTATCGAATGGACTCAGAAAGAAAATCGTCGGGAAAAATGATTGCAGCAACCCAAAAGATCAAAAATTCCGAAGTCCACAAAACAGCAGACTGTTCGTGCACATGATCGTGATGGGTTTTGCCTGCCTGCTCCTTGAACTCCGCTGACAGAAAGGTAGGCAGGCAGATCAAATGTGCACATGCACACATTGTCTGCCCACCTTTTTACCTGCTCCATCTAATTCTCTCTCCCTGACCCAGGCAATTCGTTTTTAAAATTTTCAAACATGGGCAAAACCTATCCTCGTAGTTGTCCCTAAAATAAACACATTAGGATAAAGCATGTGAGGAGCGCCAATGTTTCTTATATTTTGAAGGGGTGAGCCAATCGGGTGGCACAAACATGCCCCCAAGGGATGTTTCTTATTTTTTTGAAGGGGTGGGGGCTTGATTTCCCATCAAGTTCCCAAACAGTTCCCATCATTAACCCATCAATATCCTTTTGTTCTCATCAAGTTCCCAAAAAATTCTCATCAAATTCCGCTTGTTCCCATCAAATTCCTCTTGTTTTCATCAATAACCCATCAATATCTTTTTGTTCTTATCAAGTTCCCAAACAATTCCCATCAAATTCCTCTTGTTCCCAGAAAGTTTCCATCAATTTCCTTTTGTTCCTATCATGTTCCCATCAAAATTCTTTTGTTCCCATGGCTATGGAGGATAGGCAGGTGAGCACAACGGTGAATGGTAAGACTCGTGAGAGATTGGGGCAGAGTACTAAACGTGGGCAGGACTCGTGAGAGATTGGGGCAGAGTACTAAACGTGGGCAGGACTCGTGAGAGATTGGGGCAGAGTACTAAACGTGGGCAGGACTCGTGAGAGATTCGGGCAGAGTACTAAACGTGGGCAGGATTCGTGAGAGATTCGGGCAGAGTACTAAACGTGGGCAGGCCAAAAGGGTAGCCACAGTGATAGGCAAACAAAGTCGGGATTTTCTACCTGCCAGGTTTTGTGGAAGATGGCAAGCTAATCTGCTTCTTACATGGCTGTCTATCGTGCTTCTTCCTTCATGTGCATGACCCAAGAGCCATTATATGTTAGCATTTTGTTTGGTGCGAATTTTCACCAAAAGGCTAAAAAAAAATAGGCCTACAAATGGTATAAAGGGGAAAAAAGAAAAAAAATTTAGGGCATTGCCAAAAGTGAGTGAGTCGCTGATGGGTGATCGCGACTGCCCTTCCATCATTAATCAGTAAGGAGCTAGCTCATAATACATAATCATAGATCATAAAACATCCCATCACCAAACACTTCCATTTCATCTTTCACAATCTCCTCCCTCCCTCTCATAGTCACCTCCTTCTTTGTCATCTCTCCTGACTTGTTCGTTGTAAAATTCGCATGTAAAAAATCTTTAAGTAGTTAAGCTTGATTTTGTGATTAATAAGTGGATTTTGTGATTAGTAAGTGATTGCACATATTTGTTGAAGCCTTGAGGTTGCCCATTGAAGTTCTAGGGTTTTATATTTAATGAGTTGAAAATCATGAATCTACCAAGATTTTTTACGAGATTCTTAGCTTGCTATTGGAAACTGGAAACGTTATCCATAATCACAGTTCCAAGCCTCCATGGACATTATGTCCATGGATTTGCAAGAGAGACCTCAAGATGGAGTTGGGAGGAAATGGAATTCAGAGCTCCAAATGTTGGAGCTTGGATTTTGCGAATCAAATCATCAATTCATCTTGGTTGGTTTCTATTTGCCGTTGAAATGTGATAATAAACCTTGAACCTTAATTTATAGCAAGCTACTTACAAAAGAGGTAAGCCTTCTTCATTTTGTTGTTTTTTTTTTCACATTCTAATGAACCTAAGACTTGACTTCTTTGTTGAAGCTCTGTAGTTATTTGTTGTTGTGCTTGAGTTTGGTCTTCATGTTCATCTTCATTGTGTTAATGTCTGTTTGAACTCTATTAGTGTTTGTGTCTTGATTTGCATATGTCCAGATGTTGTTTATGTTCATGTTGGTTTGTCCTATCACCAAACTTGGCTAAATCTTCTATATTTCTACTACTTTGAACTTTGCATTCACGTTACTACTATTTTAGCTTTCATGTTTAAGTTGCCATTGAAGTTGCAGCCCCCTAAGAACTTCAAGTACAAGCACTTGTTTAGTGACAAAATCCCAAAAAGGATGGTGCTTCTAGTAGCTAGATTCGTCATGATGTTGTTTTTCATGTTTTTCTTGCTAAAAGAACTTGCTATGGAACCTCATTATGAGGTTGTGGACCTAGTTTTAGCACAAAAGAAAATTGCATTGACCAAGAAAAGAAAGAAGGCCTATGAAATGAACAAGCAATTTCAAGATATTTGGGTAGTCAAGCTTCCTTGGGCAGAATCTATTATGGGTTCCAATGGCAAGGTTGTTTAAGTTCGGTGCAAGGTATGTTCTTTCATTGATGGTAAAGATAAGTTTTTAGTTGTTAAACTTGATTCACTTTGGAAACATGCAAAACATCATAAAACTTTGGTAGTTATGTCAGGAGTGAAGGTGGGGAACATTACTTCTTAAAATTTAATGCCCATGTTGTTAATGAAAAACTTTATTTTGCAAAGGGTTCATAATCAATGCTACAACAAATCACTCATAGTGCAGTTCAATTTTTTGACAAGAGGAAAAAAATTATGCAATTTGGTTTGATTTTTCACTTACTCAGTCACAGCCACCCCATGACAAAATACACAACATGCAAACATTATTTGTGGAATTGAATGTTCCCAATAATCTCATGAAGCATTGGTCCCATGGTTTTGGGTGGGAGATGACAAATTGCATGTTTGAGCAAGTTTTGAAACAAACTCAAATTATTGTTGTTGGGGCAAGCTTTCTTTCTTTGAATGTAGATGAGGTTATCATTGTTGATAATCCATCCTAGATTTCAGTGCATGCATATGTGATGTATGCATGGAAAAGAATTCCTATTCTACTAACACTTGAACGTGTTGTTGAAGGTAGAAATACAGATAATCTTACTATTGTTATTACTCAAGCCCTCATGCAACAAGGGGGTTTGACTCAAGAAGAGATAGCCGAGAAGCTAATTTGTTTTGGCGTTGATGGGGCTTCCATTTTTTAAAGTTGTTGCACTTGAATGACATTTCAACTCAAGGAAAAATTTGCTCCTTATATGGGCCATAGGACAAATATTATTGTTCAAATTTTGTCAAATCTACCCATGGTGGCCAAGTTGGAAGATTTGTTATAGTCACTATATTCTTACTTATCCAACTCCCCAAAACAACATTTGGAATTCATTAAACTTGCTGAGATTGTGGAAATAGGAAAACTAAAGATTTTGTGAAATGTGAAAAATTGGTGGATAAGCATGTTGGAGCCTTTGAAACGAGTGATGGCAAAATATAAGAGATTAATTGTGAAGAAGTCATAGGACAATGCTTTAGTTGTTCAAGCAAAGTTCAATCTAGACCTTCTTTGTGATCTTCACATGTTGTTAAGTTTGTCCTATTTGTTACCATTGTTGAAGGCAACAAATGCCTTAATCAAATTTGCACAAGGGAAGGATGTCTTCATCTATGACTTTGTGGTAGCTGTAAAGATCTACTTGGCAAATCTTTACATGTATTCTGATCCATCAAGTAATTATTAGTGGGAGCATTTATAAGTGTTTTCAAATGTGGTGGAAAATAATTTTGCCACAATCATTCAAGACTGGGTTATTAACATCAATAATGGTATGGAAACACTTGCTTTTCATATGGTTGGCCACAGTTATGTAACTCACATTTTCAATCCATTTATTAAAGTTAAGCAACATGTGTGCAAGGTGGTTTTTGAAGCACGCATCATGTAAGTGAAAGGTTAGTGTTATGCTGTAGTTGGGTGCAATGGGATAACACAAGCCACATCCACCTACTTTTTGATTGCTTTTATGACTACTTTTGAAAAAATATTCTTGAAATATTCTTGAAAAAACCTTTGAAAAAATCTTTTAATTTTTTTTTTTAAAAAAATCATACTATTTTATTAAAATTCATGTTAAAAATTTGGCAAAAAATGTCATTTTCAAAAAAATTGAAATCCATTTACAAGTCCTTTTATTGCTTAAAAGCAAGCATTACAGTGCTTAATGAGTGATTTTGTTAATTTTCTATTCATTAGATTATTTTCAAATTAATTCACATGTTCACATGACATATTTAAAATACAATTATATTAAAAAAATCTTATAATTTCAACATCAAATTAAATTATGATTTTAAAACATGAAAAAACCAAACAAGCGTTACACTTGCTATGGTATGTGTTATTGTGACTGCACCCAGTTAACATACTCATCACTCAATTAGATCCGCAGTTTGTGAATTTTGAGTTGAATGTTTTTGGCATTGTGTATTCACAATTTTGTATGTATTCTGATGCATATTTATCTTTCTCTTTACATATGGCTATCATAAAAAAACATTATTGTGAAGCAAAGAAGGTGAAACCCTCACTAGTACAGGTTGCAGAACCTTTGGATGTTACCATTTTGGATTTGCAAATGTGCATATTTAAGCTCACCATGAAAACTCAAGCACCAAAAGCTATGGTTGAGCCCTTTGATATTAATCTAGCGACCAAGTTGTGGGTCACAATCAATAATAATGTTTTATTCACTCAACGGCTAAATGACTACTTGAAGTTGGCAGAAATTATAGTGGTGTCCATGTTCAAATTTGTAAAGAATGAATGGACTTTCTCCATGTTTGCATTCATGAAGGATAAGTTGTGTAACAAGTTGGGTCTACATTTGGACACAATTGTCCACATGTTTGCACAAGAGTTTTATATTCAAAAAAGTTTCCCGTATCAAGAGGCTATTATAGCTTGGAAAGATTAGAAAGTTTGGATTAGTGCTACCTTTTAGCATGTTCTATTCTTTTCACAACACAAAACTCGAGTGTTCATGTTTCCACAATTTGGACAAGTCTAGTGATTGTGTTGGTGATTGTGCTTGGTTTTTTATGAAGTTTATTAACATTTCGGTGTGGTGGGTGGGACTTTGAGTTGCATTGGGCAAAGTCTAATATCAAACTAGGGTTCAACTCCCTTTCAAAGTGTGTTTCCAAATTGTGTTTAGTTTTTAGGTTTGAAGTTTTGGGACAATGTCACTTCTAGTGTCTTTGTTTCTCCTTCCTTTTCAGCCTTGGAACCACATTTTGCACTGGATTTTTTTGGTGGTTGCCAGTTAAACTTACTTTAAAAAATTACTGGGTGCCACTTTAACTTATTTCTACAAAAAGCGAATAGCCACTTTGGGCTATTTTGACATATGCATCTTTGCCAAAAGCTGACTCAACAAATGACCAAGAAACCACCTAAACCTTTGCCGAAATTTCATAAAATGCCAGTGAGGCATATTGGAGGGCAGTCCTATTGCCACTCGCGCACATTTTATTTGTGATTGAAAAAAACCCTGCTGTATGTGTGTTCTTCTGCATATGTCACAAGAGATTCACCTTTGACGCAACACGGATGATGCAATCTGCTAGCTCTGCTGACGGCGGCAATGTCCTCGGTCTGTGTGTCTGTCCTTCTGTTTTTCGACGGGACCCACTTCCCAATAACTTTTTTGTTGTTGTTGTTGGTGTTCTTTTCTGTTTTGTCGTTTGCGTGTTCGTCTGTGATGATGGGTTTCGTGACCCATCATGAATCATGATATGCGCTGCTATTTTGTCTTGTTTTTGGTTTGGTAATGGACTTTAATGTCGACTCATTGATCAAGGATCCGGCAACAGGAGGATGGGATGAGGATGGTGCTGTTGGGTTCCCCAGTCTCATCAGTCAGCCAACCACCTCCTGCTTTCCTGGAGTTTGGACAGGAAGCTCTTTCGTCATCTCTCATGGTTTTCTTCCAGCAGCTCTAGATAGTTTCACCCAGTTTGGTCACGAATCCATTTGGAGTTTTCCAGAAGTAAATTGAAGCAAAGAAGTTTCAGAGCGTTGCAGAGCTTGATGAAGACGGCAGGAGAAGGATCCACATCAAACTGAACAGTGTCAGAAATCTGAAGTTATGGAGCTCCAATGTTGAAGAAACAAATCCGCAAGCAATCCGTTCCCAGTTGAAAAAGCCCAAGCTCCCCTGGAGATTCTTCAGTGCGGATTTCGAGTCCTCGGACTCTCCAGGAACCGGTGGTAGCTGCAGTTTCAGAACTCCAGCGTCTCGTTTTTATTCCAGGTAATGCAGTGGTGATCGAGGTTTTAGAAAGCCATGGTGGACTCGACGCCGTTGCTTACATCGTCTGCCGCGCTCTTACCTTCCGGTGAGGAGGGCAGCCAGAGGAGCCAACAGGGGGGCACCGGTTGGGGGATTCGGAGCTTCTGGCGATGGTTCAGGGAAGAAGAGCTGCAGCAGGGCAGGAAGATGGCGGCGGCGGTGGTCGCGGGACCGATGGCATTCCTGCTGGTAGTCTCGTTTGTGCGACTTGCGGAGGGACCCGCGGCTGTGAAGATGCTAGGGGCAGTACTGTGGTTGGCGATCTGGTGGCTCTTTGAGCCGGTGCCGATCTGCATAACGGCGCTGTTGCCGCTCGTCTTGTTTCCGTTTCTTGAGGTGATGGAAGCGGACCAAGTAGCGGAGAAGTACATGAACGATACCGTGGTGCTCATGCTCGGGACCTTCATACTTGCGCAGGGAATAGAACGCTTCAGTCTGCATAAGCGAATCGCGATGCGCATTTTGCTTTTCTTCGGCGGGCAGAAGATGGACCCGCGCTTGGTATTACTGGGCTTTTGTGTGGGTCCTGGATTCGTCAGCATGTGGATGTCTAACACCGCAGCCGCGGTGATGATGATCCCCATGGCCACAGGAGTGTTGAAACATTTCCAAGACGAAGACGACACGTTACTCTGCAGACAATGCTCACGGACTTTCTCCCGCAGGTTCTCCGGCAAGTACATGAAACCTTGCCCCGAAGAAGAAGGCAATCCCGATCAGGTCGATGCAGACACCAGGATTGATCCTGAGGCACCAGTACTAGCTCTTAAGGAAAACCCAGGGACTCGACTCAAAGCCAAACTTGTGGATCCCGAGAAAGCAAAGAAGGATTTCTCGGTGGGTGTGGTTTTGGCAATCACGTATGCAACAGCAATCGGCGGCTTGGCCACACTCACAGGCTGTGGTCCCAATCTGGTGCTGCCTGGCATCTACAGCGGTCGCTTTCCTGAAGCTCCCAGAGTGACCTACATGAAGTGGATCATGTTTGCATTGCCTCTTGTGCTTCCTTTCCTTCTCTTCGAGTGGTTGCTTCTTTGCTGGATTTTTTGTCCTCTCTCCTCTGTGCCAATCATTGAGGCCAAATTGAGTCGATCCGTGGTGGAGCAGGAATACCTTGCTTTAGGTACAATCCTCCCCTTCTTCTTCTTCTTCTTCTTCTTCTTCATCATCATCTCTTTGTTTTCCTCAGCAATTCTGAAGTGAGCACTGAAAGAGAATGTGGTTTTTCTCACACAAAAAGCTTTTTGTGTGAGAAAAACCACATTCTCTTGTAGCACAGCACAGATCTCTTATAGCTTTGCTTTGCAGCCCAGACAGTTTTTTGTTGCAAGTTCAAACTATCTGCAGCATCAAGGGCTTGAGTGGTGAAGATGACCAGCTTGATTGACAAAGAAGTTTATATCCATGTGGTAAAATTTCTGCAGGGCCAATGCGCTTTGCAGAGAAGTTCATTGCCAGCGAATTTGCTGTGAGTTCACAACCCACCCAATTAGTTCAACTGCATTTCCTACTTCTCACTTTGTTGTGCATGCCACCATTTTCCTCCAAGATCAACTGCATATTAGGTAGTCATCTGGCACTAGAACTTCACACTTTATTCGCACACAGTTCAGCATGCTATTGAACTTGTACATCAAGCGGAGAAGTTGAGAAGATCATTGTGATGACTTGAGGAAGCTTCAGCAGACTCAAATGGATTGGTGATGGTGACTATCATTGTCTTTGGTCTGATGATGGGTGCAGGCGTTAGTGGTATTGTGGTGCACAAAAACACTAGGAAATTATCCAGGATGGGGTGCATTCTTCAATGGCCTACCTAGTGAAGGCACAGTCAGTGTAAGCTCCAATATGCATTGCAAACTACATCCCTGCAGCAAACTACCAGATCTCCAATCCTACTGTGACTTTGGCAGCTCATTTTTCTCCAGTCCAAAACATCAATGTGACTCTGTAGAGTAATTGCATTCAAGATTTGCTTTCCAAGGATTTCTTTGTACACCTTCGATGAAGGTAATGATTTCATTGTCTCTACTTCAGACATTGCATAGAGGTTTTACCAAAATGTGGAGCTGAATTTACTTTGAGGAGTCTCAATGCTCCCACAGATAATAGTTTCAAGAGAATCAGTTGCACTACAGTTTTGTGAGATGGAAAGTCTGGAGTAAGCACTCCACTGACAAACTTTGAAAGAACAGTGCCAATTCCCAAACTTTGCAATCAACAAGTTAGTTAATCTTGAGAGTCCAAGCCAAAATGCTGGTAATAAAGTGGTATGGAAAATGAGCAAAATTGAAGATGGGGGAGAGAGAGATTGTTGTGAAGGAGCTGACAGAGTTTTGCTTCAGAAGCGCAGGTGATGATGGGGATCATACCCTTCCTTGTACCCAGTAAGGAAGCAGAAGGTGAAAAGCTAATGGATTGGAATACCTGCAAGAAACTGCCCTGGGACGTCATGCTGCTCCTGGGAGGAGGTGAAAACCTGACACTATTGATCTCAATTAGACATGTGCAGTTTCTTTGTACTATCACAATATGATGGTGCACCCATGAAACTCTACCCCATCTCTATGTCTGATTCTTGCTACTTCTTTGCTCTTCAACATCCGTTTGAGCTCATCATCTGTAGTGGATGTTGTTATGAGATAATTCCCCTTTAGACCTTACTCTTTTGTTCCTTATCTATCATCTAATCTCTGAGCTGCAAGAATAAATTGATGCAGGTTTTGCACTATCAGCAGGAATCCGAGGTAGTGGATTGGCTACTTCAATCGCAAACAACATGAAAGTGTTGCATGCAGTTCCTTATTTGCTCCTCACACCAGTTATTGCATTGATTGTGGCCATCACAACTGAGTTTTCATCAAATTCTGCAACTGCTACACTCTTCCTACCTCTGCTTGCAGAAGTGGCTATATCAATTGGCTGGCATCCTTTGTTGCTCATGATTCCAGCAACTTTCGCCTGCAGTTTTGCATTTATGCTGCCAATTGCAACTCCTCCAAATGCAATTGCACATTCTACCGGCTATCTCAAATCAGCTGATATGCTCATTCCAGGCTTGATTTTAAAAGCTGCTGGAATAGTTCTACTTACAATACTTACACCTACTCTTGGTAAGAAATTATTTCCTTTTTTCCTCAGAATACAATTTGCAGGACAACTTTTGTAGATCTATTTGTGCCAAATTTAATGAACTGCTTCTCATGCTGATGCATTCACCATTCAGCACAGGTGCTGATGCTGAAGAGCCAATTTCTGTAGACCTCATCAGCAGGCCTTGCCTATTCTGTAAGACCTAACTGCTGTTAATGCCAGGGACTGGACAGGGTTTGGCTGATTCTGGCTCATAGTTTGCCCATGGCCTCTCCCTGCTGGGCTCTGCCAGAGGCTCACTAGGAGTTGGAATTGGCCAAACCCCACCCACTTTCCAGTACTCAACATCTGCCACATTCATTAATGCCTTTGAAATGGGTGGTTGTGGGTTTGCCATGTGCAGGTGGACTGGTGTATGACCTTAATCAACCTGTAAAGGACCTACCTTGAACCAAATTGGGTTTCTAATGCTGATGAGCAGTGTATTTTTTAAGGATTCCTAGAAGAGGCATATGTGGCTATTCTGACCTTGAGCTAGGAGCCTAAGTGGCTACAAGCACGTCCTTAGCTGTCTTAAATTTGGCTACACAGAAAAAAAAAGAAATAACAAGGTGGCAATTTTCTCCTCATAGTGGGGATGCCAATTCAGCTACAACAAGGTTTTTGGTGTGGGGTTATATATTGGCTAATGTGATTTTAATAGGGTCTTCATTTAGGCAACAGTAGAGAGATTTGAGAAACCTTTTGGTGATTGTGACGAAATTGGAGTGTCAAAATGTGGCAATTAGCTTCCAGCTACTGGAGCTCTCAATGTTCATGTGAGGGAGTTGAACCCTTGTCACAAAGGACACTTCACCGAGTGGCAGCACATGATCTTACTTGCAACCCACACATTAGTTCCAGTGCTTAAAGAAAAACTTCAAATGGGAGGGGAGAAAGTTACCCTGAGGCCAAGCTAGTTGGCATCATGGAAACAGGGGGTTATTTGTTGCAAGATTCAACCTCAACTTGATTTCTCCACTGTCCAACCACACAAGTTCAACACACATGGTCCATGATTCATAAGAAGCTAATCCTAAACAAAAAGAATCCATGATCCAGAATGTGACAGTCCATACAAGCAAGAGCTTTAAAGAAAAGTCAATCTAATAGTAGAATCCCTTCCTCATTCAACCTTGTTATAGTAGCGAAACATGCTAGAAAATGAGCCAAGCAATGGCATATTAGCATCCCCACATTTACAATGTGTATCACCAAGGTTTGTGACTTTGTATAGGCATGGATTCTATAATGTCTCATGGATGTAAAGCAGTCATCTATTTCAAAAACCTAAAACTCCTAATTTGATGCATGGCATTAAGTCATGCAACATGTTAGGTGAACCATTACAATCAGAGCCCAGAAGACAATTCTAAAGCCAACATTGAAGTTGTCACTACACTCTCCACAATTCAAGCTAGTAGACCCCTCCTAGCTTTCTCATTGGTCCAAGCTATGATGGCATTATTGTAAGGAAAGGAATCAACCGTGTAGAAGGGTTGTCCAAACATACAAACCAATAGATCTAGATGTTCACAAAGTCTATTCCACAGTCTTGTCTTCATGAAGGTCAAGGTCAAAAAAGTTCTCTCATCTTCAATAGACCCCATGATTTGGACCATAGCTAATTCTGCCACCATCATGAACTCAAAAAGGTGCGCCCATAATACCACATTGGAGGTAAGCTTTTCCCACAATCTAGAAACTAGATTGAGATCCATGGGTTAGTCCATAACCCATTGAGTGTTTGACATCAAGCTGGTCTTAAAGAAGGAGGCTTGCAAGACAAAAATATTTGCATCAAGAATTGCTAGAATCCATAACATCTGGGAAGATCCAAGCTTTCTAGGCTAATGATAATTTTTTTCAAAACATCCATGTGAATAGGGAAGCTAGACTCACATGTGTTTTTGAACCAATACTACAAATAAACTACACTTAAAGCATCCATCACAACCTACACAAGAAATCATTTCTCAAGCTCATCACTAAGCTTTGCTACTACTTAGGAACATTGCACTTCCACATTTTTCATGGTATGTTGGGAAAAAAATGAGTCATGGGCACATATAATGTCGTTTTAAGGCAACGACAATGCATCACGATAGAAATGCCATCAATTCAAAAACTGAGATTTTTCAACTCTATATTTAGGTCAGGTGCCCATTTATTTTGGGGGTCATTGTACCAACAATACAAATCTACTTGGCATAATTTCACGACAACAACAAAGTCACATACAAAACACTCAAGATTGATCAATTCATTCAACCCTTCAAGCATGGGCATGATGCAAGAGAGGCCCATCATTACCTCCAAGTTGTAAAAAAGCTCTAAATTATGGGCAGCTTGTGTGACAACGTTGACATCCCAATGCATCTTCAAGACCAAGGCACAGTATTTTGACAAAACCCTCTTGGTTGGAAGTAGCATTGAAATCCACTGCATCTTGATGAATTTGAAATTTTGTTGCTCCCCTATTTCCATGATGTCAACTAGTTTGACGGATTCTTGACTCTTCTTTGGACTATGAAAAAAATAAGAATACAAGCTCTGTAAAACATCTTCAATTTTTCCCACAATGTCCATCTTAGAAAGTGTGTGCACCACCAAATTTGTGCGATGACACATGCAATGCACACCAATCATGAAAGGTGCAATCTAGTCTTTCAATTGGACTTGACACCTATTCTAACACCCTGAAAGACACTCACCCCATTAACTCCAAATGTGATCAACTTGGATGTAATATTTTTTTGTGTCAAATCACCATATAAAATCATAACATCCACCAGAATGTGCTTCAAGTTATCTAAAATGGCCCCATCAACCACTTGTTGCAACAATAGTAACAAAAGAATTATTTGTCATCCTCCAACCACATATGCATGTATGGAACCCACGATTGTTGGTCACAAGTTATGACTCATCACAAGAAAAGGAAATGAATTGGGCACTTTGCACCAAATTTTTGAATTTTGTTCACAACAACCTCATGCATATAGGTTGTCATCTCCCAACCAGTGTTACTAGATCAATGCATTCTAGGATAATTTTTGACGTCAAAAAGTTGTAGCAACTTACTCATAGTTTCATAATTGGTCATGGGTTTACCTTCAAACAACAAATGAAAATTGACAAAAAATTGAATCAACTTTTTATTCCTCTCACCAACAACAAGCACTAATATGGGAAACTTGACTAGCAATAGAATATTTCCTAACTATTACATACAACCATTCATTCTTAGTATGAACTCAATCTTTGTTCATGTAGTACTCACCAACTTTATAGACCCTTCAAATATTAGTTAGAGTTTTCTTCCTACCACCATGTTTCCAAAGATTGTCCAATTTAGGGGCTAGTAATTTTTCTTTCCCCTCAACTTTACATAGACTTTCCATCTAACTTGATGCACTTTCCCATCTACATCCACCATAGACTCAACCCATGGGAGTTTTGCATTCCAAACATCTTAAAACACCTTGTTTCTATCATACTCCTTTTATTTTGTTTTTTTCAATAGAAATCCAAAGATTTGCCTTAGAAGGATAGTAAGAAGAAGTTGGGACAATGTTTGGGGTTTGACTACCAAATCCTACAATTGTACTAATAAACTCATCTAGCAAAAGAAAAACAACAAAACTTAAAGTTTTGTGTGAAGGTTATAAAGGTGTCATCCTCTAATGGAGGAAAAGAAAAGATAAAACCTAGAGAGAAAATTAAACCCTAATCCTCTCCCCTCATTCTAAATTTGAACCTTAAACATTAGTTTGCTCAAAATTAGAATGGAAATCAAAATCTCAAAAAGGTGGATAAATAGTGATGCAAAGGCAACACATGCAGCTACAACAAACTTTAAACCTTAAACCTCACTCGAACCTCAAATATTAACAATGACGGTTTATCATTTAATGATTCTCAACTCTTGAAAGTTCATAAGAAATGCATAAGGTTAGGAAATAAAACTTTGGTACCTCATATGATTTGTAGATGGCCGACTTTTGTTTTTCATAATGAATCGAAAGTTGGAACTTGGAAGTTGAAACCCTGTCCTTTTTGTGATCAGCCCTAACATCCATATTTTAGGGCCCAAGTCATGCATCATCACTATTTGAACTTCATGGAGCTAAAGCTTAAACAATCCAATCTACAATTCTATAATAACATAATTACGATTCACAGTGCACAAGGTTATTCTAGATTTTAGAAGGATTGAAGTACTAAAAATCTAGACTCACAACAAGAATGGCAATTCAATGATTAACATTGAGTCATTGGAGACAAAAAATGGAATCTTCAACCCTCAACTTGCAAGTTGCAAAGGTTAGAAAATCATATTTAGA
>Ga0209611_10005017_pt1 | contig 22412 bp, 17 predicted proteins | sample S1TSphgellanicum_3_FD_187693 | JGI IMG/M metagenome (GOLD analysis project Ga0209611, IMG submission 187693) | Host-associated microbial communities from peat moss isolated from Minnesota, USA - S1T2_Fc - Sphagnum magellanicum MG (SPAdes) (version 2) | ecosystem: Host-associated > Plants > Peat... | reverse complement strand
TGTTTGTTTTAGATTATGTTTTGTATAGGTGATAATACACCTGAAGGGTCAAGGCACCCAGGTGTAGAGGTTGTGCGAGAATTTTCATTTACGGAGGTGGTTGCTGCTACCAATAGTTTTAAAACTCTGCTTGGAGAAGGCAGTTTTGGCTCTGTGTATTATGGTAGACTACTCAATGGTCAAGAGGTGGCAGTTAAAAGGTCTTCTCCCAATTCACAACAAGGAATCAGAGAGTTTGTTAATGAGGTACATTGTGTGACATAATACCTACTTGATGTTAGGGTTTCAAGTCTTCCTAACGATTCTTGCATTTAGCATTCATCCATCTTTGACCTTTTTACACAGTCTCAAGCCTTGGTGTCATGACAGTATTAGCTTTCATTCGTCTTTGAGCTTTTTACATTATCTACAACCTTCATAAGGTTCTAATACATGTTCTCAATATTTTTGCAGATTAATCTTCTATCAAAAGTGCACCAGAAGTACTTGGTGTCCTTGGTTGGATATTGCCATGAGAATAAAGAACAAATATTGATTTATGAATATATGGCAAATGGAACTCTACGTCAAAGTCTTTATGGCAAGTTACACAGATCAAACTACTTGTAGTTATCAATTTAACATTGTATTTTATCATATGTTGAATATCCAGTGTCATTGTGAACTAAATGTAAACAACCCATTTGCTTATATGTTCCACCTTGCAAATTTGATTGTGCAGGGACTCAAAAGGCATTGGAGAATCCAATTGATTGGAAAGCTCGACTCAACATTGCTCTTAATTGTGCTGAAGGTGGAGAATATTTGACCTTTTTTTTGTTAAAATCTTTATTGCAATCTATTTATATCAAAGGTTCTTCCTTGTAATACACACCTTCACATTCCTCTCTTTTTTTGTAGAGGTAGAAAGTATTTTGACTAATTGGTTTGAATCCCAATCAACATTTGCTTATATCAATTCACATTTGTTTCTGTAGGATTGGAGTATCTACACACAGGTTGCAATTGCCCCATCATTCATCGTGATGTAAAGACTAGCAACATCCTTCTATCAAAGCAAATGGTCGCTAAAGTTGGTGATTTTGGACTCTCAAAAATGATATTGATTGAGGGAGCTTCACATGTTACCACAATGGCTAAAGGCACAGCTGGCTATATTGACCCTGAGTATGTTAAAAACCTAACACTGAATCTGTTATAGCATTATTTCTAAAGATTTTATTTGGAAGATTCAATTGAAATTGAACATGCCATTAAATCTTCATGTTGTGGAATTTAAATTGGATTTTATCATCTTAGAATGCACATTATTGGTTACTTTGCAGTTGAATTTCGAAACAAGTAATTGTTAAATCATACCAATAACTTTTGTATTTATATATACAAAAAACATGATTAATTGTGTTGTTGATGTTGACCAGATATAACAACACTCAACAATTAACAAACAAGAGTGACATTTTCAGCCTTGGTATCGTATTACTTGAACTCCTCTGTGGCCGTCCACCAATCGATCGATCATTGCCTGATCAAACTCAATGGAATATTGGGGAATGGGTAAAGAAAACCTGAATAATTTGTCACATAAGATTTTCAAGTTGTGATTCCTTCGGTTTGAGAGACTAAACTCTAAAACCCTAAACCTTAAACCTAAATAATTAAATGAATGAACAATTAATTTTCTTTTTTTCAAAGAAAACAGAAGTCAAGTTGAAATTTCTTGTGCTTATTAAAACTAAGTACTTTAGATGTCAACAAATTTTTGTTTTTGTTGCTCCATAAAATTTGAAACCCAAGAGATGGATGAGTGTATCTGCCCACCCATTATCTTTACTATATAGATAGATGATCAAGCTTTTCAAAGGGATCAAATTGACTTCTGTCCAAACTCAACGGGTTTTCTGGTTAGAGTTTTCTAACTTAATAAAGTGATTGTCCAGGTGAGGACACATCTACGAGCAGGGGCCATCAATGATGTAATCGACAAGGCTTTTCGTAACAACTACAACATGGAGAGCATGTGGAAGGTAGCAGAAATAGCTATAATGAGTATTGAACCATGCAGTGTGAATAGGCCAACTATAACACAAGTGGTGTCCAGCCTTAGGGAGGCCATTATAATAGAATCAAGTGTGGAGCCATCTTACAACACTCCATGCAACATGTCAACTTCCCGACTTCTGCAATCTGTGTCAGCAACACCAAGGAGAAGTAGTGATACCCAACAATCCATGTTCCGTGGAGGAAACAACTCCTCACTCACATTCACAAGTTCCTATATCCCATCTTCGAGGTAAAATGGGATATCATAAAAAATGCATGAAAGAACATGGATTGATATTTAATTTAGTTTTGTTATAATGTATCTTGCTTGCATGGGTATTTTTCGTGGTCAATCACTTACTTGTTGGATGTATTCCATATACAGTAAACTGTCTCTAACCTAATACTGTGTAAACTAATATGCGGGCACAGGCCTGTGGCAGGCCTCATACTTAATCTAATAATTCTCCATAAACTAATATTCAATATTTTTTTCCGGTCCCATAGCATTTTATAAACTAATATATCATACATATGACACCAAAAAAGCGATGAAATCAGATTTCTACCACTCATGTCATATGATTTTCTACGTGCTTCTTTGATCCTCCACCAAGCTCCACAAGGTTCCGTTACCTTCCCCAATGATCCATGACCTTCCATGCTGCTCTGGCAGGTTCCGGAATTATTTTTGTTACCCCCCATATAATTTGTGTAAACTAATATCCTCCATAAACTAATATCTTCTGGCCGGTCCCAAGGATATTAGTTTAGAGAGAGTTTACTGTATTACAGGAAGTAACACTAGTATGCTTTCTGTTTAATGTACCATATTCATATTAACCCATGAGATGGTTGTTATCATAATGCCTCTCATGATTAAAGAAAAGGTTTCAAGTAGACCAAACCTTGTAAGGATTTTTGAGGCATTCCTTTCTAAACCTTCTTTGTCAAATCATATCATGGTGGTGATGAATAAATAGTTCATCCAAGTACCTTCTAAAGTGGGTATGGAATATTGTTTTTTATTGTGCAAATAATCATTGTTCAAGTCCTCCTAGGAGGAAAATTGCCGATGAATGACTAATTGAAAAACCTTTATGACCTTGACAAGTTAAACTAGCTGTCTTGTGTCTCTCACTCAATTGAAATTGAGTTGATGTTCCCATGTGTTGCCCAAGACAACAATTCATCATCCCATATTCTTTGCCCAAAGCTCTACTCTTGAAACCCCTATAGTTAGGCCAAAGGCAAAGAGTTCAGATATATATAATTTGGGGTTGTTCAATGATTCATTAATGTTCTTGTCAGGGGCCAGTCACAGAGCTCCATCTCAAAAGCAAAACTCTACCTGATTGACAATTAGCTGTTTCTCTCACCAACAGAATTTATCCTGGATTACACAATACAAAGTCTCTCTGAATTGAAGCAGAAACTTAAGTTTCAATGCTTTCTGTATAGCAGACAGGCATAACATGTGTCTGAGATTGCAGAGAATCTACAATTGTAAGGTTACTTCAAAAGTAACCAAAACTAATGCCAGACATGGACTTCTGAGCGGTCATCAATTTGATCCTTATCCAGAACCTAGAACTCAAACAGGATAGAGTGTAGACCTGATCTTCATGTAGTGACACCTTGCTGCTTTTACAGGTTTTATAAGGTCATTAAGCCATGGTTCAATGATAAACTAGATAATGCACCAACTAGCATGGTACAATTGCCCTCTTACATTACACTTCAAAATGTAATACCTTCCATTACTGAAAGGAGTTGTGTGCCTCAGGTATCCAATTCCTGTGTCTCCAGAATTATCTTGAAAACTGGCACAGCTGAACCTGTAGGGTTGAAATCACATTCTGGGGACCTGGCAATACACTGACCTATGTCAGCACTCAACTGCTTTACAGAAGATGGAGATTGTCCTCCTTTCTTCTGACAGCATTGGTTTCTCAGCTTCCAGGCATGAAGAAATTTCACCCACCTCTTTTGCCTTACCACTGATCTGTGTGCACTGTTGATCCCTATGCTAACACAATTTATAGAAATGCTGCTGCAATTCATAGGAGTCTGGCCATGTTTGCTTCTCCTGGAAGATACCATACCCCTTATGGATTTTGGCAAGCCACAGCAGCAGGCCATCTTCTCTTCAACACATGACAGGCTATACACTGGCACAATTTGATCCTTCAACACTGGCACCCTCTGATCATCTGCTTGGTTCCTGATCCATCTCACTCTAGGTACCTCCCAAACAGGCTTTAGAGGTTTTGAGGTCCTGCCACAAGGCACTGCTGCATCTACTTGGTTTGCTCCATCTGAAGATGTGTGTCCCATAGTGATCCAACTGCTGCTTCTGTATCTGTAAACCTAGTGTAAGAGGGGTATACAATGTACCTCAAAACCACCTGAAAGCAAGAATTTCCTCTTGGAACTATCTCACATTTGCATTTACCTACATGTCATCAGAGATCTCACAGTGGTGAAAACAACAAAAAGGAAGCATTGACACTACAGAGTAACCAAAAGAATCTGTAACTCTTAAACCACCGATATCCTACAAGAACTGTCACTGCTGCACTTTCTGAACCTCTGTAAGGTCTGAGAATCACCAGAAGGATAGGGAGAGGGTACAACAGTTCAATTACATATATTAAGCAATTGTCTGCACTTCATTATGAGTTGCAACCACCAGCTGGCAGCAGAAGAGGGAAACCTCTGCCAAGAACCATAAACAACACAAGAGAGGACTCCACCTCCACGATGAAAACCAGGTTGCTGATGACCCACTGTAACCACTTCAATACACCTAGGCACATGCAGCCAGGCATGTCAACAAAAGGAAGAGAATGTACATTACTACTGCATATATAGACATTATTCAATCCAACAAATCAACAACATCAGACAACTGTTTCCCCTTGTGATATTGCAAACAAGCATCTTAGCTTGACATTCTAGGGTTCCAAAGAAGGAGGAAGGACACAGGAAAATAGACAACAGAAATCCATCCACCAAGGCACCTGCTACAAGGAGCCTGAACCATACATCAGGTTCTTTCCGACTGGATCGGAAAGAAAATGCATCTTCCTCCCTCGGGAATCAGTATCACATTGCCACAGACCAAAAATATAGCCCTAAATCCACACAAAATCGACACCAAAAACACATACCAAAGAGCATCCGAAACATGTGTTTGTACATTGAATGTGCGTGCGCAATACAAGAAAATCCAAAATTCTGAAAGAAAGCGCACACGACGAGCTCGAGCTCGAGCTGCCGCTAGTTATCCTTCTTCAACAATGACAGACATTATTTCTTAACCATAACAGCAAGCTACCTACATCAAACAGAAAAAAAGGAAAACCAAAAAAAAGAAAAAGAAAGACAAACAAACAAACCTTACATCATGATTGCAACCATGAGAAGAGAATCGAAACTTGTTGCAAATACAGTCACGATCCTTCCTTCCTTCCTTCTTCTTCTTCTGTCGCTCTAGGTTTTGAAGCGATTGCACAAAAGCACACACGGTTTCTGTTTTCCCCGGCGGACCCACACTACAGATGTGTTCATCGCATAAGATCGTAACAGCAGCAGCAGGCGAAATTGTAGCTCAAGAATTTAATGACCAAGATCCTCGAAGCAGCAGCCGGAGGAACAGCTTGGGTTGTGATGTGCGCGCTTGCAAGCCTTGTAGCGGGATGTCCAGTGCGACGAAAAACGGCCCAGGTAGTTTTAGTGTAAAAACAACTGGGCCTAAGTGGGCTTTAGTGCACCTCAAGTGGGGATGGGTTACAAGTAGAGTGTGTCTCGGTGATCTAGAAAAGCACCAAATCTGATACCCACCCATCCGATTTTTTGAAGTGTTGTTTGGTGGTTCTCCACTGTTTGGGCGGGTATTTTATTTTGTTCATAACCTCCAATTCCGGTTATTTTAAGAAGGTCAAAGAACCTTGGGCGGCTTGGGGGTTTTTTTTCACATGAAGCACTCAGAGAAAATTTGAGTAGCGTACGTGGATGGCACCTTATATCAATCAATTTCCCTCCTAGAAATTGGGAGGGATATTATGCCTACTCCGCAAGGATGGTAGTGAAATTATGCTTACTTGTAGCTGTAAGAACCCTCCCTATTGAGGAGTAGGCATAAGAACCCTCCTATTCATAGGCCTTGTAATGTACATAGGTTTGGTTCATGATAAATTTTGCCTCATGCTTTAGCATAGGTAAAGCCCATGGGTGGAGGGGACATTCCCAAAATGCAGGGCTGGACTTGGCTGTTGCCTCGTCCTAGGCCCCCTATTTTGAGAATGCCCCCACCCTAGGGCTTTACCTTACACTAGAGAACAGTGTTTTCAAAGAAGGTTATTTGAAGTGGGTACATATTTTTTAAACTTTCACTATTATGAAACTAAAGAACCAGCAGGTGGTTGGTGCCAGTTCTAATACCCGTCCAATGTGGCTTACAATTATGTAAGTATGAAAACACAAGCACACAACTATCTGAACTTTGAAGCATGACTTTTATTATTTTTCAATTTCGTGATGTAGCCCAAGTGGCGATCATCCATAAGATGATTCAGCCAGATTTGAGGATAAGAGAATATGAGAATTTAAAAAATCTAGCATCCTTCTATATTTTTTTGGCCACCTGCTGGAACTTAGGATAGAATCTGGCAAATTTTCTTTAAAAATTAATCAAAATTTGGCAACCAAAAAACTCAAAAAACACTAATTTTAGGAGAATTCCCCTACAAGGGCATTAGCATGCACAGACCACCAGCAGATTTGTTTTTCATTTTACCTCTGATATTGGGCAGGGTGTTTGAAAAAGTGTAATTTTTGCTGGAGGGCCTGTTTGTTTTGTAACCATGTCTGTATACAGACAAGGGTTGTAGTATTAGTTTACTGATATACAAAGGGTGTTGAATAGGATTGTGTGTAGGTGTGCAGAATAACTGTTATGAGCAATGGATTTAGTGGTCTAATTTTTTTTTCTTAAAATCTCTTGAGTGAACTAACAGTTTAAATGTGTAATAAAGTTTGATAAGTTTGTGAGAATTTAAAAGGACCATGGAAATGTTAAAAAGAGATCACTTTTTTCAATGTTCAGCAGAATAGGGTTGTGTGTAAGCCTGAATTTCTATTTTTCTCAGGCCAATGGGGTTGCTTGAATTGATGGTATGGATTTGTTTTTTTGGGTTATCTTGAGTGAAGTAGCAGTCAATGTGTGGCTGCTATTTGCAGACTGGGTTCTAGCACAGTAGTTGTGCACTTTGTTTCAATATGCCCTGCTGTTTGCAAAGGACAGATTCTGCTTGATAATGAGCCTTCCATGCACACAGAAAAAAAATAATTCTGCCAGTGCAGGGGGAATACATGAGACCTCTCTGTAGCTGATTCTTGGATGTAGATCGCTGACATGTTAATATTTTGATTTGTGTAGAGCAAGGCAGTCCCAGGTGCAGTAGCCTGCAACCTCGTACACATAACTTCTGTTTACACATTTCAAGCTTCTGATTGGCCCTTCCCTTGTCTCTCAAGATGCAAAACTTCTCCCTCTCTTTTTTCATCCATCTACAAGAAGGCTATGAAAATTTTCATCCATTTATTAAAAAATTATGAAACTCTTCATCCACTCACATGAAGATTAACGAATACATTATTAGATGGCATTTATGGAGAGGGGGCTACCAATGGATGATAGCCTGTCCCTTATAATTCCTTTGCCACTGCCTTAGCTGAGCAATTACTAGGGACAGGCTACCCATTGGTAGCCTTTTTAGTCCATTTCTAACAGTTACCCATGTTAGCATGGCCATTTGTTCTTCAATGTTCTCCAACGTTCTTCAATGTTCTACAACTTTCTCCATGTCTAGTCCCCAATAGGTATTGGCTACCTTGGGGCTGAACTACAAGCTGGAGCAAACATAATAACTAATATGTTAGTCGAGGAGAAAGGTGACTATAATGGGTGCAACCACGGAAACTATGCGACTGGCAGTGGCACAGCAGTAGGAAAGGTGTTAAGGTGGAGATAATCAGGGGCTGCCTTTGAGACTACCCCACAAGAGTAAAAAGGTGTGTGAGGTGTTTTGCTTAGTTGGAGCAGAAAGAAACAAGAAACCCATTGTTGTAGGATTTAGAGATAAGACTACTTGTTGAAGCAATCCACAAATCTAGGCTTTTTTTGTCCTCACTTTTACCTTTTGCCGTGAGCTTCCCTGGACTTTTGTGAATGAGGAGGCATCCTAAAAACAAAATCTCTTATTTGATGCTCATAATATATATTTTTTAATTGTGACCCCACCACTTTATCAGTTTTCCTTCCCAAGACTTTTGTGATGAGGCATTCTAAAAACATCTCTTATTTGATTCTGATAATACCCTTTTTCTTTCTATGCAACCCTGTCACTTTATCAGTAGGAAGAAAACTGCTGGTTGTGTGAATAGTGCAAAAACCAGTGGACCAATGAAGGGTTGTGATTTCACAGGCCATGTCCTCCAATGTCTCTCTACAGTGTCCTACAGACTAATCTGGTGCATAGTTGATAGAGCTACCTACCTCCTTAGCGGCCACAATGAACCAGCACCCACCAGTGCACCATCCACTGGATGCCCATTATTACTCAGTTGTTGATGAACCTCAACTGAGTTAATAGTTGGTTTCACCTTGGTAACCAATTCTGTAGGAAATAGGTCTCGTACATAGGTAGGTAGGAAAATAGGTAACTACTAAGTAAGTAGATGGTTTATACATATGTAAGGGCTGTTTTTGCTACCTACTTACTAACAACCTGCTTGTGGGTTGTTAGTAGGTAAGTAGTAAAGAAAAGCACTGAGCCAACCACCATGGTTAGCTAAGGAACTGAAACACAACAGAAAACTGTTTCCAGACCATTTATCATCCATTCTTCATGGTGCACAAGTGGGTGCTGGTTCACTGTGGCCCTCTTTAGCTACTCTTTAGCTATTTTAAAGTACTAACCTACCTACCAAAGCTTATTTCCGAACACCCAAAAAATTCTTTGTATGTTTGCTCTATTGCTATTAGAGTTCAAAGATAATTTGTAGAAATTCAGGTGGCATTCCTATAGCACTTTAAATTGTTTAAAATGAACAAGAAATACAAAAGTTATGAGGTTTGAAAGTATGAAGGGGTCCAAAGAGAAAAAAAGGAAAAACATTTTGTAAGTTTAAAAGTTTATTTTTCTTCTTGTTAATTTTTCATTATTCCTTTTCCTTTGCACTTCAAAGATGATTTCTAGAGCTTGAGGTAGTGCTCCCATAACATTTCAAATCGCTCAAAATGAAGCACATATGATAAGATATAAAATGTGTTCAGTCATAGGCAGCCAATTGGTGATGGGCTGGTCTATCTTATAATAAAAGCTTGAGTTCAAGCAAGATTACCTGACAGGCCCCACTGGGGTTAAATAAAGGCAAAGTACAAAACAGCCAGAGGCCAGAACCAGGCCTGAAGCTGAACCCCAGGGGAAACAAAGGGAGATCTGGCCGGAGTGAACCAAGAGGCCCCAAGGAACTGACTCAAGCAAGACCACTCCGTACTGTGCAAAAAGATCCTCCTACAACAAATTGATAGAACTGCGGGCATCATTTTGTCGAATCAAGTTCAAATTGTGCATCATCAACAGTTTTAGAGCAATTACAAAAAATATGTTGTTCAATGTTTCCTATTTCTAGGTTTAGACATTTAAATTTTGACCAAAAGAAAATATGCTATTTCTATGACCAAAAGACCTTGCTCAACAGTTCCAATTGGATTCCAACTCAGTTTTAAGTAAATTTGAAGGACAATTTCACTGATAAGTCAAGACAGTTAGAGAAACAATTCTGTTCTCAAATCCTGCAATATTCTGCTATGCTTTTCTTCCTCTCTGCAAGGAACCCATTGCAGCTACAACCTCCACTATGACTAAACCTCTGCAAAACTGGAATCTTGTTCAAATGTCAGGCAGAAAGCAAGGCAAAATAATCAGAGCAAGAGCTTCCCTTGCTTCACCACAGAGAAAATGAGACATTACTCCACATTAGCAAGTGCCCTTGCAAGAGGAGTAACATAGTTAGGATTGAGGTGTGTACCATCAAGCTTGAACTCATCCCTAAGCTCACCTGCAATTCGATTAACAATCAGATATGACACCAATCAGTATGCTGCACTGAGCATGGGCCAGCAAAAGATTCTCACATGCAGGCTCATACCAGGTCTTCACTCCCTTAGGAAGAGGAAGGTTACAAACATCAGGATAGTAATATGATAAGGTTGGGGGATAAGATGAAGCTTTCTACACTCCAAAAAAAATCCTGTATACCTCAAGTACAACCACAACCAATGGATTATGTAGGTGTACATTGTGCCCATGCTACAAAGTGCACAGGCTCCAATATAAAGGAGGGACGTCCTCCAAGTGTCATCTTTTACACATGACATAACACACAAATTACACCTCCTCTGCCAGTTTAAACAGAGCAATTGAGGGGCGTTCACGCACAAGTTGGATTGCTCATGTATATACAGCACTAAAATTTCAGAGACTAGATGAGAGAGAACCATACCATCTGGTGTTAATAAATCAGGAAAAAAGTCCAGCCAATGTAATTGTTTTCCACAAGGACTTGTCTGCTGAGCTTCATGGAGCCGTGTTTGTAGGACATGATTGAAGATGTGGACAACAGCACGGGTCTCAGAAAGAACTGGGGACACTGGGTGCACAAATATCTCAAAGTTGCAATCTTGGATGAGCTGTAGTAGTTGCTGTAAGTAAATGTGTACACTCGCCTCCACTCCTTCCTCCACATTCTGGAAACCCCTGGATATTGATAGCCTTATTCAAGCTGCATTGTTTAGCCTACCAAGGTAAGGTAGCAGTAGAACTTTCCACAAGAAGGTCAATTTTGATGTTAACTCCACAATAAGGAAAGGTGATTGCTGGCATTCAGGATCAGTAAATAGAACCCCTAAGCAATGAGAAATACTGGCTCAATACATTTTTGCCCACTGTTCTAAGGGAAGTCTTAATTAATAATTAAAGCAGAGCTGATGAAACCCACAAGTTCCTGTCACATTTTCCTAGTCACAAACAGGCTGGTTTCTCTTCACATATACATAGTCCAAGCACAAATATTAATGTGATTGCAGAGGGCAACTCCAAAGAAACATGTAAGCTTATGAAACAAATGTTGTGTTGGTTCTGGCAGAACAAAATATCCATGAACTTACATAAAACTCTCCTCAACAACAATTTGAAGGTAACCCAACAATTAGTGCAGTCTTAACCTTATGAGAGTCCCTCATAAAGTGTCAGACGATCACCTTCATCACAAATAGCAGCAACAAGCTGCCATGACTACCCACTGCCTTCATCAGCTTGTGACAGTGGGTGTAGATAAGTATATAATAATCAGCCCTAAATCTGGGCAAATCATCATACAAAATATGTGTCCTGAGTCTGTCACATTTCTGGAAGCAAAGGGAAGGCTCAGTCATGGTGCCTGGCAAAATTTTGTAAATCACAAAATGACTCTGGCCAATACTTTGTGTCACTCATAAAGTATAAGATCATGCCCTTCATCATGAATGGCATTGACTGATAACTGTTTTTCCTCAGCCCCTTTATCAGATCTAAAGAGTGGGTGTAGACAAGTATGTAAGGAACTGGTTAAGCTGTGCACAACAAATGCAAAAATCTTCATCCCAAGCATCTGTCAGACTTCCAGAAGCAACATGATTCCTAGCACTCTAAGAAGGAAGACTAAGTCATGATTCCTAGCACTCTAAGAAGCATAGCTAACAAATAAGGCAGTAGTAGGCTAAGTCAAGACAGTGGAACCTAGGGCTCAGGGAGGTGTAACATTCTTGACCATGGTTTGTTTGCACACATCACAGAATGGCTGACATGACATACCTCATAGCGGCACTTTTCAACAGAGACAAGAATGCCCTCCCTGCAGTCGATTTCACCAAATAGCATAATGACTTGAGAATCTTGGGGAAGACTCTCCATGGCAGTTTGGAAGGCAACTTTGGGATAAAAACGGCTTTCTTCCCTGAGGTGCCACACTTTTAAGCCTGTCACTAGTAATGGCACAAGGAGGCGGGCTTCCTCCCTCAGCTGCACTGTCCTCCATGCAGCTGACAGGCAATGGCTATCTCCAGCCAAGTACAGGGGCCTTAGCTGCTCTCGAGAGGGTAGTGGCAGGGGTATTGGATACTCTTGCAGAATCTGAATCACAGATATGCCAATGTCTTTGGCATCTCGCACAGAATGCCTTCCCCTAGCTAACTATGAAAAAGATCACATAAAATTTGGACAGAAAGAACTGGGATGTCCATAACAAGGTCAATAAACCCACTTGGAAACTGATTTTTACAACCTAGGAATATAAAGAAACTGCTTCATTTTGTTTATTGGTATTTGGCAGATATATCGACGATTGGAGCTCTGAAATGTTAATTTTGAGCAGAGTTTAGGACAATCCTTGCTAGAGCCCTGCAGTGAGCCAAGTGTACTAGGTTGCTTGGGAGAAACCTGATGGATGCATCCAAAGTATGCTGCTTCATTCCGCACCAGTGTGCGATGCAGGGGCACTATTGATGTCAATACTGCTGACTCCACCAGGACTGCCAGGCTCTTAGAACGTTGGAGGGCACCACCTAGGTACAGTATCTTGACAATGACAAACAAGATGGCCAGGGTGTCCAATTGGTCGCCTGAATACATCACTTTGGATCATGATCTGCCAGATTTCCTCTTTCTGCTCCATTTGCACCTCTCTGTCATGCAAGGAACTTTTGCAGTCATATGGTTTGCTACTTATGCTTTTGTACAAAGATTGGCTTCCATTCCTTTTACCAATGTCATTGGTCAGCAAAAGTGCATGTAACATTTACATCTGTATCCAGAGAGGAGATCTGCTTATACAGCTTGCAAGAAGGATTCAGTGCCCAGGACCACTGTCTGTCTTACAATAATACCTAGAGTAAAACCAACCACTGCAGGACCTTGTCATCTGAAGAAATAAGGCAGTGCCTGAGAGCTTGAGAAGATTTATCTTGAACAAGCCCTGGTACTTATCATTTTGTGCCATAAAAATGAGTGAAGTATTCTCGGAAGAGATAATCACTGTACCTGTTCATCCCCTGGTGGCTGACCATCCCATCTGAGCAACTCTGCTCCCATACAATGCCTAACCTGGCTTTCATTATCTGCTATAGGTAGACCAACTAGATAAGGTTTAACATCACTGCCATCCACCACCACGACGAAGATAATGAACCTTTGCATGAATGTGGTACATCTTGTCCAGGTTATGACACTAAGGTAACAAAGCCCATCTGATCCTTCAACACACATACTCAGTCATAAATCACAACCACTCCTGGTTCAAGCATGTCAGAGCAAAAGTGATGACTCTTAACTCTTGAAGAACAGAATTGCAAGCACACCAAAGAGGTTAGCAGTCAAGGAGACTGAAGTTGTATAGCACCTGACAATTTCAATAAAGCAGCAAAATGACTCCCTTCAAGATCCAAAAATGTGCATCTATGCAATGTACCTTAATTGAAGCCCACCAACATGAAAATCTGGAAGGTTGTGGCAGAAAGCTGTTGCTTTGTCCAGAGCACTTAAATATTTGTTGGAGACCTGACATGGACCCAAATAAAAGTCAGTGCTCGGTTGAAAGACATCCTCCATGTAAAATTCATGGCATGCACCAGCACAATGAGGTCTGTCAGAAAATAAAGACTATCTCAACCAAGAAGCTCCAGATCAACACTTCAAGATAGTAAAACGAGTAAATGGCAACTATAAGAGTGTATCAAGTTTGTGACAAGAAGAGGAGCAGGTTGTGAGGCAAGTTCAGTGACAAGTGTGATATAGACAATTGCCATGACCATGTGACAAGAATGCCAACATTGTCAGCCAAGGAAAAAATCATAGAATTTCTATTGCATATCAACAACCAATTTTATTGTAAAGACCACCAACCTCCAAAAGATGTATCAAGTTGAGGACGTAACTAGGCTTGCATGGTGTCAGAGACAGCGCCAGTTCATACAACTGTGTGGCTTCATCAATTGCTGTAAAATCAAGCAACTTGGCTTCAAGATGTGCCAACATACATATGTATTTGGTGTACAATGACAACCGAACTCCTCCCAATTACACAACAGCTGGTGGACACCATACAAGGCCAGCTCTGTACCTCCAAAGTCTTTGATGCAAGAAGCTAGGGCAGCCACAGCTGGAGAGTTTGCTGGCTCAAGTGACAGTTGTTGTTTCAGAATATCCATGCCTACATAGAATGCTGAAACTGTGAGACTCAAACTCAATTTGTGTCTCATATTCAATTACTTAGTGTGGGACATTAATGTGAGTACTGTGAAGCGACCTCAATATTCACAACTTAGTCAAATGTGAGAGGAGGTATGGCTTGCATCTTAATTTCACCACTTTTTGCAGAGATTGAGTGGTGAATTTCTATTTAAACCATTGCACCTGTATTGCAATAGTTGTGATGAAATTTACAGACTTGATGATTTTGTGGTATCAAGAATCAGCTCCATGAGAGCATACCCTCAAAACCACAATATAAAAGAGTGCACTGCGGTTGGGAAGCAAATGCAATGACCAGCAGAGAGACATTACAGTGATGTGAAGTATTGGTAAAAAATAAGGTGCTCTTGGACCAACATCAATTGCACATCAACTGTATTTTTCATAGCTCACAAGCTCAACCAACCTTGTGGTTGTTGCAGGGCACTGGTGATATGAGATCGCACATCCCTGTTTTCTGCACCCCACCACAACTGCATCCGCTTGATTCACTCGTTACTCTCTACCATCTTCTGTGGGAACATTGAAGAGAACCCTTAAGATCCAACAATGAGGTTATTAAGGTAACTCACCAGGCATTGCAACCAGAAGCTTCAATAAAATTTGCAGAGCATCATTTGTGAAACCTGTCTCCACAGTTGACACATTGAAAACTTCACAATCCAGTTGATAGTTCTAGTGTGCTGCCATGCTGCCACTTAGAAAATGCAGATTACAACTGAATGCAAACCTAATGTCCAGACATGGATACCAAGACCTTGAAGTCAAAAGCGGATGTAAACTGTGTACCATGTCCAAGGGCCAGTAAACTGTACTCATACAAGGCACCCCAGTGCGATGGATCATCTTTCAGTACTGTCTGCTCTCCATGAACCCCACCAAGATCCATGCCCACATGATTAACAACATCGCCTTCACTTCAAGATGTCATGTAGCAGTCATACCCATAATGAGGTAGAGAAATGTCACAATTATCCAGCAAAATCCTCCACAAAATGAGTTGGAGCCTGGACACAAAGCCATCTATACTTACAAGTACACACAATGAATAAGTATAAAAGAACCAACACAGATCATACGAAATGCATGGCTGTCAAGTGGAATTGAGTACCATAAGCAGATCATAAGCTGTTGCCTCCTCCCCCAGTTTCAAGAAAACTCGAGCTGAAGCAACCTGAAGGCCAAAGGTTGATCTTCAATGAGTGCTCGTTTCAAAATTTTACATCAGCACTCCAACTAGAGGACACAATTCCTACATACTGACTATACACCTCCAGGTCACATGTATCAGGATATACTGCAAGATGCTCACCATTAAAATCGAGAAACTGGCTGAGAAAGTTATTAACCCTTCCATGCATTTTGTAGCATCAAAATGCAACAAGAAGCAGAACTAAGACCAAATCTGAGAAGTTTGCACAAAGGAATAACTATGACTTTGTAGCTTCACTAATCACTCTCCAATAAAGAAATTCATGAATTCTTGATTGATGGTGGCTAGATGCTTAGATCTTGACAGATGAAAGGTTCAACCAGTCCTCTCTATTTGTAGCAGGAAGGGATTGGATTCTAGGACAGCTGTAATTGTGCAGGTGTTGAAAATTTAACATTCACACATAAAAGAAAGTAAACACTCACAAATGTGCCATGGTTCAACAAGGCCTAAAAGATGGTCTCAAATCATGCTGTGGGGCTACATAGACCCTAGTGCATCCTATATAGGTGACTTACTTGCCTTCAAAGACTCTAAACAGACAGCGCCCTGCAAGTCTCCAGCAATTGGATAATCTACCATCTCCAGAACCAGGCCCACAGCACAATCATAGTGGGCAAGAGCAGCCTCATAATCACCTTTTCCAGAATATGCATCTGCTATCCTGTATGTAGATAACAACCAGCAGTCATGTGAGATATGGATGTCTCACCTGACTATAAGAGTAGGAATAGTTACAGAATGCCCACAGAATTCCAAGCAAAGTAGTACCTTGCATGAAACAGGGCATCATTTGGATATACAACCACACCCCGCTGCAGCCATCTCAATGCCTCGTCAAACTTGCAGACAGCCAATGCCATTGACCCTGATCATAGAGAGACTGTCAAGACTCTATCCACAGAGTCATTTTGCAGGGGGTTTCTGACAGAGCACTCTTGAATGCAACTTGTGAGAAGTAAGAAGTGGAATCAAAAATCGCCAGTTCAATCATTCTGTTGAGAAAGACTACATACCAAGTCCTCGCAGGCAAATCCTCTGATCAGGTACAATGTTAAGCACCTCCCTAAAAAGCTTGCCTGCACACTGCCCACAGAATACAAGCCTCAGATTTTGTAGCCATCTCTCCCCATACATACCACAGCTTGATGTACCTCCTCATCAACCATGCTGGCAATTGAACCAGGTGAAGATGATAAAAGATCGATGAAGTTGCAGAGAAATCTCCACAACAACAATTAAAGGTAACACGACAATGAGTGCAGTCATAACCTCGTGAGAGTCGCTCACAAAGTGACAGACCATCACCTTCATCACGAACGGCAGTGACGAGCTGCCATGACAGGTGAAGATGATAAAACAAGAATAACCAAGGCTAGATGTGTTCCTCAACTTGCCACAGAGGACAGCCTGATTCTGCTCTCTTGGTGGCAAGTGCTGAAGAGAACACAATGGATATCCTACCAGTGCCAAATCTTGAGCTTTCCCTTCTTATGCTCAACTGGTTTAAAGGAAAAAATGGAAATCAGTCAAACATATTGTTGTTCTGAGCATCACCTTGTAGTTCCTGGCCCGTTGTGCTTCAAGAGCACTTGACAGTACCTCCCATGGCACTTCTAGACACTTCAGCAAAACAAAGCTATCAAAATGCATGCAGTTACACAGAGCTCCTTCAACAGCTGTTATGAGGTTTCACCCTTCAGGACAGGCTAAATGGTTCCATGAAACAGCCAACACCATACAATCAGAGAATGAGAATTTGGCAGAGCATTAACAAAGCCCATTTAGTGAAGTAATCCTCATTGGTACAAGTATGGGCCTAGTACAGATGGCATCTCATCAAAACACAATGATGCTAGACTTTACAGAGGTGACTTCATGCTCCATGACCACCTTGTTTTGTTGCTTTGCAGAAGCAATCTCCACTTTCTCTGCAGACAACACAAAACCTTAGCTTCTGCCACTAAATTATAGCCCAAGAGATGGCACTCAATTGTTGGGCAAACAGATCCACATGTCAAACAATGGTGAGGCCAGTACCTTCAGGAGATAATGAAGTGGCACGCAACTCTGGAGCCCGAAGCTCTATAAACAGATCAGACCTAAAAACAGAAGAAATGAAAATACAGGCAGAAGTTGAGGAGTGTGCTCTGGCAAACTGTGAAGTGACACATTTTTGAGAGTGCAAACAGGAGAAATCATATTACACACCAACAACTCTTCAGAAACGCCATTTTTTTGATAAGCCAGTCAACAAGGATGACATACCTGTTCTTGGCAACCTTCTTGAGCACCATTGACCTCATAAGAGGCTTATGCCTGCATCATGGAAAAGAAGAAAAACGTCTCAATGAAGCAAGATAATTTACCAGATTTGCTTGCCCCAAAAATCTTGACACCAACAGGACCTGAATTGTACCGTTCACTGAATACTGCAATGCAGGACAGATCCAGCATGTGCTGCAGACCATACTGCAGATCAACCATCATCCATCCAAAAAACAAACACATTAGGTTACAATGAGAAAATTTGTAGCCATTTTGCTCAATCCACATTGCTATCTATATAATTGCAGAGATAACTCCACAACAACACTTTGAAGGTAACAAAAATAAGAATCCAGATTCCAGTTCCTCCAACCGTAAGGAGCACATACCTTTGCACGATAAGCTGTTGCAAAATCCTGCCAGTCCACAATCCCCCTCCCCACAAATTAAGAACTATCAAGGATAACGTATTAGATCAAATTATCTCTTAGAAACCCAAACACCAAATCTGATTCATCGAGGTTTCAACAGTCCAAGAACCAAACCATTTTCTACAAAATCCTCCCAAAAATGAATGACACATTTCAAGCAGTTTGTGCACCGGACATTCTTCGCGATGCGGTTTGGTCGGAGGAGGTCACGGAATATCGTCTGCATATAAAATTACCTATCGACAGAAGGTCGACAGAAGCCATGCAGCATGGAAAGTGGACAAACCTGGGCAAGTTGAGCGACAGTAAGAAGCGGATCCAACTTCGCGATGTACGTGAACTCCGGATGACCTTGATAATGCACGTACACTTTCTCGCTCTCCATTTTTGTTTGTGTTTATTTTCTTTGCAATCGGAAGACAAGTGCAACAACAAGAAACGGCGCATCGCACACCACACACGACGATACAAGAAGTTTAGCGCATTCGTAAACTCTTCAAACTGCATATAGATCCCTGATGTCCCCTGAGCATTTAGAACTCAAAACTGCATATCGATCCATTCTCAGGGCTTGCTTCGGCTCCACAACAGCATCTCGATCGATTCTCCGACGAGAAAGATGGATGGTTTGGAACCCAAAACGGATGCGAAGATTTGTGTGTGTGGGTGTGTGTTTTGCGTGTAGGTTAAAATCCCCAAATTAAGGTCATTTCCGAAATAGGGGCCTAGAATGAGGCCATCGCCAAGTCTAGCACCGCATTTTGGGTACCATGTCCCCAACTAGGGTTTCTTTTAATGATTTTGTGATATAGCCAAAGTGGCGATCATCCAGAAAATAATTTAGCCAAATCTGGCTACGTACCAGATATGAAAGTAAAAAATATATATATTCTGGACTATCTACTAAATCACATAACTCATTATCTGAATTCAGATAATTGATCATTTATTATCTGAAATTTCAATTATTTATTAACTGAATTCAGATAACTAGTCATTTATTATCTGAATTAACTAATGAACTAATTATAACTGATTAATTTAAATTAATAGTTTATTACTCAGTCTAATTAATTAATTTAATTAAGTATTAATTAATAGTTAATAAATTAGTGACCAAATTCTCATTATTAAATATTAAATATGAATTTATTTACGTATTATCTTTTTAAATAAGTTTTAACTAACTAACTATTATTACGTTTTTATTAACTAATCAATTAATTAATGGTAATCATTCATGAACAATTATTAATTAGTGTATCAATTTATGATTCAAACTTCAAATTAATGAATTTAAAATTTTGAAATAACTAAGTAAGTAATCAATTATTATATAGTGGTTAGCATTAATTAAAATTTGATGAACTAATTGTGTAACAATAAATATTTCATAAAATTTATACTAAATAATCAATTTGTTGATAATAATTATGCATCAATAATTAATATTTGTTTAATATGATGATTATATAATATGACCTTGCCACTATTATTTAAGTCATATTTTTAAAGACATGGTATATTTTTAAACAAACTATATAAAATCAAAATGATTTTTTTATTTTAATATGCTCGTAATATGAGCAAATATATGCCTAATACACCTTAAATTAAATATCTTAATATTCATGAATATAAATTAAATATATTTAATTATGTAAAATATATTTAAAATATGTTTAATATACATTGAATACAAGTTAAATATATTCTTAATGTAATCCACAATATTTTAATGGACATTAAATGTATAAGCACACCTTAAAACATAACCAAATTGTAACTAATTTTGCAACTAAATGAACATAAGAGCTTATTTTTGGATGAAAATTTTAAGAAATTAATCAATATGAAAAGATGTGCAATTTTGTAATTACACCATAGTCATAAAACCAGTAACAAATTTAAAAAGATGATGAATATTTATAAAAATGATAAAACATAGTTGCAAATAATAGATAATTGCATGTAGTCACAAATTTGATGCTCATGTAATACAAGTTTTTTAATAGCATTTGGTCCACATGCATCCTTCTAACTATGAATTTCGTTAAGGAATATTGAGTGGCACCTATTGTTTTGGGAAAAAAAATTTGGGAAGTGCCATGTTCGTTAAAAATAACAACAAAAAGAATTACATTATGACTAACCATGTTTTGACAACTCTTATCGGTAGACATTTGAGCAAGGTATATTTGACATTCTCAAGAATTTTATGCAACCTCTCTACATCTTTGGCTTTATGTGCATAATTTGGCACAACGGATTGAACTTTATCACGTTCAAACACCCTATTCAATGTCTCCTCCCTCTCATTTTCATCTAACTTATGTTTCACATCAAAAACTCATTCACAAATTTATCAACAAGTGATTGACATTTTCTCCACCTAAGAAGCCTATGGGCTACTTCAAAATATGAACTACCTATGTCACATTGATTTTCATATTTTAAGTGCACTCCTAAGTTCCTTGCCTTTTGTGGAATCCTTTGTTGCAAAAGCCTTCCAAGAGGATCTTAACACCATAACTATGTTAACAAATTCACAAGCAACTTTTACGATGTTCTTATTTTGTTATGCCCTACACCCATGCTATTTACTCCATATTATATACCTTTCTCCAAGTATTTTGCAATGTTATGCTGAATTTGATACTCATTTCACGACTACATTGGAGAAGTTATTAAACATTGGATCTTTTGGCATTTCAAACAAGTCTTTTGGCTTGTTGTCATCAAGTCATTTTGCCATCTTTTTCTAAAAGATTAGGGCTTTCATTAATGGTTCGACTTGTTGTCTCCACTTTCTTAAGATGTTGGGCTCTAATCACTCTTGCACTTATCATTCGTTTCCAATAGGATGATCACCCTATTCTTCTTGATGTGGTGGCTAATGTTGAAACTGACATGTTTTCCCTTTTAACTAACTTTGCGAAATACTTGAACTTTGTTGCCCCAAGCTTCCGTTTGCACATTCCTCCTTTCGAAAGTCTTATGTTTTATTCATATCCTCAACCATAGGCTTCCTTGATGGATCGCTTTGTTGAGCAAGAGTTCACCACACTCTTAATAAAAGTTCCTTTAGACACTATTTGAGCACATTTTTGATCTCGTGTTGGTTTAGGTGCAAGGGCTTGGTTATTAGCTTGTCCCACCACACCCACATTTCAATTATTTTTAGTTCATTTCCTTACAACTTTATGTACTCACTTAAGTTTGCCCCACCTTGTAGTCATGCACCTTCACATTGCTAGTGTTATCATACAATTGATGCTTTGGGTACCCACTTACTTTGATGCCCATGTGAGAGTGAACGCATTGTAGCCCATGATACTTTTTAAGATATTGTTGCATCTACTCCTTTGGAGAGCAGGGCACATGATCAATGCAAGGTTTCCCACCTTTTCCTTTATCACACCTAACACCAAGTTGATATTCTTGTTAATAGAGACAGATCTCGCACTTTGGTCGATGTCATGATCACTAACCCAACTCGCTTAAATATAATTCAGTGTGCATCATCTTCAACAACACATGGGACAACAATTGTGGCCTAAGAGAACACTTGATCATATGCAGACCATGCCACAAAAAATGATTTCATTCCTTTGGCTATAGGGGCTTATGGTTGCTTGCATTCATGTTTTGATTCATTATTGACTTCTTGTGCACAAGCCACTATAGCCTATCATCAATGAGCTTCTTTAGTTCCAGCGATGCTTATATCTTATTATGAACATCGTGTGTATATAGCCCTACAACATGCACAAGCCATCGCAATCCTTCAACATGTTGTCACACTTGAGTGAAGTTCCTCATCTCTTCTACACACATTGTTGTTACCAGTGCACCTTGTTTCTAAATGACACTGTTGTAATTCATTAACTTCTATTTTATTAACATCTAATAGGGAAAATATTAAACAAGCCAAAGGAAATGACAGCTCTAATTCATTAACTTCTATTTTATTGACATCTAATAGGGAAAATATTAAACAAGCCAAAGGAAATGACAGCTCTAATTCATTAACTTCTATTTTATTGACATCTAATAGGGAAAATATTAAACAAGCCAAAGGAAATGACAGCTCTAATTCAT
>Ga0209611_10005016_pt1 | contig 22416 bp, 18 predicted proteins | sample S1TSphgellanicum_3_FD_187693 | JGI IMG/M metagenome (GOLD analysis project Ga0209611, IMG submission 187693) | Host-associated microbial communities from peat moss isolated from Minnesota, USA - S1T2_Fc - Sphagnum magellanicum MG (SPAdes) (version 2) | ecosystem: Host-associated > Plants > Peat... | reverse complement strand
TATTTTCTTACAAAATTAATATTTTTTTATAGATATTTTTTTGGTTGTAGAATTAAGTCAAATGAATAGATGTTTGACATATTATAATCTCGTAATCATGATCCACTTAATTGAAATTGCACAAATATTGAAAACTCCAAAACCAAAAATTGTCTATTTTTCCCTCTTTTACACACTCTCTAGCTTCTAACTTCCCACAATCCTATTCAAATTTGTGTTGAAACACTATAGACTTAATTTTTTAAAGCCCAACATAAAGCGATGGGTGATTTTGTGATCAAAAATCATACACATTTCAAATATTGGGAGAGAAACAGGCATCCAAACTTGACAATTATTTCTCTCCTTGAATATAGTCATGATAATTGTGTATGTTCATGCCCCATATTAGTGGTAAAATGGCTTTGATTACAACTATTCGAGTAAACATGCCCATCATCAAACATTGGCCCATCACCAAACATTGACCATGTCTTAATCATTTCTTGTCCTTTTTTAATGATCTTCATTACTATGGCTCTATCAAATGAAGGTTTGCAATATATATTTTTACTTGAAAGGGAAAGGAGAAACAAAGAAGAAGGACAAAGAGGACAACCTATCCAAATGACAAAATGTTCGAAAGAAATTAGACAAGTATTGGACAACATACATTGAGGAGTATTTAAATGCCACATATGGGGCAATCACTATGGTAAGCTAATTAGAAACAATCATTTTCTTTTCAATGAGTGTTTGACAACCACAACCTCCTACACGAAATACTAAAGGTAAACCCATTTTGACACCATGATGGTATGGACTTCGTCCAAAATTTGACATACATGCCATTTTATTGTTGTGCCTAAAACTTCTTCAAGCCAAGCCTAGTATCATTTTCAAAGTTTGGTGCACCAACTAACCCAAGAAAAAAATCATAAATTTTCCAAATATCTAATGGTCATCGTAGTCAAAATTCTAAATCGACCTAAGTTATATGTATACATCTATTCATTCCATTTGAATTCTATGGGAATGGATTTTAAACCATTTATTCATGAGTGAATCAATTAAGTTATAATAAGACAAAAAACTTCCTTAGATCTCCATGGAGACAAAAATCATTAAAATTGTTATAAATTTCAATAAACAACATCTAGATTGATTGAGAAATGAACTAAAACTCAAACTCAAGGACTAAGCATATGAAGTGCGGTTTAATTCAAAATAGGAGAAAATGCCAAAAATTCTCAAAGAATATTTTGAAAGTTTCTATAGTTTATGTCACATAAAAAAAAAAGAACATTACAAAACTTGTGACATATCAAAGTTCAACCTCAAAAAATGTTTTCTTTACAACAACAAAATGTACATGATTCATAGACTACCCACAATTTCTTAATATTATGCTCACTACACCCTTTGCTTGCATGCATTGGATTTTCATTATTTCATATGTTCAAAATTGGTCACAAATATTTTGAAATCAAACAAGCTTCACAATGAAACAAAGTTGAAAATGAAATATTGGAACCCCTTTTGTCGCAAGACACAAAGTGAATAAATATTATGTAAATGGTAGTTAACATTTTGACCTTCCATGTGAAGGATGAATGAAAGGACTATGTCATAAACTTCCAATTTTTCAAGCAACATTATTTTGAATTGAAGTTAGTTAAGGCAATTAAGGACTAATTCAATCATTTCAACATTAATCACCCCCCACAAATTTTTTAAAAAAAAGACCAAACTAGAGGAAAATTTGAAGAAAGATTTGTTAAAAAATATAGGATATTTGTTAATAATTTCGGGAACATTCATCTGGTTCCATAAGATTTATGGAACAACTATGAAATCACTTTATTAAATTATTGAAAGTAGAACATATTTATGCATGTCTACAAAACATTCCATTTTCAATAACCTAACAAAAATATCTTTAAAAATGATGATAATAAGGTCATTGGTCATGACTACTCACCTTGGTTCACATTACTAATCGACTCCATTACCTCTCATTTCAAATCATAACACACTATCACAAGTTTATTTGATTTGATTTCCCAATTTATATCCAAGGTTACCTTCATCAAAAAATTAAAAGTTGATCCAAATTCAAATGTTTATGTACATAATCCAAACAAATAGAACAAATTTGCAAAAAAACACATTTTTAACATATAAATATTTATGTTAAAAATATATTAACAATTGACTAAATGATTGTTAAGTAGGCTAAAAGCAACTTGAAGCTCGTCATCAATTTAGGTTCATTAAACATCTCAAAATGTCAAAAGTATTATTTGAATTTCATAGCTTTAAGAAAGGTTTGCTAAGAGTTTTTTTAGACAAATGATAATTTAATTAAATTGTTATATTAGATTTATGTTACATTGTTAATATTTTATATTTACACTATTCTAGCTTATGATTTACATATATTCAACAATGTTAGGAGGTTGAATTTAAGCTACATCTATGAATGATGATGCATTCTTTTTTCCATCCCTATATTGACAAATTCTATTAAAAAAATGTCAACTTGGTTGGATAATGGTATTGAAAACTTGATTAAATATTCAAAACATTTGTTTCAAGTGAATTCTCATGTGCATTTGCTAGTATTATAACCTTTCCAATGGACAAGATATATTGGGTGGCCTATGCCATTGAGCACAAATTTTAACATAGCCTTTACAAAATATATAACTTATTTTTATTTTTATTGAATTTTCAACAACAAAATTATTCAAAATTCAATATGTTTTTTTGCATGCCATATGTTTAAAATTTATGAAACCACCTTCATGTACTTGTACACATCCAATGCTTTCCAAAAGTACCAAGACCACATTCCCAATTTTCTAAATTCAAAAAAATGATATTGAATTTTTAGTGATGAAATTACTCATAACTCACAAACTCTTGCATTGCATGATTTTCTAAACATTACAAAATCATTTCAATGCAATGTTGGTATTTTAAAGTTTTCATGGGCCTTTGGTAATACCAAGAACTCAACCTTGAACTAGAAGTCCCATTGTTTGGGAGATCTCAACATGATGAAACAAGCATATTTGCTAAACTGCGATACATGGATTTCAATTTAAGTCATGTAATTTTTGTATGAAAAACACTTTTCAACTTCAAATTCTTTAATCATTCTCCATTTTGATACAAGGATGTGATTACTTATTTCTTCATTCCTTCCTTGTAAATTTCAAGAAGGGATGTATATAAAACATGATTTAGTATCTTCATAAATTCCAATAATCATAAGCGAAAAACAACAATATTACGATTCTAGTTTAGTTTTTCATGAGATCAATTTGTCTTGACATTGCCATGAAAAATCTGTAAATTGTTTGACATTCATAACGATGGTTGTAAATTGCAACTTTTCTTTAGAGCTATCTTATATCTAGATCTCAATTACTTAAAATTGGAACGCAAAGACAATTGACAACACATACATTACCTAACATTCATGGTTATGGGTTCAAAATTTTGAAGATGAATATCATTCTTGGCAAGAAAATTCATTCAATTTTTTTTGGTAAATTGGCATTTTATTGCTTTAAAATGAACTCCAAGTTTTAAAAAGTCTTAAAAGTTTCAACTTTCTCATCACCTTTTTTCTATAGGATTGAAAATTTCTCAAATTCACAAAATTGGGTGGAAATATGATTGGGTGGACCTACAAGGAAAACCCCAAAGAATAATAAAACTAGTAAAAATAACCAAATAATATATATTCTAAATGTTTTTGTAATTAATTTTTTTTTCCATGTTTATCCATTGCATGCCAAAATATCCATAACTGAATTACGTCTACTCAATTAGTTACCTACTAAAAATTCAAATAAAATACCATATAAAGTGCCTTAAAAAATTATATATATTTAAGAAAACCAAAACTTGTTTCAAAAGTGTTTTTTATTACACAATTTAGAGAAAGTAAACACTGTTATTAAATGTTGTTACTTTCTTAAAACTTTTTGTAAAGGATTAGGAACATAAAAATTCAAAATATTTTTGATCTCGTTAAAAATTTTAAGTCTATACAACATGGTTAATGAATTTACTAAAAAAATATTGAAATCCCTTCTTTAAGTGTCTCCTATATTTTCTTAAAGTTTGATGGGTTTCGTAAAATTTAACATGATGTTCCTTGTGGGTTGACCCAATCATATTTTCACCCACTTTTTAAACCCTTTTGGGCAATTACTAAACACTCACTACTAACATAGGTGATACAATGTTTTTGGATAAATTAGTGAATTATGTCTACAAGATGAAAATGATAAATTTGAAGGATGGTTAATTCATTTGATAATTGAGTTTTTACACAATTGTAATAACCTAGACCACTATCTACCTTAGAATGCAAAAAAAATTGATTTGAATATGCTTCATGGTTGGAAATTCATTACCATCAAACATTCATAACTATTAACTCAAAGGATTGGAATGGTGGCATTTGTTAGATTTTTGACATCAAAGACCTAAATAACCTGTGTTGCATTTTTAATGGTGGAAACCCATTTTGGGTAAGGCAATTGGGCTTTTAATGATGGATAATGGTGGGAACAATTGACAAATACATATGCAACATATATAATGTATGTGAACACATTTCCATTGACATTAATATTCATGGCACGTTGACATTGTACAAAAGGATCCCCCAAAGATGGTATGTAATAATGTTTAGAAAGGTATAATGAGTTTGAATACCCTCAAGATATTGGTATATCTAATTCTTGGAAGACATGTATAAGCCAAATGTATTATTCATTAAAATAATATTACATTTTTTATAAAAGGTACATTAACGATGTTGATTTTTGAAATGAAAATTTTGAAATGTGCAACATTGATGTTTTTTTGTCATCTTATTCATTTGTAGAATTTCGCTTTCATTTATGTTTATGTGCAGTGCTTATTTTATTAATATCACTTTTGAGTGCATTTTTTTGTAAGGAACCATTCCCCACATAAAAATTGTTTGATTTTCATTGTCTTAAGTTGCAAAGTAAGTTGATATTAAAATTATTGGATGAACTTTATACAACAATATTCCTAATGTATTATGAAAAGATTTAATTCTTTTAAAATGAATATAATGAGTATGGAATGCCCAAAAATAATTTTAATATAATGTAATGTATGCTTCTAAGATTTGTTGCTTAATGGACTCCTTGAAGGTATTCAAATCATTTGAAAATGACATACTTATTGAATTTTTAAAAAATAATCCTTTACATAATAATATAATGTAACTTTTTTTTGGTCAAAATATTTATACAAATTTTTATGTCACCATGTAAATCATGATTTTAAAAATAGTCTTCTTGAATGACCAATCATATTTAGTGATGTCACTTTGACTAGATTATCCAAATTCCCTAGAAGGACTCACCTTAAGTGGGCATGTTTTGCCTGTTTTAGCAAAAACATGCCCATTTGCAACATATTTAAGCTTGCAAAATACATTGAAACTTCACCGTACTGATTTAATATATAAATATGTCATTGATCATGAATATGTCATTAGAAATAATTGATTTTCATTTTTGTTTATGTTGTAGTTTTTGTTTCAATAACCATAAAACTATAACATATACAACTTTATGTGTATGAGTTTGAAATTTTCAATGTCATATGCAAAAACTATCATGTGAATAAGTTTTGGTAAAAAAGTGGAGAAAAATCAAATCAATTGGTAAACATCAAGGAAAAAAACATTCCTTTCATTATTTACCTTTTTGTTTCACAACTTATCATAAATTTGAACTAATGTTGGTAGGTTGAAGTTTGTAGTCTAAGTTAGCTTTTGGGGTATTTTGACTTAAGCTTAAAAATTTGTTAAAAGCATATTTGGATCTAGGTCTAAAATTGTCTTTTTTTGAAATTGAAATTTGAACCTAGACTAGGTTATTTTCATTTTAAAAACCAGTACATGTTATCTAACCATATAAGTACAAGGTTTTTTAAAAGTGCAATAATTAAATGTTGTTTTTTTAGGTTGTGACAATTCAACTTTGGGCAAACCTTATGGAATAAATTGTGGTGGTGTTGGGTACATGCCATGTCACCAAACCAAAAAAATAATAATTGGGTCGCTTCTTTGTGGTTTAGTCCCAAGATAAAAATGGACTTAATTTGTAGTTATAACTAAATCAATTAACCTTAGTTTAAAAAACTAGCATGCAAGTGGTTATCAACTAATTTGTTGGACCATTAGTGAACTTGCTACCAATTCATTGGTTCCATGTTTCCCAAAAAACAAAAACCAACAAAATTCCCCCACCTTCCCTTTGGCACCCCCAATGGAACATAATATGGGTTTTCTTAGTACCTATTGTCTTCTACCACTAATTGTCAAGAATTTTTTCCTTTGATTGTGTTTTCCCCAATTTCTTCTTACAATCATACCTCACTCCATGAGATGGGATACTTATTAAGCTAAGTTATTTGACACATCCCTAAGTTTATTAAATGGTGTTAATGATAAAAAAAAACATTGTCAATTTTGCAATGGAACACAAACCTAAGGTGCATTCCTTAACTAGTTCCCAACAATGTGCAAAAAATATGTGAAGCTCTGGGATGGGACTAGGATGAGATCTTTAGTTAAGCTCATGATCACATCAAACTTCACAAACCAACAAGAGAAGCTAATTAATGTAATTTGTAACCAAATTAATGCACAGACAAGACATGGACTAATTCAAAATCATAAGATTCATCACAACCATGACTATGGGGGAGTCACCATTTTTCTCCCTATAACAAATTATGTAAATCTTTGTAAAAGCTACAATGATTCAATGACATTTTTTCTTGGGTTTCTCAAGTGGGAGTTGTGAATTTGTTAATTAGTTTTGAGTCCCACAACCACTTTAAGGGCTTAGACATGTTTATTTTCATCTTAATTTGGGAGCTTTCAAAGGTAAAGTTGCATTTATTTTTAAAGAACTTTCCAAAGATGTATCAAGCTCCTTAATCAAAGTTGATTTGACGTTTTTGTTAGACACTTAAATGGTTTACATTTAGGTGATTAGGAGTGATTTTGGTAGTTTGAATCTCAGCTCTTCAAATTACCATTTGTGTTACCAGTCATTCTTTGTAACACAACCCCATTTTAATATATATTATTCTTTTAAAACATTTCCAACAATTTAAAGGAGGCCAAATTGGGACAAGACTTGAAACCTCCAAACCTTGATCCAAAGATTTGAAACATTCCATTATTCCTAACTCCCAAAATAGAATTGACTTGGGATTGTTGTGGACTTGTTCCCTTACACTCTTCACATTTGTGATAACATGTTTCAATCAAAGGGTGCCTTAACTTCAATCTTAGCCTATTTTCTTTGTCATGCCTTAGTCTAAGTCATGAACTCAACATTAAGGTTGTGACATTATTATATTTAATTGGGTGCAACGTAGATGGAACTAAATCTAATATTAAATTGGACCAAGGGATTTATTTTTTGGGTTGTTTATGAAACTAGAGGTTTTATATTTATCCGAAAAATCATTCTCAAAATTGCATCAGACATTCTATCAAACCAAAAAGAAACTAAAGACTGAAATCAAAGTTTTATTTCAAAATAAAAAAATAAAAAACAACACTAATGTATGTCGACTTTGGTTGGTTAAATATTGAATTTTAACCTAGGTCTAAGGTGGGGTATTGAAATCCAACATGCTTGGTATGAATCTAATAAATAACCATCTAAACCCTCTTCAATAGTAACTTTGTAATATATGTACCAAGATCAAGATTAGTATCATGTTGGAAGATATAATATCCTACCTATATTTGGGTGTGAACACTTATGTTTCAAGCATGTTGGTTATCTCTAAACCCTAACCCCCTTTTATCACTAGTAATTAGAAACCATAGCCCACAAAAAAATAGCCTAAGGTCTCTAAAACCTACCTTGAGATCATACTAGGTGCTTTCAAGGTTGGGTATTTTTAAAAATACACCCTTTTGCACGATGGGTGGGTATTAGGTGATTTTCATGCTGGTTATTCTTAAAACCAGCTCTTATGCATAATAGCCAACATTCCCAAAATAATACTTGGAGAAATTGGTAATCAAGGGTATTGTTTAGAAACCCATATTGATACAAGAGGGGTTCATTTATTTTCAATAGTCCAATATTTGATACCCTATATGATAGTTTTAAAATTACCAAAGTACCCACCCAGCTCACTTTTGGGGGGTAAAAATAACCAGCCAACACTAGTGCAAACATACCTTGCCAAATTTCAAACCCATGGTAAAACCCAATAGGAGTACAACTAAATTTCTTTACCATATACTAAGTTTGGGTAATGGTATGATTGATTTACCACCATAGGCTCTTAATATAGCTTTATTTGGTTTTGCTTAAAAGCGTATAAAGGTTAAAAAGGGTGGCCTCCAAACTTTGCTTATTGGAATTACTCTAATGATTATTAAAGAATCCTTCAAAATCATGGTGTATTGACATGGTAGCTCAAGCTTGGTTCCCAATCTGGTAATGCATGACTTTTCTGGTTTTGCCCAAGGAGGTTACACTAGAGACTTGGGAATAGGCTACCTAGACTAATTCAAGTAGAGAAGAAGGCCTGGTCCCTAGGACCTAAGTCCCTAGTTTGAGGGTCCTAGCTTCAAGGTCAGTAACCCAAGGGTGTACTAGGCCCAAAAATTAGGGGAGGCCAATGGGAACTGGCCTTCCCCATCTGCCTCCCTCACATAATGTGTGAAAGGATTTTTTTTGATTGAAATGGCGAAACATATATACATGTGATTAGCCAAAGGCTCCTTCAATTGACAAACCAATCTTCCATGTGGAGAGATGCATTAAATACAAAGCGAAAAACCGTGGCATGCTTTACAAGGTACCCGAGTGCTCTAGATTCCCCCTTTTGCAAAGGTCCCAAGTTTTGGTTGATTAGGTAGGTAGTTAGTTAGTTAGTTGGCCAAAGGAGAAAAACCGCACACATGATATTGGCCACTCATGAGTTGCCACCTTGGTGTCTTTGTCAATAAAAAAGGTTGCCACATGGCATTTTTGCCTTGTCGTGGGTTCAATACATTGGTAAGTAAAAGTACTCAAGGCCTTCCATGATCCTTCCAAATATATGCACAATCTTGGGGTGAGAGGAAGGAAGTATGCAAAGAAGAAGGCCCCTTATGGAAACTTATACCTATTGACTTATTAAGGGAAATCATAGCAAGCATAATAAGTAGTAGTCGTGAAAGAAGTTTCGGTCATGAAAGAAGAACTTTCATCGAAGACACTTTACTTCGTAGAAATTACAAGACTTCGTGTTGAAAGTAAGACAAACGTACCCATTCTCCATACTTGTAAAGCACGGTGCATATGATACTTTGGATGACGTGTAACCTTCAAATAGCATGAAACTCGGTTTCTTGTCAAAACTGCACACAAAATAGTGCTCTCCAAAAGTCAAGCTAGTAAAAGAAAATAATTGCTTTTGATTGGTCAGACCTAAATGATTGGGCCTTGGTGATAGATTGGCATTTAATTACATAGTCTCTCAATTTCTTTCCTCTTCAATTTTCCATGTGCAAGGGTGGATGAGATGAGGAAAATAATTAACACTTTACATCGGATGTGATAAACATCCAATATTGTTGTGAATACTTACTTTGTCAAGTAAAGATTGTTGGTTTTGGGTTTGATTAGTAAGGACCAGATCCAAATCAAGATTGATTTCCAGAACTAGAACAGAAGGAGGGTCAAATTCTAGTTTTGTGAAGACTCAGACTAGAAACGCGATTCCTTGTTGTATTGATTGATGTGTGGGACCAGAACCAAAACCATAACCATATATTAACAAGGACTGGAATCAGTTGTTAATTGACAATTAATCAGCAGCTTGTGTCGCAATTAGTGAAAACTGTATCCAAAACTGGGACTGATTTTTGAAATCCAAACAGGAAAAAGAACCAGACCCAAAACTGGATTCCTGGTTCTGGAAAACAGAATGGAATTTTGCCAAAGGTTCTTAGCAAAAGGAAAGAACCCCACCCAACAAGACTAGTAAACACTGGCAAGAGACCCCCCCGGGATGGAGATGCTCTAACAAAAACATGCATGAAAAAAGGTGACTCAGGAGAGCCACCAGGATCCCATAATAAGTCAAGGCTTGAAATCTTCTTGCCCCCACACTTACTTATGTAATCCATCCCGTGGGCGGTTGTTGCACTATGTGAGAGGAATGAACAGTGAAGCACCACCTGGCTTCCTATGCAAGGAAGAGCATTCAATGCAGCTCATAAAAATGGGAGAAACTTGTAGAGTTGGTATAGGGCAGGCATTATATCTCCCAACAAAATGCATATCATGCATGATTCTTTGATATATATGACTAGCTTTCATACAAGATGGTGTGATGATGATGATGATGATGGTGGAATGGGCTCCTCCGCAAAATTCATTAACCAACCTGCGTACTACTTGCCTGCAACAACTAATCAATTGACAAACAGGCCATACCGCATCAACAAAATGAGATCCAGACTCGGATCCAGCTCTCTCTCTCTTTCTCTCTCTCTCTACCTGACTCGGATATTTCTGAGTCTCCTGGGCTACAGTTTTGTAAATTAGTTATACCCACGAGTCGTTGTTGTCCTGCAAGCCAGCTTTGCACATCATATCACGGGATTTGTAAATCAAAACATTGCTGCTGCATGTCGGTAAGCACACAATGAGTATCTAAGTTAGATTCAATAGACCCAATGCAGTTGATTTTGGACTTGGGGAAATTTCTTATTCAGTGAAAAGAACCCACTAGACTTTGCAGCTTTTTTTCTGGTTTCAAATTTTGTTTCCTAAAATCTGCATTTTAAATTATTTTTCTTGCATTTTGGAGTAAGTGCAGGTGCCGATGATGACCAGGTGCTGCTGGTAGGAGAATAAGAACTCCATCTCCATCTCCACCCCCAAAACCGTAAACAACTCGATTATTTTACAATAGAATAGTGTTTAATGATCACTGTCCCCACCTAGAAACGCCCTTTAAACACTCAAAGACCATTTATGTCTTTACATCTGGACGAGTAATAGTCATTGTCCAAATCCATAGTAGAAATGATTAAAATGACCACTGCAAAATGGACCATCAATACAGGAACGCAGCAGCAGCAGGATTTACGCTATCCTGCTGCAAGATTTGATGAAAAGGGGTGTTTTCAGTTTGCAGGTGTGGGGGTGGAGATGCTCTAATACAGAAGAACTCTAAAGACCCCACCCTCACCAGCTCTGTCCAGGCATTAGTCATGCGGCACCTTTGCATGGTTTTGGTTTTCAGTAATGTTGTGCAAAAACTGAAGTAGGGTTTAGGTACCCTGCCCTCTTATTGTGTGGATAAGGATGTTTTTCTGATTTCATTTATCCATTTTGTGCAAATATGTTTACTAAAGAGTTGGGAGTAGAAAAAAAACAAAATTTTTTAAATTTTTTAATTCTGCAATTTTTAGCTCATTTTTTGGCCTTGTTTTGAATTAAATATGAATTTTTGAAAGTTGATAGTAGACTCATTTACTTTTAAATAAATTTTAAGAAATAATAAGTATTATAAGACTGGTGATATATATTAATTCTTGCTTTTCAATGATGTGAGTTAAAACTCAATGGGGAATTTTTTTTAAATTGATTTTTAAAAATACATTGATAAATCATCACAATTTGTTACAATGTCATTATAACATCGTCGTATCAATATTTTATTAACACTTAACCTTGAACACATTGTTAAAATGTTGAAAAATTAGAAATACATGGAGTGTGCATGTTTTTGATGTAACCATGGTGGTTAGTTCAATGACTTTTTTACTACTTACTAACAACCCGATCGTTGGGTTGTTACTTATTTAAGTAGAAAAATAAATCCCTTACTTATGTATGAATCATGTACTTATCTCATTATTGTCAATTTTCTTTGCCTCTCTACATACATATAGGACCCTATTTACTAAATGGGTTAGCAAGTGAAATTAGATATTAACTCATTGGCAATTCATCCATGAACAAAGTGCTAGTGGGTGTCCATTCACTTTGGCCATCTAGAATTACAACACAAGAATGTAAGCTCCCCAATTATTATAACTACACAATGTGTATATCATAGATCATAATACAATGTTTTTTTTTTGGGATGAATTGCATTAATTTGTGAATTTTTTTTTTTCAAATTGATGAAAAATTAGTGTTTTAATGGGTATTTTAATCTCCAAAATTTGAAAGAAATCGCCAAATTTTATATGAAGTTCCAATAGGTAGCCAAAAACATAGAATGATGCTAAAAAAAAGTTATTTTCAAATATTTTTATACCCAAATATTGCTAGATGGTCTTGTATGTGATCGCTCCTTCAACTACACCACAAAATTGAAAAAATAAAAACATGGGGTCATCCTATAGACACAAAATACTAATTTCCTCTTTCCACCACTTGAAGTTTGCAACATAAATGGCCCTAGCTCTTTAATATTAAAAATCTAACATACATCATTGTTCCATTGTTTTAAGGTTGTAGTATTAAACGATGTGAACTTGCAATTTTATTTTATTTTGGGAAAAATTTTGTTTGCTTTTTTTACCCCAAAAAATTGTGAATTTTTTGGATTTGCAAAATTTTGAATTCCACCAAATACTCTTTTTTCGGAGGAAATTCACCAAAAGTTTTATATCACCAAATGTTTCTAAAAACTATAATTTTCACTTGATTCACCATTAGAGTTTGGAATAGTGTGTTTCTAAGGAATCTTTTGATGCAACCAAATCCATATGAAAATTTAGAAAAAGTGACAATCATCATTCATAGGAAAATTTAGCCAAATATGGTTATAAGCCAAATCTGAAACACAAATTTTTTATCATCATTTTAAATTTTTGAGTGCATATTGAAAATAGGTATAAAACTTTGGTGGCTTTTATTATTATTTTCATTTATGGTGATTGAAACTCTTAGAAATCACTCCATTTCCAATTTGTAAAATTTTCCTTTTGATGAAGTTTTTTCCATAATAAAAAAAGGTTGAGTCAAAGGATTGTAACAAAAAATTTATGAGGGTTTTGATTTTATGAGTTACTTCGTTGCTTGTAAAAGGCACTTGATCTTTAGTTAAAATGGTCATTTTGATCATTTCACTTATTTTAACTACATGAAACATTTAAAAACCATTTGCACATGATCAAGTGATTCATTGAGCTTTCAAACCTTGAAAAACTTTGATTTAAAGTTTTAACCTATCTCTAGCTATTTAGTTAAACAATATTATAAAAAATTGGTGTAGAAAAAATTAGGTGAAATTAATCTTTTGCTCTTACAAAGACAAAAACCTTTTCATCCATCGTGAATTTGGGATAACACATGCCTTGAACTTAGAACCCACAAACAATTTGTGGGTGACAATCAAAGACATGACTTTAATTGTACACACTAATTTGGATAATGTCCTTGCTTACATATTGGTGTAAGAGAATCTCCAACACATGTCTCAAAAGGTCATACTAATAGTACCTTACCATTGACAACAATAAGCAACACCCATGTGCATGTAGGCACCAAACGCATCAATTGTATTAAAAACCTTTGTCTCATCACAATTTTATTTTTCTTCTATTAGATATTATAATATACAATACTAGACATTTGGAATACACTTGGATATGTTTGGTTAGTAAGATGCCATGATTGATTGATGTAAATGCTTTGATGACAAAAAGTAAAACAATAAAAAAATTGGTTTGAAGGAGGAAAAACAACCTTATTACAAACAACCCCATTTTAAGCTCAAATTTGGAAGCATTATAATCCACATTGACCTACTTGTGAGGGTGAGTGACCTATGAAAGCTTTTCAAACAAAATGGGGAATGATTAAACATAATGTTGTCAAATGTGTTAAGTACTATGGAATAATAATGGCACTTTCTAAATTGGGGACTTCAATAAAAGATGTTTTCCAAATGGCATTAGAATCATTCAAATCAAGGCGCCCCAAAAATCAAAGATTTGTTTTCATACATTGTTAGTTCATATTGAAGGAAGTTCCTAGATGGGTAGATGTTTGAAAGGATAAAAAGACTAACCATTTGAAATGACCTACCCCTATTGAACAACATGCATGTGTTGATTTTGATAATTAGAGTGGATTGGAGAGCTTGGAAGCATCAATTACCAATGCCAAATCAAGTTCCAAGAGGCCACGCAAGTTGCAAACTTCAAAGGAGGAACAACAACAATCGAAACATAAGGAATCCACAATATGAATTCATGCAAATACCACCATAAACATGAATGTTACAACATTTAAAAAAGTGGGAATTATGGTTTGGACCAAAACACAATGGCCCTCTTCATGTCATAGTGTTCAATTTTGAAGTTGTCTCAAAAACTAATGAGTACCTCATGTTTCAAAGAAGAGAAAAGCTTGGAATTAGGCTTTAAGCCACCATCACAATTCAAGCAAAATATAAAAACCAAACATCCAACAATTTCACACAGCGATGATTCACATGAAGATTCACTATCATTTGACAATTCACCAACACATTTGCATGGACATGGCCTTGAACATACATTGATTCACAAACTTCACCACAACCAAGTGGGTTTTTAAAAATGTTTAATCTTGATTAAGTAGAGCCTTTATTTCACTATGTACTTTTGCCCTTTTAATAAAACCATTGTTCCACAAAATCATTTTGGGGATTGTAATGAGCAATTGCATTTTCCAATTTTGATGGATCTTTGATAGTAGTATGCATAAGACAAACCCCCACCTCAAGAGTGAAACATTGGATCCAAGTTCCAACATCAAATAAAGGTTCTATGTTGCAATTGGATTCACCATTTATGATTAAATTGTGCAAAATCACACACCTTAAATGGAAATGCTTTTAATTGTGGCCATGTCCAATTTTCTACTTGGGTAAATTCATGGATTAACAAATTGGGGGTGCATTCTAAAAGTCTCGATAAGTAATCCTAAGGTTGTATTGACAAGTTAATTAATGTGACAACTTGGGATTGGCCAAAAAGTGCTTACATAGTGCTTAAATATTAGTGTTAAAATAATGTTAAAACAATAAATAGTCATTGGTTACAATGCTCAAAAAGTTCTTGAAACACTAGCTAAAACTACATTCCACATCTTTTTTAACTCCTTAGATTGCATTTAAAAAATATGTTATTGCTTCTTTCTTCAAGTGGATCATGAATTGTTTGAATGAATATGGTCCATTGAAAATAAATTTCATCATAAAATACATAGTAAAATCTTTGAATATGTATTGCCATCAACAACATAACTCGTGTTTAAAGTTGGCCCTTAAAACAAATTGGTGACAAACAATGAACTATCTAACACATGGATATCATTGTTAACACTAAAAAAATCAAAAAATGCCAAATCCATAGTGATTAGTTTACAACACCTTTAGAAATGATTAACATGTTGCTATCTTTATTTTGAAATTGCACTTGCCATGCAAGCAAGCAATTTTTCTATCAATAGTGCATACAATGTGAACTTGCAAATATACTTGAGGAACCTCAAGCCTCGTTGGTTTTGAGTTGCTTTTCAATATTGTATTGTGTAGGTTGTCTCAAATTGGTATTATTGGAAAGCCCTCGATGAGTAAGGGGGGCACTTAGGTGGTTTGGTAATGTTTAGACCTATGGTGTAAGAGTTATTGAATAATGAATATTTTTTTTCATTGAAAATTCAATCAAAACTAAAAATTTGAAGGAAATTAGATCCCACTCTTGGTATTTTGGGAAAGTCTTCAATGAATAGGTGATTTTGTAGTTTTTGGCTTAAGGTGCAAAAAACATTGAGTTCAGAGATTTTTTTTTTTTTTTTTGTCATTGTAATTACAAAAATTAGTTTTGGAAAGAAAAATTAATAGGGTAACAAATTCGCACTTGGGCCAATGGCACAAGCTAGACTAGTTAAAACTATTTATAAAAGTAGGTGCACAATATTCTTTAAGAATTTTTTGATCATTTATTGATGAGTTTTTGTGAAATTTTTAGGATTTTTTTCCTAGTGTAAATTCAACTAATTTTCTTTTTTGGGGGAAACTTTGCCCAATTTTCAAAATTAAAAAATCGAAATAAAGAATCCTAGATTGTGGATTGGGACATAAATTTCTTTGCAAAGGTGTTGCCAATTAACCAGGGTTACTTTTGACCATCTTGACTCTAATTGCTAATCCTACAATTTGTATCATAATAGTTTAGAAACGTCCATATTTAATTTGAGCTCCAATGGGGCTATGCACTACCAATGATAATCAACTATATATATATATAAAGATTTAATTATTTTTTTAATGTTCTCATGTGGTTTTCAATAATTCATTATTATTTATGTCAAATGTCAAATTCAATTTAAATTAATATTCAAATTCTCTCACCTTTTGGTCCCACAATTATTTTAGGTGACTTTTTAATGTGGCTGTTCTAAAATAGTAGGCTGCAAAGACAAACCAATTATTGATATATTTATGTTTTTTCAATCCAAGAAAATTTGAATTTCATCAAAGCACAACTAACTATGTATATGGTTCACATCTTGATCAAATATATGGTTCAACAATTTGTCCTCCAATCTCATGCTGTATAGCCATAATGGCAATCACTCAATCATCCACAAGAGGAATTAGCCAAATTTGGCTACAGGCCATGGAGGAAAGTAAAAAAAAAATTGAAGACCCCTGCTATATTTCCATGACCTACCGAAGTCTATTGTCTAAAATATGGCAATTCCAAAAAAATAAAAAATAAAAAAATATCGGAATCTGGCAACTTTGCCACGTTTTTTTAAAAACAAAAATCCTTTGTATGTGTTGGATGATTTTATTTTTTTAATTTTATTTTTTTCCGTTGCCAAGTGCAAAAAAATTCTCCATAAAAAAACCATGATTCCATAATCTCTCATGATTTTATTTGAAGCTTTTTCCCGTTTTCCTTGGCTTTTTCCTTTTGCCCTGTTTTGCTTGGACAAAAAAATCTAAGGGACATCGGGCCAATCTTTTTGTACACGCTTGCTTGCTTGCTTGCTTGCACACACCAACCAGTTTTTTTTGGCCGGTAGTGAATTTGATGTCGAGAGTCGGGCTCAATCATGAGTGGGGGACCCAACACAACTTTGATCTGACTCAGATCAACAAGACAAGTCAAGTCAAGGCATCCATCCATCCATCCATCCCGTGTTGGATGGATGGATCGATTGGTGTGTTGGAGTAGACAACAACAACACTACAAATTGAAAAACAAAAAGTTGTTGTTGTTGTTGTTGTTGAAGTGTGCGCCCTCTCCGTCCTCTCGGAAGCACACTTTGTTTGTTTCCGTATCACATTTTATCTTTGTCGAGAAAGGAGCATGTGCCTCAAGGAAGCACACTTTGAACAATTTTTTTTTATTTTTTAATTTTTAGCCGTATCACATTTTATCTTTGTCTAGAACGGGCTCATGTGCCTCGAGAAAGCACACTTTGTTTGTTTGTTTGTTTGTTTGTTTGTTTGCGTGTCACATTTAATCGTTGTCTAGAAGGCCGTTGCCAAAATGTAGCACAATTTCTTAAATTATTCTACTATCTTCTCTTGTTATGTAGCCAAATTTGGCTAATTCCTCTTTTTTTTTTATCTATGATGATCTCTCTACCTAGTGTAGCACAATTCTGGACTTTCCATATTTAGACAATAGGCTCCAGCAGGTTGCCAAAATACACCACAATTGTTTTTTTAAGAAATTTTTTTTTGTTGTTCCCAATGTGTTCCCAACATATTCCCCCAAGTTCCCTATGCGTTCCCCAACATGTTCCCAATAGCACCTCACGTTTTCCCCCATATCCTCTGCCCTAACTTCTACTCTTGTAAATTATATAAAGCAGCCCAAAAGGAAGAAAAGACTACAATATATATATATATATATATATATATTTATTTATTTATTTCAGGACTGTCTAAAAAGGTTGATTAAAATTTTATTTGTGGGTGATGGACCAATGAATGATGCCCATTGAACTTTGGGTGTCCCCCATAATTAATTAATTAATTAATTAATTAATATTAGTCACAACTAACTGTTGGCCAACTTGAATTCAGTTTTTTTTTTAATTTATAAATTAATTATTTTATTTTATTTTAAAATAATTTTTTATAATAATTTTAATTTCAAAAAAATTAGGGATTTTTTTGGGGGGATTCTAGCCTTGCTTGTAAAGTTGTAGCTCCACTCCCCTTTTTTTTAGACCCTTTCTTTTCTGGCGAGCAACAAGCTAGGAGACTAGGGTAGGGTTGAGTCCTATAGCATGCAAAAGGAGTCCTATTGAGCTCTTCAATGTTGTTGTTGTTGTTGCTTTGGTTCTGCTTCCAAGGAGAAGGCTTTTTTGTTTTTGGGTTTTTGTCAAAAAAACTGGACAAGAATCTCTTTCCTTCAATCATGAAGAGCAAATGATTGATTACACCTCCTTTTGATTTCTACCAGCCTCCTCCTCCTTCCTCCTTCCTCCTCCCCCAGTACTTTATACTACAGCTGCTAGCCTAATCTTATCTGATTTCCAAAGGAAACAAAAGAAACTAGACCTTGTTGGAGTAGTAGTAGTAGTCCTTTTACTCCAACTCACCAAGTCACACAGGTGTACAACATGCTCCAGGAAGTTCCAACTGCCAGCATAACAGCCCCTTAATGAGCTGCCACCCAAGCTTTTATGAAATCACACTTTTCTTCATTGGGTGGTCAAGTTCTTGACTCCATAGTAATGTCTTTTGTTGGGGGAATTTCTCAGGCTGCTAAAATGGCAATCATCCATAAGAAGACGTAGAACAATTGGCAATTTCATTTCCTGAGTATGAAAAAACAAACAAACAAACGTACTTCTGGCTCTACAGTTCCAGCAAGTTCAAGATTGTGCATATCCCAACATGAGCTGAGCTGTTTGGCACTGAACTGAACTGAAATGGTTGGGGGGCTAGGGGGTACGATTGGAGTGGACGTGCTGCTCCGGTTGGCAAACCTTCCAGTTTCTAACCATTGAGCAGTTCACACACAGCCTGCTTTCAGTACAAACAAAAAAGCTGTGTTGTGCAGTCAAGTGAAGTTGGGTAGTAACTTGAAACTTCCTTCCCTTGTTTTGTGTGAAATTGGGAGGAGGAACAAGTTTTGGAAACTGAAGCTGAGATGGAGGCATCAAATATTGTTGAAGTAATCCATGATGCAAGCATGCAAAGTCTATTATTATTATTATTATTATTATTACTACTACTACTGTGACAAGACACACAAATGTGAAGAAGATCTGTGACATCACACACTAGTCACAGACATGTCAGTGATGATGGCTAACTTAGCTAGTGTCATAAGAAGCTCAACCCTTTTGGGGCCACTCCCACCTGCATCCAAAATCTAGCCCTCTCCTCCCCTCTCTCCACAAAGCTCTCAGCTTCAATTTGATCAGGCTAAAATGTTTTTTGGTTTTTTCTAACTTTTAATCCTTAAGCCCTTCTTACAATCATTCTACCTCTATTTGAAGCCTTAGTTTAAAATCTGGTACAATCTACTCATCCATGAATTTGATTACAAATCCAGGATCTATCAAATGCAAAAGTTAACAACGTCAAAAATCTTTGGTTAAAATTTACATGTTAATTTGCCAGTCTTTGAAACAAGCAACTCAACATCGAGTAATGGTTCTCCCATTCAAGTAGGCTAAAAGGTAAGCCCTGTTACATCTTGGAACAAAAAATATATTGTAGTGTAATAGGTCAACATATTATGGAGATTGAGTCAACGTCTATGAAGGACAATTATTGCCATTAGCCTTGAGGGGATTAATGGATGGACGTGTTTGGTTCAGTTTGATGTGGCCATAGAAATCCTCCGTAGTTTGTGAGGATTGTGTTTCAGCTATAGAAGCTCCCAAACCCCATATTATCACCTCCATGTCATGCCACACTATGATCATGTCCTTCATCCCAACAATGGATTTAATCAAGCTCCCACACACATTCTGCTCAATGTCCATGACATCTAATGTGTTGAATCAACAAATGTTGCAAAAGTTCCCCCATCAGCGTAATTATTAGGCCATTCTTTGATCTGCCCCACATTTCTGGGGCTTTCAAAGCACATCTGCATCTAACTTGAATGGTGACAATTGCTGGAGCCACCCATACTAAGATACATACCATTGCTTTCAAACTTGATGCATAATCAAAATTCTGATTATCATGTTCCCCTCCCAAGACCCTAACCGTAAAAGCCCATAGCCTGGCTCCACTGGTTTGTGGTTGCTGCAATTTGCTTGCTGCAGCTCTCAGTTAGTGTGAAGTTGGATTCAGAGCAAGAATTATATGGCACCCAAACACACATGTTTGCTCAACTTTTTTCTCTTTCCACAAGACAGTTGACCTAAATCCTGTGATGTTCTCATGTGTATATCTCCCATTGAGTTGATCTGTAGTTGCCTATTGATGCACTCAACAACAAGAGGAACAAGAAGAACAACACAAATGCATGAATGCAAAGCCAGGAGAGGAATGAATGCTTGAATATAACAGCTCGTGTCCAGCTTTTAGTGCACTGCACCTTGAACAACTGAAAAAGGCAGTGAGCTGGCTAGTTATGGAATTGCAGCATGGGGCAGCATGTATTATCCCAAATTCAGTCAGAAACAATATTCCCAGTTGAAGCTCACACTGAAGATGATGCAAACAATTATGACAGAATGGCACTCTTTTCCCTGATGCCTGCACAGGATTTTTCAGCATTGTGAATGACGTCACAGACAATGTAACAGGATCAACAAAAAATATTCTAGCAGCTAGTCCTCCGTCTGGTTCTTGCATAGCAGATCATATGTCCACAAAACCATAGCTATAGTTCCATAACTAAGGTCAATAGGGTGCTTAGCTTATTTAAAAATTTGTTGAAACATCCTATTTGGCATAACAAAGCAAAAGGAATCCAGTGTCAAATTGTAGACTTGCGCTGGATCAGCCCAGAGTACATAGTTACAGGCAAAGATGCAATTCAGAGACCTTAAGACCTTTAACAATCTCCATAGAATAAAATGGCACCGCCAGAAATGAAAACTGCCATAAGAAAGGCACAGCTGTGAGAAGAGGGTTGTCCACTACAGATCAACAAATACAAAAGCAGATATAAACTCTGACAACAAGTTGCAGCACTCTGCAATATAACAATGCAAGTTGCAATGGAAAGAGAGAGAGCTGAAAACAGTGAGACCTAGCAGCCAAAACCAACTGCAATTTCCAACAACAAAGAACCATCACATCTGCTTTATTTTTCATTTGCAGTCCTGAGGGCCTTGACAAGTGCTGCATTGTATTGAAATTGGAGTCTCTATGAAAATTGCAAACCTATGGTTTGTTCTGGACAATACATACATGAAAAGAGAAACTCTCATATCTGTGTCTCAGGTTCAGAACAGTTAAGGGAGAAAACAAAAAATAGATCCCTTGAATAGAATTCATGTACGAACAGTTCAGGAGTCAATGAGTTCTGAATGGCATGAACAACCAGCAAAGACGTTCTTGCAAAGCTTCCCTTTGCACCTGGGGATGATGATGGATCTTCACATGAAATTCACAAACTGAAGACAGGAATCATCATGAGATATGTGACAGTGCCCTGATCAAATTTTCAAAGGTAGACCCTGATCTACAAAAAGCCCTTCAAAAACTAGCAGCTGATCCAGTAGTCCATATTTCTCTTCTTGCAGCTTCCTTAGTTCAGCCACTACCACCTCATTCTTCTCCTGCAGCTTCTTGACTTCAGCATCTGCGGATTCAAGTTCTTCCACAACAAGGACACTCTCTTCTTGCAATGCCTTATGCTTTTGGCACAGCCCTTGATAGTTTTGCATGATGATCCCATTGTCAAGTGCTGCTAAATCCCAGTTTGCTGCAACTAGTCCTTTCTTCACTGCCTTCTTTGCCACCCCTTGTAATCTGTGTTGATGATCAGTCTGGCACATGATTCATCAATTGCTTATCCTGGCCTTCTGGAAACCATAAATATTGACTGCTTCAGAACCACATAATAGACAACACCAGAAACACTAGTACAATTTACAAACACTGATGCTCATTCTTTCAAACCCTACAATCTGAAACCCCATGACTGGCATCCTGCAGAGGAAACTTATGTCGAACTATTTGTATTTGACGAAACAAAATAATCTCCTGAGAATTTTCCTCAGGATCATGATCACTTCCGCCTGTGTCAAGACATCATGGTGTGTGACCCATGAAATGCTTGACCTCATTTTTTTTCTTGGGCACTGGAATGGAAGAACATCACCTTAGAAGGAGAGGCATTCTGCAAATATTCAAATAAGCTCGGCGATTCTCGTTTCTTTGCTGCTGGCTTCC
>Ga0209611_10005014_pt1 | contig 22421 bp, 17 predicted proteins | sample S1TSphgellanicum_3_FD_187693 | JGI IMG/M metagenome (GOLD analysis project Ga0209611, IMG submission 187693) | Host-associated microbial communities from peat moss isolated from Minnesota, USA - S1T2_Fc - Sphagnum magellanicum MG (SPAdes) (version 2) | ecosystem: Host-associated > Plants > Peat... | reverse complement strand
CGCATCACGAGACATCCCCGCGCCAACTGTCCTCGATCAATTGACGAACCCCGAACCGCGAAACATCCCCGCGCCGTCCATCCTCCATCAATTGACGAACCCCGAACCGCGAAACATCTCCGCGCCGTCCATCCTCCATCAATTAAAAATTTCTGCATCACGTGCCCTTCTTCTCGGGCGCGACCGGAATGAACCAGCCCGTCGTGCTCTGATCCGCCTTCAAGTACTGCTTGGCGACCCGCTGCACGTCCGCCGGTGTCACCAGCTGCACTCGCTGCGGAAAAGTCACGTACAAGGTCCAGTCGCCCACCGCGATCCATTCGTTGATCTCCTCGGCGATGCCGGCGGTGCCGTCACGCTTGTACGCGTCCGCGGCGATGTATTGCTGCTTGACGCGTTCGATTTCCGCCGCGGTCACTCCGTCGGTCTTGACCTTGTCGATTTCGCTCAGCAATGCCTTCTCCACCTGCGTGTGGGTCACGCCCGGCGCGAGCATCGCGACCACCGTGTGCAGCGACAGATCTCGATGCAGGTCGGTACCCGAACCGGCGTTCAGCGCCAGACCTTGATCGACCAACGCCCGATACAGCCGCGCGTTCTTGCCCGAACTCAAGATGGCATCGAGCATGTCGAGGGCCGGCTGATCGGCGTCGCGGCCGTTCGGCACCTTGTGCGCAATGATCACGGTGCCGAGTTCGCCCGGCCGCTGCACGGTGACGCGGCGTTCGCCGCTTTGCGGCGGCTCCTCGGTGTAGATCCCGGGAATCGGGGCCGGCGAATGCGGATAGACGCCGTAGTACTTCTGCACCAATCCCAGCGTCGCGGCCGGATCCAAGTCGCCGACCACCGTCACGGTCGCGTTATTCGGCCAATAGAAGGTGTCGTAGAATTCGCGCAGCCGGGTGATCGGCACATGTTCGATGTCGCTTTTCCAGCCGATGACGGGGTGGTGATACGGCAGCGCCTGGTATGCCGCCGACGACACCTCTTCCATGAGCACATTGTCGGGATCGTTCTTGCCCCGCTCATACTCGTTGCGCACCACCGTCATTTCGGATTGCCGGTCGCTTTCGCGCAGCCACAGGCGGCGCATGCGATCCGCTTCGATGGCGATATACCCTTCCAGGTTTTCGCGGCCGATGGTCGCGTGGTAATTGGTGCGATCGTACGAGGTGCTGGCGTTGTAGGTACCGCCGACGCGTTCCAGATACTGCTTGATGCTGTTGCCCTTCGGGTCGTTGTATCCCTCGCTGCCCTTGAACATCATGTGTTCGAGAATGTGGGTTGCGCCGGTGGTGCCGGTGACCTCGTTGCGCGAGCCGACCTGATAAGTCACCTGGAACGTCACCACGGGCGCCGAATGATCCGGCACCAGCAGCACGGTGAGCCCATTCGAGTCCAACCGGTACTCGTCGATTCCGCCGAGCGACTTGACGTAGGTGAATCCCGCCACGCTCACCGGCGCCGCGCGCGCGCCGCACCAAGGCCCGGCACACAGGCACGCCGCGGACAGGATCGAACCCATGGCGCGGCGGCGCCGGACCATACCGTTCACAGGACCCTGATTCCCTTGCCGCCCAAAGGCGACACGCAGTTGCCGCCCGAAGGCAAGACGAGAAATCAGGGTGGATAGAATCACCAGCAAGTCACGACGAATCATCCGCGCATTGTAGTCGGTTACGCGTCGACCGTCCGTACTTCGTCGGTCCAGACGCGAAACCCCTGCAGATAGTTCGGACCGAAGGTCATGCTGATGGCGACGTCGGCGGCGTCGCGGCCGCGCGCCATCAGCACGCGGCCGATGCGGCGTTGATTATTGCGCGGATCGAACACATGCCACGCGCCGCCGAGATAAGCCTCGAACCAGCCGGCGAAGTCCATGGGCGCGTCCACCGCGGGGACGCCGATGTCTCCCAGATAACCGGTGCAGTAGCGCGCCGGAATATTCAAGCAGCGGCACATCGTGAGCGCGAGGTGCGCATAATCCCGGCACACCCCGCGCCGCTCGTTGAATACCTCCCAGGCGGTCTTCGTTGGCCGCGCGCACTGATAGTCGAACGTGATGTGCTGATGCACGAAATCGCAAATCGCCTGCACCCGCCCCCAGCCCGGCATCATGCTGCCGAACATCTGCCAGGCCGCGGCCGACAACAGCTCGGTCTCGCAGTAGCGGCTCGGCAGCAGGAACACCAGGGTCTCGTCAGGAAGCGCTTGGACCGGGTGTTCCAATGCCCACGGATAGGCCGGTTCCACCAGACCCGAGTCCCTCACCACCGCATCACCGGTCACCCGAAACGTGCCGGGGGGTGCGCTCAAGCGAGTACACCAGTTGCCGAACCCGTCACGGTACATGGTGAGCGGCACCGCAGGTTCGGTGATCATGTGGTCGCCGCGCACGCAATCGAAGGTGCGGCTGTAATGCACATGCAGGTTCAGCAGCATCGGCGTGACCTGCGGCAGTTCGTAGCGTATTTCGTAACCCAGGCGGATCAACATGCTGCATGCTCGCACGAACCACGGCGCAGGCCGCATAAGATTTCGTCTGTACGGTCCGTCAGCAGCTTCCTACCGTCATCGACCGTCACACAAGCGCGCTCCGGAAGGGCGCGTGCAGGCTAACAGTCATTCGAGAAAAATTCTTTAAACAACTGTATTAGTTATTATATATTGTAATGATGAGCGCTGTTGCCGTGTTCGATCTCGACGGAACACTGACTTGGCGCGATACCCTGGTGCAGTTTCTGCTGAGCTTCCTGCGGCGTCATCCGGCGCGCCTCGCGGGACTGTGGCGTCTGCCGTTCGCAGTGGCGAATTATCTGCGGCATCGCGAACGCGGCCGCTTGAAGTCGCAGGTCATCCGGATGTTCATGGGCGGTGCGCACCGCACGGACGTCGATGAATGTGCCGACGCTTTCGTCTCCCGCTTGATGCCGCGCGGACGCCTACGCCCCGCCGCGCTGGCGCAGCTCGAGGCGCACCGCGCCGCCGGCGATCACCTGGTGCTGCTGTCGGCGAGTCCCGATCTCTACGTGCCGCGCATCGGCCGGCTGTTGGGTTTCGAACGCACGCTCTGCACGGAGCTCGTCTGGAACGGCGACGTGCTGCTCGGAACGCTCAAGACCGAGAATCGCCGCGGCGCCGAGAAGTCGCGTTGCCTGGAGTGGCTGCGCGCGGAGTATCCCGGGCTGCCGATCGTCGCCTACGGCAACAGCGATTCGGATCTGGATCACCTGCGGCACGCCGACCGCGCGCTGCTCGTGAACGGCAATGCCGGCGCCCGCGCCGCGGCAGCCCGCTACGCCATTCCCACCGCCGACTGGACTTGAGCAATCCGATGCCGGCACCATCCTGCCTGCGATGGCTACGGCGCCCCGCTCAATCGAGCCGACAGGGATCCAGGTCCCGAGTCGCTCGGGTCGAGACAGGCGGTTTCAGCGCTGCACGCCTCGCAGGCTACCATGCATCTTGAGCAGCAGATTCTCGGTGGTCTGCCAATCCATGCACGGATCGGTGATCGACAGGCCGTACTCGAGCTGGCTCAGGTCCTTCGGAATGGACTGGTTGCCCGCCTTCAAATGACTCTCGAGCATGAGTCCGACGATCGAGCGGTTGCCGGCGAGAATTTGCGCGATGCAGCTCTCGGCCACCAGCGGCTGCAGGCTTGGATCCTTGTTGGAATTGCCGTGGCTGCAATCGACGACCACGGTCGCCGCGAGCCCGGCGGCGGTGAGTTCACGCTCCGCGACCGCGATGCTCACGGCGTCGTAATTGGCCCGGCCGCCGCCGCCGCGCAGCACCAGGTGGGCATGCGCGTTGCCGCGGGTGCGAAACACCGCCGACTGCCCCTGCTGCGTGATGCCGAGAAAATGGTGCGGATGTCGCACCGACTGCAGCGCGTTGATCGAGGTGGCCAGCGCGCCGTCGGTGCCGTTCTTGAATCCCACCGGCGTCGATAGACCGCTGGCCATTTCCCGATGCGTCTGCGATTCCGTGGTGCGGGCGCCGATCGCCGTCCAGGTGATGAGCTCCGACAGGTACTGCGGCATGATGGGATCGAGCGCCTCGGTGCCCGCCGGCAATCCCAGCTCCGCGATGTACAGCAGCAATTCGCGCGCGATGAGTATGCCCTTCTCGATGTGAAAGGAATCGTCCAGGTCCGGATCGTTGATCAGGCCCTTCCAACCCACCGTGGTGCGCGGCTTTTCGAAGTACACCCGCATGATCGGCACCAGGGTGCTCTCGACCTTGGCGGCCAGCGCCTTGAGACGGTTCGCGTAGTCGCGCGCCGCGGCCACGTCATGGATCGAACACGGACCCACGACCACGAACAGCCGCGGGTCGCGGCGCTCCAGGATGGCGCGCACCAGTTGCCGCGATTTGAACACGGTCTCGGCGGCGCGCGACGTCAGCGGCAGGCGGCGCTTGACTTCCTCAGGCGTCGCCAGCAGGTCGCTGGACGCGACATTCACGTTCTGCAGTTGATCGGAGATGTTCGTCACGACGTCACATGGACGTTCGGATGGTCCAAAGCTCGGGGAAAAACTTGAGCTCCAGCGCCTTGGTGAGGTACGAGACGCCGCCGGTGCCGCCGGTGCCGCGCTTGTAGCCGATGATGCGCTCCACCGTTTTGACGTGCGCGAAGCGCCACAGCTGGAATTTGTAATCCAGGTCGACCAGGCGTTCGGCCAGCTCGTACAAATCCCATTCCTTGACCGAATTATGGTAGACGCTGAGCCACGCCGCCGCCACCTGTTTGCTGGCCTGGTACGGCTGGGAGAAATCGCGGTCGATGGCCTCGCGAGGCACGTCGAGTCCGCGGCGGCTGAGCAGGCGCAGCACCTCGTCGTACAGGCTCGGCGCGCGCAGCGCGCGTTCCAGCATCGCATACACGGGCGGATCGGCGCGGAACACTTCGATCGCATCCGCATGCTTGTTGCCGATCATGAACTCCAGCAGGCGATATTGCGGCGACTGGAATCCCGAGGACTTGCCGAGGGTGTTGCGGAACGCCGAATAGTCGTGCGGCGTGATCGTCGCCAGCACGTCCCAGGACTGCAGCATCTGCTGCTGGATGGTCGAGACCCGGGCCAGCATCTTGAAGGTGGGCCCGAGGTCGTCGCGCCGCACGCAATCGACGGTCGCGCCGAGTTCGTGCAAACACAGTTTCATCCACAATTCCGAGGCCTGATGGATGACGATGAACAGCATTTCGTCATGCTGATAGGAGAGCGGATGCTGCGCATCGAGCAGCTTGTCCAGATGCAGGTACTGGGAATAGCTCTGCGATTGGCCGAGGTCCCAGTGCACCTCCTCGTCGCTCAAATCGACGAACGGCTTTGCCACGGGCGTGATCTCGGACATGTTATGTCCTCAAAACCCAGCTCGGCACGGTGCGCCAGCCCGCGAGCAAGTCACGGTCCAGGCGCCGGTAGTCCGGTTCGATCTTCTCCACCAGGCGCCAGAAGCTCGCCGAATGGTTCATGTGCTTGATGTGCGCCAACTCGTGCACGAACAGGTAACGCACCACTTCCGGTCTCAGGAACAGCAGCGAGCAGTTCAAGCTCACCGTGCCGCGGGTCGAGCAGCTGCCCCAGCGCGTGCGTTGACAGCGGATCGAGACCCGCGCCACCGGGTAGTTCAATTCCTCCGCCAACTTGAGCAAACCCGGCGCCAGACGATCGTAGGCGGCCCGTTTCAGCCAACTTTGCAGCAGTGCACGCGCGCCGCGTTCATCTCCGGCCTGCACTTGAATCCGGCCGACGCTCTGCACCAGGGACCGCTTCGATTCACGGTGCCACTCCACCGCGAACCTCTCCTGCGTGAGCGGGAACTCGATCAGCGACGGCACCGGATCGGCGGGTACCGCAAAGCACTGCATCGCGGCGACCTTGCGGTCGATCCACGGAGTGAAGCGCTGCACGAAGTCGCGCACGGTGCGGGCGCTGACGCCGACCGGCACCACGATCTCCACGCGTCCGCCGACATGCACGCGCGCCGTGAGCCGTCGCGCACGCGGGCTGACTCGGACGGCGAATGGATCGCTGGAGCTGCGAGTCTCGAACAGCGATAGCTGCGTCCCTTGGGGCTTCATCGCCGCGGATCATACCAGGCTCAACGGTGTACCAATAGCGCCAGCTGACGCTGCGCCGATTTGAAATCGGGTGCGGCGATCAAGGACTTCTCGATCCAGTTGCGCGCGCCCAGAAGATCGCCTTGCGACTGCAGCTCCCGCCCGAGCGCCAGGTACGCCTCGGCGTGCCCCCAGCCGGGGGTGTCGACGCTCGTCGCCGACGTCGCTTCGAAAAATTTCACTGCGACCCGCAACTGCTCGAACGCGCTGCGTTGCTGCTCGGAACCCGGCTTCGCCCGGCCGAGCGCGTCCATGCTGGCAATGAACAGCGCGCGCGGATTGTCCGGCGCCAACTCGAGCGCGGTCTTGAGCCGTTCCTCCGCGCGCGCGCGCAGCAGCGCCGACTCGAATTTCTTCTGCCCGGCGAGACTCGAGTAGCACGCCGATTGCAGCGCCAGCGCTTCGACGGATTTGACATCTGGCTTCACGAGGGGCTTTAACTCCTCGATGCAATCCGCGAAGGCGGCTTGCGATTCGTGGCCTTGCGCGGCGGAGAGCAGCCCGCGGCGGTACTGGGCGTGCGCCAGGTGATAGCGCAGCGACGCGTCGCCCGGATCGGCCTTGACTTGCTCGCCGAGCGAGAGCGCCAGGCTCGCCAGCCGGTTGCCATCCTCGGTGTGATACGCGTAGAGGATCTGCGCCTGCAGGTCACCGCCCTGTTGCGCCGGCGAACGTCCCGCCGCGAGCAGCAGCGCCGAGAGCAGGAGAATTCTGGCGGCGCTCATCTGTCAGCCTCCCTGCCTCGTCGATCGACCTTGAGCGTCATCACCACCCTCCCTGCCCGTCGTCAGCCGGTCCCATCGATCGTCCTCCCAGCCGCTATCCTCCCTGCGCGTCGTCATCCTCCCGGAGCCATCGATCATCCTCCCTGCGCGTCGTCATCCTCCCGGAGCCATCGATCATCCTCCCTGCGCGTCGTCATCCTTCCGGGCCCATCGCTCATCTTCCCTGCCTCGTCTATCATCCTGCCGGCCGATGAACATATCATTAATCGATATCGGGTCGAACCTCACCCACGAGAGCTTTGCGCCGGATCGCGACGCGGTGCTGGCGCGCGCGCGCGGCGCCGGCGTGCTGCGCCAGGTGGTGACCGGCGCCGATTTGACAAGTTCGGTGCGGGCGGCGGCGCTCGCCGACGCGCACCCGGCGGAACTGTCCTGCACCGCGGGCGTGCATCCGCACCATGCGCTGTCCTTCGATGCGGGCCGGCGCGAGGAACTGTACGAGCTGCTGCAAGGGCCGCACGTGGTCGCCGTCGGCGAATGCGGCCTCGACTATTACCGCAATTTCTCGCCACCCGCCGTGCAGCGCAGCGCCTTTGTGGCCCAGCTGGAGGTGGCCTCGGTGGTGCGTAAACCGGTGTTCCTGCACCAACGCGACGCGCACGACGATTTTCTCTCGATCTTGCGGGAATACCGCAGTTCGCTCTGCGGCGGAGTGGCGCATTGCTTTACCGGCGACCGCGCCCAGTTGGAGGATTATCTGGCCCTCGGCCTGTACGTCGGCGTGACGGGCTGGGTGAGCGACGAGCGGCGTGGCCAGGCGTTGCGCGAGGCGCTGCCGTACGTTCCCGCTGATCGGCTGATGCTCGAGACCGATGCGCCCTATCTGCTGCCGCGCGATCTGATTGCGCAGTGCAAGTCGCGCCGCAACGAACCGGCATTCCTGCCGCACATCGCGCGCGCGGTCGCGAACGTCCGCGGCGAAACCCTGGAGAGCGTGGCGGCGGCCACGACGCGCAATGCCCTGGAGTTCTTCTCCCTAGAGACTGGTGAATAGGTGCGGGCTCGGCCGCAACTGCGACACCAGGCGGGCCCACGCATCGGCAAAATGGGCGAAACTCGGGGACGATTTCAGGCTACGGTCGACCACCGGGAATTCGACTTCGATGCCGTCCAGCATCAGCACCCACTTCGGAATGCCCTTGGTGAATTTGCCGGCGTTCGAAAACAACAGCCGGCCCTCGACCGGTACATCCCCCACCAGCGCCTTGACCGCCGCGATGCGGTCGTACAACGCGGGCTGCGGATTGTCGAAGGTGAAACGGCGGCTGCGGCCCATCACGGTCCACTCGCTCATCTGGTCGCCGCCGAAAATCAGGCCGGCGACGCGGCGCGTATCGAGCACCAGCACGCCACGCGGCGTGAGCAGCAAGTGGTCGACGTGGATGAACCCACCCATGCCGTCGGGCACCAAAACCTGGTGCGCCGCTTCGAATGCGACGCGCTCCAGGCGCACCAGCAGCGCCCGGCGTCGGGCGCTGCGCTGATAGGCGCGCAGGCCCCAATAGCCGAGACCGATGAGCAGCAGCAGGCCGACAGCCCACGCAACCAACTTCGGGTCGATTTCGGTACTGCTCATTCGAGTGCTGCGGCAAGTGCCTCGAGCGTCGGCGGCAAATCCACGGCGTGCTGCGGCAATTCGAGCAATCGAGCGAGGCTCGGGGGAACCGTCACTTGCCGGCCGATGATGGGCTCCACGATTTCGTTGAACTTGGCCGGGTGTGCGGTCGCCACCACCACCCACGGCCGGCCGGCCCGTTCGGCCGCAGTCAAGCGGCTATAGACTTCCGCCGCGGTGGCTGTGTGCGGGCACCATATGCGTCCATAGTTCACGAAGTCTTCTCCGATACGGGAACGGATTGTAGCGTCATCGATGCTGTCGGCGCTCATCTGTTCGCGAATTTCACCGATGCTCGGATACAACGCCCGCACGCGCTCCATGTTGCTGGGATTGCCCACATCCATGGCCGAGGCCAGGGTGGCGACGCTGGATCGCGGCCGCCAGGTCCCGGTCTGCAGGAAATCCGGCACGGTGCGATTCAGATTGTGCGCCAGAACGATGCGCGCGATCGGAAACCCGAGCGCACGGGCCCACAGGGCCGCGAACGCGTTGCCCAGATTGCCGGCCGGGATGATGTAGGACGGCTTGGCCCGGGTGCGGCGCTCGAGGTCGAGGCTGGAGGCGGCGTAGTAAACCATTTGCGGCAGCAGGCGGCCGACATTGATGCTGTTCGCCGAGCTGAAGCGGTGCCGGCTTCGGAGATCCGCCGCCCCAAAGGCGTCCTTGACCAGCCTCTGACAATCATCGAAGGTGCCCGCCACGCGCAACGCCGCGACATTGTCGCCCCAGCACGTCAGTTGTTGCTCCTGGCGCGGACTCACCAGGCCCGCCGGATACAGGATCACCACTCGCACCCAGGGCCGCCGGTGGAAGGCGGCGGCCACGGCGCCGCCGGTGTCGCCGGAGGTCGCCACCAGAATGGTCAAGGGCTCGCCGCCCGAGTGCAGACGCTGCAGGCTTTCGGCGAGGAAGCGTGCGCCGAAATCCTTGAAAGCCGCGGTCGGACCGTGGTGGAGCTCGAGCGCAAACAACGGATCCCGGCAGGCCTCGACCGACGTCGTCGGCGCCGGCAGATCGAGCGCCGCGTCGGCGATCTCGCCGAGCATGGGCTGCAGTCGGTCGCCGGCAAAGAACCCGGCCAGCGCCGTGCGCGCGATGCGTGGCAAGCTCGTTGCATGGGCGAGCCCGGAGCGATCCACGCTCGGCAGCCGTGCCGGGACATACAGGCCGCCGTCCGGCGCCAGACCTTGTGCGATGGCGGCGCTCAAGGTGACGGGCGGCGCCGCGCCGCGCGTGCTCACGAACTGCAAACCGCTCATCAGGCCTTCACCACGCGCGCGCCGTAATTTTCCATGCCGGAAATCCAGGAATCCGACTGCAGCGAGTGCGAAGCGAAAGCCGCCACCATGGCGCCGCGCACGGCCTCGGCGTACTGGATCTCGGCCCAGGCGAATACCGTGGGGCCCGCGCCGGAAATCGAACAGCCGAGCGCCCCGGCGGACATCGCCGCGCGCTGCACATCCTTGAAGCCCGGAATCAACGACTGGCGCTGCGGTTCGATGATCACGTCGTTGAACGAATCGCGGAGCATCTCCAGATCGTTGGAATAGCAGCCGCTGATGAAGCCGGCCAGATTGGCGCTCGCCCAGACGAAATCCGAGCGCGTGACGTCTTTCTTGAGGATGGCGCGCGCCTCGCGCGTGCCGAGGTACATGTGCGGATGCGCCAGCACGCAGCGCAGCGACGGCGGCACCGGAATCTGCTTGACGCGCGGATGATCGATGCCGACGGTGAGGGTCAGGCCGCCGAACAGGCAGGGTGCGATGTTGTCGATGTGCGCCGAGCCGCTCGCGACGATCTCCCCTTCCATCGCAAACTTGAGCAGCTGCAGACGCGTCAGCGGCGTCTCCAGCAGCGCGTTGGCGGCCACCACCGCGGCCACCGCGGAGGCCGCCGACCCGCCCATCCCGGATCCGAGCGGTATCCCCTTCTCGATGTCCAATTCAAAGCCGAAGTCGAGGCCGAGCGCCGCATGCAGCGCCTGCACCGCGCGCCCCGCCGTGTTGTGCGCCGGTTCCACCGGCAATTCGCCGGCCACGCCGCTGATCGAGCGGATGCGCACCACGGCTTCATCGAGCCGCCGCAGCCGCACCCGGTCGCCCACCGCCTCGACCGTGTGCCCGAGGATGTCGAAGCCGATCCCGACGTTGGCAACGGTGGCCGGCGCGAAGGCGGTGACGTCGGTGAGCATTACAGATGCGCTCCCAGGTAGGCGGAGAGGCGCAGCAGATCCGCGAATACGCCGCCGGCCGTCACCTCGGGGCCGGCGCCGGGGCCCTGCACGATCAGCGGATTGTCGCAGTACCGGCGCGTCGCGAAGCGCACGACATTGTCGGTGAGTGCAATATTGGCGAACGCATGTTTGACGTCGAGGCGTACCAGGCGCACCGTCGCCCTGCCGTCCGAATCGATGCGGCCGACGTAGCGCAGCACCTGTTTCTTGCGGGCGGCGTTCGTGCACTTGAGCGCCATCAGGCCGTCGTACGCGGTGATGCGCTCCATGAATTCATCGACGCTGCAGTTCTCGACCGACTTCGGCACCAAGCCCTCGACGCGCACGTCCGACATCTCCAGCGTGAGGCCCATTTCCCGGCCGAGGATGATGAGCTTGCGGGCGACGTCGAGACCCGACAGATCGTCGCGCGGATCGGGTTCGGTATACCCCTTGAGCTTCGCGGTGCGCACGATCGAGGAAAACGCCTCGGTGCCGTCGAATACGTTGAACAGATAGGCGAGCGTGCCGGAAAAGATTCCCTCGATGCAGGTGATCTCATCGCCGGTTTCACGCAGGTCGCGCAGCGTCTGAATCACCGGCAGCCCCGCCCCCACCGTGGCCTCGTACAGGTAATGCGTGCCGGCGGCGCGGCCCGCCTCCTGCATCTCCCGGTAGTACGGCATGCTGCCGCTGTTCGCCTTCTTGTTCGGCGTGACGATGTGGACACCGCGCTTCAGCCATGCCGCGTAGTGCGCCGCGACCTCGACGCTCGCCGTGCAGTCGATGATCACGGTGTGCGGAATGTAGTCCGCCTGGACATGAGCCAGGAACTTCTCGATGTCGAGCGGCTCGCCGGCCTCCGCCAGGCGTTCCGCCCACTGCGTAAGATCGATCGCGGTCTCCTCCAGCAGCATGCGCCGCGAAGTGGCGATGCCCCGCACCCGCAGATCCAGATTGAGTGCTTTCAGGCGCTCGATCTGCGTCGCCAGCTGCCCGAGCAGGGCGCGGCCCACGATGCCCGGGCCGATCAAGCCGATCGACAGCGTGTTCGGCGACAAGTAGAAGGCCGCGTGCACCGCGCGCAATGCCTTGGCCCCGACCTTGCCCTCGACCACCACCGAGATATTGCGCTCCGAGGCGCCCTGGGCGATCGCCCGCACGTTGATCGAGGCATTGCCGAGCGAGTTGAATACCTTGGCGGCGACGCCGTGCGCGCCGGCCATGCCGTCGCCGACCACCGCGAGGATGCTCATCCCCAGGGCGACCTCCACATGCTGGATCTGTCCGTCGCGCAATTCCACGTCGAACGCGCGCCGCACGGCCTCCTCCGCGCGCACCGCCTGCGCCGCCGGAATGGCGAAGCAGATGGAGTGCTCGGAACTGCCCTGGGAGATCAGGATCACCGAAATGCCCGCATCGCGCAGCGCACCGAACAAGCGGTGCGCGGTGCCGGGAACCCCGATCATGCCGGCACCCTCGAGATTGACGAGCGCCACCGGATCGATGGTCGTGATCCCCTTTACCTTGAGCAGCGACTTCGGGTGCGCGCAGATCAGGGTGCCGCGCTTCTGCGGCGCAAAGGTGTTGCGGATGAAGATCGGGATGTCGCGCGCGACCGCCGGCTCCATGGTCTGCGGGTGGATCACCTTGGCGCCGAAGTAGGCGAGTTCCATGGCCTCGTTGTACGACAGCTGATCGATGACCTGGGCGTTCGGCACGAGGCGCGGATCGGCCGACAAGACCCCGTCGACATCCGTCCAGATGATGATTTCCGCGGCGTTCAGCAGGGCGCCGAAGATCGAGCCGGAGAAATCGCTGCCGTTGCGGCCGAGCGTGGTCTGATTGCCCTTCACCGTGGTCGCGATGAACCCGGTGACGATCAAGCGGCCCATGAAACGCTCAGGCAGCAAACGTTTCAGGTTCGCCTCGCTCTCCGCCCACTGCACGTGCGGCCCGAGCGAACCCCATTCGATGATCACGACCTCGCGTGCATCGACCCACAGTACATCGCCCTGGATGCGGCCGCGCTGGCGCAGGAACGGCGCGAACAGCCGCGTCGACCAGATCTCGCCGTAGCCGGAAATCACATCGCGCATCGAGTACGTCGAGGAGCGGATCAAGCGCACGGTTTGCAGCATCCCGGCGATGTCGCGGCAGTCCTGCTGCAACTGCGCGTCGTAGCGCTCGCACGCCTCGCGGTCGAGCAGCGTGGCCGCGAGCTCCGAGTGCCGCTGCTGCAGCGCCAGGATGGCGGGCGCAAAATCTTGGCTTGGTTTTTCCGCCAGCGACACCAAGGCGAGCAGCGCATCGGTCACGCCGCGGCAGGCGGAGAGCACCACGGCCTCGCGCGGATTGGCGGACGCTTCGATGATGTCGGCGACCCGCCGGAAGCACGCCGCGTCCGCGACGCTCGAGCCCCCGAATTTATGTACGATCCAGTTATCCATGCTGTACACGCGCCCTTCACTTTTGGGCGCTCTCGACGATCCCTTAAGAGGTTGGATGAATTGCGGCGGGTAACCACCGAACAGGCCGGAACTTTAATCGTAGCGCAGGGAGCCTAGCAAGCGATTCCGTTCACGTTTGCGGGCCCGTACGGCGGCGCGCACCGCCGCCGCGGCCGCGGCCGCCGCGCGCCTCCCCGGCCGATTTCAGCGACCCCGATCGGGGCGGCCCCGATCGCGGCAGCCCCGTGTGCTGAGTTCGAAACGGCAGCGTCGGCGCCTTGGGGTGGGCGCCGGCGCGACCCGCGGCGGTGAGCGGCTGATAGGCCGGTATCAAATGCTGCCTGCCGTTGCCGATCAGGTCGGCGCGGCCCATGCGCTTCAGCGCGTCGCGCAGCAGCGGCCAGTTCTCCGGATCGTGGTAGCGCAGAAACGCCTTGTGCAGCCGGCGCACCTTGAGTCCTTTCGGCACGACCACCTGCTCGCTGATGCGCGTGATGCGCCGGAGCGGATTCTTGCCCGAGTGATACATGGCGGTGGCGCTCGCCATCGGCGAGGGCAGAAACGCCTGCACCTGATCGGCGCGAAAGCCGTTCTTCTTGAGCCACAGCGCAAGCTCCAGCATGTCCTGATCGCGCGTGCCCGGATGCGCCGCGATGAAGTACGGGATCAGGTACTGCTCCTTGCCGGCCTCCTTCGAATACTTGTCGAACAATTCCTTGAACCGATAGTAGGCGCCGACGCCGGGCTTCATCATCTTCGACAGCGGGCCCTCGCCGATCGCCTCCGGCGCGATCTTCAGGTACCCGCCGGTGTGATGTGCGGCGAGCTCGCGCACGTACTCGGGCGATTCGACCGCGAGGTCATAGCGCACGCCCGACGCGATCAACACCTTCTTGATGCCGGGCACGGCACGCGCGCGCCGGTACAGACTGATGAGCGGCGCATGATCGGTATTGAGGTTCGGACACACGCCGGGAAACACACAGGACGGCCGGCGGCATGCGGATTCGATGGCCGCGCTCTTGCAGTGCAGGCGGTACATGTTCGCCGTCGGACCGCCCAGATCGGAAATCACACCGGTAAAGCCCCGCACCGTATCGCGGATGGTTTCGATCTCGCGGATCACCGAGTCCTCGGAGCGGCTCTGAATGATCCTGCCCTCATGCTCGGTGATGGAACAGAAGGTGCAGCCGCCGAAGCAGCCGCGCTGGATCGATACCGAAAATCGGATCATCTGATAGGCGGGGATCTTGGCGCTGCCGTACTTGGGGTGCGGACGGCGCGCGTACGGCAATTCGTAGATCGCATCCATCTCCGCCTGGCTCAAGGGGATCGGCGGCGGGTTCAACCACAGTTCCCACGTGCCGTGCCGCTGCACCAGCGCGCGCGCATTGCCCGGATTGGACTCCAGGTGCAGTATTCTCGAGGCGTGCGCGTACAGCACGGGGTCGTCGCGCACCTGCTCGAACGACGGCAGGCGGATGACGCTGGTGTCGCGCCGCGCGTTCGGCACGTTGCGGTAGAACTTCACCACGGTCGCAGCCGCGCGCGCCCCGGCCTCGGCGCCGCCCGCGACGCTGAGGGCAGCTTGGGCCGGGTCGCTGCTCGCAGAATTTTTCGCAGCGAAGGCCCCGGGGGTTCCGTCAGCGCTGGTCGCAGCCCTTGTCGCAGCGCTGCCAGCGGGGGCTACTTGAGCGCTGGCCGCAGCCCTTGGCGCGCCGCTGCCAGCGGAGGTTCCCTCATCGCTCATCTCCGCTGCTGCCGCGGACTGCCCCGCCGTGCGGCGCTCTCGTTCGTCGGCATACGGATTGACGGGCGGGTTCAGCGGCCCGGGCGCATCGAGCTCGCTCGAGTCGATTTCCACCCAGTCCGGCGGCATGCCGCGCCGCAGGTAGGCCGTGCCGCGCAGATCGCCGATCTCACCGATGCGCTCGCCCGCATCCAGGCGCTCGGCGATCGCGACGATCTGACGCTCCGCGTTGCCGTACACCAGAAGGTCCGCGGCCGCGTCGACCAACACCCCGCGGCGCACCTGCTCCGACCAGTAATCGAAATGCGCGATCCGCCGCAGGCTCGCCTCGATGCCGCCGAGCACGATGGGAACATTCTTGAACGCCTCGCGGATGCGCTGCGAGTACACGATGACGCAGCGATCGGGACGCTTGCCGCCCTGTCCCCCCGGCGTGTACGCATCGTCGCTGCGCACGCGCCGCTCGGAGGTGTAGCGGTTCACCATCGAATCCATGTTCCCGCCCGTGACGCCGAAGAACAGGCGCGGGCGGCCGAGCGCTTCGAAATCCTGGGTGGCGTGCCAATCCGGCTGGGCGATGATGCCCACCTTGAAGCCCTTCGCCTCGAGCACCCGTCCGACGATGGACATCCCGAAACTCGGATGATCGACGTAGGCATCGCCGGTGACGATGATGACGTCGCATTGGGTCCAGCCGAGCGCCGCCATCTCCGCAGCGCAGGTCGGCAGGAATGCCGCCGGCGGGGCGCCGGCGGCATGCGGTTTGGGCGAGGGGAATAGGGGCGCGGCGGTTTGCACGCCGCGATTAGGCCTGATCCCTCAGCCTATGTCGACGGGAACATAAATCTGGGCATCGTCGCGCTGGATCAGCAGCGCGACATTATGCCCGGCCCGCTCCACCTCACGCTTCAATTCGGCCACCGAGCCCACGCCCGTGCCATTGACGCCGAGCACCACGTCGCCCGCCTGCAATCCGGCGGCGAGCGCCGGCCCCGTCACATCCTCGACCAACAGGCGACCGCGGGTGTGCATCTCCTGCTGCTCCTTCGGATCCAGCGGGCGCACCATGAGACCCAGTTTGCCGCCGCTTTCGGTGTCCTCGTTGCGCGCCGTCTGCGCAGGACTGTCCTCGAGCAGCACGGTCTTCACGTCGACTTCGGTGGCCTTGTGATCGTGCCAGATGCCGATGCGCGCCTCGCTGCCCGGCGGGATGTCCGCGATGATGGTCGGCAGGTCATAGGAGTTGTCGATGGGGTGGCCGTTGACGCTGGTGATGACGTCGCCCGGCTTCAAGCCCGCGTGCTCGGCGGGGCCCTTCGGCTCCACCGTGCTGATGAGCGCGCCGTGCGGCGTTCCCAAACCGAACGACGTCGCCAACTTCTGATTCACTTCCTGCACACCGACGCCAATGCGGCTGCGGCTCACCTTGCCCTTGGTGAGCAGCTGATCCTTGACGTTCAGCGCGAGATCGATCGGGATCGCAAAGGAGACGCCCATGTAGCCGCCCGTACGGCTGTAGATCTGGGCGTTGATGCCGACCACCTGGCCATCGACGTTGAACAGCGGTCCACCGGAGTTGCCAGGGTTGATGGCCGCGTCGGTCTGAATGAAGGGCACATAGTTTTCATCGAGCGGCCGAGCCGTCGCGCTCACCACGCCGGCGGTCACGCTGTTGGCGAAGCCGAACGGCGAACCGATCGCAATCACCCACTGCCCCGGCCGCAGCCGCGAGGAGTCGCCGAAGCGCACGGTGGGCAGGCCGGTGGCGGCGATCTTGATCAATGCCACGTCGCTGCGCTTGTCGACGCCGATCACTTTGGCGACGAACTCACGCCGATCGGTGAGCTTGACCGTGACTTCCGACGCCTCGGCGACCACGTGGGCATTGGTGAGCACATAACCGTCGCTGCTGATGATGAAGCCCGAACCCACGCCGCGGCTGGGCGGCATGTGCTCCGGGTTTTGCTGCTGGAAGTGGTGGAAGAACTGCGACAGCGGATCCTCCGGCTCGCCCGGGTCGTCCGGGTTGCCGCGGTGAACCTTCTCGACCACGCTGATATTGACCACGGCGGCGCCGTTGTCGGCGACCAGCCCGGAGAAGTCCGGCAATCCCGTGACGCGTGAGGACGCCGGCGGCGGCCCCCCGGGCGACGCGCCCGCGGGCGCGGCAGCGGCCGCCACACCCGGAGCCTCTCCGGCATCGGCGTGCGAGCGCTGATGAGCGATGACCACGACGAAGATCCCCGCGACCAGCGCGAGCGACCAGGTTCTGATGCTTCCCATGGATTAGACCTCAGTGCGGCGTGAGTCCTCGGACCTAAAGACCGGAAACCGCGTCATTGGTTCCAGAATCGCCCGCCGAACCCTGATAATGTGAATTCCCGACGGCCGCGCGCAGGATCCCCACGCTAGGCTTGAGTCCCCACCCTTAAGTCTTCATCCATGAGCGACGCGACCGATCCCAATTTACTGGTAGTCTGTGCCGATGCCAAGCGTCTGCAATGGCTGACGCATCACGTCACCAGCCATTGGCCGAACGCCCAGGTCACGGCGCTGCCGCCCGGGGAAGCTTCGTTCAGCCGGTTGATCGTCGAGCGGTCGCCGGATGCCGTGATCCTGCACGTGGACTTTGCCGATGCCGCCGCCGCCGCGCGGCTGCTCGAGCACCTGGCGCAGCTCAAACAGACGCGCGCCTCGCTGTATAGCATCGTACTGGCCGAGCACGGCAACGAACTCTGCGCGGTGCGCGCCATGCAAGGCGGCGCCAGGGACTACCTGCCGATGGCCCGCCTCAGCCGCGACCAGTTGTTGGCCGCGGTCACGGAGGCACAAGCCGCGGTGCGTGCCGCGAAACCCAAGCCGGCGGCCGGCTCCCCGGAAGCTTCGAGCATAACGGTACCCGGCTACTCCATCATCAAGGACATTGCGAAGAGCAATTTCTCGCGCGTGTTTCTCGCGCGCAGCGAGCGCCTGCGCCGCAACGTGGTGCTCAAGTCCATGAATCGCGGCGAATCCACGCGCGAGCTCGAAGATGCAGAGCGGTTCCAGCGTGAATACGAGATCATCTCCAGCATCCAGCATCGCTCGATTGCCGAGATCTACGATTTCGGCTCGTTGCCCCGCCACTTGTATCTGGCCATGGAATACTTCCCCTGCGGCGACCTGCGCGATCGGCTGCGCAACCCGTTGAGCGTGGACGAAAGTCTGTACTACCTGCGCACCATCGCCGAGGCGCTTCGCGTCATTCATGTGTTCGGCATTTTGCACCGCGACTTGAAGCCCGCGAACGTCATGCTGCGCGAGGACAACTCGCCGGTGCTGATCGACTTTGGGCTGGCGCGGCGCACGCTGCAGGATAACGGCACGACGGGGATCGGGCAGGTCTTGGGCTCACCGTACTACATCAGTCCGGAACAGTCGCAGGGCAAACGCGTGGATCCTCGCACCGACCTGTACAGCTTGGGCGTCATGTTCTACGAGATGCTGACCGGCCAGCGGCCCTATCAGGGGCGTACGGCCCTCGCGGTCATGACACAGCACAGCACGGCACCCGTACCGACCCTGCCGGAGGCTACGGCAGCGCAGCAGCCGATCATCGATCGCCTGATGGCCAAAAACCCCGACGGGCGTTATGCAACAGTCGACGAATTGCTGGCCGATCTGGGCCCGGAAGTGGCGGCCGTAGCCTGACCGTTGCCGGCGCATCCCCGGGCAATTGCTGCATCGGGGAGCTGATCTCCAAGTAGATTCATGGCGAAAAATACGCTCCCTGTTGGTCACAAGGAATACCAAGTTGCGCGGGCTTTACCGTGCTGACGGACACGTCCCGCCGACACCAATTCACGCAATTTAACCTTGAGCGTATTGCGATTTGCGCGGGTTACGGATGCGAGTTGCGCGATGGTGAGGCGTTCTTGCGCGCGCAGCGCTTTGAGCACCCGAAGCGACACGTCGGATAGTTCATCTTCCTCTCCTTGGGCGATGCGTTCGCGCTGCAACCGCGCGGCGAGGCTGTCTTTCTGCCTCTTGAGGCAGCGGAGAAAGAAACCGATCCACGGTTCCCAATCCGGGGTGTCGCGCTTGAGGGTCGTTTGCGTCCGGCGTAGCGCCTTGTAGTAGAGATCCTTGTTTTCCTCGAAGACCCGCTCCAGCGAGGCGTAGGGAACATACGCGTAGCCCGCCCGTAAGAGGAGCAAGGTGGTGAGAACACGCGAAAGCCGCCCGTTGCCATCCTGAAAGGGATGTATTGCCAGAAACACCACGATGAAAACGGCGGCGATCAGCAGCGGGTGCAGCGCCTCCTCGTCAATGGCTTTGCGCGTCCACGCGATCAGGTCCTCCATTTCGCGCGGCGTGTCAAATGGCGTCGCAGTTTCAAAGAAGATGCCGATCTCCTGCCCGTCGGCGTCGATGGCGACAACATGATTGGCAAGAGTTTTGTACGAACCGCGGTGGCGCTCGTCCTTATCGGTGTGGCGCAGCAAGGTCTGGTGAAGCTGGCGGACGTGGTTCTCTGTCAGGCGCATATCGCCGAACGCCTCGAGCACGAGGTCCATGGCCTCGGCGTATCCGGCTACCTCTTGTTCGTCGCGGGTCTTGAAGGACTTGATCGCGATTTTGGGCAGCGCGATCTTGGACAGCAATGATTCGACTTGTGCGTCTGTGAGCTTTGCACCTTCGATGCGTGTGCTTGATCCGACGCTCTCGATTGTCGCCACCTTGCGCAATGCGCTGAGGCGGTCGGGGGAGAGCGTCTTGAGGGCTTCCCACCTCCCCTTGAACTCATCGATTTCCGCGATGAGTTTTACGAGGTCGGCGCCTAGTATGAGCTTGGGCTCCCTCATGGCACGACGGCCCGCATACCTGATTTCATACCCGATTACACCCAATAATACCCGATTCTGCAAGTCCGATTCTCAAGATCCGTCGGTGCCATCGGGTGTCATTGGGTGTCGAATTGGGTACTCGTCTTTACACAGTTTGTCGCAGGAGAGATGCACATGGTGCGCGAGCCGATGCTCGACGCTTTGCCGGCCGATCTGTCCCGGACGTGGCGGCCGTGGCCTGACCGTGATCCAGGTCTCAGTCCCGGGGATTCGGCGCGCGCAGGGGTGCCGGCCGCCCGAGGTGTGACAGCCGTCAAGATTCAGACCGCGGCTGTTTGGCACTCTGTCGGTGCATGTTCATTTCCGTCAAACGTCACGAGCGCGAAAAGCAAGCACTGATCAGCGCAGGGAGCCGGCTGACCGACGCCATCCTCAAGGGCAGTGCGCAGGGTCTGTTCCTGATCGACTCGAAAGAGCGACTGGTCTCGCAACCGTCGGCTTCGCTCGGCGCGCTGTTCCGCCGGAACGATTTCAACAACCTGAGCTTCGAGAAACTGATCGGTCCTTTGGTGTCGGCCAAGACCCTGAGCGTCGCGCGCAGCTTCGTCAACCGCCTGATCGACGGTGCCGGGGAGGTGACCGGGCCGAATCCGCTGCTGGACGTCGAAATGAAGCTCGGCAATCCCGACGGCAGCTTCGCGACGGTGCACTACTCGTTCGAATTCAATCCGCTGCAGATGCCCCGCGAAGCTCGCGCGTGGCTGGTGCGGGTCACCGACATCACGGCGCGGGTGCAGCAGCTGCGCGAACTCGAGGATTTGCGCACGCAGGTGCAGACGCAGGGCGAGATCCTGCGTGCCGTCCTGCGCAGCGGCGCGGCACGCTTCGCGGAGTTTCTGGAACGCACCGACGCGGCGATGCAAACCATCAACGAGGTGCTCAAGAAGCCGGCGCGGCAGGCCGACGCGTTTCGCAACAAGCTCGAGGAAACCTTGGACGAGGTCGACCGGGTGCGGCGCGATGCCGCCGCGTTCAAGCTCAGCGGGCTCGAGTCGGCGGCACGTCAATTGGAAGACTCGCTGCAGGACTTGCGCAGCCGCGGCGCCCTGAGCGGCAGCGATTTCCTGCCGCTGGCGGTCAAGCTCGATCATTTGTACGGACAATTTGCGCTGCTGCGCTCGCTCGCCTCGCAGGCCGGAGCGCTCGGCGAACCGGATGGCGCGCTCGAGAAGCCCACCACGGAAGGCGGCACCGAGATCATGCTGGCGCCGACCTTCGTGTCCGACGGCGCCCCGCCGCCTGCATCGCGCCGCACGGCGCAGGCCGGCAGTCTCGACAGCACGCTCGCCTCGCTCACCGAGCTCGTGGCCCAAGAGCACGGCAAGACCGTGCTGCTCGAGAGCCGGGGGCTGCAGCTCGTGCCCGCGCACTATCAATCCACCATCAAGAAAATCGCAATCCAGCTGATCCGCAACGCCGTCATGCACGGCATCGAAACTTCCGCCGAGCGGCTCCAGGCCGGCAAGTCGCCTCACGGGACGCTGCATCTGGAGTTCAAGGCGTTGCAAAACCAAGGCTTCGAGATGCACTTTCATGATGACGGGCGCGGCCTGCACCCGGACCAGGTGCGCGCCACCGCGGTCGCCCGCGGCCTGATCACCGAAGAAGCCGCGGCGCGCCTGCGCGATCGCCAGGCCATCAAGCTGATCTTCAAGTCCCGCTACTCGACCCTCGAATCCAGCCCGGGCGAGATGCAGCACGGCGCCGGCATGGCGATGGTCCGCCGCTACGTGCACGAGGCCGGGGGCAAAGTAGCCCTCGCCAGCCTTCTAGGCCACGAGACCCGCTTCAAGATCACGCTGCCGCTCGTGGCCTCGATGGACGGTACGCCGGCGGCCGACGCGGATTCCGACCCCGCTCAGCAGGTCGCGTAAAGCGTCCCTGACCGAGGGGCGCCGCCGCGAAACGAGCCGCGCCTTCTACCTCAATGGCCGTCCCGATCGAGCTCCACCAGGATCACCCACGTCGCCTAACTTCATTCGCCGTCCCGCACGAGCCCCACCAGGATCACACCCGCCGCCAACTTCATTCGCCGTCCGGCGCGAGCTCCACCAGAATCGCGCCCGCCGCCACCCGCTCCGACAAACCAAACGCCACGCGCTCGACTGTGCCGTCGTAGGGTGCACTCAGCGTGTGTTCCATTTTCATGGCCTCGACCGTCACCAGCGGCGCGCCACGGGCAACCCGCTGCCCGGCCGTAACGTGCACCGCGACGATCGTGCCCGGTAACGGCGTCAGCAGTGAGCCCTGATTTTCGCCGGCGCTGACTTGTAGCGCATCTTCGGTGCGCGCCGGCCGCAGCGCGACCTGCCGGCCGTCCCGGAACAAATGCAGCTCCTGATCGGCTTCGACGACACGCACGTGCAGAGCCCGTCCGTCCACCTCCAGGTCGAGCGTCCGTTCGCCGCGCGCCAGCACACGCACCGCGAACTCGGACTGCCCTGCGTGTGCCTGCGCCCCCTGCGCCTGCGCCCCCTGCGCCTGCCCCGCCTGTGCTTGCGCCGCCTGTGCCTTCCCTACCTGTGACTGAGCCGCCTGTACCTGTCCCGCCTCTGACTTCCCCGCCTGTGACCGCGCTGCTTGAGACGCC
>Ga0209611_10005013_pt1 | contig 22422 bp, 13 predicted proteins | sample S1TSphgellanicum_3_FD_187693 | JGI IMG/M metagenome (GOLD analysis project Ga0209611, IMG submission 187693) | Host-associated microbial communities from peat moss isolated from Minnesota, USA - S1T2_Fc - Sphagnum magellanicum MG (SPAdes) (version 2) | ecosystem: Host-associated > Plants > Peat... | reverse complement strand
GCTGCTTGACTCCATAGCTCACTGTTGTGTCACAAACAATGTTCATGTCCATCTTGCCATTTTCATTGCCAAAATCTCTCTCAGCAATTGATCAATCTGTCTGTAATCAATCAATCAATCTTGCAGCATTGATCTCATGAAGTTCTATGCATGTGAATGGTGTATCTGGAGATGTTCAGCTTGACATCTCAACAATACATCGGCAAGAAATGTTGACATGCTTTTTCCCCACACCATTTTGTCTTTGTTTGATGTCAGCTGCAAGTGATTATGAATACAAGAGACATAGCCATGGAAAGTGTAGATGCTGCTGGTGAGTCTGGCAGGGGGAAGGAGAAGGAGGATGCTGGTGGACACAGATTTTAGAGCTCAGTGGAGATGCTCTAAGGATGTTACGTAATGTTTTGAAGCTGCCCCCAAAAACTTTTGGGATTTTCACTGTGGTTCTACTGTTGGCCAGGTTCACCCGACCCCAAGGCAAATTGATCATCCCCATGGGATCATGGTAAAAACCGCAAAGCCCATTTAAATTGTTCATAAATATATTCTAAACATTAAAAATATCATTCCCCAAGACAAAATCAGGGTCCCTAAGTAGTCAAAATCTATAAAATTTTGGGGCCTAATATGGCCATTTGAATGGGTTTTGGGGGGTTTTTTTTTTTCCGATGATCCCAGTTTTGAGATATAGCCCAAGTGGCTACCATCAGTAGGAAGACTTAGTCAGACTTGGCTATGAGCTAAATATGGCATTAGAAAATTTTTAACATATTTCTGTTATTTTTGGCTACCTACTTGAAAACCATGTATGGAAATCTGACCATTTTTCTTTGAATTTGGTTAAATTTTGGCTATTGAGAATCTCAAAAAGCATTTGATTTTAGCACCTTTTTTTAATTTTATGACTTAGCTTTTTGGCTATAGTTTTTTGGTAAAAGAAAGGTCAGTGTGTGGATGTGAACAAAAGTACACGTGTTTCACAAAAGAAAGTAATGAATCGTTCAGTAGCTAAGAAATAGGTAAAGCGCGTATGCTACAGTCTGAAGAGTCACGGCAAAACCCTTCTAGAAGTTTCTGGCAAGGAGAAAATGAAGAAGAAGAAACATCTGCAACAAAAGTCGAAAAGGAGTGAGAGAACGGAGTGGGGGAATTCCAGGGAGATCGTGAAGAGGAAAGGGGTTGATGTTTTGTGGAGAGATCTAGTGGAAAGATCAGCTTAGCTTGCGGTAATCTGTGATGTGACGGACACCCATCATATACCCTGTGTATGCTATTGGGATGGCAGAGGATTTCTAGCAGGTTTTATGAGAGCTTCTTCTTATGTGAGAAAAGTCGAAAAGGAGTAAGAAGAGAAGAGTGTGTGAATTCCAGGGAGATCGTGAAGAGGAAAGGGGTTGATGTTTTGTGGAGAGATCTCGTGGAAAGATCAGCTTAGCCTGCGGGAATCTGTGATGTGACGGACACCCATCATACCCTGTGTATGCTATTGGGATGGCAGAGGATTTCTAGCAGATTTTATGAGAGCTTCTTATGTGAGAAAAGTCGAAAAGGAGTAAGAAGAGAAGAGTGTGAGAATTCCAGGGAGATCGTGAAGAGGAAAGGGGTTGATGTTTTTTGGGGAGATCTAGTGGAAAGATCAGCTTAGCTTGGTGGGAATTTGTGATGTGAGGGACACCCATCGTACCCTTTGTATGCTATTGGGATGGCAAAGGATTTGTAGCGTGTTTTATGAGAGCAAAAAGAATTTCAGTAGTGCGAAATATGGGAGATTCATATGGCCTCAAGGGAAAAGGAGTTGATCTTTCACAAAGGCCACCAAAAAGAAAGAGAGATCTTGTGCAGATCCCTGCTGTGATTGAGACACCTTTGGTCCATGCTGAAAATGCTCCTTCAAGCTCTGGATGGCACAGCAATGTGGCCCTTCTTCTTAATTTTATGATGAGCTTTCTTTGCACAGTTTTTTCTTGGGTTTTCCCATGGAAAAATATTGTGCGGACACCTGCTACGATTGTGCGGATACCTTCTTTGGCTTTCCCAAGTTAATTGTTGAAGTTTGATTTTTCTTTTGCTTTTTTAAATTTTGTTTGCGTGTGTGTTGACAATTTTCCTTGACCCTTACAACCATGATAGCTTATTGACCTCACAAAGCATCAGGAGAAGGATGTCTAGTTCAGATTTGAACTCCCAACCAGCAGCTTCATAACCATACCCTTGAGCCACTAGGGTACCTGAACGTCCTCAATCATTTACAAGCTTCCTTGTCATACATTTTCACTTTGCCTACTTTCCAGTTTGTTTGTTTAGATAAAAACAATTTGAACTCCTGTTTAAAACAATAGGAAATGGAGTCATCATTATAGCCTCTTACATTAGGCCGGTGACACATTTGCTATAACAAGTAGAATTAGTGAAAGGGAAATTTGTCAATTAGCATTGACTAAGAATATATTGAACTTGTAATGATTGGAACTTTCATTATCAATTATGAGTTAAGTTCAATGTGTAGTCTTGATCCAACAACCGAAAGCAAACTATTAAAATGCTCTTGGACATTCTTATTGGGTTTGTGTCCCAATTCCTTAGGAGTTGGAGACCTTAGTGACCCAAATGTTGGGGAAAATGCCATGAAATACAAATGACCAAACTAGATGGCTTAGTTAACCAACCCAAATTTGAAAGAATCCAATTCTTAACATTAACCTTATTAATTGGCAGTAGTTCCACCTACTATGTAACAATATTTACTTATTGAACTATGTTTTGGAACTTTGAAGTCTATGACAAATGTGAATGATCTTCATTTGTTAGTCGTGCAAGATAGATTTGGTATTCTCCAATTCATCTATTATTGTCTTTTGTTAAACTTAATCTTTTCAATCAATTATTGCCTTTATTTAATTCCTATAATTTGTATATTGCATTTCCCTAATTTAATGTACAGTCAAATAATTTTCAAAAGATGTTTGAAAGATTGTGTTGACTCTTTTTCATTTTCTTTGCAGAAATGTCTAGTGCATGATTTAAATCCCACTTGCAATTCTGATAATCCAAACTTGACTATTATATTTTTTCATGGGATTGCTTTTGGCACAAATGATGAATGGAAGGAAACATGGACAACATGCCCCACCGACTATAGAAAAGAGTGCATATGTTGGCCCCAAAAGTGGCTACCGGAAGACTTGAACAACAATGTTCGAATTTTATCATTGTCTTATGATTCTAACATTGTGGCAAGTGTTCATAATGATGTGACTGAAATTGGCAAAAACCTTGTTCAAAGTTTGGTTACGAATTCAAGGTGTGACAATCTCCTCTATTTATGGACACATTAATTATTTCTCCTTATGTACATTAAAAACAATTGTTTACATCTTTAGAATTTCTTAAATGTTTTGCACGAATTAATTATTCATGCGTGTTAGTGTTGTGATACACATCAACAAGTTTCAATTTATTTGAATTGTTAGATTCATGTAAGAGAACATAAAATGGGGTTTAAATGCAAATGTTCTTGTTTGAGGGTAATAGCAATGTCCATATTCATATTATAAGTTCATGTTATAACTAATTTGGTTTTGATGGCAATTTTTAGTTCACATTTTTTGAAGCTTTATCTTTGGTAATGCAATTGAATTATATTATATTATATTAATACATGTGTAAAAAATTTGCATCCATTTCATTGCAAAAAATATATTTTTTAAAAAATGTATATCTTTTTTTAATTTTAAAAATTATTTCAACAGTATCTCCAAGGTAACACATAGAAGATGAGTTGTACATTAACACAAGAATGTAAACACCTACATACTTGTACATAATAATTGTTTTACCAAAACGTGGTTGGCACAATTTTTAGGTACATTTTTGGAGGCAATAAATGAAAAATGACAAATGACAAGCAAATCAATTATGAATTTATGGCTTAGGTCATGTGTGAATTGGAAAATTGCCCCAAGTATAATAGGATGAATTTGTACATGTTAACACAATGTTGATAATGGAATTTTTGGTGCATTGTTGAATATTTTGTAGTTATCAATCCCTTTGGGATGGACCGGTGGCATTAGTTGCTTATAGTTTTGGAGGTCTTATACTCAAAAGCTTGGTGGTTGAAGCTCACAAACATGTGCATCAAAGGTCAAGAAATGATTTGGATGATAAAGTACAAAAATGTTGTAAGACATTTTTGAACAATGTGAAAGGTGTAATATTTTATGGTGTATCGCATTCTGGTGGTACCAAATATTTATCAAATTATTTCACTTGGCAACATCAACAAATCAACACATTGAGCAAATATGCAACCCAATCTAGTTTTTTAAAAAATTTAGAATCTTTCAACCCACAAATGGAGCACCTTTCAGTGGATTTTAAAAATGCCGTTCATGAAGACCTCAACATTTATGCATTTGGCGAAGGATTACCACTCAACAAGAAATGGGTAAGATTTTCATTTCACCACATTGAAAGTTATCCAACTAAGTTCATTAGCTGAACATTTTTTGTATTGTCAAAACTTGTGTGGGATCATGTACTCAATATTTTTAAATATATTAATGTGGTGAATGGGTCATGTGTTTTATGAACTTTTTTTCATAAATTACTATTGATGGAAAGGAAATTTGACCAATTTCAAACATCAAGAAATAGGTTTAAAATTTTCCCTTCACCAAATCAATTCCATATAAATATTTGTAAGGAAAATCATAACATCATTCAAACATGTAAGATTAATGAGATTAAAAACCAATAACATTATGATGTATTTATATATTTTTCTTGCCAAAGGGTTGAAGGAAATTACTTTTACACAAAGTGTTTCATTATTATTCAAACATCAATAGTTATAAAGCTATAGTTTCCACCACCATTTGGAATTACTATGTTACTTATAAGTTAAAGCATAAGTGAACAAACAAGTCAATGAATTCCATTAACTTAATCTTTTGCACATGCAGGGAATTTTAGTGCCATATGCTTCAGCTATTCAATTGTCAAACAACAACCATTACAAAATTGAGGATGCTAATCACTTGACAATTTGCAAGCCACCAAACAAAGATCATCCAAGTTATTCTTTATTGTTAGAATGTTTGAAAATATGTATGGAGGTAAAAACATCAAATCTAAGCCTTTTGATTTCATATATGTTCATGTAATTTGATATACATTAGGTCATAGCGCACTTGATGTGTATCACATGTGCAATGATGTATATTGGTTAGCAAATTTTTTAAAAAACATATAAATGACCTATATTTTGTGAATTTTGACAGAAAAATATATTGCTTCCACTTTTGCCATCACTTTTGCCATGTCATGAAGTGGCGTTGATTAACAAAGCAAAAGACATAAACACCTTGTTACAAAAGGAATCTATTGTTGGTTTGGTTGGAATGGGTGGGATTGGGAAAACCACTTTGAGCAAAATATTCTACCATTTGTTCCACAACCAATATGACAAATCTAGCTTTTTGGAGGATGTGAAATCAAAGGACAATATCAATGATGTCATAAAACAACTCCTACATGATTTGTGTGGCAAAAGGTTATGCAAGGATGAAAATGTGAATAAAAAAGACCTTGACAAAATTAGGCAATGTATGATATCGGAGAAAGTGTTAGTGGTGGTGGATGATGTTGGTAAAGTGGAAAACCTTACATCCTTGCAACTTCTCATTGATAAGGCTGACAAAAATGTAACTTCTAAAAGCAAAGTACTTGTGAATTGTCGAAATTGGCAAAGTTTGAAATCTCATGTAAGTGAGGATGGAAAAGTGGAGATGAAATCTTTTGAAGAAGAACAAGCAAGGGAACTCTTTATGTTCCATGCATTTGGTAATGCAAATCATGTTCCAACAAAGGATTTCAAAGATATATGTATGAAGATTATAAAAGCTTGTGGGGGGCTCCCTTTAAGCCTGAAAGTATTGGGTTCTTTTTTGTGTAATATTAAAGAATTGGATATTTGGGAAGGTGCATTAAGCAAATTGAAACATGGGCAAAGTTTCAACGGGGGCAATGATAATGAAAAACTTTGGAGTATATTGAGGATTTCTTATGACCACTTGGATAAGGAACATCAAAACATGTTTTTGGATATTGCTTGTTTTTTGAATGGTTTGAAAGTAAGTACAATTTGTCGAGTGTCGAGTGGAGATTATTTATACCCAAAGTTTGCATTACGAAATTTGCAGCATAGATCTTTAATCCAATGGGTAGAAGGTGGAATCTTGTACATGCATGAACAATTACGAAACATGGGTCAATGCATTGCAATGGAACTTCCAATTATGAATCGATTTATATGGAAATCAAACAGGTCAAATTTTTTACAAAAAGATGAGGTTGTCACCATATTATTTCAATCCTATAATTTTATTTTGATTTCCTATGAAATTTTTTGATGTCCAAAACCAAATGTTTTAATTTTCAATCTTGATTTTATAAATACATGCTTTTCTATTAAAATTGGCATTAGGATGAAATGTTCTTTTATATTGATAATCCTTTTGTTTTCATTTCATGTGACAGGTGATGGAAAATTTAAAAGGCATCTCATTGAAAAAATGTGTCAATTTGCCTACATTGTCCCAAATCAGTTCAAAGGGATTTTGCAACCTTAGGTTGCTTAACCTCACAGAAGCTTCACCAACTATTGTGGAAAATTTCATCCAAGGGCGAAATTTGAATAATGTTAAGTGGTTGTGCCTCAAAAAATGCATGATTCAAAAGTTACTAAACGATTTAGTTAATTGTTTACAATTACAAGTACTTAATTTGGCACAATGCCAAGATTTGCAAGAACTACCTTCATCTATTGACCAATTGAATGCACTCCAAGAGCTTGATTTGGCAAATTATGAGAGCTTGAAAAAATTACCTCCATCTATTGGCCAATTGAATGCACTCCAAGAACTTGATTTGTCAGGGTGTTCCAACTTGAAGGAACTACCTTCATCTATTGGCGAATTGACTGCACTCCAAAAGCTTAATTTATCAGGGTGTTCTAACCTAAAAGAATTACCTTCATTGATTGGCCAATTCAATGCAATCCAAGAATTTCATTTGTCAGGGTGCTCCAAATTGAAAGAACTACCTTCATCTATTCGCCAATTGACTTCACTCCAAAACCTTCATTTATCAATGTGTTCAAACTTGGAAGAATTACCTTCGTTTATTGGTCAATTGAATGCACTCCGAGAACTTGATTTGTTAGGGTGTTCCAACTTGAAGGAACTACCTTCATCTATTGGTGAATTGACTGCACTCCAAAAGCTTGATTTGTCAGGGTGTTCCAACCTAAAAGAATTACCTTCATTTATTGGCCAATTAAATGCAATCCAAGAATTTCATTTGTCAGGGTGCTCCAAATTGAAAGAACTACCTTCATCTATTGGCCAATTGACTTCACTCCAAAAACTTCATTTATCAATGTGTTCAAACTTGGAAGAATTACCTTCATCTACTGGTCAATTGAATGCACTCCGAGAATTTGATTTGTTAGGGTGTTCCAACTTGAAAGAACTACCTTCATCTATTAGCCAATTGACTGCACTCCAAAAGCTTGATTTATCAAGGTGTTCCAACCTAAAAGAATTGCCTTCATTTATTGGCCAATTTAATGCATTCCAAGAACTTCATTTGTCAGGGTGCTCCAAATTGAAAAAACTACCTTCATCTATTGGCCAATTGACTTCACTCCAAAACCTTCATTTGTCAATGTGTTCGAACTTGGAAAAATTACCTTCATCTATTGGTCAATTGAATGCACTCCAAAAGTTTGATTTGTTAGGGTGTTCCAACTTGAAGGAGGTACCTTCATCTATTGGTGAATTGACTGCACTCCAAAAGCTTGATTTGTCAGGGTGTTCCAACTTGAAAGAACTACCTTCATCTATTAGCCAATTGACTACACTCCAAAAGCTTAATTTGTCAGGGTGTTCCAACCTAAAAGAATTACCTTCATTTATTGGCCAATTAAATGTAATCCAATAATTTCATTTATCAAGGTGTTCCAAATTGAAAGAACTACCTTCATCTATTAGCTAATTGATTTCACTCCAAAAACTTCATTTATCAATGTGTTCGAACTTGGAAAAATTACCTTCATCTATTGGTCAATTGAATGCATTCCAAAAGCTTGATTTGTTAGGGTGTTCCAACTTGAAGGAACTACCTTCATCTATTGGCAAATTGAATGCACTCCAAAAGCTTAATTTGTTAGGGTGTTCCAACCTAAAAGAATTACCTTCATTTATTGGCCAATTCAATGCATTCCAAAAATTTGATTTGTTAGGGTGTTCCAAATTGAAAGAATTACCTTCATCTATTGGCGAATTGAATGCACTCCAACAATTTGATTTGTTAGGGTTTTCCAACTTGAAAGAACTACCTTCATTTATTGGTCAATTGAATCCATTCCAAAAGCTTCATTTGTCATGGTGTTCTAATTTGAAAGAACTACTTTCATTTATTGGCCAATTGAATGACTTCAAAAGATTGATTTGTTAGGGTGTTCCAATTTGAAGGAACTACCTTCATCTATTGGTCAATTGAATGCACTACAAAAACTTGACTTATTTAGGTGTTACAACTTGAAGGAACCACCTTCATCTATTGGTCAATTGAATGCACTCCTAGAGCTTGATTTGTTAAGGTGTTGAAACTTGAAAGAATTACCTTCATCTATTGGTCAATTAAATGCACTTTAAAAGCTTCATTTGTCATGGTGTTTCAACTTGAAAGAACTACTTTCATGTATTGACCAATTGAACACAGTCCTAAAACTTGATTTGTTAAGGTGTTCCAACTTGAAGGAACTACCTTCATCTATTGGCCAATTGAATGCATTTCAAAAGTTTGATTTGTCAGGGTGTTTCAACTTGAAGAAACTACCTTCATTTATTGGTCAATTGAATGCACTTCAAAAGCTTGATTTGTTAGGGTGTTCCAACTTGAAATAACTACCTTCATCTATTGGTCAATTGAATGCACTTCAAAAGCTTGATTTGTTAGGGTGTTCCAACTTGAAATAACTACCTTCATCTATTGGTCAATTGAATGCACTCCAAAAGCTTGATTTGTTCGAGTGTTACAACTTGAAATAACTACTTTCATTTATTGGCCAATTGAATGCACTCCTAAAGCTTGATCTGTCAAGGTGTTAGAACTTGAAAGAATTACCTTCATCTATTGGCCAATTGAACACACTCTGAAAGCTTCATTTGTCATGGTGTTAGAGCTTGGAAAAATTGCCTTCATCTATTGGCCAATTGAATGCACCCCAAAAGTTTGATTTGTTAAGGTGTTCCAACTTGGAAGAATTACCTTCATCTATTGACGAATTGAAAACATTTTGAAAGTTTTATTTATAGACATGTGCCCACTTAAGATAATTACCTTCATGTATTGGCCAATTGAACGCATTCCAAAAGCTTGATTTGTTAAGATGTCCAACTTGAAAGAACTACATTTATCTATTGGCCAATTGAATGCACTCCAAAAGCTTTATTTATATGAGTGTCCCAACTTGAGATAACTAACTACTTTCATTTATTAGTCAATTGAATGCACTTTAAATCTTTATTTATAAGTTTTTTTCAACTTGAAAACATCGTGAAAAAAATACATTCATCTATGGGCGAATTGAATGCACTCAAAGTGCTTCATTTGTCAAGGTGTTCCAACTTGAAATAACTACTTTCATCTATTGACCAATTAAATACATTCCAAAAGCTTCATTTGTTAAGGTTTTAACTTGAAAAAACTACTTTCATCTATTAGTCATTGAATGCACTTGAAAATTTTAATTTGTGTGAATGCTTCAACTTGCAAGAATTACTTACATGTACATTGGCCAATTAAATGTATTCTAAAAGTTTTAATTGTGGGAATGTATGAGCTTATAGTAATTACTTACGTTTATTGGCCAATTTAATGCATTTAAGGAACTTTATTTGTTAAGGTCTTTCAATTTGAGGGAATTACCTTCATCCATTACCAACTGAATCACTAGTAGAAAACCCCTTTTTTCAACTAACCCAACTTCAACTTGACATCATCTTCAACTACATTTCAATTATAATTTTTTGAATATTTAAGAACATTATTCACAAATGCCAAGTAAATCATGTGTTTTATGTATGGTAACTAATAATTATGTATAGTAAGCTTTATGTATACATTATGTACTCCACATTCATAATGGTATATATATATATATGTATTATTTTCATAGATTAGTTAGGCATGGTTTGAAAAAACTATTAGTGTATATTACCTTCATATTAGTGTATATGTGAAGGTGGCAATACATCAATCATCCATAGGTGTATAAAAAGTACAATAATTATTGTAGAATTGTAATTAAAATAACCACCAAAAAAATATACATAATTATAAATAATCAAATTATTTAGAACTTAAAATTATAATTTAAATCCATATTTAATCTTTTTACACTAATCATAATGTAATTCAAGTAATTAATGTAATTATCATCATTATTGTAAAATTAATATATCTATTATCTATATTACTTATTTATAGTAAATAATTAGTCTTCGAACAAAGAAATTTACCCTAATTATTAAAAAAATTACAATATTAAAAATTCACTAAAAATTATATAATATGTAATTGCATTTATAATATGTAATATTGATGATTGTAATTTAAATTAACATTCACAATTCTTATGGTAATTTTACTATAATGTGAATAATTAATGTACTTATTGTAATTAAATTAAATTAATTATAATAAATTATTCTATTTATAACTTAAAATTATTTATTTACAGTTAAAGATTATTAGCACTATAAAATATTCACATTAATTATTCATATTTTTATAGTAATCAAAATAAATTATTACAATTATAGTAATTTAATGAAAGTTCATGATTATATGTTTGGTGTATATTTTTTTGAATTTCATGAATATGTGCATATTCTTATTCAAATTGGCAATTTTAATTTGTAAATGTTTTTGTCACATTAATGATTTCACCCTATGTTTATGACATTTGAATAGAATACAATATGTATAAAATCAAATGTGATGAAAAAATGAACCACCCTATCTTGCAACTACCCCACATGTCATCTTTGTGGATTGTGATTTAGTTGCAATAATTTATTGACAACCTTTTTCAAGCATGCCTATCACCCTTGGTGTATAGGAGAATGCACACAACTTTGTCCCATGTTGTTGTTCCTTTTTGTAACGTCATTTTTATTACAAATTGGTGTGCAACTTGGGGTTTAAAACTAGATTCCAAGGATATTCAAACAAGGGTGGGCATGAAAATAAAAGCGAATATGATACAATCATTCCCAATGGAAACACCCAACATTTCATTTTCAAATGTGAGAAACACACTTTTGAATACATTTTGTTGTCTACATGTTTATGTTATTTATTTCCATTCATTTGTGTGTTTTGTTTCAAGATCTATGGTCTTCAACATTCAATATTCCATTGTTCTCTTTTAGTCCTTAATCTTGATGCACATGAATCAATCTAATTCATTGAGTCTTAGTGTCCTTTTGAATATCATCTTTAATGAATTTCTTACATACACATAGTCAAGATCAATTAGTGCACCTTCATAATTTTTGTCACAAGAGGTTTCAAGCCACTAACTTTTTTAGGAACCAAGGTGTGGTTTCAAGAATCTAGAATCCTTAATAAGTTTTAGTACAAGACCTTATAATTTTCCAAAATATAAGAAATCGGAAGGAAATGAATTAAATCCTTTTGAATTGAGAATATGAATCCTTGATTTTACAAGAACATTTACTACCTAATAGTTCTTAGAAAATTGGATCCATGATTTAGGATCCTCAATTCTTCATTAAGACCTACAATCTTGTGTTAGAAATTGGATTCTTGGGTTACAACTCCACTTTTGTTTTATGAAACCCAATCTTGCATATTGAGTTTAATTAAGTCTTATATTTCATTTTTCAATCCTACTTCAAGAGTGCGGATCCTAGACTAACAATATTATGTCCTATATTGAGGAGAATTCATTTCATTTTTTATCATTGTATTGGTAGGGGAAGTAAAAAACATCATTGGAAATACACTAAAAATTTTGGGCATTAAAGATGTTTCACCATTTGTCTCCAAGGTTCTACAAAACTTGACCAACATCTTGCCAAAATAAAACACAACAATTCATGGCAGAAAAAAGGATGGTAGGGTAATGTTTCATGAACTCTTACCACATTCATCAATAGGTGAAACATTCATTCCAAATGGCATAAACATAAGAAATCATGACAAGCTATCCAATGTCGCATGTGAGCATGCTTTAACAAACTAGTGATCATTTTTTAACACTTGCACATGAAGCAATGAACACACCCATTTCAACTATTGAATCACATGATCATTTACCAAAACCTAGTTTATTGGCCCAAATGGCCCAACAATGCATATATTGGCTAAATTTCATTTAAAATTTGGTGTATGATGTGTATGTGGAGTTTTTATAATAAAAGGTTTCACCCTAAAAAGTTGAGGTGCCAATATATACTACGTAGGTGATGGTCATTGTTCCTTTTTGCTAATTTTTGTTTGTAATAAAAAAAATTATCATCCTTAAGAAGATTTAGCCAAATTTCGCTAAAAAGCAAATATGAAATACAAATCTTTAATCATTTAAAAAATATTTTTGACTACACACTAAAAATCAAATATTAGAATGGTGATGTTTATTAAGTTTTTTCTTCGCTTATAGTCTTTGAAAACCTCCAATATTTATTTGTGAAAAAAAAAAAATTATTTGATTTGTTTGTCACATTGAAATCTCCCAAACCATGGTGCTTCTTGTCATGCTCATGGTGTCATTGGCAAGTTTTCAATGAATAAGGGTGTATCAAGTTGGTTTCATAATGTTTCAACTTATAATGAAAAAGTCATTGAAAATAAAAAATTCATTTAAATCAAAATATATATAATGGAATTTGGGCACACTTTCGGTATTGTTAGAAAATTTCCAATTCATAGGATTTAATAAAGGTGTTTGGATTTGCATAAATTCAATGGCATTTGCGAAAAATATTGAATTGAGTAGTTTTTTTGTTTGAAATTTAATTTAATTACAAAAAAATAGTTTTGGAAGGAAGAAATGGGTAACCAATTCACATTCAAGCCAATGACATAGGCTACACCAATACATTTGAATCATGAAGCACACCTACCCCCTTAAGCCATTCCTTTTTTTCAAGAAAATTATTGATTTAAAAAATATATATTTTTAAAAATATTTTTAATATTTTTAATATTATTATGTTAAGGCTTATATTTTAAAAATTCAAAAAATAACTAGGTATGAATTCTTTTATGCTATAAAAACAATGGTTATGATTGTTTCAAAAACAAATTTGTGTATTTTTTATTCATTATATTTATTTTTAAATTTAAAACTATGTATTTCAATATATTGAAAATAAAATTGTATAAAAAAATCCATTTGTAGTTCTTTTTATATTTAAAATGTTAAATACACAAAATCAAATAGTGGTTTAAATTGTTTTGGTACATGTTTACAAAACTACATTAAACAAAGTGATAAGAAATTTGGATATCCAAAAATATTGATGGCTCGCAAAAAAATCCACGACAATTTTTTTCAAGGGTTACCAATGGAGCTAAATGGTCTCCATGCTTCAACCATAATTTCCAAAGGTGAAAAAAAATGACACTTTGGAAACCTTAACAACTTTCTTTTGCAAATCCAAAATCAAGGAAAAAAAGATCTTAATGTAATTTGCACATATCCTCAAGTATAAGTTAGTACCCAATGTCTTTTTTTGATGAGTACCTCTACTAGTTTACAATATATTCTAATGGACAAATCCTTTAAACTAAAGCCCAATTTTATATGTCAATTTTTTACATGTCCTTTAACTTTAAACTGTGTTGGTCAAAAGTTTTATTATACATTTGACCAATATACTTGAAAAAACTTGAATCTTTATCCCTAATTACAAGAACTTTACTAAATTATCCAATGGATTAATAAGTTTCTTTACCATTTTTGCCATGGTCATGAAAACCCCATGCATCATGCATTTCATTCAATTTAGCTAACATCAACCATCCTAACCACTCTATTTTCAATTACAAACCCTTTTTTTTGTAATATCTATAAGCATTAACTAATATCAACATCTATCACCATCATTAGCATGCCCAACAATATTAGGTTGCACAATGGTTTGAAATTTTGACCTCTATAGAACATTTATAGCATTCCATTATTGTCAAACCCAATTGGTGTCAAAACAATTGCATGTACAACATACCACAAAGACCAATCTCATCAACTTATCCTAAAAAGGATCAATAATTAAAAATTTTAGCAAAACTCGCAATTGTGTTATCTATTACAAATACTTTGAAAACTTTGTTGTAACTAACCTCTCCAATTTCAACAACAAGGTGGAAATCACTCACACAACAATGATCCAATTCTACACCATAAAAGCCAATTAGATTATTACCTTTGGAATCCCATACAATTAATTTGGAGGTGGATAGGAGCCATCACCATAGGCAATTAAGGTGTAGTGTTGTCATGACCGACTTTCTAGGTCCATTCAATGCCAAAACCTTTCCTTCTTCATGGCCTCCTTTGGCATTCACTTGCATTACAACTTGTTGCCATTGTCTATAATTGTGCAAACAACAAAGGTGAGAGTGTCACTTGTATAGAATTTAAAAAATTTGTGGTAATAGGGTTAATTGGATGAATGTTGTTAGGATGTTGTAATAGTAGTAGCTAGGATGGTGCAATGGAAGAATTACATAAAAATTGAAACACATAGGTAGCTTGAAAATGCACATCATGAAGGTATAAATTTTAATTTTTTAAAGTTTGTTTTGATTTATTTTTTTGTGTTGTTTTGGAATTTTCATTTTCAACATTGAGTTCTTAAAATCTTGGACTCAAGAATTGAACATGACAGATACTAAAACATATCAAACATAGTTTGCAAGAATGTTAAAACTTACAAGCCTTTGAACTTCATTGGAATGGTTATTATTTTTCTTTTAATGCACTTGAATTTCAATCCAACCTTGATGTTTTTTATTGTGTTGATTTGGAAAAGAGTTCAATCCAACTTTGATTTCTTTTTATGTGTTTACTTGAAAAAGAGTTGAAATGTGTGACTTCATGTGAACATCTATTTTGATATTTTATTCAAGTATCCAATTTTTCTTGGATTTCATTTATAGATTCAATTTTGGCTTATGAATCATTTTTGTTCTTATTCATTGTTTGTTTAATATTGTCCACAACTTCAATTTTTACTTGAAAAATTTCTTGCTTTTGTTCATTTTCTACTCAATTTTATTAACATATGGGATTGTAACTTATATTTTGTTCAATTTTATTTGCAACTTTTATGTTACCTTGTGTAATCTCTCACTTTTGTTTGTTTGTTTGGCTTTTTTTGTTTTTTAAACTTCAATCTTGGCTTATGAAACCTCTTCCTTTTGTTCATTTGTACCTCCAATTTTCGTTTTGTGAGACCTCTTGTTCTTGTTGTTTTCTACTTGATTTTGTTTACGACTTTGAGCTTGGCTTGTGAAAAGAAACCAAACTCGATAGTGAAGACCAAAAGATCAAAGACATGCACAATTCACCATCAAAACAATCAATCATCTTGCAAAGTTGCAAACTATAAACATTCAAAATGTCTTACACATTCTATGTTTTGCAAGTTTCACAAATCATGATTATCTCGTCCCAATTCTTGTTGCAACCTTGAACAATGCATAAGTTGCAAGCATTGTGTGTAACTTAGTTTAAATAAAAAATTATTTAGCACTTTCAAATCCTTCATTAGGTCTTAGATCCATGACCATGCTAATTGGAACAATTGAACATTCAAACACATTACCTATTAGATTCTTTTATGAATGAAAACCTTCAATAACATACCTCTTATGTTCATCACCATTTCATGAGGTGACTAAAACCTTTAGGCTTTTTCTATTTTTGCAACACTTGCTAAGGTCTAAATGAACAAGCTAACAACAACACTAAATTTTTTTTTAAAAATTCAATTTGGCAAAAATAACATTTTTTTCCCCCTTCCTTTTTATAAGTTGGTTACTCCAAATTTTTTGGGGTTGAATTTTGGCTAACAACACTAGTTTTTTAAAAAATTCAATTTGGCAAAAAAAACATATTTAAATTTTTTTCTCCCTCTTTAGAAGTTGGTTACTACAAATTTTTTGGGGTTGAATTTTGGCTAACAACAACACTAGTTTTTTTTTTAAATTCAATTTGGCAAAAACAACATATTTAAATTATTTTTCTCTGTCTTTAGAAGTTGGTTACTGCAATTTTTTTGGGGTTGAATTTTGGCTAACAACAACACTAGTTTTTTTTTAAATTCAATTTGGCAAAAACAACATATTTAAATTATTTTTCTTCCTCTATAGAAGTTGGTTACTTCAAAAAATTTGGGGTTGAATTTTGGCTAACAACAACACTATTTTTTTTAAAAAATCAATTTGGCAAAAGCAACATATTTTTTTTAAATTCCTCCCTTTTTAGAAGTTGGTTACTCCAAAAATTTTGGGGTTGAATTTTGGCTAACAACAACACTAGTTTTTTTTTTAATTCAATTTGGTAAAAACAACATATTTAAAAAAAAATTCCACCCTTTTTAGAAGTTGGTTACTCCAAATTTTTTGGAGTTGAATTTTGGCTAACAACAACATTAGTTTTTTTTTAAATTCAATTTGGCAAAAACAACATATTTAATTCATTTTTCTCCCGTTTTAGAAGTTGCTTATTCCAAATTTTATGGGGTTGAATTTTGGCTAACAACAGCACTTTTTTTTTTTTTAAATCAATTTGGCAAAAATAGAACATATTTAATTTTTTTCCTCCCTTTTTAGAAGTTGGTTACTCCAAATTTTGTTGGGGTTGAATTTTGGCTAACGACAACACTAATTTATTTTTTTAAAATCAATTTGGCAAAAATAACATATTAAATTTTTTTCCTCCCTTATTTGAAGTTGGTTACTCCAAATTTTGTTGGGATTGAATTTTGGTGAAATTTCTAGTAAAATTAGAAATTGAGCTAACCACTGTGGTTAGCTAGGGAACCAGAACCAAGTTTGGAGAACGAATAAAGGATAATGGAATACGTGTGATTATGGATGAAAATGTGCGGTTTTTTCATCCATTTACGTAACTCAGGGTTTAAATAGTGATTTTGGAGGCTCGGAAAGGATTTTGATCAAGACCGTTTTTCTTGCCTACCTCTGAGGCGCTGCAGCCCATTCCCCCCCTCCACGCATACGGTTCTCTCTCGCTCTCTCTCGTCGCTCAGACAGCCGCTGCCCTCCCAACACAAACGCACGCAACAAGATCGTCTCCTGCTCCTCCTCCTCCGCCTCCTCCCTCGCGTTCGTTGTCTCTTCAACCAAACAAACTCGGAATTAATAAAAGCCACGAGTAATTGAGAATCATGAATTGCGCGCATGCGTGCAACCAAAAAAAATAATCCCTTCAAAAAAAAGCCAATTCCGTGATATGATTGTTTCTCTAAGTTGTACTGTATTCACAAGAAAAGAAGATCGCAAAAATGCAAAAGATGTACCTACTAATACGATCTTGGACAAAGAGGAGAGGAGAGTTTGAGAATTTGAGAGAAGAAGATATGGAAACTGGACGATATTATTGTGTTCAAGAAATCTAAGACGGGGAGAAAGAGAGCAAGCGACAAGAAGAGGAGGCCCTCAAGATTTCCATATAGATGTTCAACGTAATGACCATGGTGTTGATAGCGTTTCTTGTTTGGTGATCTAGATTGCTTTTGTTTGGTTTCGGACAGACCTGTTGTTGTTTTTTTGTGCTTTGTTAAAGCGAAGATGGCGCAGTACGTACATCCCAAGCGCATGCCTTCCAATGAAGATCGGATCTACAAGGCCAGGCAATACGAAATGAAATTACAAGATTGCATACAGAATGTGAAAGAATATAAGCAGGCAATGTGTGCAGCTTCATTTGCTGCTGCGTCTGGACCTAAGAATGAACATCGATCATTGTCAGACAAGTTGGAGGCAATCCGAATGTGTAGAGAGAAGAAGCTTCAATGTAGGCGAGCTAGGTTGCAAGCATTATTGGACGGCGAGGAAGAGCTTCTACAAGACGAGCTCAAGACAACCACAATGGGACTCGCTGAGAGAAGGCAATGGTTGGAAGCTCGTGCCAGGGCGTTGAAGCAAAAGAGATTACAAGAGAACGACAAGTACGCGGCAGAGCAACTGAATCGAGCATGGAGAGACAACGCTGATGACATTCGCATACACGATTCAAAGCTTTCCGTGCTTCGTGCCGTCGAAGGTCGTAAAAGGCAACTTGAGGAAGCCGTTGCAAGGAAGATATTGGAGGAAGAAGAAGGAAGGAAGATGGAGGAAACGATGGCACGCGAATGGCACTTGAAAGAACAAGCGTTACTAAGGGAGATCGAGATGAAAGAAGCCAAGAAGATTGAAGCCATTGATATCCTTGATGAACAATTGTATATGATGAACGCTCTTCGGAAGGAGGAGAAGGACGCAGTGAGAGCAGAAATGGCGGCAATGAATGCAAAATGGAAACAAGAAGAAGAGGAGCTCAAGCTTCTACAACATCAGCAGAGATGCTATCAGGTAATATATTACCTTCCTTATTTTCCTTGCGCTCGTGTCCTCCATGTAGTAGTAGTGCCTTCAGAAAGCAGCGTCCAAATGCGCCACAAGGATGATGATGACAACAAGAAGTGTGTGTACCTCCGGTGATGGCAGTTGGAGAAAGCAAAGGCTGTCGACGAGTTCAACAAGAATCAGAAAGGTCATAGAAACGCAGAAACGGCAAGAGACAAACAGTTCGAGGCCGATTGCATGGCGATGACAGCCGCAAGAGAAGCGGCGGAGATTTTGCAAGAAAAGGAATTGAAGGACAGCCAGAGGCGGGAGGCGAAGCAGTATGCAGCTCATTTACAAGCCATCATGGGAAGGCTAGCCGCAGATGAATCGATTAGGAATGCGGCCTACAAAGCTGAAGAAGATGCCGAATGGGCGAAAAAAGAGGCCGGTTGGAAACGTGAAGAGGACCAGCGGAAGCGTTTGTGGGATCGCGTACATGAAGAGAGGCAACAACAATTGTTCGAAAAAGGTGAACCGTTGTTCTTGTTGTGCACAATCTTTCTTCACCTTCAAACCATGTTGGCTTGCACAATGAAGGATCCTTTCAAGCAATCGAAGCTCCTCCTGCCACAAGGATTGTTAAGTATTCTCTGGTTGTTTGCAGAGAAAATTCGATATACGATTGAGGAGAATAAGAGGAATGAACTCGAACATAATGAAAGGATGGCAGCCATGCAAGAGGCTGAAAACAAAATGGCGATTGCTGCACACAAGAAGGTGACATCTCACTTTCTTTCCTCAAAAGATAGCTTGGTGGTAAGAGGGAGAGAGAGAGAGGAGGATTCATGAGAAGCACTTTGCAAAAATTTTGTGGCCTCTATTTGATGCACCCAGAAACAGGCCAAAGTTTGGTACCCCTACATTCTAAGGTCATGTGGGTTCTACTATACAAACATCAAGGGTGGGGGAGGCAGGTTATGTCATTTTCTTGACCACATAATATGACATAATCTTCTGATGGTCGTCATACACTCATAATAATGATCAGAATGTGTCTGTTGAACATGATTTTTTTTTAAACATTCAATCTGCCACCCCAGACCTTAATGTCATGGAATGGTCTTGCCCTTGCCCATTATGTTGGGTGCATCACCTGGCTTGCCCTGATATGCTCACCTAGTGCCTTCCCCAACACAATAGACAGGGGCTTCACTTGGCTTGCCCTGATGTGCTCACCTAGTGCCTTACCCAACATAATGGGCAGGGGCTTCACCATTCCATAGTTCATCCTTGGCACAGCTGAACGATCCACTCGGGCTTCACCATGCTCACCACCATATGTTTCTGATTTTGTATGTTAATATTTATCATCCTTATGGATACCATTTGAAGGGCAGAGCCATAATGTGACAAGTCACTTGTTGTGATTTCTCTCTTTCTATACCCATCCCATCTTCTGCTGAGGGGGATTACCTACCATTTGCAATCTCTCTCTCTCTCTCTCAATATTTGTTTTTGAAATGAGCACAATTATTAAGCAAGTAGACTATTGTTAGAATATCAAAATTTTGGGTGTTCCTCAATTATCACCAAACCTCACCCCATGAACATGGTTTGTTGTCATGTGTGTGTATTTGGAAAATAGACCAAACAAGGACTGTTGGAGGACATTGAGGAACAAATACGCAACAAGCAAGCCGCTGCTATCACAGTCAAAGAACAAAAACGTGTTGAGTTTGAAGGTAAGAGATTCCTTACCACAATCGACCTTATTAGCATTTACCATTGTTCTACTGTCCTCTACTATCAAGAGATTAGAGCTTTTCAAAAGGTTCTCAAATGAAGCACAAGCTGTATTGAACAGCAATAATAATACAGGTGTTGATTGTCTCCTCCTTCCCCTTCATATGACATCCCTATTACACAACTATCGAATCTCTGGACAACAAAGTTGAATCCTCCTCACAAAGAATACAGACCTCTACAGCTGTTGGTAACATGCCTCATTGAACACATACCTGACGTAAATTGCTAAAACTTTGTTCTGTTTGCAGATATTGTGGATCAGGAGAAAAAGTATGCTGACAAGGTGAAAGCGAACATCATATCAATGCCCTTCCCTGAACCCAATTTCAAGCATAAACTTGTGAAGTGGTATGAAGATTAAGGGTTCTTGCCCAGTTATGTCAACCAGAAAAAAATACTCCAAATTTATATATTAAAATAATTTTGGTTGAACTGACTTTTGTAATCTCTAGTTAAACCAACAGCATTCAGGTTGAAGCATTAGAATTCAGGTGCTAAAGATTGACACACACAAAATTAGATCAATGTCACCTTCTCAAAATGGTTTGCACATACATATCTATCAATGTTGATGATTTTGACTACTACAAGCGAACATTTTTGTGCACCTTAACATCCATTTATCACTAAACTTGATGGCTTTTGCACAGCTTGTCATACTAGGATTGTCAATGGTCCAATTCTCCATGACAAAACATGTAAGTACCAATTCCAGGTTCCCATGTGAAGGGTCTCTTCTTGTGTCCTTTGTCATGTGTAGATACATAAAACATCAAAGTAGATAACAATGGCAGGTAGGATAAATGGTCACCTTACAATTGGTAGTGGATTCAATTTGCTGCTACAAGATCATGCTCAATGTTAAAATACAATCCAACTACAACTAGGTTGTCGGATACTTTAATCATCAAGCGTGTTGCAATGCACAAGGTTTCTCAGTCTGACTCCTCCAAAACAAGCTTTTTAACCTTGAAGAAGAGGAGGAGGTTACAATACTCAATTGTGCAAACTTTGCATCATCAATCTTTTTTCACCGTGTGTTTGCCAACCCTAATACTTTGCATGTTTCGAATGTCTTACTGTGTGCACTCAAATGACAGTATAGATTTTGTGGATACATGCAGTTTTTTCATTGCAAGTAATGAATATGTGCAGCATCTCCACACCCATACACCAAGTGAATGCTATGCTTTTGAAATTTTCTCAGGTTGTGCCCCTCTTGCTTGTCTTGTATTCCCTGAAAAGATTCTACAAGCGCACTCTCTGTGATGCCATTGCAGCTAACTCTGTTTGAGCTTTGCAGTGTGTCATGAAATGGACTCTTGACTCAAAAAGAGACTGGCTTTTTGTGGAAGAGTTTGTTTCAATCATGGTCACTGCTGTCAATTATCATCAATTGCCACACATGAGAATAGTCATTGGATTTTGGTGAAAAGCTTTTTTGTTGGTGTTTGCTGCAACAGGGGTTCTCAATTCTCGCTTGCTGTGTTCATGTGCATCATGCATGGACAAAAAAAAGATATGAGGGTTAGCTGTTTTGCTTGTGCATGTAGAAATCTGCCCATATAGTGGAGGGCACATCTTGATACCAAAAAGAAAGCACAGATCTACATCACCTTCAGCACTGAGAATCAACCATTAAAGCTCCGAGGGAAAAATGGCCACAAACAAATCCCAGGTGAAGTGCTACAAACCCTCCAACCTCTGTGTCTGGGTATCTATGTCTCTCTCTCACAGCAAAACAGATCAAAACAGTCGCAAAATCAGGTCTCAGATTTGCACCAGTGGTCAAATCTATGTCTCCCCAGCATCATCAGGCACAACAGCAACGAACCAAGACTCTCACATCAGGGTACTTCTTGCTTCCTGCAGAAGTTTGCACTACAGGAATCAATTGCACATGTTTGTTGCAAGTGTTTTTTCTTCTTTTTTTTTTTTTTG
>Ga0209611_10005011_pt1 | contig 22426 bp, 18 predicted proteins | sample S1TSphgellanicum_3_FD_187693 | JGI IMG/M metagenome (GOLD analysis project Ga0209611, IMG submission 187693) | Host-associated microbial communities from peat moss isolated from Minnesota, USA - S1T2_Fc - Sphagnum magellanicum MG (SPAdes) (version 2) | ecosystem: Host-associated > Plants > Peat... | reverse complement strand
TCACACTAGTGTGTAATGAAGGATAGTAGTAGAAATGATATCAGGGTTTAATAAGGAGAAAGGAGTGGAAGACTTGAAGATTGACCAAAATTACATTGTAACCATTTTTTGGAGGTGGGGTACCTATTTCATTGGTAAAAACTTGTGTAATTCTGGTTTGATGATCCTTGCATGAAACTAACCTACTTAAGGGCTATGGGTGGTAAAAAGTAGGGAAGAAGGGAGTGGTAGGGTAAGGGTGAGATTGTTGTTTGCAATAGATAGGAGAATTAAACATAAAATAACAAAGAAGAAGAAAATAGGTAAAAGGAAGGGGACTGGTAAAGAAAAGTAGGATAGTTGTTTACGATAGACAAAGGAAAAGGATAGAAAATGGAATGGTTAAAAGAAAAAATAGGATAATTATCCACAACAGACAAGGGAAAAAAATAGAAAAGGGAGTGGTTAAAAGATGAAGTACGGTAGTTGTCCATGGCAGATAGGGGAAAAGGATAGAGAAGGGAGATAATGGTTATAAAAATAAGTATGATAATTTTCCATAAGAGACAAGGGAAAAGGATAGTGAAGCGAAATAATGGTTAAGAAAAGTAGGATTGTTGTCCACAACAAACATGGGAAAATAATAGAAAAATGAGGGGTTAGAAGAGGAAAGCAAATAGTTGTCCATAGCAAATAGGGGAAAAGGATAGAAAAGGAAGTGGTTAGAAGAGGAATGAGGATAATTGTCCACAACAAACAAGGGAAAAGGATAGAAAAGGGAGTGGTTAGAAAAATAAATAAGATAGTTGTCCACAATAGACATGGAAAAAGGATATGAACAAGAAAACAAGGAGTAAAAAAATGGAAGTTGGGTAATAAGTTGTGACTCCCCTCTTTGATAATCTCCAAGGGGGTAAGAGGGAATGATCCAAGTTAAGGTGTTAATGATGTGCTAATTTTACGTTTAACAGGCCTAGGGTTGTTTTCAACATGTCCATTACCTCATTATGACTAAGGTTTAATTGATGAATCTCATTGAATTTACATTTCAAGATGATATCATAAACCCAATATATATGTTTATGAAGGACCCACTTCTTTGTCTTGCCATAATTCTTAATTTAATTGTTAAGACATGTGTGTCACATGTATTGTCCAATTGAAACGTTATACATTACACCCTCTGCCATTGACCTTGCATTTTTTAATCGTGTATGCCCTACCAAAGCCTAGTGCTAGCATGTCATCATGCCCCACCACAAAAGTGTTCATATTTAATGCGAATGAATTATCAGTTTGATTACATTTACTATATTTACAACGACAAACCTAAACTCCATTTTGCTCAATAGGATGATCCCCACAACATGATGTTCCATATGATCAAAATGTGATTTGCTTGCACCTTTAGTTCGGGCCGAAAAAATGTTGTATTTTGGAACAAATCAAAGGTTGCCTTTTGTTAAAGCATCCACCTTTACTTGTATGAAGTTCACATCTTCTTTAATAGGTTAAAAATGTGGAATTATTAACATTTTACACATATGTTCTTGCAAAGTTCCACCAACCCAACATGCCTTATTTGTATAACAAAGAAACCAATGCTTGAAACATTGGTTTCATTAAACAACTCGGTTGATGCCCACCTTAAACAATGGGTAGGATGAATTTTTTCCAATCAAACAATGTGAGCTTTAACGCTCCAAGGAATATTGGTTATATCTTGAATAACTAGGCAACATGTTGTAAATCTTTTAGTAGTCCAATTGATCTAAGTTAACCTAGGATAGCCTTTTGAATACCTAGATTGGCCATGATTAATTTAAGCTAACAAAGGTTTTCCTTAGGTTGACATAAGATAAATTGGACAACACCTAGGCTAAATTTAGATTAACAAACATTAAACCTAAGCTAAACATAGGTTAACTTTAGCTAATTTAGGCTAAACCTCTAGGCTAATTTCAACAAACTTGGGTTAAATGGTCAAATTGGTTAAACCTTGTTTAAATTGGTTACAATTCAATGAAAACTTGATTAAATTGTTTAAACCTTCACTAAATTGGTTAAACTTCAACTAATATTTGGTTAAATTGATTAAAATTTAGCTAAATGGTTAAATTCATTAATTTTTAAAAAATGGTTAAACTTTAAGTAAAACTTGGTTAAATTGGTTAAATGTTGATTAAATTATTAAACATTTATTAAATTGGTTAGACTTTAGCTAAATTTTGATTAAATTAATTACATGGTTAAACTGGCTAAACTTTTAAAATGGCTACATTTGTTAGACTTGGTTATATGGTTAAATTATTTACATTTTGGATAAATGTGATTAAATTGCTTAAAATTTTGTTAAAATAAATTTCAATTAAGTTAATTAAACCTTAACTAAACCTTGGTTAAATTGGCTACATGGTTAAATGGTTGAATTAATTAAATTGGTTGAACTTAGCAAAATGACTAAATTCATTAAAAATGGTTAAATTGGTTAAACCTTTTCTAAACTAAATTTCAATTAAATTAATTAAACCTTAGGTAAACCTTGATTAAACTGGTTGAATGGTTAAATTATGGCTAGATGGTTCAATTGGTTAAACCTTGACCAATTTAACCATTTAGCAAGGTTCGATCAATTTAGCCATTTAACAAAGATTTAACCAATTTAATCATTTAACAATGGTTTTACCAATTTAGCCAAGGTTTAACCAATGTTAATTGAAGTTAACATATGTTTAATTAAGATTGGTCTAATATTAGCCTTGGCCAACATTTAACTTATTTAACATTTGTTAGCCTAAATTTACTTTAGGTTTTGTTTAATTTAATTTAGATCAACTTAAATTAACTTTGGTCAACCTAGGTAATCTAAATGTAAATATACATTGGCCTATAAAAGTTTACATTATCCTAGGTTAGCTTAAATCAACCTAGGTTAAACTTAGGCTAAGCTAGTTTAGGATGGTTTAAATTATGACATGTGTCATGTTTTAAAAAATGACTATTAATGTGGTCATAATTGTAATCATATATTGGTATTTATGACTATAGTTGTATAAATGCTAATGATTAGTGTCCACATATGATTGACTACATGGCCAAATTTGATTTTACGCAAGGTGTTTCTTTGACTTATTAGTTGTTCCGTTGTCCTACACCTTCGAAGGTTGATTCAAGAGCACCTATCCCCCATCAGTTTGGAGTATTGACCTTTGGAGGCTATGAAACCATCCATTTTGGCATTAGAGCCCTCTTTGACCTACACATTAATTGGGTTGTGATGCAAATTGATATTGAAAATGCTTTTAATAACATTTTTCAAGCTGTTATTTTTAAAGATGTATGAGATGCTGGGGGACCTTTGGTGAGCATTATCCCTTTATCGGGTTATTTTATGGTGCTCATTTTTTTCTTTACTACCAACATGGATAACATGAAGAGGGGGTCACCATTATTGAATCATCTTTAGGCATGAGGCAATGTGATCCCTTAGGAGGTTTTTTATTTGCCATGGCCCATTATTGAACATTCTTAGAAACCATTGTGTGAGCCCCCAACTATGTTTTTCCATCCGTAGCGGATGATACCCACATTGTGGGCCTTTTGAATCAGATTATTTTTGCTTTTGACCACCTTTCGACCTAGTTAATCTTAGTTGGGCTAAGGGTCAAAGTGTTAAAGTGCAAGCTTTGGAGTCCATAAAAAATATTTTTAGGCATCGAGATTCTTCAGGGCCACACTTTGGTCATAAATGGCTTACGTATTTCAAGTGTGTTAGTGGGTTTTCATGATTTTGTCAAGCATTTTTTGAATGAGGTTTTATATTAGGAAGTGGCACATATTGATGATCTTTCTCTCTTGGGAGACACAAATTACATTGGGCATTTTGTCTTCATGTGTCATTCGTCGACCTTCTTATTTCATTTAGACAATATCTCCTTCTTCCTTCTTGTTTTTTTTGGTGGGTTTCGATAGGAAAATTATGTAAATATGTGGGGACATTATGGGTCTAGCATCATGGGAGTTTATTCAAGGCCCTTTAGCGGGGTGTCAAACCTGACTATCGATTTCCTTTGGTAGTATAGGTATTTTGTTTATGGAAGATTGTGCCCCATCTACTTTTCTAGGGAAATAAGCTTTGGTGGCACCATATCTATGTTCTAAGTTTCATATTTTTGATAGACCCCTTTTGGAGGAATATGTTTCTTAGGTTGAAGGGTGCCCACACCTCTTTAGTCATGCCTTCGTGTAGCTTGAGATAACCTTCCTCCCATAGCTAGAAAGATGCACCCTTCTTTTGAGAGTTTGACAATTATCGATGCCTTAGGTCTATATGGATATTTGATGGACATCCATCATGACACATCCTTTAGGTCTATATTGGAAGATAATTCCATTTCCTTAACATTTAAAACCTGCATTTGTTTGGACAAGGGGGTGAAGTTATGATTGATTATTAGGCCATCATTTGTTTGTTCCACATTACACATTTTACTTTCACATTAGCATTGCATTTTCATCTCGGTTTGATTTAGCCTTTGACATTTAGTCTTTTCATGTGCGAGTGTCAACATGGGTTAGACACATTTGGCACGTTGTCTGTTCAAAGGTCAATGAATAATCACACATGATGCCATTAGAAAGGTTGTATATGCTTTCATTTGAGAAAGTGGGCATGTTGTATGGAAAGAACGATGGTACACCTTTATGTCAAGAATTTCATTATGAAGCAATCTCTACATGACTCGTGAGGACCAAGTCTTTGTTGTTGATATTGTGATTACTAACCTGACATGGGAGATGGTGGCTATGAATGTCATTAGTTGACCAATAGGTGTAATTGTGAAATTTAGTGCCATTGTTAAAATCCACAAGTATAAAAGGTTTCATGAGGGGCACCATTTTATTTTGATGAACATGGAGGTGCGCAATGTTTTTGGGTGTGATATGGATCATTTCATCAAGGAATGTGTTAGTCTTTTCCATAATAGATGGTCAAGAGGTCATTTATCTTTGTCTTTTTGCATTCAATTTTTCAAGCAACGTGCTATTATTGATTTTTAATGTGTTTTATCGTTTGCTATAAAGAAGAAGATTGCATTGGCGGGAAATGTTTGTTCTAGACCTCCTATTACTATTAGATTTCATATTCATAATTTGCATGTAGACGACATTAAAAGGGTTGTGGATGAAATAGCTTCTTGCCACGAAAGGGATTAATTTTTTATTTTTTTGGTTCTTACGAACTACGCTTCTTTTGGCCTTTTTTTTGGCCTTGCCCTTTTATCTTCCATGTGATGGTTTTGACCATTGGGATTTTTTTTTATTGGATTTTTTGTAGTTTGATCATTAATTACCATTTGTCATAATCATGAAAACCATGTTTTGGTGTGATAGTAATAGGGACACAATTCTTGAAAAAAATTGAAATATTCAAAACTCTTATATTTTTTACATAAAATTTTCAAAATTATTAAATCATTCAATAGACATGCATCTAAAGTTGTTTTATATTACCATAACTTATAAATGAAAGATCCATCCCATTCTTAAAAAACACTCCCCTTCTTACTCCTTGTAATCTATGTATGTTTAGGTTCATGATGGTGTTCACTTCATGCTTTTTGATGGGTAGACTAATTTTCCAATTAGATTAATTTTGTGAAATTTATGGAAAAAAAATTGCCAAAATTTTTGGGGAAAAAACTTGATTAGAAGGTAATCAAAATAATTAAGAAAATTAATAATAATGATAATTCATGGAGTAAATAATTAGCCAAAATGAAATAAGCCCTTTAGGGTTTTGGGTTCAAGGTTCGTTCAGTAGGGTTTAGATTCCTCCCTTTGAACCAGGAAAACTGACCCCAAGAAAAGAGCAACCATTTTCTTGATTTAATAGAAAAGTAAACAATCAGGTTGGGGTTTTCTTGGGACAAAATTTATGGCTTTTTTTACTTTTTATAAAAAAAAGGATTATTTTTATATTTTAAAAGTGTAAAGTCAATTAAGTTTTGCTAAATCTTTGGAGAAACTCGCCATTTTTTCGATATTAAAAAATTAGAAATATAAAATCCCTGGGAGTTCTGGCCCATTTCTGGGGACTTCTTTCGCCGTTATTAAAATGATTTTTAAAAAGAAGAAAAAAAAGAAGAAGAGAATTCGGATAAGGATATCATTTACTGGGCTTCATGATGAAGCCAATAAGGGCGATTCGGTAACACAGTGAACGCAGTTCCCAATGAGTTCCCAAGAAGTTCCCAACGCGTTCCCAAACCGTTCCCAAACCGTTCCCGTTTCAGACGAATGGAGCGGGAGAACGAGTGAGGGGCGGGGGAGAGAAAGAGAGAGACGGGGAAGGAGAAGAAAACGGGCAGCGGCGGCTCTTGGCGATGGTGTTTTTCGCTGCTTGTTTTGTTTTGTGCTCAATAACGACGGAATTCGCGGACCATGTATAAGAACTATCAGTAATTAGTTAGTTAGTTTTTTTTTTTTTTTTTTTTTTTCTCTTTTTTTTTTTTTTTTTTTTTTTTTTTTTTCCTCCTTGATTTTTCTTATTTTAATTTGTTCTTTCTTCTTGCTCGTGCTCTTCTGTTGTAGCGGAAGTGGGTTTTGTTTGGAGAGCAGAAACGGCAAGCGGTGTGTTAAGGACGAGAGGGAGGGGTAAAGCAGCAGCAGCGGCGGCGGCGTCTAATGTGATGGCCACGGTGAGCATGCATGCAACAGTTACAACAGCGCTCGGCGGCGGTCTGGAGGTGTCCGTCCCGCAGCGCTTGTTGCCCCGTCCTTCGCCCTTAGTTTGCAACAAAAACTCCTCGCTCTCTACTGCTGCTGCACACGAGCCCGCGCGCACTTTCTCCACTTCAGCCGTTTCTGAAAATGCCGGCGGCTCCAGTGAACTGTGAGTTGGGCTGCTGTTCTAGACCCTAAAACCCTCAAATTCCAATGGCCGTTCAATTAGCTGACATTTGAAGCATATCGCTAACATTTTCTGTTTCCGCCCCTAACATTTCATTGCGCCTATGACTGCCATGAAGGATTTTTTCGCCCGCGATGGCGACATTAGGGTAGCAAGCCGGTGGAAACAGAGTGCACGTGAAATCCTTATTCTGGCTGGCCTCTGTTCAGGCCGTGCATATTATTGCCCTGTTCTACTTTCCCAGCTTTGTGAATTATTTAGAAACCCTGACTGGAATTCTTCTGGGAACATGTGTTGTAAAATCTGTGAAGGAATTGAAGGCGACATGTGTGTTTTGTTTCTCCAATTTGCAGAGCTACTGCAGAGCTTTTTTTATGCTCTTAACAAATGAACTTGCAGTGTTTAGAGAATGTGAGAAGGAAGTCTTTTGCAAGGGAGTCTATAGGCCTAACTTTTGGGGGTTTAAAATATTTTTTCTGTTTTTTTGGGTGTTTTTGTGAATGATACAACTGAGCTTTTTTGCTTCACAGGACTGAGAAACATACTCCTCACAAAGAGGGTTCAGGGTTTCTTTTGTTCCAAAGAGAGATGGCCATGCTTTGCTGTTATGGTCTACATGATGGTTTGCAAGACCTTGTATGTTTATGTGACTGACCAATTCACTGCCTGTTAGTTTAGCCATTGTTGATTGCCCCAGTGCTTCTTTTTCCCAACTAGTAGAAAGCAGAGCAGTTTGCACTTGGGGGTACCCATTTTGCAGTCTGTATGGCTTTCTGTCGAGATTCTTGAAGATGTACTGATGATGTTTTATTTACTTTCTTGCAGGCAGACAGATTGGCATTTAGGGAAGGCTTACAGTACCTCGATATCACGAAGCCCATGGTTGGGAGCCTCATTTTCCACTGCCACAATTTACAGTAGAACTTTTAGTGGTGGCATGCCCTACAGATCATTAGATTGCATTAGCCCTGGTAGATATGAGCACAATTACATGCTTCAGTTCAATGCATGTACGTGTAGCAAATTTGGAGCTGTTGCCAATGGACATACTACTGTAGCTGCAAAGAATGACAGGCCAAAATCCTTAGTGGGTTGGTCATCTTATCCCACAGAGACTCCATATTACTGGAAAGGCAGAGAAGATGCCACTCTGCTGGGGATCAGGAAATCTGTAAGTACAAGACTGAAACCAGCAGCCAGCCTTGCCCAGTACTCAACGGACACAGAGATTTATCATCAGCATCAATCAGAAATGTCACAACAGGGTCCAGTGCAAACCATGTTGATGGATATCACTCCGTCAAGCAACACTGGCTCTGCTTGGGGCACTCCTGCTAGATCAACAAGTAGGACAGTCAGGTTGACCTATCAAGTCCGTTCAAAGACAGGGGATTTTTCTGGTCCAGCATCCCTTCCACAGTTTTCCAGACGCAACAGCTACTTGAATGCAAACAACCATAGTTCACAAATTTCACAAGCAAGGCAATTGTCAGAGGTGAGAATGTCCTCCCCCCAAGCAGCTCATAACACTATGAAGTCAAGCACCAGAGAAGCCTGGGAAAGGGCTGCTGAGAAACTCGGGTGGAGTTCTACAAAAGCTTCAAGTGCATCTTCTCTGGGAGGTAAGACAAGGGATTTTGCAAGGGCTTCAGTTGCAGCAAAGCGAATGGAGGGGTTTGCTCCTTCTTTTGAATCAATTGAACTTGAAAGCAAGATAGGTGACTCATTGTCTGGTTATGAGATTGAAATGCTTGATGAGGAGCAAGAGTTGCAACTTCCACCAAGTTGTTATGAACTTCCAGAGGAAGAGGAGGCTGAATTTTTCAAGCTGGGTGGTGAGGGGCGAAGATGGGTTGACAGGTCCAGAGTCTCTTTACAGCAGGGTTGGGTAACCTCAGCTGAGCAAAGTGGAAAGACTAGAGGATGGGTAGAGACACAAAGGGCTAATAAAGCTGTTATTGAGAACCATGGAATTGGTAGAAGACCAATAGAGAGAGCTAGTGCCATGCCCACTGGAAATCCATGGGAAACGACGTCTGAGCCAATCCAAAGGGGTAGAAGACTGATAGAGAATGTTGGGGTTCCTCAAAAACAGGTAGATGTGGCCATATCTGAGCCGATCAGAAGGGGTAGAAGACTGATAGAGAATGTTGGGGTTCCTCAAAAACAGGTAGATGTGGCCATATCTGAGCCAATCAGAAGGGGTAGAAGACTGATAGAGAATGTTGGGGTTCCTCAAAAACAGGTAGATGTGGCCATATCTGAGCCAATCAGAAGGGGTAGAGGCAGTAGTGAGAGGGTACTTAGTTTGCCTCAAAAACAGGCCAAACATGCCATAATTGAACCCACTGGGAACCTTGATGTGATTGAGACAGAGGAATCAGCACCAGATACCTCTGCTGTGGAAGCCACTAATGCAGGTGAACAATTTCTGAATAAGACTGTTATGGTCATTGACACACTGGAGAAGGCCAAGGTGGTCCTTGAGCAGCTGATGGGAGAGTACAGACACTTGGTCCATGCTTGTGACACTGAGGCATGTTACATACCTTGTACCTTGCTATATGCCATTGCAGAAGACTACATCTGATTATCCTTCTGTGTGGAAGATGATGTTCATGCCCAGTGTGTTTTTCATCCTGGGTTAGTGGGAGGACTTCCAGTTTAACTTTGTTGGCATAGGAGTATGTAGCTTTTCTCATGTGCTATGTCAAGCAGGTTGCAGGAATTGATGTGAAGAAAGAAAGCCCAGTTGGCCATGGATGCATTACTTGTCTCAGCATTTATTGTGGACCAAGTGGCAACTTTGGAGAGGGGAAAAATTGCCTCTGGATTGACGTTCTGGATGGTGGCGAAGATGTTTTAAGGGCCTTTAAGTGCTACTTTGAGGATCCCTCAATCAAGAAGGTAAAATAGTATGTTCTCCTTGTAGGCTTTTGAGGATGAAAGTAATTTTGAAATAAATACTTTTGTAATTTCTTGGTGGATTTCTTATCCATATTCTTTTAATCAATTGACTGCCGTGTGCTGTATGAGGAGGTGGCATACCTCATTCTGGTTTGTCAATTGAGTAAGGCTGGGTTATATGTCATGGCTGCTTAACTCTAGTGAGAAAAGGCAGGACTGTGTTCTTGTAAAGGAAGGATGTTTTCACTGCTGTTTTCAGGAGGGTTTTTGGTGAAACCTTGAACACTCTTTAAGCATTGTGCACAGGTGTGATAATTCTCTCTGGTTGGATGCAGGTGTGGCATAACTACAGCTTTGACAAGCACATTCTAAGCAGGCATGGGATTCATGCACAAGGCTTCTATGCAGATACCATGCACCTAGCACGCCTGTGGGACTCAGCACGTCGTGGTACCCAAGGGGGTTACTCACTGGAAGCTCTGACATCAGATGAGAAAGTTATGGATGGCCTTGTAGGAGTCCTGGACAAGAATGGGGAGATGAATGCTGGAAAGAGGTCAATGAAAACGCTTTTTGGAAAGGCAAACATACGCAAGGATGGTACTCCTGGTAAATTGAGGGTCATTCCTCCTGTAGAGGAGCTGCAGAGGGCAGAGGATTCAAGAGAACTTTGGATTCACTATTCTGCATATGATGCTGTGTGCACATTCAACCTCTGGCAGAGTCTGCAAGAAAAACTGAAGAGAACACCCTGGAAGGTGGTTGGTTTAGGAATGGAGGGGTCCATGTATGACTTCTATGAGGAGTATTGGCGGCCATTTGGAGAACTTTTGGTCAAGATGGAAGCTGATGGAATGCTTGTGGATTGCAATCATCTAGCTGAAATTGAGAAAATTGCATTGAGTCAACAGAAGCTGTCGGTTAGTCGTTTTCGGAAGTGGGCAGCAAAATATTGTCCAGATGCTGCTCTTATGAATGTTGGGAGTGATGCTCAAATTCGGCAACTACTTTGGGGAGGTGTCACAAACAGGTTAAAATCATGTGCAACCCTGATATTCTGTGAGTTTTGAAATGTTGTTTTCTTGCTCGATTTCTTTGTTGTCTCAAGTTGAAATTCCAGCTCTTTGGTTTCAAATATTTTTCTGGTGCCTAATGAGTCATGAGCTCATGTGCATTGTTGAGAATTATGAAGACCTCTGTAAGAATCATGAACTTTTGGTGGCTGCCAAGTTTTATGATGGTAGACAGTAAGTTGGGGAGTTTTGCCAACTAATGTCTGGGAAGTAGCAGCAGTTGCTGACCTATGTATCAATTTCATTGGCTGTGGGTTGGGAGTGTGGTCATAACTTGTGATATTTCTGTCTATGGTTCACTCAGGATGGTCTAGACTGGTATTATGCTGTTGCTGTTGTAACAGGAAAGATGCTGGAGAGATGCTGCCTAAGGAGCGAGTGTTTAATGTGCCCAATACAGATGGGTTCATAGAGGAAGGCAAGAAGGTGCCCAAAAAGACACGCCCCATATGTATAAGAGGAATTGATGTAGACATTCCCATTGATGCCTACACTGCTGCAGGATGGCCAGCTGTTGGGGGTGCTGCGATGAAGGTGAGCATAAATCAGTAGGTGTTCTGTGGAGCAACTGCCTCATTTTGTAATCCTATGTTGACAATTGAAGGACTTGCTCATGATGATAAGAAAGACGTACTACTTGATGCAACTTGTAAGAAACCTCACACAAGAAGGAAACAGCAGAATTGTGCCTAGCATATGGACTTGTAGCATAATCCTGCTGTTTTGTTCTTTGCTTTTGTTGTGCACTGTTGTTTATGTTGCTAGGGTGTGTTGGGTGGAAGGCACTTGCAGGGAAAGTTGCAATCGAGTATTCTGATTTGGACAGTGACTCTGACCTGGATTTGCCTGAAGATGTTGTTGAGAGTGAAGCTCTGTTGACTTCAGCTGGTGTTGAAGGAGAGCAGGAGGAAGATATATCTGTGTATGGAAAGGCATATGCTGCTTTTGGAGGTGGTCAGGAAGGCAAAGAAGCTTGCATGGCATTAGCAGCACTGTGTGAAGTTGCATCAATAAACACTCTTATTTCCAACTTCATTCAGCCTCTGCAGGTGATGACCTGTCCACTCTTTCGGGGTTACAAGGTTCATTTATTGGGAGCAAGGATTGTTCAATTGGTGCTTTCTCCTATGAAGGTAGTTTGCTATGTCCTAATTGGTTTGGTTTCTGCAGGGAGGTGATATCAAAAGTGTGAAGGATGGACGGGTCCACTGTTCTATAAATATCAATACTGAAACAGGCCGTCTCTCTGCAAGAAGGCCAAGCCTGCAGGTTTTATGTGAACTCAGCTTTGTGGGGTCATTGATCCAGATGTTAGACTGTACTTATGTGTTGGAAGACAAATCCATAATAGTTAGTAATACATGATTTAGGGACTGCAGATGTCTATTTGTTTGCAGGGTTCTTTGTGTTTCTTGCAAATACAGAGTCTATGGTGCTCACTCTGAGTGTGTGACTTAGCTACAATTTCTGTTGTTATGCTAAGAAGATTGATGATGATTCACGGGTTGGAAGTAAGCCAAGTTGTATTAAGTTGCAAATGTCCCAGCCACCTTGGTTGTGCAATGTTTGTCATGTTATTGCTTGGACACAACTTCTGGTGTCTGATCGTTTGTAATGATTCTGGTGCTCTGTAGAATCAACCAGCCTTGGAGAAGGATCGTTATAAGATACGGCAGGCCTTTGTAGCATCTCCTGGAAAGTCTCTCATTGTTGCTGACTATGGACAGGTATTTATTTTGTGTGAAGTGAAGTTTTATTTCCTGCATTCTATTTTCTTTGCACTACTGGAGACATTAGATTTTTAGATCTGTTTTGCCACTCTGAGACCTGTTGCAGGTGTGTCCACTGTCTGAGTCTGCTGCTTGTGGTTTGACAGTTGGAACTCCGTATCTTGGCACACCTGGCTAAGTGCCGGAGCATGAAAGAGGCTTTCATAGCTGGTGGGGACTTCCACTCGAGAACAGCCATGAACATGTATACCCATGTCCGTGAGGCTGTGGAGAATGGGAGAGTGTTGCTGGAATGGAAAGGAGAAGACAAGCCCCCTGTTCCCTTACTCAAAGTGTGTTTTCTTTTCTGCTGCCCAATAATTGTAATCTGGTGTTTCTGCATGGGAAAGCATTGAAGCATTTAGTTGCAAGGACTTATTGACTTATGCAGGGGTCAAAACTAGTTTGTAACTCATTAGTTTGTCCCATCTGGAACTTCGGAAAGACAGTAATTTGAGTGGCAAAATCTGATAGTATCTGGATTGGCCTTCAGGATATGTTTGCATCAGAAAGGAGGAAAGCTAAAATGCTCAATTTCTCAATTGCTTATGGGAAAACAGCCATGGGGCTATCAAAGGACTGGAAGGTGAGACTGGTATCATTTTGCATGTCTTTATGTGCAAGGAGTGACAGAGTCATATCTTAGTGGGAAGAGGTCGGCTTTTCTGTCTTGCCAATGGTTTCTGAAATATTGGTTTCATGCTTGTGCTTCTATGTTCATATGAATTGATCTTCTTACCAGTCTTTCTGACAGCTTGCATGTACTTTGAGAGCTCTTTGGCATGTAGTTAACAATTTGAGATTTGCAAAATTATTTTTCTGGCTAAAAGCATTGTGGGATTTGTTGTTGCAAATGCTTTGTTGATTGCACAGGTGAGTTTAGATGAGGCAAAGCAGACACTCAACTTGTGGTACAGTGATCGGCCAGAAGTGTTAGCCTGGCAGCAAGAACGCAGAGAGGAAGCTCACCAAACTCTGCGTGTGCACACATTACTGGGTCGAACTCGCCATCTACCTGATGTGAACTCCCACAATAAACTGATGCGTTCTCATATGGAGCGTGCTGCAATAAACACACCTGTTCAGGTAGCTCATGACCTTGTTATGTTTCTTGACCCCCCACCACTTCTATTAGTGCTTCTATCATTGCTGCAGTTCAATTTGCTTAAGGAAGATCTGTGTTGTTTGTGCAGGGAAGTGCAGCTGATGTCGCCATGTGTGCCATGCTCGAGATCAACCGGAGTGAGGCTCTTCAAGAACTGGGTTGGAAGCTACTCCTCCAGGTGTGATGTCTGTTCCTAGTCCTTTCTGTAATGAAGTTAGCACCTTGTGTCTGAACACAATGTTGTGCATGTGTGTACACTTTTCCGCATGTTCCCTGTGCTATTTTGCCATACAGCTTCGGGTTAATAACAAATGAAACTTATAAATACCAGGTACATGATGAAGTGATTTTGGAGGGACCTGAGGAGTCTGCTGAAATTGCAAAGGACTTGGTGGTGCATGCTATGATGCACCCTTTCAATGGGAAAAACTTTTTGGATATCGAACTTGCTGTTGATGCCAATTTTGCAGGGAATTGGTATGCTGCAAAGTAAAAAAAAGTGACTCACAATTTTTGTTAGTTGACACACAGTTGCTTGCATTTTAAGTCTTAGAAATCTCTAAATGTACATGTGCATATAGGTGGGGATGATGGAGTCCACTGCAAGCAAGTCTCCAGCTTTGTTGGTAGCTTGAGTTGGACTTTGTATTTGAGTGCACAATTGGATCTTTTGTTGACCCTCTAGCCACAGCTTCCCACACACCCTGAATGGGGAAATGTGTTCACAAGTATTGAATGGGAAAGTCGATTTCTTTTGAGTGTGTTTCATGCTCTATTATCCTAGTGAAACAACTGGGATTGCATAAGTAGAACCTGTAGTTCTTCTACTTGTGATCATTCATGACCCCGACAAGGTTGAATGGATGGGTGCAGCATCTTCAGATCTCGGGCACAAAGATGTCCTACAGAACTGTCTTTTTTGACTTGTAATTTTTGAGTTTGTCCATTGTAACAGTGCAAATTGGAAGTAAAGAAATTCTTATAGAAGGCTTATACCATGTTATAAAGTCGTAGAAATTTTATTCACTAATCTTTTTTTTCATACCATTTTATTTCACTTTGATGAGGACTGAGCTGCTATTTCACCATTTCCGAGTCTTGCAGTATTTCTTGCTGTTGTTATATGGTTGTATTATTCATAGGTAATGTTATTTGGTTGATTATGGCATTGTTATGTTGCTTCCTCATTTATGTATGCAGGGCCTTCGTTCCCCCCCTCCCAACTTTGTGATGTAGCCACACCAGTGATCATTCACAAGAGGAATTAGCCAAAAAAACGCAGCCAAGTTTTATGCTGGTTAAAGTCCTTGGCGTTTAGGGTTTATCAGAATTCAGGCTCCCCTCTCACCAAAGGGGGGCCCCTTATTCTGGAAAAGCCCTGGCCCCAGGGCTTTACCTTACACTCAAAGGCCCGCTAGTTTTTTCTTAGTGTTTAATTTTTGGGAACCCCTCCCTAACATAAAGCATTGCTTGGATTTTTCCTTCATATGTACAGCTCCCTTACCTGCCTGACGAAACCTGTTTTCAGCAAGCAGGATCTTCTACCATGGAAGGTAGGACTTTTAAGAGGATTTTTATGGCATTTGATACGTATATAGTTGGTTGTTGAAATAGAGAACTCTCTTCGAGAAATGTGTGGTGTAGCACCAAGAGGGGAGGAGAAAATAGTGGGAAATGTATGTGTATTTATGTGTTTATGTGTGATTTTAATGGAAAATGGTTGAAGAATCTCTACGTGTTTTGTGTCCATTTATTCTATTAAGATATGTGAAAAATAGTATAATTTTAAAAAATTATACAATGTGTTGTTCTTTTTCATAGCAGTTTTGTGTTTCTTCTACAAAAGGGATCAAGATTGCATACTAAGTGGTAGTCTTTATAGTAGGAAACTATTGGTTGCCATAAGAAGGTAGCAACAAGTATATGGAAGTAGGAAGAGGGGGAATATTTGAAGCTTGTGAAGTTTACAAAATAGGTGGGACTACTATAAAAAGTAGGCAACAACCATGAGTGGGTATCACTTATTGTTGATGGTAGGTAACATTGGGAAGGCGTTCCGAGGATGCTAAAGACGATTATCAAAGGTCTATAAGCGTTGTTAAGGTGGGATAATAATTGTGGAAGGCAAGCATTTGAACATTTATAGCTCCCCAGTTGAAAGAAGCCTAGGATGTTCTACTAAAGAAGGCCAAAAAGCTGTCAATATGGTTACTCAACATTTTTGCCTAGCCCTTGGTTTAGCCATTTGAACTTTCTAACATTGTCCCCATCGTATTGATGAATTGTAGATGATTTAAACATTAAAATGGCATGCCTTGGGGATGGGTGAATATGCGTGTTAAAATATCAATGCAAATTTCAACAACGCTAGACAATTATGGTGTGGAGAATGTGCAACTTACTCTAGAAGGGAACATTAGCAAATCATTGCAACCCTAATTGTTGCACTCTATAGTAGTTGGGCTTATTGTAGCCGTCCCTTTAATTTTATGTACCAACTATGCTAGATGACTTTTCCAAACGTCATGGGACATGTATTGCAAAGGTCTTATTTGTTAGTACATGGCAAATCTGGTTGAACATTCTTTTCGCATTTACAAGTTTGAATCATGTATGTGCTTCTATGATAATGATGCTCATAAAAAATTGTCTCTTTTAGACCTTGAATGTACTGGATTTTTTAAGAATGTCAAATAGATGAGTACCTTGCATGAATATCTAACAAGTATGCCTAATTGCCCTTTCCCAATAACTTCCATTAGTGATCAACTTTTTAGCATGCCATTTCATGTATGTGGCAAGGTAGGAAGACAATTATCTTTTATCTAGGAATGATGCTCTAGTTGAAGATTGAACTTTGTGTTTCTAATATAATGTTTGCAAAATACCATAATACAAAATTCTAATTCAAGAACCTTTCTTTCAACTAGATATGTGGACAGTGAAATGTTAGGAAGAAAATGAAAGATGAACTTATATTAAGGATTGGGTGCACATGCTGAAACATATATGAAATATGTGGTGGATCTTTGGAAATATAGTTCTTGACTACTTTTCATTTGTTGATTATGGTGTATAGAACTTGTGTAGAAGTTTAGGAACAATATGTTGAATTGTTTTGTGATTCTTGTAGGTGTAGGCAAATAGCTTAAGTTGTAGGGGATATAGACAAAAGTTTAGATTTTGAACTCTCATGGCATTGCTATTGAGCTCACTGACATTGGACAAGTTACGAAACACATTCCAACTATTCAAAACATTAATTCCAAAGCTCCCGAAGCACATTGAATGTCTTCTTAAGAATACATCAAACCATGAAATGTGTTAGAAATGCAGAACATATGGAAGATATCATCGTCTTACATTCTAGTACATGGAATTCTTGTGTTCCATGGTTGCTCGCTATATTTTGTGAATTTCTTAATAAAATTATGCATTTTTTTGGTTTTGTTAGCAAAAGTAAGAGTTCTCACTTCCTTCACATGTGAATGTATTTTAAAATTTAATTTGTAAATTTTCATTATGTTTGTAATGAAATTTGGGGATCTATATAGACTACATAGGCTAGCATACTAGCTAGTCTAGTAGTCTATGTTAGGTTTTGGTAAGGTAGGTAATTAAATATTCTAGGTTACCTACCTAGCTTACATAAACTATGAATGCTTACCTAGATAGGTGGGTGGGTAAACTAAATTAGGCTAGGTACATACATGAGAATGTATGTGTATAGTAGGCAAGTAAATGGGTAATAAACCTACTTACTTATACATTACGTACCTATCTCTAACCTGCATTTTACCCACCTACCTACATAAGTATTGGACATCAAAATGTGAAGTAAATAGATTGGTAAGAAGTTATCACCATTACTTATCATCATTTGAAGTTATGATTCATTATTTAGAGCTTGGTTTATTTTTGTGGAGGTGAAAAGTTAAACTCCTTGTATTTACAACCTATTGACATGTTTAATGGATAGTTTAATTAAGGTAGGGTAGGTGGGTTGAACTAAGTTTTAAAAGAAGGTAGGTAGGAAGGTAGGTTCTAGTTACCAACCTTTTTATTTTCAACCTACATGTTTAATTATTATATATTGATCCACCTACCTATCCATGTACTTTTGTATTTTTTTTAAAAATGATTGTCAAAATTATTTTGGAATGTGATAATAAAAATATTTTATCACACATATTGAATTTGAAACAACTCGCAAAGATTTTGTTATCCAAATTTCACAAAACAATTGAACATGTTAATAATCAAAACCTTAGTTGGAAAGACATTGATCAAAGTGATTGTGTCAAAATGAACTTGTCCAAAATGGTCATTTTGTCAAATTAAATGAAATGATATTTTTATTGATGTTTCTATTAAAAAACACCATGATTTCTTATAATAATTCAATAAATGCAACAAATGAAACATTTGAGTATTCCACAAAAATAATTCAAATAAAAATTCATTGATATAAAACTTTTTCCACCAAATCAATCTACATTTTAATTATTAAAACTCACATTTAGTTCATTTTATTCATTTGGTTGGAATTTTTTTCAAAGCCTTCACAAACCATGTCTCCTTTTAATTTCTTTGGGCCTCATTACAAGTTGTTAATATTCATAAATAATAATAAAAATTCATGGAAAAAATGACATAAATTCAAATTTATGCTTCATTTTTATTATAAGTTTTAGTAGGCAGCAAAAAATATAGAAGGATTTTGGTTTTTTTCGACTTCCATTTCTATTATGTAACCAATTATGGTTAAATCTTTTGATGGATGATTGTCACTTCAACAACATCACAAATGGAAAAAAAAGCCTTGTTCAGAAGGTGAGTCATGGTTTGACACAAAAAAACCCTTCACCTAATGCTTTCATGATATGTATTGAATAAAATTATTTTAAACTTAAAATTCACAATTATAAAAAGTTATTTTTTCCATGATTACATTTCATTGCCAACATTTGTGTACAATAATTAAAACTTAACAATTCCTAGCCACCAAACTTAGTTATTTAGGTAGCCTACATGTGTAGCTAGTCTAGGTAGGTAGGTTGTAAATTATTTCATTAGATAGGTAGGTAATCTAGGTTGTAAGTTAGGTTATTGAGGTAAGCAGGTATTTTGAAAATAAACATTTGTAAGTAATGGTAGGTAACAAAGTAGATAGGTTAAAAATTACATAGTTTAAGGGTTGGTAATAAGGAAGTAAGTAATACTAGTGTGAACCCTATGCATAATGCACAGGTGTGTTATTTCAAGAAAAAGAAAAAAAAGAGAAAAAAAAAGGCCCAGGAAAAGAGTGAGAGCAAGGAAAAAAAAAAACATGATAAGAAAAAGGCTCAAGGGAAAAAAAAAAAAGCTACTGACCAAGTAAACTGACCCCTGGGGGGGCAGTTTCACCCCATCCATGAAATCCCATGAAATCCCAGTTTCATCCCATGGTTTCCATCGGATCACACTGGGCCAGAGTGATTCAGCACCCGCCGGCGCACCATCCATACACTGGATGCCTGAACACCAGTTTCCATCGGATCACACTGGGCCAGAGTGATTCACCCACCAGCGCACCATCCATCCATTGGATGCCTAAACCTGAACCTCTCCCGAACCAGGTCCATTAGCTGTCAGTTGGGTAATAACTATCCCTGAACCTCTCCCGAGCCAGGTCCATCAGCTGTCAGTTGGGTAATAACTGTCACAGAGATCGAAATTCCCAAATCAAGAAATTCCTCAACTTATTCGGGCCTTCCCCCTTTTACAAAACACACCACAGGGAACAGGCAGTGTCGCAACCCTAGCTTGGCTCGCGACCAAAGCAAGGGGGTTGCAAGGTTGCGGGCCTATAAGTAGACCCGGGAGTCATATCACATGCTCCCAGGAATGCAAAGAGTGTGAGGGACTGAACCCTCACACTCCCAAGTGAACTCCCATGTTGGGAGTTGGTGAGAGTTGGAGTCCCAAAAGGACTCCCGAAACTTCAGAGAGCGTTTTGAAGGGTCAAAACTCCATGGATGGTTGCGCTTTTTATATCAATGAAAAGGTCTCAAAGTGTAGATGTCCAAAATGGGCTCGCATTGCTCATTTGGACATCTGAAACACAAGTTATGGCCAAAAGAAGGCCCAGGAGTCGAACTCTCGGGATTCCGCTAGTTTTGACTCCCGACCACTAAAAGTCGGGAATCGACCCGAAATACTTGTCTGCAGAAAACGTGCGACATACCGAAAATGCGCGATTTCAGGACTCCCACGCGGGAGTCCCGGGAGTCCCGGGACAAAATGGCCATTTGGATGCCACCCCCGCGGCGAGTCACAGAGTATACTATAAGGGGGAAGGTGGTGGCTTCCCCCAAGGTCCGGGCCGTGGTGAGTCTTGTGTGTCCGTGTTGCCCGTGGCTTGTCCCAACACCAAAGGGATCCAGAATGAGTTCTAACCACTTTGTGTGATTTCATGCAGGCCCGTATGAGTGAATAAGCTTGTCAATTCTTCCTAGTCTTTCCCGAGACTTCTAGCACGCCGCTCTCACCCCCTCTAGTGTTGGAAGTCGGGATCGTGCTCCCAGTTCCAACTCCTTCCGCATTGCCGCATACTTGGACCCTCAAGTGGGTCTACAAGGAACTTGGGAGCGCGACAGGCAGTGACTGGAAGAATTTTCTAGGCACTGCCCACACAGACAGACACCATGTTTGCTTTAATATATAAGATGTAAGTAAGGTGTAGGTAATGGTAATTTATTTACCTATTACCTACCTACATCGTGTACTTACATATTCCCTACCTACCTTCTTATTATCAACCTTTAAACCTACTTAACTTCTTTATCTACCAACATTCCTACCTACATACTTATGACCTACCTTTTCACCTACTATTACCTACACCCTATCTAAATATTAATACCCACCTACCTAACAACCTACATATTACCAATCTTGAACTTAAACTTTTAGAAAAATTGGAATAAAGTTCCAATTAAGTTGGGAAAGTCACAATAAAATTAGGCTAAACTTGCAAACTTACACAACATTTCATATATTCATTTGTCATTTTTTCTTTCACATTGAAAAAACATTCACCAACAAAAAAAAAAAAAACTTATGTTATTGTCAAATCATCACATATCCATAATGTTGACCATTGACAACGACATGAATATGAATGATGTTATCACATAGTTGAGATTTTGATTATAATTTGACTATGAATTTTTTGGGGATAAAGGTGTTTTTGGAGGTCAACACCAGTTTATGATCAACATTGTATGCTTACCAATCTAGTATATGATTAGATTTATTTGGTAAATACAACCCATTCACGTGGAATTTTCACAAATAAATACAATTATGTAGTTTAATATGAAAATGACATGTAGTTAAAAAATCGCTAGTTTAAAAAAATATTTTTTTCACATTTTGTTTCAAATCATTTAATATTTATCTTTTAAAAATAAATTTGAAACTAGAAATGAAATTATGACAATTGTTGAAAATTTATTCACAATTGAAAGAATTGATGGAAATTTTTTTTAATGAAATTATAAGAATATAATATAACATATATGTGTTGAACAATCATAATTTGAAGTGATAGCTTTCATGAGGTAGTGTCAGTAGTACAAGTATGGATTGGGAAATTTGGATTCACAAACGTTTTATATTTAAATAAAAAATTCTAGTAAATGTTGCCAAAAAGAAATTAGGATTTAAGAAGTTCAATCAACTCTTTTCATGGTGTTTTTTTCGCAACCCCAATTTGAGGGAAGTGTGAGGTCGCCATTCACATTCCCGAAAATGGGACTTGGGAGTCCTCGGGGATTCCCGAAAACTCAAAGCACAATGGTAGGGGTCAAAACACATTCCATTTAGGCATTCTTTATACCGTTGAAAAGGTCTTGAAGTGTAGATGTCCAAAATGGCCTCGCATGAACCATTTGGACATCTGCAGCACAAGTTATGGTCGAAAGAAGGGCCGGGAATCAAATTAACAGTTTGACTCCCGACCACTAAAAGTCAAGAATCGACCTGATTATGGTGCGTGCAGGTGAAGTGCGACACACCGTTGGAAAGCTCTCGAGGAAAACTACAACTTTGGTTGAGACCTCGTCCCGATCCAAGTTTGGGGCGAGAAGTTATGAACGCCCAAAGTCCCGGGAGTCCAAACCGGGACAATTTCGGGACTCCACTTTGGGAGTCCCAGGAAAAAAAAGCCATTTGGATGCAAGTGCGGCGAAGAGTTGTAGAAAATACTATATGGGGGAAGGTGGTGGCTTCCCTCGAATCCGGGCCGTGATGAGTCAAGTGAGTCCAAGGTCACCCGTGGCTTGTCCCAACATTGAAAGTGTGCAAAGTGAGTTCTAACCAACTTGTTCGTTGGATTTGGATGCAAGACCGAATAAATGAGTAAGCTTGTCTTTCTTCCTAGTCTAATCTTGGAGCTTTTAGCACACCCCTCTCACCCCCTTTAGTGCTGGAAGCTGGGAGCATGCCCCAAGTCCTAGAAATTCCGCAATTTGAGTGACTTAACCCCAATTTGGGGCTAATTAGGGACTTGGGGAACGTGCCAGTTTTGATTAATTGAAAAAAGGTGCATAACCATTTGGTTTGATCATGACCTTTAAAATTGAATTCATAAGTCTTGCTTATAAAATAGTAACGACAATATTGAATATGGATAATG
>Ga0209611_10005010_pt1 | contig 22431 bp, 18 predicted proteins | sample S1TSphgellanicum_3_FD_187693 | JGI IMG/M metagenome (GOLD analysis project Ga0209611, IMG submission 187693) | Host-associated microbial communities from peat moss isolated from Minnesota, USA - S1T2_Fc - Sphagnum magellanicum MG (SPAdes) (version 2) | ecosystem: Host-associated > Plants > Peat... | reverse complement strand
CGCCTGTCCATATCTCGGACGTCGAACAATTGATCCTGCCCGCGACGGCGCTCTCCTCTTAGGAGTCGCCTTGGCCAGCGCTCAGGCATGGCCGATAGAGATGTGGGTAGAGGAACGCGCCTTATGGGTTATCGCCTAGGTGTGGACGTGGGCGGCACGTTCACCGACCTCTTGCTGCTGGATGACGCCACCGGCGGCTTTTGGCGCCACAAGACGCCCTCCACCCCTCACGACAGCTCCGAAGGCATCGTCAACGGCGTCGAGGCTCTTTGCGCCACGGCGGGGATCAGCGCCCGCGAGATCGCCGTCTTCCTGCATGGCACGACCGTGGCGACCAACGCCGTGCTGGAAGGCAAGGGCGCGCGCGTCGGCCTGATCACCACCGAGGGCTATCGCCAGATCATGCAGATCGCGCGGAGCTTCGTGCCCGGCGGCCTGGCCGGCTGGATCGTTTGGCCCAAGCCCGAGCCCCTGGCCAAGCTGGAGGACACGGTTGAGGTCAAGGGCCGGATGGACGCGCAAGGGCGCGAGGTTCGCCCCATCGACGAGGCCGATATCCGCGCCCAGCTGGAGAAGCTGAAAGCCCGCGGCGTCGAGGCCCTGACGGTCTCCCTGATCAACGCCTACCTCAACGGCGCCCATGAGCTGGCGGTGGCCAAGCTGGCCGCCGAGATCCTGCCGGATGTGCCCCTGTCCCTCTCTCACATCGTCCTGCCGGAAATGCAGGAATATGAGCGGACCTTGACGACGGTCGCCAACGCCGCCGTGCGCCCGGTGGTCGGCCGCTATGTGCGCAATCTGCGCGACCGCCTGGCCAAGCTGGAGATGACCGGAAACCTGTCGCTGCTGCGCTCGGACGGCGGGCTGATGTCGGCGTCCAAGTCGGAGGAGCATCCGGTCTCGCTCCTGATGTCGGGACCTGCCGGCGGCGTGACGGGCGCCCTGTGGGTGGCCAAGAACGCCGGGCTCGACAACATCTTGACGCTCGATGTCGGCGGCACCTCCACCGACGTGGCCTTGATCGAACACGGCGAGCCGCGCCGGGTGCGCACCACCGAGGTCGGCCACCTGTCGGTGCGCGCCTCCTCGCTGGACGTGAAGACGGTCGGCGCCGGCGGCGGATCGATCGCCTATGTGCCGGCCCTGACCGGCGCTTTGCGGGTGGGGCCGCAATCGGCGGGCGCTGTGCCAGGCCCTGCGGCCTACGGCAAGGGCGGGACGGAGCCGACCGTGACGGACGCCAATGTGGTGCTGGGCTACCTGCCGGAGAACCTTCTGGGCGGCAGCTTCAAGCTTGACCGCGCCGCGGCCAAGGCCGCCGTCCAGACCATCGCCGACAAGCTCGGCATCGGCCTGATGGAGGCCGCGCGGGGCATCATCGACATCGTCAACGAGAACATGTTCGGCGCTTTGCGGATGATCTCGGTGCAGCAGGGCTATGATCCCCGCGCCTTCGCCCTGATGGGCTTTGGCGGCGCCGGGCCGCTGCACGTCAACGCCGTGGCGCGCCTGATGGGCAGCTATCCGGCGGTGTCGCCGGTCTCGCCCGGTGTGCTGTGCGCGCTCGGCGACGCCACGACCCGGATGCGCACCGAGACCGCGCGCTCGCTCTCCAAGCGCCTGTCGGAAACGAGCCTCGACGAAGTGCTGGGCCTGCTCACCGAAATGGAAGCCCAGGTTCGCGCCGATCTGATCGCCGACGGCGTGCCCGAGGCCGTGATCGAGACCGCGTTCGAGATCGATGTGCGCTACTCTGGCCAAGCCTTCGAGGTGCCGATGACCGTCAGCCACGCCGACCTTAAGGCCGGCGGCCTGGCCGGCCTGACCCAGCGGTTCGACGACGAGCACCGGCGCCTGTTCACCTTCAACATGGACGCCGAGCACGAGCTGGTGAACCTGCGGGCCACCGCGCTCGGCGGCGTGGTCGAGCTGCCCTCCCACAAGCTACCGGTTGGCGACGGCGATCCGTCCCAGGCCAAGCTGCGCGATCACACCCTGTGGATGGACGGCGCCGAACAGGCCGCAGTGATCTATGACCGCTCAAAGCTTGAGGCCGGCGACAAGATCCCCGGTCCCGCCATCGTGATCGAGATGGACTCCACCACCCTGATCGAGACGCGCCACGTCGGCATGGTCGACGCCCATGGCGCCATCCTCATCACCCCGGTCTGAGCAGGAACGACAGCCATGCGCGCTCAAATCATCCAGACCAATTCGACGCCCTTCGCCAAGGTCGCCATCGACCCGGTGACGCTGGACATCATCGAAAACGCGCTGCGCAACGCGCGGGTGGAGATGGACACCACCCTGGTGCGCACGGCCATGTCGCCGGGCATCCGCGAGCAGGGCGACGCCTTTCCCCTGATCGCCGATCATCTGGGCCGCATGATCGTCGGCCAGTTCGGCTCCTACATCGGTCCCTTCCTCGACGGCTATGACGGCGTGGTCGAGGAGGGCGACATGATCTTCCTCTCCGACCCCTATTCGGTGCAGGGCGCGATCAGCCATTCCAACGACTGGCTGGTGCTGCTGCCGGTGTTCAAGGACGGGCGCCTAGTCGCCTACACCTCGATGTTCGGCCACCAGTCCGACATCGGCGGCAAGGTCGCCGGCTCCATGCCCATCGACGCCCACTCGATCTTCGAGGAGGGGGTGCGTATCCCGCCGGTGAAGATCTGGAAAAAGGGCGTCTATAACGAGGACCTGATCAAGCTGATCATGCATCAGGTCAGGACGCCCGAGTGGTGCAAGGCCGACCTGAACGCTCTGATCGCCGCCTGCCGCGTCGCCGCCCGGCGCGTGATCGAGATGTGCGAACGCTTTGGCGATGATGTGTTCGTCTCCGCCACCGAAGAGCTGCTGGCGCGCAATCATCGGGCGATGAAGGCCCTGATCGAAAGCTCGATCGGCGAGGCGCCGGTGAGTTTCGAGGACTATATCTGCGACGACGGGCTAGGCTACGGCCCCTACAAGATCCGCTGCACCATGTGGCGCGAGCACGGCAAGGTGGTGCTGGACTTCGCCGGCACCGACCCTCAGAGCAACGGGTCGATCAATTTTCTGCTGAACGAAAACATGATGCGGATGTTTTTCGGCATCTACATGATCATGGTGTTCGATCCCCAGATCCTGTTCAACGACGGCTATTACGATCTGATCGATATCCGCATTCCGGAAGGGTCGCTTCTGAAGCCGCAATTCCCGGCGGCTTTGTCTGGGCGCACCCATGCGCTGGGCCGGCTGTTCGATGTGCTGGGCGGCCTCTTGGGCCAGAAGACGCCGGAGTTCCTGAACGCGGCGGGCTTCTCGTCCTCGCCGCACCTGTTCTATTCGGGGCGCGATCGGTCGGGTCGCTGGTTCCAACTGTTCCAGATCGGCTTTGGCGGCATTCCGGGCCGGCCGCTCGGCGACGGGCCGGACGGCCATTCGCTGTGGCCCAACTTCACCAATGTGCCCAACGAGTTCCTGGAGCGCTATTTCCCGCTTCGGATCGAGCGCTATGAGACCGTGCCGGACTCCGGCGGCGCGGGCCTGCACCGGGGCGGCAACGGCATCTTGATGTCCTATCGGTTCCTGGAGCCCGGCCTGATCGCCATCCACGACGATCGCTGGTTCACCTATCCTTGGGGTGTGAACGGCGGCGCGCCGGGCGCCCGGGCGCGCAAAATCCTGGAAAAAGCCGACGGCTCCCAGACGGTGGTCGGCAACAAGCGTGAGGATATCGCGGTGGAGGCCGGCGACATGCTCCACTTCATCACCTGGGGCGGCGGCGGCTGGGGCGATCCCTTGCAGCGCGACCCGGCGCTTGTGGGTAAGGAGATCATCCAGGGTCTGGTCACGCCTGAGGGCGCCAAGGCTTATGGCGTCGTCGCCGACGCCGCCGGGGTGATCGACGAAGCGGCCACGGTCGAGCTGCGCCGGACGATGGCGGCCGAGCGGCCCGCCGAAATGCCCCTGTTCAACTATGGCCCGTCCATTGAGGCGCTGCGGGACGCCTCCCTGGCTGAGACGGGCCTGCCCGGACCCGAGCAGCCCCGCTGGAGCCAGGCTCTGCCTCTGGCGGCGGAGTGATCTCGTCGGTCGGCCCGGGTGCGGCGTCTTCCGCGCGACCGCGCGGCCCCCTCCCGTCCTTCGGACGTACTCCCCCATGCCTTCGGCATTGGGGGAGACGATCGCGCTGCGATTTTCATCTCCCCTATCGCGCAGCGATGGGGGAGTACCCCGGAGGGAGGAGGGGGCCGCAGGGCCGTCAGGCCGTACGGAACGAGCGCCGGTTCGCGACCTAAGAAGCGGTGCGCATGAGCGACGTCGCCATCATCGGCGCAGGGCTGGGCGGGTTGACGGCGGCCCTGGCGCTGCAGCGTCAGGGGTGGCGGGTGCGCGTCTACGAACAGGCGCCCGTCCTTGGCGAGGTTGGCGCGGGCTTGAGCTTGAGCCCCGGCGCGGGTCGCGGTCTGGCGTCGTTGGGGGTGGGGTCGGCCTTGCTGGACGCCTCTTTGCCCGTTCCCGACATCGCCTTCGTCCACTATCGCACCGGCGAGCGGCTGGCCGGCGCCTTGAGCCAGGACGCAACCCCGGACCGCGGCTTTCAGACCGCCCGCCACGTCCACCGGGCCGACCTGCACGCCATCCTGCTCGCCGCGGTGCGGGCGAACGATCCAGAGTCTGTGCAAACCGGCAAGCGGCTGGCGCGGGTGGAGTCGGGCGGGGCTCACGTCGTCGCCCACTTCGCCGATGGCGAGGCCTCTGAGGCGGAGCTCTTGATCGGCGCCGACGGCGCCCGATCGGCGGTGCGCCGCGCCCTGTTCGACGATACGCCGCCCGCGTTCGCCGGCCAGATCGCCTATCGCTGCCTGATCCCTTTTGAGCAGGCCGCGCCATACCTCGGCGGCGTCAACGCCATGGTCTCGATCGGCGCCCAGCGCGTTTTCAACCGCTACCTGATCCGCAGGGGCGCCCTACTCAATGTGATCGGCATTGTGCAGAGCGACGTCTGGCCGGAGGAGGGGTGGAACACGCCCGCGACGGTCGCCGAGTTCGCCGACGCCTTTGAAGGCTTTCATCCGGCTGTGCTGAGCCTGATCGGCTGCGCGCCCCCGGCCAATCTCATCAAATGGGGCTTATTCGTCCGCCCGCCGATTGCGACTTGGCGCGCGGGCCGTGTGGTGCTGTTGGGGGACGCGGCCCATCCAATCCTGCCGTTCCTGGGCCTCGGCGGCGCGCTCGCGATCGAAGACGCCATCGTGCTGGCGCGCGCCTTGGCCCAGGCGCCGAGCTTCGATCAAGCTTATAGCGCCTATGAGCGCGCCCGGCTCGATCGCGTCGAAACCGTTCGCAAGCAATCGATGGTGCAGGGGGAGATCATCCAGGCCAGCGACCCCGACCGCGCCGACGTCGGCCGCTCCCCCTCCCAAAACTCAACCCTGTTCGACTACGATCCGTGTACGGCGCCGCTAGCTCTCTAGCCCGGTAAGACGGCGACGATCCGGCCGCCTTTCGCGCCCTGGACCAGGATGACGGACTTCAGGCCTGAGGCGGGCGCCTTGGGCAGCGCATAGGTCTTGGCGTGGCCGGACCAGGGGCCGAGACGTTCCAGCTGCTCGACGATATTGCGCGCCGAGACCACCTTGCCCTTGTTGTCTCCGGCCTTGACCGTCACGTCTTGAAGGGTGGGATCGTAGCGGATGAGCCAGACCTCGGCGCCCCGCGCCGGTTTTGCGCCAGGACCGACCTCGACCTTCGCGCCATGGCGCACGAGGCGGATGCGCGGCGCCGGCCCTGGCGCCGGTTCGCCGCTTACGCTTTCGATCAGGCTGTCGATTTTGGCGCCGTCCGAGCCTGAGGCCTCCTTGGCGCCGTCGATCACGAATTCGGGCGTGGTGAGGCTGCGCAGCTTCATTCGGTCGGCATAGGCGCGCTGCCGTTCCGTGAACGCCGGCTGGGCGAAGGTGTCTCGCCAACCCAGATAGTCCCAGTAGTCGACCGGAAACGTCAGGGCGATGACGCGCTTATGATCGGCGTAGCTATCCAGCAGCAGATTCGCTTTGGGACAGGCGCTGCACCCCTGCGCTGTAAACAGCTCGACGACTACAGGCGCGCGTTCGTGCGCCCCTGCGGTCTGGCCTAGGGCGACGCTAAGCACGGCCGCCAAGATCGATCTTATAAAACCCCGCATCTCTTGGCGTTTAATCGGTTTTACCGCCAACGGGCCTCACCTTCCCGTGAGCGCTTGAGAGATGACCTCGTGGTCCGCCCGTACCTGCCAATGCTCATACCCTAGTGCGGCAGGGCTGCGCTCGGCGCAGTCGCCAGATGGGCCGGGCCGTCGGGCGGACCGTGGAGGGCGGCCGCGGCGCGTTCGGCCGCGGCGCGGGCGTCGGCGGGCAGTTGGGCTTTCAACGTCTGGACGTTGGCCTTGGATTCAGGATCGCCCGCGGCGGCGGCCACCAGGTACCATTTGTAGGCCTCCGCCAAATTCTTCGGCACGCCATGTCCCGTCTCGTAGAGCTGGGCCAGATTGTACTGGCTGTTGACGACGCCGCGTTCCGCCGCCTTGCGGAACCATTCCACAGCGCCCGCGGGATCCTTCGGTCCGCCATCGCCGGCGTAGAGGTAGGAGGCCAGGTTGTACATGGCCGCCGGGTCGCCGCTTTGAGCCGCCCGCTCGGTCCAGCGGCGCGCCTCGGTCATGTCTTTACCGACGCCCGCGGCGCCCGCCTCATAGAGGCGACCCAGGTAGAACTGAGCCGGTGCGAAGCCCAGGTTGGCGGCGCGCTTCAGGTCGCTCACCGCCCCTGTATCGCCGGTCTCGATCCTATGGACAGAGTTTTCGTAAAGGCTCCGCGCCGTCTCCGAGGGGCTGACGGCCCTTTCGTTCAGCGCCGCCGGGGTGGGGCTGGCCGGCGCAGGCGGCTTGGGGGACAGATGGGCGGCGGCCGTCGCAGACTTCACGCCAGGGCTGAGCGCGGCGGCGGTCTTTGATATGGGTCCTGCCGACGCTGAGGCGTCCGCGTCCGCCGGCGCCGCAGGCGACGAGGTGGGCGCTGAGGCGAGGGCGACCGCCAGTTGGGGTTTGGTCGGCTCGGCGCTGGCCTCTTCGGCTGGAGGCGTCGCCGCTGTGGGCGCTTCGGCGACGAGGCCATGGCTTTGTCCGCCGCCGTCCTTCACCGCCAGGGAATAAGCCCCGACAGCGGCGCTGGTGATCGCGCAGGCCCAGACCGACGCGAGTCCGACCGTGCGCAAGGTCGATCCGCCGTTCGGCTTTTTGGCCTTGCTATTGAAGGACATGCCGAAGGCCTTGGTCTCGCCGCCTTCTAGCGGCGGCGCAGGGATCGGATTTAGCTTGAAGCTGTCGCGCCCGCCCGACGCCCGTTTCGCCGCCGCGCGCGCCTGATCCAGCATCTCCCGGGTCGAGCTTGGCTTTTCCGGTTCCGGAGCGGCGACGAAGTCACGGACCGAAAAGTCCCCGAACGGCGCCATCTCAGGCGGCGGGGCTATCGGCTCGCTGGTCGCCGCCGCAGGCCTTGCGGCCTCGAAGCTCATCGGCGGCGGACCGAACGTCGTCAAGCCAGGCGTCGCCGCCAGGAAGTCATCGTCGGGATCGAACGGATTGGCCTCAAACCGCGACACAGATCCGCTCGCGGGCGTCGCGCCCATCAGCGGTTCGTCGATCATGAGCGCTTCCGTTGGGCGCGGCGCTTCGGGACCGGGCTGAACCTCGGGCGGCGGCGAGGCGAAGGGATCGGCGTGGCGAACAGGTGCGGGGGGCGCTTCGCTCGCCGCCCTGGACTCAAACGGATCTAAAGCCGCGCCGGCCATTTCGTCGTCGGCCCAGCCGCTCGCCCCATCCGAATCCGGGAAGCTGGCGGATGGGAATGTCGGTGGACGGGGTTCGACAGGGTAGATCGCCGGCGGGGCGGGGGCGGCGACGGCTTCCGCCGCCCGCAGGGCGGTCTCGCGCATCGCCTTACGTTGTAAATCCTGCGCCTGCTGCTCCAACTTTTCGCGCGCGTCCTCCAACAGCTTGGCGGTGCGCTCTTCGCTCTGGCGGATGCGATTGGTTAGCTCTGTCGCGGTTTGATCTTGGCGGTCGCTCAAGGCGTCGGTCAGGCGCGCCAATTTGCCGGCGGCCGCGTCGAGCGTTTCCGCCGAACGTTTGTCGGATGCGGCGATCCGCTCGGTCAGACGCTCGGCGATCCGCGCGATCTCGCCCCCCAGCTTTTCAAGCGCCTCCGCCTGGGCCGTGTCGGCGCGCTTCAGCCGACTGTCGATGGCGTCGCTGATGCGGGCCATTTCGCTCCCTATATGTTGGACGGCTGTGGTGCTGCGGGCTTCCGCTCCGGCGATGCGCTCGCCCAGAGACTGGGCGATAGTGACCACCTCCTTGCCGATCCGATCGATCGCCTGGGCCGATTTGCGTTCAACCTGGCCCACTTGCCCTGTGAGGTCGCGCAGCGCGGTCTCCAGCGCCCCCAATTTGGCGGCGTCGAGCCTGGCGGCGTCCGGCTTGGCGGTGTCGGCCATGCTGCGCAAACGTTCGGCGAACTCTGCGCGCGCCGAGTCCACCTTGTTCGACAGATCGGCGGCCAAGCTCTGAAACCGCCGGTCGACTTCGCCGACGACGTCGGTATCGCGCGCCCGGGCTTCGTTGGTGCGAAGGCGGGCGTCGAGGTCGGCGAAGGAGGCTTCCAGCGACCGGACAGCCGCTGTGGTGCGGGCTTCGGCCCGTTCCAGCCGCTCTGCAAAGCGGCCCAACACCGTTTCAACCTTTTCGGCGTCGGCGTAGGCGTCAGGCGCTGCGGCGACAGCGGACTCCACCGCCTCGACCCGGCGGCTGACAGCGTCCAGATCCTCACGGGTCTTGCCGGCGGCGCTGAGGAGCGCCGCGGCGGCGTCTGCGCCGGACTCGATTTTGTTCACCCGGCGACCCAGCGACTCGACGTCCTCATGCACCTGGGCTGTCGCCGCGTCCGTCCGCGCTGTGGTCTCGTTGATCTGGCCGGCGAGGCGCGACAGAGCTCCTTCCAGCGCCCGTAGCGCATCGACCCGGGAGCCGTCTTCCTGCTCCATGCGCCGGACGCGTTCGGCGACCCGCGCCTGGGTGTCGCGCACTTGGTCGATCGCGCCTTCCAGCCGTGCGGTGGTTTCACCCTGGCTCTCGTCCAGGCCGTCAAGCCTGGACAGCACGCCCATTACCGACTGATCGATACCGCTGATCGCCAGGGTCGATCTGTGCTCGGCCGTTTCAAGACGAGCGGACAGGGCCTGCAGCGCTTGCGTGATGCGGGCCAACTCGGCTTCGTCCGGCCGCTCCGACTCGGCGCGACCCGACTCAAGCCGGCGAAACGGGGCGTCGCCCGAGTCATGGTGTGAAGAGTCATGGTGTGAAGAGCCACGGGGGCTGGAGTCGCGGTAGCTGGGCTCCCGATAGCCGCGCTCGGGGATTCTGCGTCCGGCGGCGTCTTGGCGAAGCTCCGCTTCCGCGTCTCTGGCGAAGGTCGCTTCGCGGTACATCTCATCCAGCAGGCGGCGTCGGCCAGGTTCACGAACGTCAGACCTAAAGCCGCCGCTGCGGAAGGCGCCTTGCCGCTGACCATAGGACGCGCTGGCGTCGTCGAACGGCGGCGGCGGCATGTCGCTATCGACCCCGTCTATGATCATTTGGTTCAGCCATTCGCCGAGCGTCATACCGGAACGGCGGGCGAGATCCTTGGCCACTTCCCGGGCCTTGGGATCGATTCCCTTTACGCTCCAGGGTCCTGCCGCTGTCATGAAAATGCGCTCCCCGGCGACGACAAGAATCAGTCCGACACATCTTAACTCTGACGCTAACCACCCATTTGTGGGGTGTAAACGCTCTGTTAACCCTAGATGTGGGGTGGTCGGTCTCGAGCCTGTGGAGAACCATCAAATCGGACACAAAGCCGCAACAGGGTTAACGAAGCATTAACGCATGGCCGCGGCGGCGGAGGGCGCTCTTGAAACAGAGCCCAGGGGAAGCGACAAAAGAAAGCTGCCCAGGCGCCCGCGATCTCAAACAGCGCCGCGTCGCGACAGCCTCGGTATGCACGCCTTGATAAGGAGGGGAGACATGAAGGGCTATGCCTGTCATCACGACGCGCTGGGCCGCAAGGCGGCGCCAGCCTCCATCGCCCGCTTGGGCGCCGCCTCGCATGGTTGATCCGGGCCGTCGCGCGCCAGACCGCAGACCACAAGGCGGGCAGGCGAAGGCCGGAGCGCGGCGTCTGGCCGCTGTATTAGCGCCCACGCTGTTGATCGCTGTACTTTTGGGCGGCTGGGAAGCGGCGTGTCGCCTCTTTCAGACGCCGAGTTATCTCCTCCCGGCGCCGTCCGATATCGCCATCGCCTTGGCGTCCGACGCTCCCACCCTCTTGGGATCGGCCTGGAACACCCTGGCCATGGCGATCGAGGCGCTGGGGTTTGCGGCCGCCGCCTCGCTTCCCCTGGCCTTACTGGTCGCCCTGAGCCCGACCTTGGAGCGGGCGGTGCGGCCTCTGGCCGTCACGCTTCAGGTAACGCCGGTCGTGGCCATCGCGCCCCTGGTGATTATCTGGGCGGGGCTCGACCATCCAGGCCGGGCGATCACCGCGCTGGCGGCGGTGGTGGCTTTCTTCCCCCTGTTCTCGGGTGCAGCGACGGGGTTGAAGTCCGCCGACCCGGATCTCGAGCGCCTGTTCGACCTCTATGAGACCAGGCCGCTCCAGCGGCTCTTGCGCCTGCGGGCGCCTGCGGCGACGCCCTATCTGCTTGAGGGGCTGAAGGTCGCCGCCGGGCTTTCAATCATCGGCGCGGTCGTGGCGGAGTTCGTCGCCGGCTCCGGCGGCGCGCAAGGGCTGGCCTGGCGCATCCTGGAAGCCGAACACAGGCTCCGCACCGCCCAGATGTTTGCCGCTCTCGTGGCCCTGGCGGCCCTGGGTGCCGGTCTCCATGCGGCGATCGAGGCCGGCGAACGGGCCGTCTTACGCCGCTGGCGAGGCAGGACTTAGTCTGACGTTAAGGGGTTCCAGCTAAGGTTTTTAGCTTCTGAGTGGTACGGAGTACCGTGATGTCGCCCTTCGAAGGCCTTTCCGACTCCTCGCCTGATGGGCGAGAGTCGATCTGCGCCTTGGCGAGACCTTTGCGGACGATGGCGCTTAAGCGTCGATACCGTAAAGTCCCGCCTGTCGTCGTCCTGATGCTTCAGTCCGCGCTAATGGCGGCCTATCAGGGTCCGGCGCAGGCTCAGACGGCGGCCGTCGGCGACCGCTATTCCGGCGAAATCTATACCCCACCCGTCTATCATCGGGCGGCGGCGGCAAGCGGGCCCATCCTGTCCTGGCCGGGCAAGACGGCGGCGGCTGCGCCATCCTCGGCATGGGCTCAGCAAGGCTATGGCGGCCAGGCGCCGGCCTATGCCTCTGCGGCGCAAACCTTTCGGCCGGCGGCCGACCCGTCAGGCAGCGCCTCAGCGCTCAATGCTCCCGCGGCCGGTTATCGGGCTCCGGCCTATCCAGCTCAAGCGTCCCAAGGGACGGCGACGCAAGCGCGCCTTTACGGGCCGCCGCCGGTAAAGCCATGGTATCAACGCTATGGCGCCGCCGACGTTCAGGCCGCCCCATCGCCCGTTCCCGCGCCGGCTGGGCCCCAGGCTCGCGCGCCCCAATCGATCTATGATCCGCCGGCCACGCCGCCTCCGGCCAGCTCTCCTCCCGCGGCCCCCCCGCCGCGGCCCGCGCCGGTCTCCGGCGCAGCGAACGATGGCGAGACGGCGCGTTTTTACTCGTTGCACCGCCAGTATGGGCTAACGCCCGATCCCGACCCGATCCCGCCGCAGTTCTTTACCCGGACGGCCGACCTGACCGATCCGGCCGGCCCTAATCCTTCGGGTCCAAGCGCCGTTTACAAGGCCGGCGCAAGCTCGAGCGGCGCCACAACCGCCGTCCGGGCGATCCAACCCGACGATCCAACATCCACCCTGGGTCAGCCCTGATCACTCATGTCCAAGTGGAAACCGTATGAGCGGACGTAACAAGCTTGTCGAGCTGATCGAACTCGCGAAGGAACCCTCCAGTCATCGTCGCCGCGAGCTGCTGCGCGAGGTGACGGATGTTTTTTTCGTGGAAAAAGTAGAGGGCGCCGACCAGGTCGAGGCCTTCGACGACATCTTGCAGAAGCTGTCCGTTACGATGGAGGAGGCGGTCAGGGCTGAGTTGGCCGAACGCTTCGCGTCGAGCAGCGCCGCGCCGACAGGCCTGATACGCATGCTTGCCTTGGACGCGCCCGATGTGGCGCGCCCCGTTCTGGAGCGATCAACGGCGCTCTCTGAACAAGACCTCTTAGATGTGGCCAAAACCCGTGGGCAGGCGCATCTGCGCGCGATGAGCACGCGCGCCGACCTGTCGGAGCGCGTCACCGACGCCATCGTCGAAACCGCTGACGACGATACCCTGAGCGTCCTGGCGCGCAATGACAGCGCGATTCTTTCGCGTGCGTCGCATGAGGTGCTGGTGGATCGCGCAACGCTCAATCCGGCGCTGCACGAGGCGGTGGTCGAGCGCGAAAGCCTGCCGCCCGACCTTCTCAATGAGATGTATTTTACGGTCGAAGCGCGGCTCCGGGCGACGATTTTGGCCCGGAACGAAGGCATGGATCCAAAGGTGCTGGAGACGGCGCTGGCGGCCAGCCGCAAACGCCTCGCCGCCCAGTCCGGCGTCCTCCCGCCCGACTTCGCCGAGGCGGAACAGTTCGTCCGCGGGTTGCTGGCGCGCAACGCCATCACCCCGTCTGTTTTGGTCAAGCTCTTGCGGGCCGGACAGCGCACCCACTTCGTCCTGGCCCTATCGGAGAGCGCCGGCATCGATTTCAACACCTGTCGCCGGGTGATCGAGCGCCAGGATCTGGACGCCCTCGCGATCCTCTGCAAGGCCGCCGATTTTGACCGCAGTCTCTTCTTGACCTTCGCCATCCTGTTGCTGAACCCGAAGGAGGCGATGGGCCGCGCGGCTGAATATGGCGCGCTCTACAGCGAATTGACCAAGGAAACCGCCACGCGCACCCTGCGCTTCTGGCGGGTCCGCCGCGAAACCGATAACGCCGCGGCGGCTTAGGGCCCTATCTAAACCGCAAGACCGAGCCCGCTTTTGCGGAAAGGCCTCGGGGACATGACCGATCAGACGGCGTTGTTGACCGGTCAGACTGGATTGCGGCGGCCGCGGACCCTTTCGAGGGCGCTCTGGGCGACGTCGGAGAGGGATTTCAGGCCGCGCTCAGCAAACACCTCCAGGGCCTCGGTGAGCGCGTAGGCCGCTTTCGCGGGCTCGCCCGGCGCCTCGGAGAGGTCGGCTCGGACTTCGTAGATGCGGGCCAGGGCCACCTGGGTCACCGCCCAGGCGACAGGATCGCCGGCGCCGCGCCCCTCGATCAGTTCCGCCTTAAAGGCGCCCTCCGCCTCGGCGAGGGCCCCTAGGTCGCCGCTCCGCTCGGCGCGGCGGGCCAGGCAGGCGGCGCGATCGTGAGCGACGGCGGCCCGCAGCGGCAAGCCATGTCGCGGCAATTCGATCAAGGCCCGGTCCATAGCGAACAGCGCCGGCCGATACAGCCGCACGTCGCCCGCGACTTCCGCCAGGCCCTGCAAGGCGAGACCGAGACCGTGGGCGGCGCGCGCCCGGTCCAAGGGATTATGACCCACCGGAACCGCGTCCAGCGCCGCGCGGAACGCCGCCGCCGCCGCCTTCATGAGATGCCCTTCGCCGGTGCACTCGCCAAGCGCCCGCAGCAACAAGCTGGCCTCTTTAAGCCGCTGGCCCATGCTGATGACGAGCTCCGCCCGTTCGCAGCGCGTCAAGGCCAGCTCATGCAGACCCGCGCCGGAGCTTCGGAAGCGTCCGTCGAGCGCTATGATCGCCGCGTCGAACACCTTCAGGGTCGCCGCCATGGCAGCGCTGTCGCTGCCGGCCAGGGCTGTCGCAGCCATGAGCCGCGCGCGCATCAGGCTAGGGCCGCTGTACGGCCCGCCGCTGGCGCGTGGGAAGTCCTCCAAAGCCCGCTCCGCCGTGCTTAGATGAACCCGAGCGTCGCTCAGACCCTCCTCTTCGGCGAACAGGCGTGACCGCTCCAGGGCGCAGAGCGCCTGCTGCAAGCGGGCGGCGGCGAAGATTCGGATGGCGTCGGGATCTGTGCGTCCGTGCACCGCGCGGGCGGCGCGTTCGGCCGCCGCCGCCGCTTGGATCAGGCGCGGGCGCTGACCGTTGCGGCGGGCGATCTCCCGCAACATGACGCATTGTTCCAAAAGTCGCGGCGGGCGTTGGGCGCCGGGGGGCGCAATGTCGCCGACCAGAGACTCGAGCAGCGACAGGTCGATCAGCTCCAGACGCGCCGGTTCGGCCAGAACACTGACGCGACGGTCCTGTTCGCCGTGCCCTCCGCCCAGTCTCTCCCGCGCCATGACTTAAACCTCGACCCGTCCCGCATCGGGACATCCGAGCGGTGCAAGTCTCCCTCACAGCAAGGCTGAGGCCGCTCTGGGTCTTCGGGCGCGCCCGCGCAAGGGGCGGCGTAGCTAGGTAGGTTTAAACATTAGACAATTTCATTTTTCTAATCGAGCGCCTAAAAAGTAAACAAAAATCGCGGTTTAATCGGTAAACGTCATTATTACGTCTAACTGATCTGTCCGGATACCATGGAAAGGCGATAATTTTTCGAGACCAATAAAGCCTCGTCACAGCTATAAAACTGTCATAACGCCCATGCGACATTGAGTCGGAGGGCTGGAATGGCGCAAACATCGGATCTTCGACAGACAAGGGCCTTAATCCCGTGTAGGGTGAATGTCATCGTTACATGGAGATCGCCGGTCGGCGACGGGAAGGATAGAGATGCGAACGTATACGTTCTATTTCGCAGATCGTTCGAGCCCCGTTCAATCCTTCGATATTCTGGAATGCGAGGACGACGCCGAAGCGCTTGAACGGGCGGGCGAATTGCTGGGCCGCGAGCCCGAACGTCTCGCCGTTGAAGTCTGGTCCGGGGCGGAGCAAATTTTTGCGTTCGAGCGCGGTTTCAACCGGCAGATGAGCCAGGCTGGCTGATCGAGGTCGCCGAGCGCCCATTGGCTTGGCGACGGGGGCGCCCTTATAAAATGAGCGTCTGTGTTTCCGCTTCGGTCGGCTAAGGTCTGGCGACAGACCAAAGCCGCTGATCGTCCCGGAAACCCCCACCGATGCCCGCTATCGCCTCATGAGCCCTACCGAGTTCGGGATCAACGTCTTCATCGCCCTGTTCGCCCTGCTTGATCCGATCGGCATGGTGCCCCTGTTTGCGGCGGCGACGCTGGGGTCGCCGCCGGCCGCCCAGCGTCGGATCGCGCTCTATGTGGCGGTGTTCGCTGCGGTCTTCATGATCGTCTTCTTCCTGACCGGAACGGGGCTCTTGAAGTTCTTCGGCATCTCCATGCCCGCCTTCCGGATCGCCGGCGGGCTGATGCTCCTGCTCATGGGGCTGAACATGGCGCGGGACGATTTCACCAGCATGTTCGCCGAGGTGGCGACGGAAGAGGAGGGTGCGGAAGCCCTCAGCTCGCGCGCTTACGCCCGCAAGCGGTTCGAAAGCCTGATCGTGCCCTTCGGCATGCCGCTGCTGGTCGGGCCCGGCGCCATTTCCGCGGCGGTGATCTACTCCAGCGAGGCCAAGGCGATCGGGGTCGAAGGGCTGGTTGCGGGCGTGGTGGCGATCGTCGCCGTCTGCATCTGCGTGCTCGCCGCCTTCCTGGCCGCCAATGCGATCAGCCGGGTGCTGGGCAAGATCGGCATGACCATCGTGGTGCGGGTCTTAGGCTTGATCCTGACCGCCATGGCCGTGCAGTTCCTGATCGTGGGCGTCTCGGACGCCACGCGCGGCGTCATCCGCGGCTCGGCCGCCCACCCCTATCCCAGCGCGCCGACCCCCGCGCACGCTAGCGCCGACACGCGCTGAGCGCGACGGCGTTAGGGCTTGAATTTCTTGGGGATAGACTTCGGCCGGGCTCAGCCGGGTCTGGCCCTTGACGATGCAGGGGACGGCGAAGGACCCCGGCCCCACCCCGTCGGCGACCTTCAGGTCCCAATCCAGCGGACCGCAGACTTCGCTGGACCCGCGCCATACCGTGATCAGATGGGCGTCGGGATAGGTCAGTTCAGGGCATTCGCCGGACATATCGATCCGGTAGTACTCATTCACGGCCACGCGCAAATACATCGTCTTGGCGTCCGGCGCGCGCCAGTTCTCGAACTCAGAGATCGGGAAGCACTGGTTCTCAGCCGCGGCGGGCTTTGGCTTTGGGCCAGGCGCGCCTTGCGCTGCGGCGGTCGTCGCCAAGCCTAAAGACGCGGCGAGCGCAAAGCTTGCGCAGGTGTAGAGGGGGAGGGACCGTATCATCGGCATCTCGTCTCCAGTTAGGCCAAGGCCGAGTATAACCGAAACGGCCCCAGCGACGCGTATCTAACGTCAAGTTTTACGCTCAAAGCGCGCCGGAACTATGGCGGCCTTGACGCATCTTTGTAACGGCGAGGGCGCGTCCAAGGTTTCCGCCACGATATGTTCTGCCAGCAGCGGCGCCAGGGTGAACCCGCGCGCACCCAGGCCGGCGAGAATATAGAGGCCCTCCCTGGCGCCGAGGCGGCCGGCCAAAGGCAGGTGGTCTGGCGTCGCCGCGCGCAGGCTGGCGCGCCCCCTAAGAGGGGTCGTCTCCAGATCCGACATGATCGCTGAGGCCAGCGCCGGCCGTCCCTGGGCCAGGAGCGCCAGATTGTGGGTCTCGTCGGCGGCCCGCAGGTCTACGCCCCAGTCGTTGCGCGCATGGCTCGATCCAAAGAGCACACCGCCGTCGGCGGTGGGGATGGCGTAGCCCCCCCAGGCGCAGGCGCCGCCGAGCGGGTAGGGCGCCGAGGTCCAGGAGGCTTGGCCGCGGACGGCCATCAGCGCCGAGGCGCCGTCGCCTGGCGCCAGGTTGCGACTGGCGGGGCCGCCGGCCAGGACCACCACATCCGCCTCGGCGATCGTCGCGCCCGACGCGTCCCGCAGCCGCCAGCCTTCGGCCAGCCTTTCCAGACGCGCCGCTTGCGCCACGCGCACCGGCGTCTCCGCCAGCCAGGCGTCCAGCACCGCCTGGGGTCGAATCACTAAGGCTTGCGCGTAGCTCAAGGCCGCCGGCGCCAGCGCCTCGCCCAGTTGTCGGCTGACGGCGGCCGATGTGAGCGACGACATGGTCCCCGGCGTGAAGCCGTCCCAGGCCGCCAGCTTGGCGAAACGGGCCGCGTCGCGGGGGCTGGCCTCAAGTTGCACGGCGCCCCGGTCGATGATGGCCTGGGGTGTTTCGTCGGCATAGAGCTGGACGGCGCGCGCGAAGGCCTCGGCGTGCAGGACGGCGGCGACGCCAAGGCCGGCGTCGAGCCGGGGCGTGACCAGGGCTGAAGGATTGCCAGAAGCGCCCGCGCCGGCGCCGGCCTCGTCGATCACAAGGACTTCGGTCCCCTCGCGTTTAAACGCACGCGCCAGGGCCGCGCCTGCAATGCCGGCGCCGACGATCACGACGCGCGGCGACAGCTCCGCCGGGCGCGTCTCCCCCACAGGCTCGATCCAGGCCTCCAGCCGCTCGCGCTTGGCGCCGAAGCCGGGCCTCTTCTCGACCCTCGCGCCGGCCTGAACGAGGCCGCGGCGCACGGCGCCGGCGACGGTGAAGGTGGCGATGCGAGCGCCGGGGCGGGCGCGGGCGCAGACGAGGTCCAGCACCTCTTGACGCCACATCTGTGGATTGCGGGCCGGGGCGAACCCGTCGAGGAACCAGGCGTCGGCGGCGCCCCGCCAGGCGTCCAGCCCTTGCGCGACATCGCCGATCCACAGGTCGAGCGTGGCTTCGAGCGGGTCGAGGTCCAGGCGATGAAAGCCGCGCCGACCATCGGGCCAAACCTTCAGCAGGAGGGCCGCGACCTCAGTCAGCTCCGGCCAGGCGCTCAGGGCGCGGGCGGCTTCGGCTTTGGACAGCGGGTAGGCTTCGACGGAGAAGATGTTCAAACGGCCGTCCGCGGGCCGCGTGCGGCGCCAAAGCTCCAGCAGGGCCACGATGTTGAGGCCGGCGCCAAAGCCCAGCTCGCCGACGACGAAGCGGCGCCGTCCGGTCCAGGCGTCGGGCAGGCCGCAGCCTTGCAGGAACACCGCCCGCGCCTCCGCCAGGCCATCGACGGCGGAGAAGTAGATGTCGTCAAAGCGCTGAGACCGCGGCCCCTGCGGCGTCCAGCTCAGGATGTCGGAGTCTTGCGTCTGCATGATCGGACAACAAAAAAGGGCCGCCCGAGGGCGGCCCTTCCAACCGTGTTCTGATCGCTAAGGATCAGGACGCCATGTTGTTGGTGGTGGTGGTCGTGGTGTCGGTGGTCATGGAGTTGCCCATGCCATTGTCGGTCGTCGTCGTGGTGTCGGTCGTCGTGTTGGTTTCGTTGGTGGCGGCCGGCTTGGAGCAGGCGGCCATGCTCAGAGCCGCGACGGCGGCGCCAGCGAGAGCGAGCTTGCGAAGAACGTTGGAGGTCATGTTAGGTCCCCTTAGGAGGTTAGAGCGCGGTGTTGCAAACCTAACCACGCACACCCGACATGGGCGTGAGAGGGAGCCTGCAGCGCTGCCGCAATATGCAACGCCAGACTAAACACGCAAGTGTGATCTGTGGTTTCAATCTATTTTTGGCTGGTTTAGGCCGCCTCGGCCGGCATGCTCGTCAGGGCTTCCTCCAATTTCGCAAAACTGGGCTGCGAACCTGACGGTACGTTGCCCCGCCCGATCTCCACCGAAATCTGGGCGGCGTTGCCATGCAGGTGCGCCACAAGCGTCGCCTGAATGATCTTATAGAAGGAGCCCTCCTCGTCCACCACATCCTTCAGCCGGGTCGCCATGGGCCCGACCAGACCGTAGGCCATGAACACGCCGAGGAAGGTGCCGACGAGCGCGCTGCCGATCATGCCGCCCAGCACCTCCGGCGGCTCGGTGATGGCGCCCATGGTCTTGATGATGCCGAGCACGGCGGCGACGATGCCGAGCGCCGGCAGGGCGTCGGCCAAGCTCTGCAGCGCGCCCGCCGGCATCAGCGCCTCGTGGTGGTGTTTCTCGATCTGCTTCTCCATCGCGTCTTCGACCTGGTGGGGGTCCTCCAGGTTCATGGTCATCATGCGCAGGGTGTCGCAGATGAAATCGACGGCGAAGTGATCCTTGCTGATCTTTGGGTAGCGGCTGAAGATCGAGCTCTCATGAGGGTTCTCGATGTGGCTTTCCACCGCGATCACGCCCTTGGTCTTCATGGTCTTGGTCAGCACGAACAGCAGGGACAGGAGGTCGGTATAGTCCGACGCCTTCCAGTTCGGGCCTTTGAAAATCTTGCCGAAACCGCCGGCGGTCGCCTTGATGGTGGTCATGCTGTTGGAGATCAGGAAGGACGCCACGCCCGCGCCCAGGATCGCCATCAACTCGTGGGGCGCGGCCTCGATGATCACGCCCATATTGCCGCCCGACATCAAAAAGCTGCCGAACACCAGGCCGAACAACAGGACGATGCCGATGATTTGGAACATGTGACCGCTTCCGCCTCTGTCTCATGAGGAAAGGCCTACTATCGCGGTTAATGCTTAAGGCGGGGTGGACGGATAGAGGCTGAATACGGGTGCGGGCCGTATACGTTGCGTGGGCCTCACGCCCCCCAGGTCAGCTCCACGCCGAGCGAGGCCAAGGCGTCCCAATAGCCGGGATAGGTCTTGGCGACGCAGCCGGGGTCGTCGATCACAATCCCCTCCAGCCTTAAGCCCAGCAGGGAGAAGCTCATGGCCATGCGGTGGTCCTCATAGGTCTTCAGCCGCACAGGCGAAGGCGGCGAGGAGAGGGCGGGATCGCCCCAGATCACCAGATCATCGCCCTCCTCCACCGCCAGACCAGGCCGGACACGGGAGAGCTCCGTGGCCAAGGCGGCGGTGCGGTCGCACTCCTTGACCCGCAGGTTGGCGATGCCGGTGAAGCGCACGGGCGTGGCGTTGAAGGCGGCCAGGACGGCGAGCGTGGGGACCGCGTCCTGCATCTGGGACCCGTCGATGACGCTAGGCATGTGCGGAAATGTCGCAATCCCCTCATGGGCTTTGGCGTCGGGCTGGGTGAAGGCGTCGGGCGCCAGCCCCAGATCGATGGCGCCGCCGGTCAGGGCCTCGGCGGCCCAGAGGTAGGTGGCGGCCGAGGCGTCGGGCTCGATCGCGAGATCGACGGCTGTGTACCCGGTCGGTTCGACCCGCCAGGCGCTTCCCGCCTGGTCCCCCTCAAGGGTCCGCCACCGGGCGCCGAAACGGCTCATGGCCGCTAATGTCAGATCGACATAGCCTCGCGCGCCGATCTCGTGGCCCTTCAGCGCCACCTCCACCGGTCCGCGCCCACAGGCCGCCAGCATCAAAAGCGCCGACACATATTGGCTGGAGAGGCCCGCATCGATCTCAACGCGGGCGCCGTCGAAGCCGCTGCGTCCCTGTACGGTCACGGGCGGCCGCCCGGTCGGCGCCTGGGCCTCCACGCCTAGCTCGGCAAGCGCCGTGACCAGGGGGGCGATCGGCCGTTTTCGCATGGCCTCATCCCCGTCCAGCACCACCGGTCCATCGGCCAGGGCGACGGCGGCGGTCAGAAAGCGCATGGCGGTGCCGGCGTTGCCGAGGTGCAGCGCGTCTGAGGGGGCGCGCAGGCGGCCGGCGGCGCCGCGAACCTCGAAGGTCGAGGCGTCAGGCGTCTCCACGCTCACGCCCATGGCGCGCAGGGCCTCAGCCATCCAACGGGTGTCGTCGCTCTTCAGCGCGCCCGTCAGCCGGCTCTCCCCCGCCGCCAGCGCCGCCAGCAGCAACGCCCGGTTGGTGATGGACTTGGATCCCGGCAGCACGATGCGCCCGTGCAGCGGCGCTCCCGGCGGGTGCAGGCGAACCGATCCGCTCATGAGGTCGCTTCCGGCCAGGCGGCGAAGAGGCTGCGGAGGCTCGCGACCATGGCGAGCGGCTGGTCCAGGAACAGATGATGCGCGGCCTGGGGCATCACGATCTTGGGCGTTCCGGCAGGGGCGACGTCTAAGGTGTGCTGCAGGAACCGCCCTTCCATCAGCGCCGAGCGATCCCCCCAGATCAGGGCGAGCGGACAGCGCGCGTGGGGCAGGGCGTCGGCGACCGCGTCTTGGAAGGTCTTGGGGATTTTGGCGAACAGATAGGGGTCGAATCGCCAGGTCCACCCTTGGGCGCCTTCGCCGTCGGGTAGAGGCGCCGGCTTCAAGGCTTCGCGCGCGATATAGTCGAGGATGTAGGGGTTCTCGCAAGCTTGCGTGGGCGCGAGGCGGAAATGGGCCAGCGCGTCCTGAAGGGTCGGATAGACGCGGTTGGGGCGCGGCGGCCGCGGCGGGTCGCGCGGCGGCGCATTGGGGTCCTTGGGCGGGCGTATGCCCGAGTCCAGCACCACCAGACCCTTCAGCCGCTCGCCATAGTGGGCGGCCAGATAGAGGGCGATCCAGCCGCCGAACGAGTGCGCGACCACCAGGGGCTTATCAGGCCCCTGATCCAGGCCGGCCGCCTCGATCGCGCCCAAGGCTTCGCGGGATAACAGGTCGGCCCCGTAGCTCTCCCGCCAGTCCGACCGCCCCATGCCCGACCAGGACAGGGCGGCCACCCGGTAATCCTTGGCGAAAAACGGCGCGATGAAGCTCCACCAGTCGGCGTGGGCGCGGGCGCCGTGCAGCAGCAGCAGACCCGGCTTGCCGACCTCGCCCCAGGTCAGCAGTTCCAGGTTCGCGCCCTCCACCTCGATAAAGCGGCGCTCGGGCGCATCGGCCAGGGCGCTCGTGAACCATGACGGGGCGGGAGGGGGTGCGCCTTGAAAGCGGGCGAGGGGGCTGCGCAGCTCCGGATCGAACGCCGGCGCGGAAAGGTCTTCAGACATCCTGCAGCCCTAGCCGTTTGGCGACAGGCGTTGAACCCTTCCCCCTCCTATGGGGGAGGGGGCAGGGGATGGGGGTCTGGTCGCCGACGTCAAAAGACCGAGCGCGCGAGACATCGTCACTTCCTTGTCCACCGGCGGCGCGAGACCCCCATCCCCTGCCCCTTCCCCCATAGGAGGAGGAAGGGAACATCGTGTTTATGTCGAGTTCCTAGCCGCTCGATAGGAAAACGGGAAGGTCTCAGCCGACGGCGGGCAGGCCGACCGCCGCGAGCGCCTCGGCTTGGCGCGCCGCCAGCCTCTGTTCCGAAAACCCTTCAAGCGAGCCTTCGAACAGTTGGCGCCAGTTCAGCTCGGCGTTCAGGTGCAAGAAGGCGGCGCCAAGGCCGATCGCCGCACGGTCCATGAAAACGAATTCGCGTGGGATCGTCACCGGTCCTTTTTCCTTCAAGGCTTGGCGCACCTGGAAGGCT
>Ga0209611_10005009_pt1 | contig 22435 bp, 23 predicted proteins | sample S1TSphgellanicum_3_FD_187693 | JGI IMG/M metagenome (GOLD analysis project Ga0209611, IMG submission 187693) | Host-associated microbial communities from peat moss isolated from Minnesota, USA - S1T2_Fc - Sphagnum magellanicum MG (SPAdes) (version 2) | ecosystem: Host-associated > Plants > Peat... | reverse complement strand
TTTGGGTTTCTTTCTTCTCTCTTCCTTTCCTTCCTTCTCCTCCTCCTCCTCCTCCTCTCTTTGTTGCTCTTAAAAAAGAAGTTGTTGCTGCAGCTGCTGCTGTTGTTGTTGATTTTGTTGTTGCAAGGTTATGTGTTGTGGGTTGCTTTGTTTGCCCACTTTTTTTGTGGGCTTTTTGTTTTTGTTTGTTTTGTTTTTGGTTGGTTTGGGGAGAGCTAGCTTGATCTGATCAAATTGTTGAAGCCACTCAGTCTCAGTCCCAATGAAGGTGATGGATGGTTCCTTACTTACTGCCCCCAAGTTCCTTCCTTCATTCTAATGCTTGTTTGTGTCTGTGTCTGTGTCTGTTGGGGTTTGCAAAAGCAGAAGCAGCAGCAGTTTTGTCTTTTCCAAAGTGGGTACATTTGCTTGTTCATTATCACCATTTGCTTGTACATTGTCTTCATCAAATTCTCCAGCAATAGCAGCTCTTCCATTAAAGCTTGTGACTTTCTGGGTCTGGTTTCTGTAGTGTCCCATTGAACATTCTAGTGTTGTGTGTGTGTGTTGGATTTGCGGCAAAGTTTTAGTGTGGAGTTGTTCTTCTATACACATTGGGCATCTTGCTGCTGCTGCTTGCTTCTTGTCAACATTTTCTTCATCAATTTCTTGAGTCCCTTGAAGAAGGCTAGACTTGCTGTGTGAGAGAGAGCCTCTTGCTTGTTGAACAACATCCAGTTCAGCCAGCCCAGCCATTGGACACTGTGTCTGTCTGTGTGCTTTGTACATACATACACACATACATTGGGTGTCTATCTTTTGCTGTCTGTCAGCTTCTTCCTCTTCTCAAACTGCTCCTTCTCATCAAATTCTGCAACTCCCTGCAATTCATTCATCCTGCTCTTGCTGCTCTTCTTCTTGTATGAGAGAGAGAGAGAGAGAGTGTGTGTGTGTGTGGTTTTTTTTTTGGGCGTTTTCTGTGATCAGTAGTGTTTTTTTGTATGATTTTGGTTTGCACATTTTGGTATGCGGACGACAATCCAGGAGGAGAGGTTTGGAATTCAATGTAAAAGTTGCCCTTTGCTTTTGTCTTGCTCCTGCACTGCATTACATGGGGGAAGCATTTGCACCTGCTTGCTGCTGGACTGCTGCTTTGTATGTTGCCTTTTGCGTCTCTCTCTTTTTGTGAGTGTGGGCTCGGGTTAGAGCACATGGGATTGTGAGCTCAAAATAGCAAGCTGCACTGGTGTCAAAACGTTGCAAGCAAAGCAGGCGAGAGCAACCGCGTGGTCCATAGCATGTGTTGCAGCAGCCGGGAGCAGCCGGGACTTGCAACCACCCATTTGCAGCAACAGCAGCAGCAGCAGCGAATTTGGGTATGCGGTATCTGACTTCCTCCAACACACACATTTCTATAGCAGTAGTGCACACACACACACACACAGAGGCCCTGCCTTCAAAGGGGTGGGTGGATGGGCGGGTGGGCGTTTCTCTTCTTCTTCTTTTGTTTCTGTCTCTCTCAGGCCCAGCTTTTATGTTTGGTTTTTGTTGGATTCTTGTTGCAAAAAAAGAGAAAAAGAAAAAAACCTTTTGAAAAAGTCGCCAACATTTTTTTGTTCCTCTTTGTGTTTTGGATCTTTCTTTGAATGGTGAAGTTGCCGCGGAAGGAGAAAGACAGACAGACACACAGACGTGGGCTTTCCGTCCAAGGTTATTCATTCAAGGACCCAAATGTAGTAGGGTAGTAGTAGTAGTTGCAGCAGCAGCAGCAGCCCAGCAACAATCCCTGTGCAGCAATTGGGTGGCACTAGAGCTCTTGAGCTTCGTGGGTGGCTGTCATCATCTTTTCTGTTTGCAAAAGAAGAGAGAGGAACATCTTTGTCACTGTCAGAAGTTAGCAGGGGAGCTTCTTCTCATCATCCTTTTTGTCCATCTCTCCGAAACACACACACACACACACACTCTCTCTCTCTCTCTCTCTCTCTCTTCGGGAGAAGCTCAACCGATTGGTGTGTAGTGTTTGGTTTTTGGAGGAATTGGTTGTGCGAATTCCAAAGAAAGAAAGGAAGGGAGGGGATCTGGGTTTTGTTTCTTGGAAAGAGGAGGAGGAGGGAGATTTGGGAGTTGCTGCGGCGTGGGTGGGTTGTTGGGGGGGGGGCGGGGGGAGACAGAGGAAGGAAGAACGATAGAGAGAGTGGGAGGAGTAGGCGTATGCCGTACGTACTGACACTCAAGGCGCCGCCAGAGAGAAGCAAGCCAGTATGGGAAGGAGAAGGCTGCGACGATTCCAGCCATAGCCACAGTCCCCAACGTCGCTGCCTCTCTGTATCGACGCCGCGGGAGCTGAAACACAGTAGCAGCCCCGGTAGCAGCAGCATTCAGGTGCGGGCGGCGTCGCTAGGCGACGAGCAGCAGCAAGAGCTGAGCACCACCCAATCGGGGCTCGTGCCATCAGCATCTTCTTCTTCGCGGGTGCTGCAGGGGCGCAGGGGTTACGGCAGCCGCGGCTGCACAGTTGCGAGTGAAGGGGGCAAGCCGGATGCCAGTGTGGGGAATGGGGGATTGGGCATGGGAGCGGGAGCCGGCGATCGACGATCTGCAGTGGAGCAGCCGCGTAGCGCAGCAGGTAACAACAACAACAACCACCACCAGGCTGCTGCCGCTGCTGCAGGAGGAGGAGGAGGAGGAGGAGGGAGAAGAGAAGGGGTGCGGCGAGTGGAGAGCTATGAGAGCTCGGGCAATTTGAGCTCGGGGCAGCAACAGCCACAGCAGCCACAGCAGCAACAGCAGCGAGTGGCACAAAGGCTGCTGGTGGTGGCCAACCGTCTGCCTGTGTCTGCCATTCGTGATGGGGATGGTTGGGATTTGAAGCTCAGTGCTGGAGGCCTTGTGAGTGCTCTTCTGGGTATGAAATCGTTGCTTTCTCAATAGCAGCAAAGGTTTCAGGAAGATGCAAGCTTCTCCCCCTCACATGCACCCACCATCCCACTCTCACAGGCTTTTGTTCTAAACCCTCTTCTGTTTTTCACCATCTGGGTAGCTCGACCAAACCCTTTGATCCACAGCCAGATACACACAGACACAGACAGACACCTGCTGCAAATTGGAGGTGTCTTCTGCAGCTGCTGATGATTGATTCTACAGTGCCATACCCACTCATTACCCACCATCAGTCCCCATGCTCTGTCTGTCCGTCCATTGGTTTCTTGTAGCAAAACTGTTCAGTGGTGAAGCACTGTGGTGGGACCCACCAACCCCTCTCTTTCTCTCTGGTTCTTGTGTTGCCTCTTCTTCTTCTTCCCATATCCTTGTTGTTGTGCCTTGTTGCTTTCTTCTCCTTCTTCGGACTTAGAAGAAAAATTCTTCTTTCATGCCAGCCAGCCAACAGGAAAAATTGAGTCACACACATACACTACTAATACTACTACTACTGCTGCTGCTGCTGCTGCTGCATGTTCAATTTGGACTTGGGAACAGGGTTTTCTTGCTTGCCATTGCACATGTTCTGATCATCCGTGCCTTTCTTCCTCTAGGCACAATACTACTACTACTGCCTGCCACACATCTCCAGGGGGATGATGGTTGAAGAGGTGAGAATAAATATAGTCAGTGTAATTGGGTTGTTCCTGCTTTTTCTCCTCTTGCAACCTCACACACAAAACACACACACATGTGCATTTCACTGTGCCAAAGACATGGATGGATGGAGCAGCAGCAGCTGGGATCCTGCTGCTGCATTACTATTTACACCCCTGCACAAGAAACTTCGCACATCTTGCTTGCTTTCTTTTGTAGAGGGTGACAACACACTGTGCATCTGACCACTGACTGATTGGCAGCACAATGTTGATTGATTGATTGTTGCAGGAGTAAAACAGAATTTCGAGACAAGGTGGATAGGATGGGCAGGTGTAAATGTACCAGATGAGGAAGGGCGTGCTTCCTTGACTGAGGCACTAGCACTCAAGGTTTCATTCTCCAATGCCCAAATCAACTGGATTGTAGCAGACAAAGCAGGGGGCTAAGTAGAAGAAGATTGTGCAGCAGCTGTCGAAAGTGGGATAGAAATATTTTATAGATTAGTAGCCATTTGCTTCTTGCAGATTCTGAGGTACCAACCTGCAGCAGAGATTATCTGACAAATTATCTCTGGATGTTGTGGGGATCCAGGGTTGCGTTCCTGTCTTCTTGGATGAAGATACTGTGGACCAGTACTACAATGGCTACTGCAATAATGTGTTATGGCCCCTCTTTCACTACATTGGGCTTCCCCAGGAGGATCGACTTGCTGCCACCCGGAGTATGGATTCACAGTTCAATGCGTACAAGAATGCCAACCAGTTGTTTGCTCAAGTTGTGTTTTCTCAGTATCAGGTAACAGTCGAAAGCTGCATTGAGGAGTGCTGGTCGGTATGCATGAATGCTTTGAGCTGTAATTCTCTTTGCTGGCCTGGTCCATGGCAAGGAGACTACTGATCAATGAACAGCCATGTAGCCAACCAAAGTTCAAACCAATCTCATTTTGGACTTTGCAGAGCTGCAGCATTTGGCAATGTCTTCTACCACTTCAACTGATTGTCATGTTTGTGCTCTGACATGTGGTGTACCTGAAGGCACATGCATCTCTAGTTTTGAATTTTGAAACTGGGTGGTGTTGGGATATGTATCATCAGGAGGGGGATGTAGTGTGGTGTCACGACTATCACCTCATGTGCCTGCCCAAGTTTTTGAAAGACCTGGATTCCCACATGAAAGTTGGCTGGTTCTTGCATACGCCATTCCCTTCATCTGAGATATACCGTACATTACCTCTACGGTCTGAGCTGTTGAAGGCTGTACTTACAGCAGATCTGATTGGGTGCGTGTGTGCATTCCCTCTTTCTTCTTGCCTGTCTGTCCCCCCCATGGTGTGATCAAAGTCAAAACCTGGTGGGAGAGTTGCAAGGGTGTGTAGAAAGTCAAAACACCAGAAGTTCAAAAGCACCTATCTACTTCTTTTTCTCTGTGCTACAACACTTGCTGTCCTTCTGTCAGATGCAGACAGAGGCTTGAGCTGTGTGACAATCATCTGTTTTGCAGTTTCCACACATATGACTATGCCAGGCATTTTGTGAGTGCATGCACACGCATTTTGGGTCTAGAGGGTACACCTGAGGGTGTGGAGGATCATGGCAAGCTCACACGAGTTTCAGCTGTACACTCTCTTTTGCCTTCAATAACAAAGAGAAATGAGTTTTGGGGTAAAGAGATGGAGAAACAAGCAGCAGTGTGCCTGAGAATGGACCTACCTGATAAGGCTTTGTTAAGTTGCAGGCATCTCCTATAGAATGATTTGCCTCTGTTGAAGAATGTACCAGAGTTTTTTTTGGTCCAGAGATGAACAAATGCTTACAAGCTGTTATTTGTGATGCAGTTTCCAATTGGAATTGACCCAGACAGGTTCATCCAAGCCTTGGAAACAGACCAAGTTAAGTCACACATCAAAGAACTGCGACGATTCTTTGCTGGTCGCAAGGTGCCTCTCTTTCTATTTAATTACTATCTCAGCAAATTTCACATTTGAGAATTCAGGATATACCGACTCTGCAAGAATTCTTTGAAAGTTTTCTTGTGTACCTTTTTCTCACAGTTGTGTTGGTGTTGGCTCTCAGTGATGGGAGGAAAGTGATCAGTTTTGCAGTACCTATATGTTTTTCTTGAGCTTTCCTGTACCTTTGAGACTGTGTTGTGAATACCAGTGTCACTTTCTGACTTTTGCTTTGCTGTAAAATAGGTCATGTTGGGGGTTGACCGGCTTGACATGATCAAAGGCATCCCACAAAAGTTGCTGGCCTTTGAGATGTTTCTGGAAAAGCACCCAGAGTGGCAAGAGAATGTTTTGCTTGTGCAAATTGCTGTGCCCACTCGCACAGATGTTCCCGAATGTAAGCTCTTAATCCAATTCTCCTGGAAGGGGGACACCTTTGTCAGGTCTTGTATGATGTTGAATGGAATTGTTTTCCTGGCTGAAGTCCTCAACCTGCTTAGTACATAATTTTGGACACAAATCTGCGATATAAGTTGTTGTTGGCCTCATTAAGAGGACATGTTTTTTGGGCGGTTTCCAGATCAACGACTTACAAGCCAGGTGCATGAGATTGTGGGTCGTATCAATGGTCGTTTTGGCTCTGTCACGTTTGTACCCATCCATCATTTGGCAAGTTCCTCCTCTGGCTTCTGCTTTGTTCCCTTATGCCAGATTTTAAAAGATGGTCAGCTGAAAAACACGAGCATGGTAGATGGAAACTGAATAATATATGCGAAAAGGGAGAAAAGGAAAGTAGGTCAGGTGGATGGATTGTTGTCCAGCAAATTGAGAGGCAAAGTTTCACCAGAAGATGGGTGTTTAAGTCTCGTGTTGCCTTGTTGACATCTGAAAGTGAATGATTTACTGATGGATTTGTTTTTGTGGTTGCAGGATCGGTCTCTTGCCTTCCATGAGTTGTGTGCTCTTTATGCCAGCACAGGTACATTTGCTCTCTCTGCCAGTATGATGCCATCATAGAGGTTTACTAATTCAAGCTGCGGTGCGTGCCATGCTAGCCTCTGCTGCCCAGTGGTAGTGGAAATATACCGATGGTGGTGGGGTTGGGGCTTTCTTATTGGGAGCAGATGTGGCATTGGTGACTTCACTCCGAGATGGAATGAACCTTGTGAGCTATGAGTATGTTGCCTGCCAGAATTCAAAGAAAACCGAAGGTGTGCTTGTCTTGAGTGAGGTCAGTAACTGTGGCTTCTGGAACTTGAATATGAGCAGCATGGGAACTTGCTTGATATAATGTCCTTGGGTACTTAATCTATGTTGTCCAGAACTCACAGCAAGGGATCCTTCTTGAGAGACTTAGCAGAATTTTTTCTGTTTGAATGACACAGTTTTCAGGGGCAGCTCAGTCATTGGGTGCTGGTGCATTACTGGTTAACCCTTGGAACATAAGGGAGATGTGTGGGGCCATTGAAGTTGCACTCAGCATGCCTGAAAATGAGAGAAAGGAACGGCAACGTCACAACTTCACTCATGTCACAACTCACACTGCTCAGGCCTGGGCAGACACATTTGTCAGGTAAATAAAAGCTTACAAGGGTACTGTGGTCTGCTAATATGCTTCAGATCTGCCTAAGGATGTGAGTATTGGAGCTCATTGATCATAGGTAAATGTTGCACAGCAAAAGTGTCATGTCTGTTGATATGTAATGACAGCTTTAAGTAATGGGTAATGGAAATGTATATGGTTATGCAGACAGACTCCTTCATCCCCTTCAGTTACATTTCCTGGGCCAATTCAAAAATTGCAGATGGGCTAAGGTGTCTTTGACTTGGGTGGGTGTGAATGTCAGTGAGTTGAATGACACAGTTGTGGAAGCTGAACTTCGAACATTGCATACTCTCCTGCACTTGCCGTTGGAGACAGCTGTGGGAAGGTTTCGAGAGTCCAAAAACCGATTGCTTATTCTTGTATGCCTTCTTTTCTTTGACAAATGAATTTTGCATGGTCCTTCAATTGGTACTAGTGTATCCCAAACATGGAAGAGTGGTGCGTAGCCTTGTCTGAAATTGTAAGATCCATTGGAACAGATTAGGATGTAGAGAAAACTCAAAAAACATTTGTTTGTACATATATCACTTTGTCAAAAAGCATGTGATGTTTTGCAGAAGGTTCACAGACATGGATCCATTTTGATATGTGGAAGTAGTTAGCATCAAGCTGTGTTGTCAAGTCATTTTCTCTTGTGAGAAAGTTTGAGAAAACAGATACAGCCTGTTTGTGAAACTGTGGGTTCAAAAATGGGATGACATGGCAGGACCATGAATGCATGCAGGGTTTCAATGCTACTATAACCGCACAAGTGGAAGGTCCAAGAAGACGGGGCCCAGATCAGATTATGGAGATGAATCTGCAGTTGCATCCAGGCATGAGAGATTCACTTGCAACTCTGTGTGCAGACCCAAACACCATCCTTGTAATTCTGAGTGGCAGTGAGCGGACTGTCCTGGATGAGGTCCGTTCCCTTTATCTTTTGATCTGCAAAAAGCCCATCAGAATCATATTTACTTGCACTAGTTGGGAAAAAGAGTACTTCGGCAAATTGAGTTTGAGTTACAGTTTCATCACCTGCAGCTGTGAGAGTCTTATCAATTCCTAAGTTAATTTGTCATCATTTTTGTATCCTCCTGAAATGTCTCTTTTTGTCACAGGCCTTTGGAGACTACAGCATGTGGCTTGCAGCAGAGAATGGTATGTTCTTGCGACATACACATGGTGAATGGATGACCACAATGCCTGAACCTCTGAACATGGATTGGGTTGAGAGTGTACAGGTAATGCTGCTTTTTTGAATTTTGCTTCCCAATTGTTTTGCACTGTTGAAACTCTGAGCTTGCTGGGTCTAGAAAACTGGACTTTTCTTGATGGGAGCCTTATTATTGCTTCTGTATCGATTTTTTTTTGCATCTTGATTGTCCCCCGGGCTGTGAGATGCTGTGAGGGTTGGCACCAAAAACATTTTCTGTAATTTTTGCAGAGAAAGCAAGCTGCTTTTTAGGTGATAAATTGCAGAAAAAAACTTGTCCTGGATAGCAAGGTTTTGTGTGACAATTATCTTGATCCATCTGATCGAACCTTTTTGTCATCTTGTTTGGGTTGCTGAAGCTTGTGTTTGACTACTTCTGTGAGCGAACACCTCGATCATTTGTCGAGACCCGAGAGACGTCACTAGTGTGGAACTACAAGTATGCAGGTAAGATATCAGTTTTAGATCTCCCACTGTTGGGAGCTGATGAACTTGGTGGGTAGTCATGGCAGCTCATCACTGCCGTTTGTGATGAAGGTGACGGTCTGTCACTTTGTGAGTGACTCTCATGAGGTTATGACTGCACTCATTGTTGTGTTAGCTTTAATTGTTGTTGTGGAGATTTCTCTGCAACTCCATCAAGCTTTAAATCTCTAGGCTTCCTCTGCCATAAAGCCAAAAAAACAAGTAGATTTGCATGCTGGGAAAAAATACAGATGCTCGCTTCATCCAGAGGGGAAAATAAATCTTTTGCTTATGGGGGTGGGAGTCAGGAATTGCCAAGTCTTTTTTCAGCAACCTCAACAGCTGCATTTCACAAGTACCTAGCATTTCAGACACAGAAGGAACCAGTGGTGATGTGCATGTGTAGAGGATGATGGGAAGTGTGCTGTGTTATGTGTTCAATGTGAAGTCTTACTAAGACTTGTGGCATAAATATTTTTGTGAGCAGATGGTGAGTTTGGGAGGGTGCAAGCTCGCAATATGTTGCAGCATTTGTGGACAGGTCCCATCTCCAATGCAGCTGTTGATGTTGTTCAAGGCAGCAAGTCAGTTGAGGTCCGTCCTGTGGGTGTGTCAAAGGTATGTTATTTTTCTGTAAGGTATTATTACCTGATGAATTTTCTTCTATTGTACTTGCTTAAAGTCAAGAAAGATCTGAAATTGGTTTGCATCTTCTTGGATCTTAGTGAAGAACCAATGGAACACCATCCATTGGAAGCCTGTGGGATGAAACCCAGTGTAGTTGACTGTAGGGTTTCACCTTGGTAACTGATCCAGTAAAGGATAAAGTCTTGTAGGTAGCTAAATAGGTAGGATAATAGGTGGCAACAAGGCACAGAGATGCATATCGATGGTTAATACATAGGTAAGGACTCCTGGGTTGTTAGTAGGCAGGTAGTAAAAACAGAAATTGATCCAACCACTGTGGTTAGCTAGGGCTCTGGAATCCAGTGGAAAGGTGTTTTCAGTCCCCCTACCCATCCATCCCCCATGGTGCACTGTTGGTTCTGGCCCATCTTGTGTTGGTGAAAATGGTTAGTGTAGTAGTATTGCCCCAGAGCTTGCAGAGTGGTGGGTCTTCAACCATCTGTGTGGTTGTGAGCTCAGTGAGTTTACAATTTTGCCTGCCAGTCTTTTCTCACCTTGTGATCATTCACTGAAAAGAAACAAAATCTGTCCTGTGTTTGCTTGCTGCAGGGTGCTGCCATTGACCGCATTATAACTGAGATTATACGAAGCAAGGATATGCGGCTTCAAATTGATTATGTCATGTGCATGGGCCATTTCCTTAGCAAGGTTTGTGTTTGTCTGCTGTTATTTCAGATGTGAAAATCAATTTCTTTTCTGAGTATAGGTGATTCATGACCGAAGTGCATCAATCATCCTCTTGGTTGTCAACCTGTCCTCATGTGTAAAGCACTGGGTGGATTTTTGTAGTGTAGTTGAAGGGTGCCTACTGCATGGAATTTTTCCTCTGCAAAGGGTGGGCATTTCAAAAAACTTAATTTCTGCTTCTGCAAGTGTTTCATTTTTTTGAAACACCTTCATTTTTTCACCTTGATGCCTGGCAGGTATCTGCTGGGTATCACATGGGAAAAAAATCTGCCTTTTGCTTTACCCTACACAAACAAACCACCATAATTTCCACACCAAGAGATTTTGTTTGATTGATATTTGGATCTGCTATTGAGAGTGGCACACCTGATGATTTGTTGTGCAGGATGAAGATGTGTACACATACTTTGATCCCAAGCTTCCATTTGAAAGGGATCGTCATTCCAGCACCCATCTGACCACAAATGGAAAGCTGGACAAACCTGCAGGCGATCGTCGTTTGGCTGCAAAATCATGTGATCGATATCTAGCCAAAAGTAATAAGATGGCAGTTGTGCGCACTAAATCTGGTTCTCTACTGTCACCAGAAAGCAATGGCTCACCCTACACTAGGTCTAATACCTTCAAGGACCGCAAGAATATTGATCGGGAGACAATGGAGCTTGACTCTTCAGTTGTGATGAACATATCAGCAGACACTTATTTCTCATGTGCTGTTGGCCGCAAGTCTTCTGCTGCCAGGTATTCTCTGAGTTCCACAGAGGAGGTGGTTGATTTCTTCCAGGCACTTGCTAACACTTATTCTATACCAGTTTCAGAGGCGAATTCGGATCCTCCCTTGCACAGTAGCAGTGCAAGCATGGGTCTCCATGTGCTTCAAGCTGCTGGTGACCAGTTGTGTCCCTTGCAATGTGGGACCTAGGCTTTTAGTCATAAAATAACAAAAAAAACTAGGGGCAATGGGCCTGACCATTTTTTGACATGGGTTTCAATCGTGTAAGAAGGTGAATAGTGTAATTTGTAACGGGTCCTTCTTATCCTTGTCCAGACCTGTCCTTTTGACATATTCCCCAATGTGTAAAAGATTCACTCTATAGGTAATAATTTGTCTCATTAAGTATGCTATACCATTATACGCATGTACATCTCTGCCAGAAACAGGAATTTTTTATTGGTGCTTTCATTCTTTCTCCATGTTTGTTAGTGATCTGCAAACTGTGATTCCTGAATGATGAACCAGTTTGCATAATCTGGATTCATGATCAGTGGTGAGAGAGGGATAGAGTTGTACCTGCAGGTAGGAAGCCTGCTTGCAGAACATGTTAGCCATGATGTTTGGTGATGCAGCTGCCGCTTGGAAAATCATACTAGTGAGCAGTCTCCTGGAACAGCAACTTTGTCAAGTTACAAAACTGATCAGTTTTGCCTACTGTGTGTTGGCATTTGCTTGTGGTTCTGGTCACTCCCCATAGTCAACTGCGGGTCCTGCTGCTGTGTCCCAATTCTATTTTGATTGTCATGGCAACAAAACTATCCAAAAGATACAGAGCTCCATAGTCTTCCTGCACATCAGCCACAACTGATGATGAGCTGTGGAACCATTTGAGCTCGTCACAATTGCAGTCGTGAAGTAGCTCACTCATGGCTGCTGCAAATGTTTTCCCATTTGGTCACATGAGTTCTTGATTTAGCAAATGTGCAATATCAATCTTACTCATGAATAGAAGCACCTAAGAAAGTAAAACAAAGCAGATGCAAGCAGAGGTACGAATGATACAAAAGATTTTTCTTTTTGGAAAAAATGGTCACAAGTCATCACATTACGAGGGAAAAAATTCTGAAGTCGCCATATTTAGATGACAGTATGACAGCTTCCAAGTTCCAACATGTCGCCAAAATATAGGAGGAATCTTTAAAATTTTCTGTTTTCCTCTCCCTTTTATCTGTAGCCAAATTTGGCTAAGTCCTCTTGAACACAGGATCGCCAACCCACCTACCTGACAAATTTTCTAATTAATTTTTTAAAATTATTTTAAAAATTAAAAAATAAATTATTTAAATTAATAATAATAAAAATAATTAAAAAAAAACTGGAGTCTGAATCCTACGGCAATAATGTCAGGCGGTAGTGGATAGACCATTTTTTTACTGGCGAAATTTCGACAAAAAGCGAAATTTAAAAATCATAAAATCTGTTTTTTAAGGTTTTCAATCGCCAGAAGTGGGAGAATCTTTCTTACAAAAATAGCCAGATCCCTATATTTGGTTCCAGTGTGTAGCCAAATAAATAGAAGGATGATTAAAAATTTAGACTTAAGATTTGGTTTGTAGCCAGATTTGGCTAAATCTTCCTAATTACCATCGTCTCTTGGTCTACAAGGATGGTCGCCGTTGACTGACGTGGCTCCAAATGAAAAAAAACAATTCCTCCACGTGAAGATAACGACAAACCACGCTTCCGGCTTCCACGTGGGTGCTCCGCCTTTGTCAACGTCGAATCTTTGACGTTGACGATGAAGTCTTCAGGTGCTTGCCGTGTTGATTGCAAGTGTTGCAAAACCGAACAAGGTCCAGAATCCGAACAATTTGCAAGTTTTGGCTAGTGTTTAGTTTTATTTATTTTTGGTTTATAGCCAATTTGGCTATCATCCACAGGAGTATGTAGAAAAAAGTGGTGATCGTTCCTAGGAAGATTTAGCTAAATCTGGAAATATGAAATACAAATCTTTAATCCTACTGCTATAATTTTTTGGCTACGCACTGAAAACCAAGTATAGAAATCTGGCGATTTTAAACTACTGGTGATGGAAAACCTCCACAATTGCTTTATTTTTTAATTTCGCTTTTGGCGAAATTTAGCCAATTATAAAAGGCTGGTTCCCAGCGGTTTTTTTTAAGAAATTTTTATAACCAAACTATTGGCTATCATCCCCAGGAATATGTCCAAAAAGTGGTGATAATAATCCTAGGAAGATTTAGCCAATCTTGGCTATAAACAAAACATGAAATAAAAATCTTTCATCATCCTCTAATAATTTGGCTACACACTGAAATCCAAGAATAGAAAATTCTGGTGATTTTAAGCTTTTTTGTTTAGCACCCTAACTTCTGGCGATTGAAAACTTTCAATTGTTAACTTGGATTTCTGGCGAAATTACTTTGCTCAAAAGCCTCAGTGAGGAGGGTGCCTCAACGAGAGGAAGAAGAAGCTGACCCTGGCCAGCGGTGGTTGTTGGAATTCGGAGCTGATGCAAAAGACCCGGACAAAGTAGAGGAAAAGGTCAAGAGCATCATCTAATGCATCCCTCTTTCTACGTTGCTGACTGCGAAAATTTGCACCCTCCTTGGGACAACACTACACACCACCACCATTGCTAACTCGGCTTTCGGGTCAGACCTAAAAAACTAGGACGAAAGCTCATTTGACTACCCCTTTGTTTTGCTACAATTTTGTTCTTGTGTGCATTCATTTATTGCCAGCAACAAATACTTCTTCATTAACCATCTCTCTCTCTCTCTCTCTCTCTCTCTCTCTTTCTCTCTCTCTCTCTCTCTCTCAGCTTCATGACTTGAGATTGGGTATATAATTTTTGTGGGTTAGGTCTGCAGGCAGCATTTTTCCACCCCTGAGTTCATAATCTCCGCCAACTTCCATTGTTTCTTTGAACATTGTTCTTCTCTCTGAGATTTAAATCTGTCTGTTACAACAGATCTGATCGCATTTGAGTGCACGAGGTCGACTCTTTCCACTACTACTGGATTATGTATGTGTGCTACTACCAGCTTTTTAATCTCAAGACCCCCCATAGGTGTCGCTTGCTTGATTGCAGCTGCTCCCGAATTTTGAGTCTGATTTGTTGGCTCTGTCTTGTCCATCTCCGTCCAGATTTAGGCAGCTGAGAATGGAATGACTTCGCAAGGGCTTCATGTCGAGAGAAACGGGATAACTAACTGTTGCAAGTACTCATGACTTTTGTTCGTGATGTTTAATCTTTGTACCTCGGGAGTTTACTAAACTGAGGTGGTGGTTGCCTGTTCGTTGATGAGACTTCCCGTAGAAGAAGAAGAATTGAGCCCACCGCGAGATCGGGACTGTGCAATTCCTCGATGCGTTAGAAATCGATCGAGCTTACAGTACGACATATGATCTTATTATAGAACAAGCTTAAAGATTACCACTAGATAGTATATTAGGGTTTAGGACTCCAGACTTTAGACTCTAGACTTTCGTGTTGCAAAAGCATTTACAGTCTGTGATCAGAGAGGGGGAATTCAGACCATCCTCGGGTCTCACCATCATCGTCGTCATCAGCATCACCGTGACCGTGGCACCGCCTCGCTCCATGCGAACTTCCATGCAGCTGCTTTCACCGGTGTGGGAGGATTACACGCCCCCACCATTTTGTGGTAACAGGTTCGATGATGATGATCCAATCATCAGCAGCTTCGCACCTACAACAACAAAATCAACAACAGAAGAAGAAGACGAAGAAAAGACCACCTGTAACAGCAATGATACTACTACGGCCGAGCAGTCTAACAAGATCGACGCTAAAATTGTTGCAGCTGTTATAGCATTGTTTGTGATCATCCGTGAGAAGCTCCTCCAATGGTCGAAGCCAAAAGTTAGACCCATTTCAAGGGATGTGCGCACAAGAAAGCCCGTGAGAATTGTAAGCCTACAGAGGACACCCAAGAAAGCAGCTGCAGCAGCAGGCCGCAACAACAACAACAACAGGCGATCACGAAAACCAGCAGCTCATTGTCACAGGTGGACGGTGCGCTCTATGAACCCACTCAGAGTCCTCGCCAAAATCCCAGAAGCTTACGTGAACATGATGAATGGCGTGGGGAGATCCCCGGCATTCAGCAGCCCCGGCATGACCACTTTCCATGTAGTGTCCCAAAACCATTTCCCGCCGGGCAGGACTAGGGATCACGATTTCGATGACTTCAGTTCCCGCGAGTACTACTATACTAGCGATGAGTCCATAGCGGAGATCCTGTACCTGGACAGCCGGAGAAGCACCAGCAACAGCAAGCCCGTCGATCATTCAGACCACGCTGCTGCCATGCACCAATACTACTACCACTACCGCAGCAGCAGCATTTCACCAGGACCAGACTCCTCCGCATCATCACTAGACTCGAATGCTGCAAGAGGCATGAATATCCATAACTTCCGTAGAAGCAACTCAACTACCAAATTCAGGGATCGGTGTGACCTACAATTCCTCAACTCTTAAGAAGTTTCAAAATCATCAAGAATTGCAAATGATCAACGCACATTCCAATCTTCTCAGGGCTTGTAGGACTGATATTACCCTAAACCCATCATCTGCTGCTACACCAGGAACAATTCACAGTCAAGATCAGACTAGTCCTCCACATCAGATTGCAGCTTGTACATACATAAGAACATCATCAAAGCTGGCTCCTCATGGAGTCGGTGCTTTGTCATTTCTGCATTCTAGATCCAGGAACTCTTGTATGCTCAAGTTAGAAGCATCTCTAAGTTCCAACACCCCTGGAGGCCTCTCAGATTTCTTCTACAAGTTCTCAATCATTTATAGTCTTGATCAATCCTAATTTGTGCTGAAATCCTGAACTGAGGATATTAGAGAGATACTTTAGAGCATTAAGACTGCTGGCTCAACTTTGCTCAAGTCATGATTGTAAGGTTTCAACAGGACTTGTTGCAAATTCTTCCCAACTGTCAGGGATCTCTCTCTAGTGTTTGCAAATCTGTAGCACACCCAAGTGCAGAAAAGTCTTATTGCAGGACTGTTTTGGTTTGTTTTCTAAACCAAGATAAGAGAAACCAACTGTAAACCCAATTGTTGCAAGCCATTATTCAGCTTCATGACATTGGAACTCTCAGGGGTGAAATGAAGACTAATCAAGACTTGGAGGTTTGGGCTTTTTCTATCAAGCTTCTTACCTTTCTCAACCAAAACAGGAAGACTTGTAAGCAACTTGTCTAAGAGATAAGTCGCCAGGTCTCTCTGCTCAAATGAAGAGTAGAAGTACTTAGTACTAGTGAAACATCTACTAGGTCTGGGCAAAAATGAGCTGTGCAAATTGGAAAAGCAGCCCAGAGTTGTGTGATGCTTGTTTTTTTCACAAGGAAACACTTGCTTGGAGTCAAGTTTTGGATTTTACTGTAGCAGCTAAGGTGGATCATCTTTGCAATCTCCCTGGTCTTCTTCTGTGGTTGTTGAAGTTCAAAGAGCTGTCATCATGTTGACATATAGGTGGGTTCAAATGCACTGGAACTGCTGGGTGGAATCCATATGGCCAAAATCAAGTTTGTATGTGCAAATCTGCAATAAGATCAAGCATACTTTGGAAATGGGCTTAGAAACAATAAAAGAATGCTCTATAAGGCCTCTTCCATTTTTGACTAAAAGCTACATGTGTGTGTACTCACATTGTATCAAATTCTGAACTGCAAGCACTGAGAAAGGCTGAATGTCTACAACCAAGCTGATAATTATCAAGCTACATAGTTCCAAGAAAAGCTGGATGTCTGCAGCCAAGCTGATGTAGAATAGTTACCAAGCTACTACAAAGCTGGAATGAAAGCTACCCTTATGACTATGAACAAGATGGCAACAAGTATGAAATCACAAACAAGCCCAATCAATCTACATCATTTGACAATGGCAATATGAATGTTCTTCATCAAATGAAGAACAACTCAGATGTCAAACATTGATCATGAGGTGCAAACATGATAATAGGAGCCAACCTTGTCACTTTAGATTACTTTTTTTGATTGTTTGAAAAGTAGTGGGAGTGCATTCCATGATGATGTGACAAAATGCAATCAGTTACAAAAGGTGATGGATTTTAAATGCATGATTTATAACGATAAAAAATACTCGTGACAAAAAATGCCAAATTATAGTATTTTGTATTTAAGGTGTGAATAATCATTACATATGATTTATGTCATTTTGAAAGCATTCCAAGCCTTTATATGCTCATTAAATTCAATCCAAATTGTTCCACGTACATTTCTCATAACATATTTGAAGTATTGTCATGTAAACACATTGAAAAATTGCAAATTTGTTTTACAATTTTTTGATACTAAAACATGAAAAATCAAGCACTTGTTATGACTCTTATTAATGGAATTACACCCCATGATCTACACTCACATGGCAAGAAATTGAAATTATCAAGGGAATTGACACTATCAATAGTCTTGCAACAATATTCCAACATCAAGTCAACAAACATTTAAAGAAATCTAATGGTGACAATTTTTTTCCTATTTAACATGTCTTGTAAAAAGATTTCAGACACAATTGTACTTTGGTTTGACATAAGCTTCATGTGTGTTCAATTATTTGTATATGTAGTAGAGGGCCAATTTACATTGATTAAAAGGATGTCGTACAACCAAACACAAGTTCACATAGAACATTACAAATTTTCTCAACAATCAAAAGAAAAATCAATCAAAAAATATCTAATCAAAGGCATGATAAGCCATAACATATGAAAAATACTATTCAAGCATATTTGTGAATCCTTGGTGTGACTCTTTGGAGAGATAATCTTGCAATTGCAAAAGACAACACTTGCTATGAATTGATTTGAAATCAAAACTTGTAACGAAAACAAAGCATCACAATATCACATGGAAAACACAAATCACTCCAAAAACCAAAACAATGTGCAAGATCTATAAACAAAGTTGTTGTGCAAGCATAACCCCTTGTAGCTTGAATCAAAATAAAAGGATAGAAAATTCTGGGTGTTTTACACAAAAATGAACAACAAAAAAATGAGCAAAGATGTGTTAGCTAAACCAAAATGCAACCATTAAACCTACATCACCTTAACAACATGTGATGCAAACCAAAAACAAAGTCACAAAATTAAGAGATAGAAAGAAAAATAATTAAGACAAAAGACTTAATAACAAACAACACAAAGAACACACCTTTAAAGAATTGCAATTGCACTTTGCACCAATTTGTGTGAAAAAGGCTTATGAATTCCAAAAAATGTTCAAGAGCTAATGCTAGTACTATATTACATGTTGTGATAAGGAAACACGATGCACACAAGCAAAAAATACATCATGAACAAATGACGACATGTATAAACAACCTCAAGCAACATGAAAAAAATACATCATTTGAACAAACTTTATCAATTCTTTGTTTTTTTAGACATCATCATAAAGCTTCAAGACTTGCTACTACCAATGCAAGAAGCAAGAAGCTTATTTGATCATCTTCTTGTTGCACTTTAAGAGGTAATTTTTTGATTGTTAATTTTTTTGAACCTTTTTATTTGTTGTAATGTACTCATGGAACAATTGCATCACCTATTTGAACTTGTATTATGAGGAATGGCACTTTGAACATTATCAACACCATGTTGGCTTTGCTTATCAATGTCCACTTTGCACCAAAAACAAAAAGATGCATGCATGATATGGATTGTGGAGATGAAACTTGTTGTTCAAAATTCCTAATTTTGTCACTTTATTATCTCTTTGTGATGAAAAGTTTGTAACAAAGATTGTACATCTTGCATCTTGGTTTGCTATTATCTACAAAAATCTTATCATGTGTCTTGTAAATAATGTAGTAACATATTGGTGTTATTGTAATATTATAGTTTGCACAACTATATTTGTACTTTGTGTCAAAAGTGAGAAAGTTTGCACAATTATCATAATACCTATTCTTGCAAAAGTGAAAACTATGAACAAACATATTGAAATAGAAGTGAGGTTTTCTATTAAAACAAATGAATAATGCAATTCATTATGAACTATGTAATGGACCAAATGGGATGTTGTTAAAGAGCTCAAGCCACAATTTTCTACTAGTTCAATGTTGTTATTGTTGCTCTATAAATTTTCATCTTGACAAAGTCAATTTACATTACCTATGTTCAAACTCCTTTAGTATGCACCATTTAGAATTATCAACAAATTGTAAAATCAATTTGAAATACTTATTTGGTTTACATTGTTTTGTACATAAGAAATCATTGCATTGTGTAATGAATATAAACTTCATAAGGTAAAAGTGGCTCAAAACATGTAACAAGGAGCCAAACAGATTACTTTGGAAAAGGATTGGAAGTCTTTTTTCCCAAAAGTAACTTTTACATGCAATTGCAAATGAGTTTTTGAATGACATGTTTTGTAACTTGTTTTTTAAAATATTAAAAATTTCCCTAGTGCATCAAATGTTTTTTTGTTAGTCATTATTGAATAAATATGAATTTTTAAGAGTGCAGATTCCTTATAGGTTCAATGTTTCATCTTGAAAAATAATAAAAAATTTAAGTCATCGTCAAAAATTAAATTTTCACATTCTTTAGTTTTATTATACTTTAAGTTATAATTTTTCTTAATACATCTTGTACATTATAACCCATTTATATGTGATAAAAAACTTTTGAAGTTTTGAAAATTTGAAGCAATTTTGAAACATTCTTTGAATTTTTAAAGTTTTAAAATTCCACGTTTTTAAAATTATGAGTGATTTTTAAGTGTGGCTAATATTTTCTTATCATCTATATTTTTTTTAATGATTTTTTAAAATTATATGAGTCATGTTGATAGTCCTTTGCAAAATTGACTCCTTTTAACACAATAGGTGTAGATTTTCAAATGTTCTAAACCAAAATTTAAAATTGGATTAAATGAATTTTTTCTTTAAGTTCTTTAACATTCATATGAAGGAAAAATGATTAATTTGCCATGATTACTATGGTTTCAAATGGTAATAAGAAAATAAATGTTTGATTTTGATTGATTATGTTCAATTGGAAACATTCACAGTAGGCCCACTCAGAGTCCAAGTTGTAGACCTTATAATTCACACCTTCATGTTTCAAAGAAGCGAAAATTGCATATCCACCATTGTCCTATGGAAAAGTCACACAATTGTTTAGGATGTCCCTTACATGAAGAATGTCATTAACAACAAATCGTTTTTGTATCCTGTTTAGGACAAACCCCCAATTCGTTCTCAAATTCTAATACCAATAATGCAACAAAACATCTCCCAATAATTGGTGATTGCACCACTCCACCCATCTTCCAAAAAGTCATGATTTTGTAACTCTCAATTTCACTTTCAGTTTGCATGGTAGCTTTCAATGGTAGCATAAGTATATTGGCTGGTGTATGGGAGATTCTAATTCCCCATCACCTACATTTCGCATTTTGGCATCCACTTTGAAATAACATATGACGAAAATGCTTGAGCATTTGGAATTGTTTCCATAAGCTTTAGCAACTCCTCCTTTGCAAACTCTAGAGGAGTTTTTCCATCATGCATGATACACCCCATATTCTTTAAAACCTTTGCCCAAACTAACACATCCTTGATTTTAAGGTACGCTTGTTTTTGGTAAACTTTTCTTACATGCCAAAGGCACAAAAATATCTTTGTGTTTGGCCATACTTTCCTATAATCAAATAAGGCACTAAAAACATGATAGAATAATTTTTGAAACATAGTCAATCATTTCATAATAGACTGCATTTAGTTCACAAAAGTCACATGTGCACACACCACCTTAAGTCCACCCAAGTTTTGGCTTGAAATGCACAATATAATCCATTAAAACATAAAGCATTGAAACCCATTCAAAACATAAACCATTGAAATGTAGCTCAGCCACTGAAACCCACTCGAAACATAAACCACTGAAATGTAGTTCTACCACTAAAACCCACTCGAAACATAAACCATTGAAATGTACTTCGGCCACTAAAACCCACTTTAAACACAAACCATTAAAATGTACTTTGGCCACTCAAACCCACTCAAAACATAAACCATTGAGATGTACTTTGGACATTGAAACCCACTTGAAACATAAACCACTGAAATGTAGTTCGGCCATTGAAATCCATTCAAAACATAAACCACTAAAATGTAGTTCGACAATTGAAACCCACTCGAAACACAAACCATTGAAATGTAGTTCGGCCATTGAAACCCACTTGAAACATAAATCATTGAAATGTAGTTCGGCCACGGAAACCCATTCGAAACATAAACAATTGAAATGTAGTTTTGTCACTGAAACCCACTTGAAACATAAACTATTGAAATGTAGTTCGGTCATTGAAACCCACTCTAAACATAAACCACTTAACGAATTTAGAGTTAGGGACAATAAAATGCAATAATCTCTAAAACATGAAGCATATCCACATTCATGTCATTTTGAAACATAATAATCTCTCCCTCTTAAACATAAATTTAAATCAAATATTGTGCACCCAGGCTATATGGAATGATAATCGAATTAAAATGTTACCTTAAATTATTGATTTTTGCATAAGCGTCATCGATGATGAAGGCATTTGGTTTCCAATCTAGTTTTGATTTTTGCATCATTTGATTGATAACATCCATCCATTTGGACAAATTGTTTTGCTTATTTTGAAATGTGATTATGTACGCATTGGATAGTTGTTCCTCCATTCATTAAACACCATCAATGTGTACAATGAAAATTGTTATGAACATAAATAGTTTTCAACATGTGTCAACATATAATGATCATGTTTCATTATGTTTCAAGGGTTTCCTATGCTTTGCAACGTAAGATATAAGGAGAAAATTAACCTTGTTTTCATTTGTTCCAAAGGTAGCATTGATTACAATCGCACTTTGATGACCATATTGTTGCATCATCATTGCCTACTAAGGAGTTTGGATTCTAATTATGAATGGGATATTACTCCTTGATAGTTCTCCACCAACTTTAGACCCAATCTCCCGATAATAAAACAAAACGTTGGGGTTCTCTTGAGCCCACATGCGAACATTCTCGGCATCGTTCTCATGTTTATTATGTGTTTCCTTTGCTAACTTTCTGGTTATGTTTTGAATGTCTTGTTCACATAAAAAGGTGTCCGTTGTTAGGTTCCCATCGGTCTTTACAAATTCCTACACATTTCTACGATGTTTTGCCATCACTTGTGAAACATAAAACCCCAATCAAAAATTGTCAAGTATGAAGTCCTTTAAGGTTACAGAAACATTTGCGATGAATGTAGTTTTGTACCCCTAGAGGATGTTCCCATGGCAAATACCTCTTGTAACATTGATCTGCTTATCTTTTAGGACCTTCCATTACTTTTGATAGTAACATGAATTTTTTCTTTTTCTTTTCGGGTTGCTTTACCTTTCTTATTAAGAGGCTTCTTTATGAAAACCATGTCCTTTATTAGTGGTCATATAATATTTGTCTTGTCATTTGGGCCAAAACTACAATTATACTTGCAAAT
>Ga0209611_10005007_pt1 | contig 22440 bp, 20 predicted proteins | sample S1TSphgellanicum_3_FD_187693 | JGI IMG/M metagenome (GOLD analysis project Ga0209611, IMG submission 187693) | Host-associated microbial communities from peat moss isolated from Minnesota, USA - S1T2_Fc - Sphagnum magellanicum MG (SPAdes) (version 2) | ecosystem: Host-associated > Plants > Peat... | reverse complement strand
TTTTTTATGTATTTATTTATTTATTTATTTATTTTGATAATTCTTTAAAAATATATATCTCTATTTTTTTTTCATTGGTTTTCTTTTTTCCCTTTTGGTTTTCTCAATACTATTTTTGGGGTTTGTAATCTTAATTGTTCTTTTTGTTTATGTTTTGTGTGTGTGTGTGGGGTGGGGGGGTGCAAGGTAAACCCATCCTTTATGTGTTGAACAATTGTTCAAACAAATACCCATGCCACATGTGAATGGGATTACTTGTGAAATGATGGACTATGAATAAAACCAACATTGATGCCCACATTGGTAAGAGTTTCTTCTTCCAAGTTGTTCACATTATTAAATATTCCAACATGGGGTGTGGGGTCCATCCTCCCTTTGTAATGACCAAATTAAAAAGTCATGATAATCTTGCCAGTTTAATTTGAGCTAGTAAGGTCTCTTACGCAATGGGCCTTGGAAATGTTTAGGATAGCCAAAATTGGACAAGATCTTCATTGAAAAAAGAATGTGAAAAAAAGATCATTTGACTTATAAATTACCATGAATTGGAAATGATTCATGGCTAGTAAGTTCCATCATATTCAATTTTCACTTCAAATTTGCACTGTGCTTCAAACATGTGTTTTCCAAACTATATTCAATGGTTTGTGTGTATGTTTTAGGATTCGAGGTACCACCAAGCAGGCCTTCATAGTTGATTCAATGAAGTTAATTTTGGCAAACTAACAATTTATACACTTGACAATATGTTCAATTTGCACAAAATGCAATGGCACATTATTAGAATGCAAATGGATTATCATTGAAATCTATATTAATGAGAGTTCTAGTGAAAGTGAAGGTGAGCAATTACCTTGACATTCCATTTTCTGACTAATACACATTTTGTACCACGTGTATGGCATCCATGAATTTTCTATGCCACATTTTGTAGACTAATTTAGCCTCCATGGATATAGCCCATTAGCATTGGAAATGAATGTATGTAACAATATATAGTTGTAAAAAGTTTGAATTTTATTTGTAAAGAAATAAGGTTACTAAGATCCATATATAACATATGTGCATCTTGCATTAAACAAAAAAATAATTAGATGTATTGTTAGTAATGAGGGTATTACAATTGTAGTCCAAATGTTTGTGGAAGTTCCATTAAAGCCTAAAGGCATGATTTTGTGCAATACCCTCATCGGCAAAACAATCCTTTATTTCATAGTCAGAGCTTTGAGATAATTTATATATGCATGAAAGGGTATTATGTTTACACTTTTTGCTATTCAATACCTTTGGGAAAAGACAAAACATATTCCAGCAACCTTATCTTTAAACTTAATACAACCATAATGGTATTGTATAGACTTTGATCATTTTTTGGTCCATGTAATACCCTAACCCCTAAACTTAACTTTAATACACCCATGATGGCACTACATAACCCTAATAGGAATAGGGTAAATCAAATATGGGTATGGCAATTGAACTAGATTTTTTTACTTTAGTATTATGTGAGGCCACAATGAAATATTGGTTAACACTCGTATTACGGTATTGCATATAAGGTCAATATAAGTTATTTCCAATATGTCTTAAGGGTATTGCATTATTGAAATAAATAAAATGAAATAATTTCAACTGGCCTAAAGGTATTGCAAAACACTAAAATGATTTAAAGATTATGCATTACCCTAATGAAGGTAATCTATATGAATATAGTTAGATATGATATTTGTATTCTATCCTTGGTGTATTGCATGACTTTGATGAAAGTAATGCATGTGTGAATTGGGTTGGATATGATATGGTCAATGTGTCCATAGGGTATTATTGCATTATTCAATTAGACAATATGAAATATAACCTAGGCATGAGGGTCTTGCATAAGACCAAAATAATCCAATAATTGCATTTTTGAATCAAATGAGATGAAATATATTATCTTGGGCATGAATATTGCATAACAACAAAATAATCTAATGCATTTGCATTACTTTGATGAGGGTAATGCATGTGTGAATTGGGTTTGATATTATATTGTCAATGTGTTCATAGGGTATTACAGGGATGAAATAAAATAGTACCAACTATCTACTTAGGTATTGCAAAACAATAAAATGATCTAGTGCATTTGCATTACCTTTATGAGGGTAATGCATATGGGCATTAAGTTGGATATGTTATTTCCAATGTGTCCTTGGTGTATTGCATTGTTGAATTAAACGAGATGAAAATAGTTTAATAGGATTGAAGGTATTGCATAACAATAAATTTGTTGTGCTCGCACATTAATTCGATGAGGGCATTGAAAAAAAAAGAAGGTGCAATATGATATTTTCCCTTTGCCCTAGTAGTATTGCATTTCAATAAAATCATCCAAGGTGAAAGCATGGTAAAGTATTTTTAAAAATATTTATCTCTAAGGCAATCAAAAAATGGTCCAACTTTTGAACCAAGTAGAAGAAAATAGATTTAAAATAATTGAAAATAATATAATAAAACATGTTGCTTTTATTTGAGTTTATAATGGGGCGACTAGAAAGTTTGAGAAACTTTGGCACAATAAAAATAGATAACAAGTATGTTTGAAAATGATTGGTCAAATTGAATTAAAACCTACTTTTCATTAGAAGTTTGATGTATTGTATTTTATTATAATATTTAAACATTGATAACTTACGAGTACATTTTAGAGCTACATCGTGTTGAAAATGGAGATTGTTTTATAATTCATTTACTTTCACCTACTTGTTCAAGTTTGGATAGCCAAAAAAGTAGAAAAAATATATAGTTATTTTTAAAAATCTATGTGAATGCATATTAAATATGTGATTAATCAACATCATTGTGATAAAATTAAAGATTATCCTCATGTTTATCATTAAATAAAAAGACATTTTTACTTTCAATACATTAAAACTTATTTATGGCTACTTTTCGTTTTTTTTTGTGCCAAAGATAAGAAATTGTCTACTTTACCATGCCTTCACCCTCTAGTGGGTGTGCATTACCTTTATGAGGGCAATGTGATGATTAATTAATGTATATGTATTTTTGCAAGTTGTGGTAAGGGTATGGCACGAATTTGAAATATAATAATTGTGAGGAAGCTCAATGAAGATATTGCAAGAACGGTTACATTAGTGGATTAATGTGGCTTGAGTAAAGATATCAAATTCATTTGCAATACCTTTGTATGGGATTTAATTGTTGAATTTTATAGGGTTACAAAAAAGAAGTCTAGTTTAGTTGCAATACCCTCAATTGGGTCATTACAATGTTGTTTTCAACATTCATAAAATTACAAGGTTTAATAGGGAAATAGGTCGAAAGGAGAATAAAGCAACCTACTTGGTATATTACAATACCTTCACCAACCTACATCGTCATTGGTGGAGATTTAGTGCATAGGTACATAGGTAGGTAGGTTGATGGGAAGGTAGGCAAATGGGTGGGTAGGTGGGCAAGTAGGTAGGTAGGTGGTGGAAGGAGGAGGCCAAGGTGTATAGGCAAGTAGTCAAAATGTAGGTACGTATGTGAGACTTGGGTGGGCATGGGGGTTGAGGAAAAAAATTCCCCAAAAAAAACCAACCTAGGTTGAGGAAAGGAAAAAAAAAGTCAACTTGGGTTCACCACCTTGGTTACCTAGGGACAAGGAACGATGAAAAAGGTTCACCCATCAGTGCACCATCCATCCACATCAGTGCATTGGTGGGTGTCAGTTCATTCTGGCCTTAAGTTATTATTCTTGGCCATAATGAACCAACACCCACTAGCGCACCATCCATTGGATACCCATTATTACTTATGTGTGGATGAATTTCAACTGAGTTAATATTTGATTTCACCTTGGTAACCAATTATGTAGGAAATAGGTCTCATATATAGGTAGGAAAATATGTAAATACTAGGTACATAAATGGTTTATACATAAGGAAGGTTGGTTTTACTACCTACTTATTAACAACCTCCTTGTGGGTTGTTAGTAGGTAGGTAGAAAAGAAAAGAAACTAAGCTAACCATCATGGTTAGCTAGGGAACGAGAACCCAACAAAAAATTATTTTATGACCACTTATCATTCATCCTTCATGGTGCATTGATGGGTGGTAGTTAATTGTGGCCACTTTTCCCCTGTCTAAATTGAGAACACACTATAACATAACATGTTTATTGTCCATTAGCATGAGTACAAAATGAATACAAAATTAACCTTGGGTGAACCAAAACCCACAATAGTACCATGGTCAAAATCCCAAAATCCATTAAAATAATTTAATTTTTTTACAAATAATCCATGCTTGGACTAAATCAGGGTTTGTGAGTTCAAATTTAACATTTTTTGAGCTTAACATGTCCATTAAGAAGCCACGTTCAAAAAGATGAAGGTATTAATATGGGTGTTGGTTCATCGTGGCCCGGGGAACAACCTTTCGTGTAAAGTGGCTTTATACATGAATATCTTTAAATTTACCACTGAGTTTCGAGGTGAAGCCATGTTGTTAACTTGGTCTCTATACTAACAAAGGTTGTAAAATTAATGTTAAAAATATACACAAATCTTATTGCCTATGGTGCAATATGGCCTATGTATTTTAAAAAAAAGCCCTTGCGATCAATTAGATTGTTAGAATGGGAGCCTTGAATTCATTTCAGTAATCCAACACACAAATGTTATAAAAGCATCATAGGCTTATCCCTAGGTGCAAAGAAAGAATTTGTAGGCAAAGAGATTGTTCAAGTATTTTCAGTTGGTTTTTAAGAGTTTCCTTCATGAACTCATACTTATATGTTGCATGCAACCAATAGGCAAATTACAAGAAGCTATTAACAAGATTTTGAAGTTTTATCATATTTTTAAAAATTTTATTCACATATATTATTCCCCATATTACTTTCTTGGGGTACTTATGCATCTTTGAATTAATTAGATGGGGGTGCTTTATGTTGAAAATTGAAGTGGATCGATGAAAAAATGGAAATGATGAAGATATTGATTTTACCACAAGCTCCCCATGCAACTTTGGATAACACAAATGTTGCTATAAACCTATGATCCACCCTTGAGTTTTAAACAAATCCAAATAGGAAGTGAACACCCCCATGCAAATGTTACCTACCCTATAAGTGCATGCACAAGGCCATCATCTTATACATTGAAATATTTGCATTAAACTTAGCAAAAAAATCCAAGTAAACTTATTTAACATACCTCACAGTCCCAAAAGTATGTGCATGTACCACAAATATTTTAAGTAATTATAATTTGATAAAAGTAACTTAAATAATTTAGTAGGAAGTTGATATCCAACACCCCCACTCAACAAATTATAAAGTTACACACATAATCACATCCATCAAGTGTCAAAAATATTCATGCTTGTTAGTAGAAAGTCCCTTGGTCAAAATATTTACAACCATATTGTATGTGTTGTAATACACCAACTTAACAATGTTGTTTCAATCTTTTCTTGCACCAAATGATGATGGATTTCATTATGCTTTGTGTGAGCATGAAAGATTAGATTATTTGATAAAAATATACAACTTTGATCATCATTGAATATGACAATGGGTTTCATTTGTGGAACACCAATGCTCCCAAAAAGTGATGAAAACCATATTGCTTGCCTTGTTGCTTGTGAAGCTACTATATATTTAGCTTTATAAAAAATAAAATAAAGGTTATTTTTATTATTCCGACACAACAACACATTATGGGTTTTTTTTACTGGTCAAAAAAATGACTACGGTTATTTTTATTACAATTATAACTACTTAGTCACAAAAATCACCATGTAATTGCAAAGGCCATTGAGATGTCATGTGATGTCATGGTCTTGTGACTATAACTAATATGATGATTAGTGAGCTTTTTTGAATAGATATATTATTATTTTAAAAATTATTATATGTTTTAAATAAATTAAAATTAGTTAATTAAAAAACCCTTATTTTTGGAATTAGAATAACGATTTAGTCTTCCATGTGATGATGACATGGCATGCCATTTGGCAACAAGGTGTCCCAAATTTTCATGGCAATCCATGATTTTTTGTGATAACATAAGTTTTTGTGTGTCTTGAGTTTATGGCACCAATATTTGTCATGGCATGCCATAATGTTTCATGTGTCATGAAATTTTTGAAGTTATGAATTCACATGCATGTGTATGTGTACTAAACAAAATATTGTTAACTCGTAATTATGACTATAATATTAATAGTTGTTTTGAAAAAAATGACACATAATTCCTTGATTTTTTAATTTCTTAACATGCTAGCTTAGGTTAACATACTTATTAAATTAACCCATGTGTGTAGGCTACTTTATAAAAATTTACTTTTTAATATATGCTACATTGTAAGTTATTTAATTAGACATAAGAAATTTACCACATGCCACAACCCCACTTTGGCCAAATGTGGGGGTGAAGCCCAACACTTGGAAAAGTTGGAGGTTTTGAGTCCTCCGGGACTCCCGAATGTTCAGAGCTCGACAGCAAGGCCCAAAACACCTCGCATTGGGGTGTTCTTGGTGTCATTGGAAAGGTTTTGAAACTTAGATATCGAAAATGGCCTCGCATTAGCCATTCGGACATCTGCAGCCCAAGTTATGGGCAAAAGAAAGGCCGAGAGTCAAACTAGCAGTTTCACTCCCGACCATTAAAAGTCGGGAATTGACCTCTTTTCGACGTTGCCTTGAAGAGTGCGACACGGCCTTGGAAAGCTCTCAACGAGAGCTACAACTTTGGTTAGGACTCGTCCCGATCCGAGTTTGGGGCGAGGAGCTGTGGCCATCCAAAGTCCCGGGACTCTAACCCAGGACACTAACCCGAGACAGTTTCGAGACTCCATTTCGGGAGTCCCAACAAAATGTGCCATTCGGATGTAGCTTCCGCGGTGAGACGCAGATAATACTATATGGGGGAAGGTGGTGGCTTCCCCCGAGTCCGGGCCGTGGTGTGTCTCGTGGTCCAAAGTGCCCGTGGCTTGTCCCAACACCCAAGGGTGTCCCGGAATGTGAACTAACCACGTGGGTGGTTTGTTTTGATGCAGATTCATGCTTGATCTACTAAACCTTCTTCCTAGTCTAATCCCTGGGCTCCCAACTCGACCTTCTACCCCTTTTTAGAGTTGGAAGCTGGGAGCGTGCCTCCAAGTTTCAACTTCCGCAACTTGATTTTGTGAGACCCTCAAGTGGGTTTCACCCCGTGACTTGGGAGTGCGTCATTACATCTAGTATGTTTAAATATACTTAAAATATGTTACCCTGCTAATAGGTTAACCTAGGTAGGTTTTCTTAGGTTCTTAACTTTAAGTTTTTTGCCAAGTCAACCTAGGTAGCCTCATTATAAGATATTTTATCGAGTTTGTAATCACTTCAAATTTGCGACTAAATGCGACATAATATTATAGATTTTTTTTTTTTGGTTTAAAAATGCCTAAGTTAACTTAAACTAGGTCTGTAAATAGTATAGGTTGACAAACTAGTTCATTTTAAGTCAACTTAAAGAGGTCTAGATATAAGTTAGGGTGGTAGGTAATAAGTAGGTTGACCTAGGTCAACCTACGATGGCAAAGGTTAATTCAAGGCAAATTTTTTTGAACGTTATAATTTTGTGTTAAATATAATTAGTTAAAAAAATGTGGTAGTGCAATGGATGAGGACTTGAACCCTAAAATGAAGGTGAGGGGTTCAAGTCCTCATTCTTACAACCATGATATTTAGGCCACTTAGCTTAGGTCAGGTAACCTAGTTTAGGTTTTTAAAGCTAAAGTCTGATGTTTGTTTTTAATCTAGATCACCTAATCTAAGTTGCCTAACATATGTAAATAACCTAGCTAAGTTAAGTTATGTCAATTTTTGACTAGGTGACTTAAGCTAAGTTGTGTAGCCTAACTAGGTTGACTTTTGGTTACGCTAACTATATGTGGGCTAAACTAGGTTGATTTTTGGTCATGTGCATGTTTATAGATTTTTAACACATGTCATCCATCCATTTGTAACATTCAGTTGAATAAAAGTACTAAGTTGAGATGGCATGCATTTTACATGTCATACCAAGGTTAATGATGATATAAATTTTCATTATTATAAGAAATTTTTTAAATATTAATTGTTAAAACGATTAGGCTTTGCAACTAAACGTCACTTGTGACTAAATGGGTGAAACAACATGGGTTTAACAACTCATTAATTGTTACTCACATATGTCCTTCCTAACTAGTATGTAGTTGTAAAAGCCAATTTTAAAACCCAAAATGTGTTATTGTGTAGCTAATAACACCATTTCCCAATAAGACAATATAATTTGACGTGGATTTGCAGTCATCCCTATTGCTAGCCCAATTTGCATCATAATAAACACGCATTTGTGTGCTTCCATAAATAGTATCATAATTCTCAATATTGGGACATTAGTTTTGGTAAATATTCCTTTTGAAATGCACCTAGCCCATATGTTTCCGTCAATTCCTTGGTTATGATAAATGTCATTTTTGGAACACATTGGCCCCTCATGTTTTTATTGGAACTTTGGTTATGGCTTATGTTTATTTTAAAACATGTTTGGCCTTGGCTATGGTTTACATTCTTGTTAAAATGGGCCCAACTTCTCATGTTCCTTTTGGAACCTTGGCTATGGCTTATATTCTTGTAAAATGCACTTGGCCCCAACTATGGTTTACATTATCATCAGAATGCACCTAACCTTTTATGTTCTTTTCAAAACCTAGGTTAAGGTTTACATTATTGTCAAAATGTGCTTAGCCCTTCATGTTCATTTCATAACCCTAACTATGGCTTACATTTTCATTAGAATGCACCTAACTTCAACTATGGTTTCCATTTTCATCCGAATGCATTTGGCCCCTTATGTTCCTTTTAAAACCATAGCTATGGTTTATGTTTTCATCAAAACATGTTTCGCCCTAGTTATGGTTTACATTTTTGTCAAAACATGCCTAGCCCTAGCTATGGCTTACGTTCCTTTCAAAATGTGTTTGGCCCCAACTATAATTAACATCCTTGTCAAAATGCACTTTGCCCATAATAACATATTCAATGCTTGTTATGAAACGTAGACCGAAATCCATTATTTTTTTAATGAAAAGTTTGTTTCATTGCAATCTAATGCAATTGGCTAAGATTAGCCATAAACTAACTCACAACCCTCATTACTTGCACAATATTGTACCTTTTACATACCATTTCATACATGAAACTTCAAATAACATTTTGAAATGGGATAGCTTCCATTGCTTCCAAGTCTACATCATTTTGAGGACACATATTTTTCAAAAGCTTGTAATTGGCCATTAGGGGAGTTCATATTGATTTACTTTTAGCTATTCCAAATTGCTTCAATATATTTCAAATGTACTTGATTTGGTTCAAATAAATTATTCAATCATTGAACATGATTTATTTGTGTCCCCAAGCAATATTAGATCTCATTTAAATCCACCATTTTGAATTTCTTCAAAAGATTATCCTTTTTTTTTTCCAACAAAGTCAAGCCATTAGAAACTAAAATCAGATCATCAACATACAAAGTTATGATTAGATAAGAGTTTTTTTGAACTTTTAAAAAAATAAACATTATGGTCAACATAGCTCATTTCAAACTTTTGATATAAAAAATGTGGTTTAATCTTGTGGCTTCATTTACAAGGAGGTTGTTTCAAACCATAGAAGGTTTTTTTGAACTTACCATATTTTTCTTACCTTGACCACAAAACCTTATGGTTGTTGCATATACATATTTGAATTAAAAAATCTCCATTTAGAAAGGCAATTTTAACATTCATTTGATGCATCTCGAGATTTTCAATGGCTACAATTACAAGCACAACTCAAATTGATTCCATTCGTGCATCAAGGGAAAAGGTTTCATTGAAATCAATACCTTCAACTTGAATAGATCCCTTGGCCACCAAATCAACTTTGTGCCTTGTCATAAAGCCATTGGCATTATATTCGATCTTGATAATCCATTTGCATCTCATTAGTTTGTGATAAAATGGAAGAGGAATAAATATCCAATTATTATTGTTTTGTGAAGATTGAACTTTAGAATCCATGGCCTTTTTCCAATGTTGTGAATCTTCACTATTTAAAGCCTCCACAAAAGAATGGGGCTCATTAGCATCAATAGAAAAAAGATATGAAGGATTCATGTTTTCTTCAACCATTGTTGGATTTTCTTGCATTTGTTAAGGAAATTTTTCATCCTCCATCTTTAGTTTTTATTTCGAATCATCTATTCCAATCCAAAGTCTAACCTTGAAACCATCATTTCCCCATTAATTTGTTTGGATCACTAAATATAACATCACAACTGATGATAACATATTGATTTATAAGGTTGTATAATTTATACCCCTTAATCTCTTCACAATAACTAATGAATATGCATTTGACACTTTTAGAATCTAACTTTGTTTTTGCTTATTTTGGCACATGAGCAAATGTAACACAACCAAAAACATGCAATGATTTATGGAAGGTTTATATCCACACCAAACTTCTTTTGATGTCATGTTGGAATTGCTTTAATAGGGATTCAATTTTGGATGTGCTACAATTGTAATTATTTCTTCCCAATATTTATGATCTAACTTCATATGTTACAACATTACACATTTTTAACAAATGTTCGATTCTTCCTTTTAGTTACACCATTTTGTTATTGTGTGTATGGAGTGGTTGTCTACTTCACAATGTCATTCTCTTGGCAAAATGCATTGAAATTTTTAGAATTATATTCCCCACTTCCATTACATCTAATTCCCTTAATATTCTTTCTAGTTTGATTTTCTACCAAAGATTTGAAAACCTTAAACTTATCAAACACACTAAATTTAATTTTCATGGTATGAAAAAATGTTTTCCTAAAGAAATCATCAATGAAGGTTTTAAAATATTTTTCCCTTCCATGAAATGTTGTTGCCATGAGATTACATAGGTCTATGTGCACAAGCCCAAAATTTTTTTTTGCATGAGAACCCCATTCAAAGGAAATGGGGCATGATGTTGATGCGCCCCCAAACTCTTTAAGAAACCCAAAAGTGGGTCCCAAAATGAAATCATGAAAAAAGAAAAGAATTGGAGCATGCCCCCTAGCTCATAACACTTCTAGGGTAGGAGGGCATGCTAGAACTTCAGGATGGGACTAGAATGAATTCACAAGCAAAAATTCAAGATGATATCAACTTGCACAACCAAGGAAAGAGGGCAATTAATGCAAGTTGAACCCAAGTGGTGTGGCGGACCTAATAGGGACAACTTCAAACACAAGCTTTACATGACCCATAACCTTTGGGAGGAGGCACCACTCCCTTCCTTATAGTATATTTTTTGACTCTTTCTGGGGGCTACATCCAAATGGCACTTTGTCCTAAGATTCCCAACTGCGAGTCCCAAAATTGGGACTCTCATTATCCCAAAATTTTGAACATTCATATCTTCCTCAAATTAAACATGTTTGGATCATGCGAGGGCAATATCTTATAGCCTTTTAAAAGATCTTTGACAAGTTGAAGACAATAATGCCTTTCCCACACACATCAAGTGTATTATAATATCCAAAATACACTTTGTGACTCAAAGGAAGCTTTTCAAAGGTTGAAAATACTTCCTTTCGAAAAGTTAGATGTTGTAAAATTTTAGAATCATCAAACCATGTATCCCTACAAATTGTAAAATAGATAAAATAATCATAAAAATTTTTATTTTGCTTATTGTAGATACTTGTCGCAACCCCACTTTGAGCGAAGTGTGAGGTCGCCACTCACATTCCCGAAAATGGGACTTGGGAGTCCTTCGGGACTCCCGAAAACTTAGAACGCGATTACAGGGGTTAGAACACCTTGCCTTGAGGTGTTTTTTATACCATTGGAAAGGTCTTGAAGTGTAGATGTCTAAAATGGCCTCGCATCAGCCATTTGGACATCTGTAGCACAAGTTATGGTCAAAAGAAGGGTCGGGAGTCAAATTGCCAGTTTGATTCCCAACCACTAAAAGTCAGGAATCGACCCGATCTTGGTGTGTGTAGGCAAAGTGCGACACACTGTTGGAAAGCTCTCGAGGAGAGCTATAACTTTTCTTTAGACCTCGTCCCGATCCAAGGTCGGGGCGAGAAGTTATGAGCATTTGAAGTCCGGAAAGTCAAAACTGGGATAGTTTCGGGACTTCACTTTGGGAGTCCCGGGAAAAAGAGCCATTTGGATGTAGGTGCGGTGGAGAGTCGCAGAGAATACTATATGGGGGAAGGTGATGGCTTCCCTTGAATCCGAGCCGTGGTGAGTCAAGTGAGTCCAAGTTGCCCGTGGTTCGTCCCAACACCAAAAAGGTGCAGAATGAATTCTAACCAACTTGTTGGTTGGATTTGGATGTAAGATCGATAACTAAATAAGCTTGTCCCTCTTCCTAATCTAATCCCGGAGCTTTCAGCACACCCCCTCTACCCCCTTTTAGTGCTGGAAGTTGGGAGCGGCTCCAAGTCCCAAACTACTTCCACTATTTGACATAGCTAGACCCCTTTTGGGTCTACCAAGGGACTTGGGAGTGCGTCAATACTTGTGAAGAACCTTTGAATTTGTTCTTCCAATCTTTTTTTTTTTAATGACATTTTAAAAAAAAAATGGCCTTTGGTGCCACAATCATAGCAAGTTCCTTTCATCTTTTGCAATTAATTTTTGAATTTCTTCTAATCTACAACCTTTTTGAACTTCCCAAAAACACTTTTAACAATTAGTGATTCATGTCTTATACCATGGTGAAATTATTCTTCTTGTTTACATCACAATTCTTCTTACAATAATTTTCCACATATTAACTCCATGGATAGTTGATTTGTGCAAATATTAAGTGAAACCACAAGGGTATGGAATGATGGTGGCAAACTCCTTAAAAGTGTGGATGCCAAATCATCACAAAAACTTGATGATCAATGTTTATTAATTTTTCTACAATCATCTGAAGCTTTGTCAATATGAGCTTACACTGAGGTGCCTTCCTCCATCTTAAGATTATAGAATTTTTAACATGGTTGCAATCTATTGCTAATATGTCTTCTTTTAAATGTTGAACAAAGATTATCACATGCATATTTGTAGTTTTTACACGTGCTACACGATGCAACATAAAATGAATAACATTTAAGAAAATTATTCCATGAGCCAATTTGTTTCGAAATAATTCCCAACAAGCTCTATTCAACACATTTTCAAGCTTATTTGGTTGCACCTTTTTTGTGTAAATCTTTTTGTTTTTCATGTTTTGCAAAATGACTTCTATTTTTTTTGTTTTGCATGTTATCCCATGCTAATTTTGAACCTAGCACCTTTCAAGAAAGAATGAGAATATCAATCATCAACATAATTTTTGATGTAGAATATATATAACCTAAAAGAAAAATCAAACCATGTGACAAAACCATGTGACTTTGCACAAGGTTGAACTTTGTCGACCACCGAATGCGTTGAATAGAACTGATTAGGGGTGTTTAATGTCTTCTTTAAATACCCCCAATGAACACTTTTGAACACATTTTCAAACTTGTTTTTTCCCACCATGCATGATTTTGCATAGAACCATGCAACACAATTCTACTTTTTTCTTTTTCTTTTTTCCCATGTCTTGCTGTTGCACATTTATTTTGAGCCCATCACCTTTCAAGAGATAAAGAGATTCCTACTAATTAGTTCGTTGCTTGGAACAACTATAATGTTATTTCTTATTTAACCTAAAAGCATGCTCAAACCAGTCAACAAACCATGCAACAAAACCACATGACTCTACCCATGGCTAAGCATTAATGGCCAAAAAGTGGGCCAGACAGAGCTTGTTGAGAAGGTGTTTAACATCAAACAGAGCTTGTTGAGTGGTTGTTCATAGATTATTCATGTTTTCATTGACCGTCCAAAATATTTGACCAGTCTGAAGCAGGTGGAAACTATGTAATCAATGAATCAATTGCCCCCACAAAGCTTTTGTCAGCAGAATCACTATGTTTTTAGGCGGATCGACAATGGAAAGGAGACTTGATTGCGACATTGGAATTAGCAAGGAGATGTGTTGTTGTGATGTTCCACATAAATGTAACACATCAACAGTGAAGCAAATGGCTTGCAAGTGTTTGTGTTACAAAAGGCAACTTGAAAAAGGTAAGTTATTATGTTTATATCTTCTTTGATTTGTAGTTATGTGCTTTTGTTTCATGAAGAATTTGTTGTTGCACTATCATTTGGTGATGAGCTTGAAAATGAAGGTTACATGCTTGGGGTTGGATCATTTTTTGAAAAATCTTTTTGAACATTTGTCACTAGATAATTATATTTGTTTTTGGGTTGTTGCTACTTGCCATGTGTTGTTGTTGCTCTACTACTCATTCATGTACTCACTTCACTTTCCCTTGTGATGTTGTTGCTTGTTATTGTTCGAATTGTGTTGCTATTGCTTGTTGAGGTGTTGTATTCCCTCCCTCTTGCCATGTGTAGGTTGGAGCTTGGAGCACTTGGAAACTGAGCTTGGGGAGCCTGAGTTTAAGAAAAGAAAAAAAGATACGTTTTTTAAAACTTTTTTATATTCAATAGTTTTGTTGTTGTCTTGAATTTGTTTTTTTTTAATGTTTCTTAATTTGATTAGCTTAATTTTTTTTCAACTTTTTTTTTTGGTTGCTAGGTTTTCTAAATTCATTTACATTCTAACATTACATTTCACTTTTGTTGCCCTTTGTAAATGTTCTTGTGAATTGTAAATGTCTTTGTAAAGTTGTTTGTTAGTAGTTTAGAGCTTTGCATAAGTTTACATATTATTGTTTGATTTTTTTCACCATTCATCTAGTATAATTTCATCTTGCAATTGATTATCGAAGAGTCATTCCAAAATGAAAAAAAAAAGAATAATAATGATGAAATATATTTAAATGATGTTGTAATGGAAGATGAGATAATGAAAAATTAGGAATGCAACCAAGTTTGCAAATATAAGAAGCATTAATGCAAATGAAGGGAAAGAAAAATAAAATTTAAGTATGAAAAATTTGCATTTTCAAAGGAAAAAATGGAAACATGATAGTAGAAATGCATTATGTTAGTCATTTTATTGTGTAAATGACAATAAGCCAATAGATGTGAAGTGTTTTCAATTGATGAGATGTAATATTTGTTATGCCAGTTTAATTTTAATAATAAATGCCAAAAATAGCAAAGAAAGCTTTAATATTATATATTTTTATAAATGGAATAAATGCATTATAAAAACATATTTATGTAGACCATTGTGTGATTGAAAAAATATTTAAAGAAGAAGTAAACAATATGTCAAAAGAACCCTTTGAAAAAGAACCTACAAAAAAATGACCTCATGCAAATGGAATTGTTATTTCTAATTTTTTTGCTACCAAAGATTCTTATAAAAAAAATGATGTGTAGCAGAAACAATTTGGAAGATTTAGCTCTTTTAATTGTAAGAAATCATTTGTTAATGCATCTTGTTGAAAGCCAATCGTTAAAAAGATCTAGTCTATGTTTGTGTCCAAAGGTTGTTTTACTTTCTATGAAACTATTTGCAAGAGAAATTTTGTTGGAGTTGGTGGAAAAATCCAAACAATTGTATATGTTACCTGCTTTGGCATATTGTTATTTTGTAACAAGTTTTGATTTGTGGATGTCAAAAGGGTCTTCTAAAAAAAATTCCCTTGTCATTAATTTTTGGGGGTTTGATTGGCAACTAAAACATATTGCAATTGGGTTTTTTGAAGCATTTGATACCTTTGGGCATGCATTAGCCAAAGATTTAATTGACTTATTAAATAAGTATGATTTGAGGAAACAAATCATTGTTTATGTTAAAGATGAAGGAACTAATTCAAATACTATGACTATAGCCCTAAAGTCTATTGTAAGTTATGATATTTTAAGTTTGATAGAAAGTTTTCAAGGTAGTTTTTTTGGCCATACATTCTTTAAGGCTTGTCAATATGCTTTAATTAATGATTTTCTTTGTAATGGTTTGAAATATATATTTGTTAAAACTACCCATATGACCTACAAAAATGCATAATTTGATTGAAAAAATAAAAAAAGTGTAGACAAGAAGGGAATAAGGCTTATGCAGATTCGAATCTTCTTGAAAGAAAATTGAACACTCTAGTTAAAACAAGGTTATCATCAAAACTTTGACATTTTCTTGTTTATTATTATTTTTGTTAAGATTTGGTAAAATGTGGATAATAATCATTTTTTTTCTTTGCAAGTTTGTTAGCATATCATTCTTTTTCAAAAGGTTTTGTAGTTTAAGGATGCTATAATGTTTTGTTATAGTAAGCAAAGTTCAATGAAGATGACAACTAGAGTTCCACCCCCTTTGACTTGGCATATTTGTCAAATTGTCGTTAATTGTTTTTCTGTTGTTATAACTGCTTGTGTTCTAAACCAATCTAAGGGACATTGGTTGTTAAGTGATGCTTTTTATTCTACCATTTTCATGAGTTTGAAATTGAAAAAAGAACCAAAAAATGGACCATCTTTTCAAACCTTAATGGAAGAGGATTTTGGTGTGGTACTTGAGTTAATATGTTTGGCTTCTAACATTAGAAAAGAAGTTTATAAAGTTTTAGACATCTTTCCTTCCTTCTTGAAAAAATTTGATGAAAGAAAAGCACATAATATGTTAACTCTAATATTGTTGGACCCAAGATTTAAAAGTTTTCACTTAGTGTCTTCTTTCATTGCTTGTGATCAAGGAGTAGCAATTATTGAACAATATGACACAATGTCATTATATCCTATGCTCATGAAATGTTATTATTATTTACATCCATCAATAGAATCTAATAATGATTTTGCTAACCAAAGAGTGTATGATGATAACATTTTGGATATTTTTCAAATGATAACAAAGAATATTAAGCCAACAAAAAAACTTGTTAAGAGAGAACTCTTGGTTTTTCGACATTATCAAGTGGATGTGAAAGAAATTAAGTGTCCCCTTTGATGGTGAGAGAAACATGAAGCCATATTTCCCATAGTTTGGTCTTTTGCTTGTTAGATTTTAAGGATTGGTACTTCTCAAATAGAGACTAAAATAATCTTTTCCTTGGATGGAATCCTCACTAATTTGAGAAGATGTCATTTACAATTAGAAAACTTAGAGAAATTAAAATTTTTGAACAAAAATTTGTTCAATGATTATAGAGTTTGTTGTAAATCCCCTTTAACCTTTTAGAACTTATTGGGATAGATGTAGACCTAGAAAAGAGGTTAAAAAAAAATTTGAAGGAACTTTTGAAAAAGATGAAATTGTGAATTTATAAATTGTTGAAAATATATTCAAAGTCTATTTTTTATTAGAAAAAAAAATGCAAAAAAAATTCAAAATTCTGAAATTTGACTTGTGAAAACTGACCAAGAAAACTGATAGTTCTTGAATTGGTGAAAACCACTAGGCCTAATAACTGGGTTTTTTTTCTTGGAGAATATCTAATACCTGGGATAGTTCATGTTAGCAACCTATGTTTTGTGAAATCAAGAATCGACTCGGTTTTCACATAGAGGTATAAAGAATCAAAACCGATGGTTCTCAAAAAGTGAAAATTGTAAAACATTGGTTCATAACCTAACATCATAATCTTTCTTTGTTTTTAACCTTCCAAGTTTTGACCCCACAAATTAAAAATGATCAAAAATTGAGAATTGAAAATCACATAAATTAATCAATTATAATAAAGTAAAAAGTCCTTTAAATATGTGTGCATTAGAGAATCCTATAATACAAAAATACTGAAAATTGTTGATCTCCAAGGTAATACCTCCTAAAAAATTAGCCTTTTGTTTTAGGTGATTTTAAGGAATTTACCCCTTTGGCATACATGTGTACACTTACACTATTGGATATGTAGAAACAAGTATCAAGTGTAGTATAGTTCTTCCTTTTTAAGTAAAGTATGCTTTAGATTTTTGAAAGGTTTTTTGGAGTGCAAATTGTGGCTTTGTTATTTCAATTCTAGCACATTTTTTCAAATTCAAAAACTTTTAAGCCCATTTCAAAAACTCCCAATGTTAGAAATTATATAGACACAAAGTTTTTCAACAAATTAAAGCATGGGTCTATTTAGTTATAAAGTTCAACAACTAATTAAAATTAATAGGTAAATGATAAAGATAAACCTACTTGTTAACTTTCTAAAAAAATCAACTTGCTTAAACTTAACATGTGTTTAATAATGGTTTTTCATTATTCCAATTTCAATTTCAGATCTAGCAAAATATTAGTTGCATTGTCTAGTTCTTGTGCCAAGTCCAACAAAATGTGCCAACTCAAGTCCCGGTCATAAAAACTTGAACCTAAACCCCCAGAGTTAATGCTACAAACTAAATACCTTCATAGCAATGATACAAACCACATTCAAGAACATTTTTGGGATGACCATTAACTAGGTTTAAACTAAACCATCCAAAAATGAAATTTCATATGTATATTCTATGACATAAACATTATGTGATGCATTAAAACTTTGTCCAATCACAAACATTAATTTTAATCATAAAATATATAATAATATAACATAATATTAAATATAAAATATTTCAACACAAAATACATTGGAGGTGGCCAATTGGCCAATTGCACAAACTTTCAGAAGTTGAATTCAACATATGTATACATAATTAGACACTAGCTTGGTTGAGAGATTGGACAATTATCGTAGTGGCATACCCTGTTTGCGACCGGAGGTCGCGAATAATTATTTTCGGTCGTTTTTTCCTTTTGCAGTGGACAAATTTCGATTTTCAAGATTTATGCACAGCCCTTGGTTAAGGGTTTTGAAGGTTTTTGCAAGGTTTGCATGTAGGATCCTGGCCGTTGGTTGACAAGGCACTCAAGACATCTTAACCCTTCAATTTAGGATTCTGCCACCAATTTTTTTCTGTGATCCGTGCCACTGCCAGAATCATTGGACCTTTGTTGGCACGAAGGAGTGTTCTGTTGATTCAATTTGTGGGAGCTTGGGACTGGGTACTGGGGTTGGCGGCCTTCTGGTCGCCTCACCGCCATGGCGTCAAGGAGCAGGGCTGCCACCATCACCCGCTTCTTTAACCCTCTTAGCAAGGAGGAAGTGCATGAAAAGATAAAGAAAGATTCGGCAGCCTGGCAGGAGGAGGAGAGAAACAGAGTAGCTTGGAATGAAGTAGCTAAGGCAGCAAAAGAAAGTGCTAGATTGGCAGCGAAACGGCCGGTGGGGAGACCAAAGAGGGTTAGGGCTCAGGCTGTCCTGGTGCCTCCAAACATGGGAGCTGAGAAGCAGGGTGATGTTGCTAGGGCAAGCAATGCAGGCCAGTCTGCGCACAACAATGAACAGGTCAACCCACCGGCTAAAAAACAGCGAGGAAGCTACACCAACTGGTTCGTTCAGGACTTGTGGCCTCATATTGAGGCGGTAGTGAGGCAACACCCAAAGAGCTTGTATGATGCTCTCTTCTCCTTGCAGCACATTACGAAGCCTGGTCGGATAGGCAGCCCTTTTGATAAGCTAACCATGAACACCATGAAGGGCTGGTTTGAGAGGGATGTTCAGTCAGGCCATTTCAAATTGCGCAAGAAGTACGAAGAGGGCGTTGCTGCTCAGAAGGCAAGAATGCAGAAGGGAAAGAGCGGGAGTCGGGGAATCTTTAAAGATCACCCTCAGGCTTTTGACACGATCCTCTCAACATTGAAAGGCATGCAGGATGTAGGCCAGCTAATGGATGCTAATGTTGCTCAGACGATGATTCTGGGGATTGTGCAAGCACTGGCGCCTGAGCTGCTTCTGAAGCGTACGGGAACGGCGGGGAAGTTATTTCAAGTCTCCAAAAGGTTCTCTCGGAAGTTTCTGAACCGCTACCTGGGGTGGACGTGGAGAAGAGCCACCACGGCTGCCAGCAAGCTACCAGAAGATTGGGAGCAACAGGGGGATGAGATGGCATTCAAAGTGGTTGCGCTTTATAAGACGGAGGGCATCCCACCAGAATTGGTCTGCAATTCAGATCAGACGGCTGTCCATCTTCGCCCCTCCACAGAGCAGACGTACGAGGTTAAGGGAGTGAAGGAAGTCAAGTGTCTGGGGAAGGACGACAAGAAGCAGATCACGACGGTCGTTAGCTCCACTGCAAGTGGGGAGCTTGTGCCATTGCAGCTGGTGTTCCAGGGGAAGACGGAAGCAGTAGTTCCAAAGGATGAAGATGCTAAACGGGCGGTCGCAGCGGGCTTGCATCTGACCATGTCGGAAAACCATTGGTCCAATTTTGTGACCATGAAGAGCTTTGTTGAGAAGGTGCTGGATCCGTGGCGTGTGAAAAAGTGCGAGGAGTTAGGCTTGGCTCCTGATTCGCAAAAGATGGTCTGGCTTATAAATTGCTGGAAGGTGCACATTTTGGCGGGCTTTAGGGAGTGGATGCTCGACCTGTTTCCCCCCATCAAGACGATGTTCGTCCTTGCAAATTGCACCAACAAGCTTCAGGTGGCAGACGTTGTACTATAGCGACCTCTCAAGCATTGCTTCCGGCGGCAGTTTAACACTTGGCAGGCACAACAAGTGGCTCTCCAGGTCCTGGGCAAGGTGGAACCTAAGGACATCAAGCTGGATTTGGGGGTGAAAGAGCTTTGGGGAAAGGTTGTGGGCTGGCTGATGACGACGTTGGAGGAGCTAGCGGTGGAAGAGTAGATGATCAAGAGGGGTTGGGAGAAGTGCAGACTGGGGAAGATTCACGACTCGGCATTCCAAAGCCATGCAATCTCGGAGTGCTTAACCAAGGGGCTGCTGGCAAACTTTGAGCCTTTGGAGGATCGTGAGGAAGAAGCGGCAGTTCAAGCTGCCTGTGATGTGCAGATTGATGAGCTCCCGCTTGCAGCTTCGGTTGTTCAGGTTGTGAGCGCCTGCTTGGAGGATCAGGAGACATTAGCAATTTTCGACCAGTTAGACATGGAGGATGCAGAGCAGGCCGAAGAATTGGATAATCTGGATGAGTTCGATAACATTGAGGACATTGAGTTCGAGTGAGTTGCTAGTAATATCTACGTGGATACTTTGTCACTAGGTATTACTGTACCGTAGCTCAGGCTCAAGTCGATGTCGGAATTCTGTACTTTGTCTACCGGATTGTCTGTATGCAGTTACAGATGACATTTAAAGAAGATGCATGCAGATCATGAAGTCATTTAGGCTGAACTGCAATTGCGTTGATTTCATTTCGAGTTCTGATTTTACCAGCACACATCATGTTTCCCCAGAATGTTCCACAAGGCTCAGACCGCATGCATTCGGAATCTCTTGCCTAGTAATGACATGAGAGCCTGTGTCGCGAAGGGGATCCCTGATCAGAACTGCACGTGACTGCACCAAGTCAGAACTGCAGTGCACCGCGCCCAGCTTCGCGATCGCGCGGGCCCGCGTACAATACAGTGCGCTGACGACCGCGTGCGAGCCGCAGATGTCACGGTTTTCGTTATAGGTACCTATTTTCCTGGGTTTCACACTGAATGATCCACAATAATTTATTTATATTTCGCATTTTCGCACCGCAAGACGGATTTGTATTATTTTTTCACAGTGGCCTGAAAATAATTAATTTAGTGCGAACAAGGTATGCCACTACGGTATAACCAATATTGTTAATCATGCACCATAACTCGAATTTGATGCAAGTTATATTGTTAAAACCCATCTTTTACATGTGGCAATGCAGTTTTGATGTGAGAAAAACATGAAGTTGGGTTGAAAGTACATTTAAAAAAAGGGGCAAAAAGTTGGTAAGTGAAATTTGTGATGTGAAATGTTATCTTATAAATAGCTTGTAAATAAATAAAAATGACAATTACATGCACCAACTTCAATTTGTTTGTTTTTGCCCAACTTGAGAAACTTCTTTAAAAATAAACACCCTCACGAAATTAGTTACGATATATGTTAATAGAAATGCATTTAGTTGTTTTCATTTTTTACTAGTGGTAACCCGTGCCTGCAAGGCACATACGGTTTTAGATGATTTTAAAATTTTCTAAAAATTAATGGTTTAAAATATCATTTCTTCTAATAGTAAAAAAAATCCAGTCTTATAATTATTTGGATTCTGATTTTTTTAAAAAGAAATCCCCCAACTCGTAATTCTCTGGTTCTAAAAGCTTTGAAAACCAGAACTGGGTTCAACAGAGCAACAACATCCCATGAGAGAGCCGTTAGCAAAGTCTCCACTTCGAAGAGGGGAAAAAAATGCAAATTAAAGTCCTAATTCTTAAGGGGTCAAAAAATACCCTAAATTAATAACTTCATTTCATTTTGGCACATTTCAAGTGGTCGTAAGGTTACTTCAAACTTGGAACACCCACTAAGTCGGAGCTAAAATAAAAGCCCGGCTAAAATATGGAGGAAGGAGGCATCCATCCATCCATCCACTCATTCATCC
>Ga0209611_10005006_pt1 | contig 22440 bp, 20 predicted proteins | sample S1TSphgellanicum_3_FD_187693 | JGI IMG/M metagenome (GOLD analysis project Ga0209611, IMG submission 187693) | Host-associated microbial communities from peat moss isolated from Minnesota, USA - S1T2_Fc - Sphagnum magellanicum MG (SPAdes) (version 2) | ecosystem: Host-associated > Plants > Peat... | reverse complement strand
ATAAAAGAAATTTTTTGTCATGAATTGTCTTGTTTCACAACTTACAAGATGGGGGCTCTTGGTTGATTATTTTAACAATTATAAAAGATTCCAAACTAAGTCATTCACTTATTTCTAAGTAGGAATTATACTTCAAATTCTAGTTGCCATGTGTGAGTTAAATGGGCACATAGGTGGTCTCAAATAGATGTGAATTGTGAAGGCACCATGGGTGGTCTCAAAATAGATGTGAAGTGCTATTTCAATGAAGTGCATTGTAGTTGACTATTGAAGACCACCACCTCCCTATTTCATCAATGAATTGAATCATAGTTGATTATTGAAAGTAATTGCCTCGATGTTACATCATGAGTTGATTGAGTTGTATGTAGACCTTTTTCATACTCCTCTTCTTTGAGTCTTTGTCTTCCCCAAGCATCTCAATGTATCCCATAATGTTTGGGCACACTTCAACATGTGTATATAACTTGTAAAGATGTGGGAGAAAAGGGGGCAATGAGGCAATGGGATACCGATGAGCTTTTGTTTTTGGGAATGGTGGGCCAAAGAGGTGCTTCTACCAGGGAATCCCTATAGTTTTAAAAAAAATTGGTGAGGGATCAATCAATGTGTTTTTTAAAAAAATAAAATAAAATCTTCAAAAACAATGGGCTCATCCATGAACAAAAAAATAGAAGGAATTAGATATGTCATTGTCATTAGCCTAAGTCAACAATTGTGATAAACAAATGTAGGATTAGAAATTTTGCTCAACAAATGATGAAATGCAACATGCACCCAAGATACTAAGTTGGAGGGGATGGGGAGGGGTTGTTCCTAATGTGTTCTATTTGTTCCCAATGTGTTCCATTGTTCCCATCAAGTTCTGAATGGGCTTCCATTAAACTCATGATATGTTCCCAAAGATGTTCCAAATAACATCAAAAACATTCATTCATAACTAGCCACATTTTTTGCATTCCCATCTCCAATTTTTGCCATTTACATATCTAACAACATTTGTCAAGATTTTAACCTCTTGTCTTTCATTACTCACATCCTTTGCTTCAACTACAATTTTGTGCCAAGTTTTCCAATCTAGAAATGGTTAATAATTTTCAATGTTGTTAACAGCGTTGTATAATTGTTTTTTTCTTTGTGGAACATCTTTTGTTTATAAAACAAGTCGCCATGATAATGTAAATGACATTGTTTTTCGATGTAGAAACCTCAAAGAGGTACAATGTTCACATGCAAGTATTGTCAATTGTTGCCACATTTAATATTATTCTTTAAGTGTTTCATTAATATTATGATGATCTTATAAATGGAAAGTCCTTTGTAGATAGATCCAAATCCATTTTTTCAAACTTTCAACATTGAAATCATTTTAATAACAATCTCCAAATCTTTGAATGAAAACCTTAAAAATAGTCTTGAAAATTCATCCATAAACAATTCATCTTTGATGACGTACAATTTCATTAATTTCTTGGATCTATGTAATAACAACACAAATAAAAACAAGAGAAGTGAAATCACACTCCTTTAAGTAGTTACAATGTCAATTGTTACCTTCTTTTGTGTGAAGAAGGAAGAACTTCTATAGCTAGTAATTATAGATAAGCCACAAGAGTTTGGGCTTGGAATAGGCTCTAGAGAATTACAAATGGGATGAAAAAAATTGGCCTTGGAGACAAATATGGAGCTCCAAGTGTGGGCAGAACAAACAACATAGATTTTTCTAAGATTTTGATAAAGAATGTTTAATTATTGTAAGATAGAGCTTGCATGTTTATGTTTATGATTTTTTGCACATATGAACAATTCTTTTAGTTCATGTTTTTTTTTTAAAATGTTTTTTTAAAAATGTGAATGTTCTAGATTATGTGCTTGGGGAGGGGAAAAAAACAATTGGGAAAGATTCGTTACATGAAGTTTGTAAGTAGCAATGTTTCATATGATTGAATTATAAGGCCCTTTTTAACCCTTGTACATAACATCAACATTAAATTCTTAAATCTACTATTTACATTATTTATTAAAAGCTAGTTACCACTCATCGATTCAAATCAGGTATTAGGAGCCAGTTGGGATGTAATCACTAACCAATTTCCATTGTGATAAATGGTTCTTAAGTACATGTTGAAATTTTTGCATGAACTTTTACAATAATATTTTAAATATATTATGGAATGATTTAGAAAATTTTGAAGTGAATCTAATGAACATCAATTACCCAAAGCATTATTAAAACAATGTAACCAATGTTTTTCACTACTTAAAGGACTTTTTAAAACACTTGAAAAAACTTCACTTTATGGGAAATTTTTTATGTACACCTTTTCATTTTGATATAATGTAAACAACATTTGGGCCATTCAAATTTTATAATTTTAAAAGTTAATTTGTGAACATGATTAATTGAAACCTATTCTATTATTAAGGACCTAGTAAGGACATAGTCCTTAAGATAATTGGCTCATTATATCCAATTTGCACCCTCATGCTACTAATGATTTAACGCTAGCTACCAACAAGGGCATTCTATTATTATTTGTACTATGTAACAAAGTAGTTGTGAATGTGCATAAAAATCAAGAAAATGCAACATTAACTTGTCATGTGTTTATCACCAAGGGTGATTGTTGTATAAGGGCAATTTCTTGAGAACTATTGATGGGACAAAAGAAATGGAAAATCATGGTGACAAGAAACAAACTATTTGAATTGCTATTAACAAAGATGCCTTTTCATTTGTTCCTAGTACATTGGGTTACCTTGATGAACACCCCAAGGCCTCCATCAAGTAGCCCATTAGTAACCTACACCTAAAAAACTTGTTTATGATTGTCCATCTTGAACTCCATTTTAAAAAACCTAATTTATAGGATTAATCATCTTTATCCCCTTCTATAGAGAATTATTAAGTGTCAATTTGAGAACAAATCATTCAAGGTAACATGCAAGAATATATGATGGCATTCATCAAGTTTGTGTTTCATCCTTGCCCATTGTAAGCATAATTAATCAAATGTGGGAAGGTGTGATAATATGTAACTTGGCCAAATAAAAATTATTTTGAAAGAAAACATGTATACAAGACAAGCTACATAAACATTTGAATTCTTGAATTATGCCAAACTAAACGTAACCCAAAGGAATTTGAAAAATAGGCAAGGTTTTTCACATAATAGGAATTTTGAATGGAAGAAATACTTTTAATGGTCATAAAATGGGGTATCATTGTAAGGAAAGATTAAATGCCCCTTGAACCAAAGGATGGTAAACAAAGGGGTGTTTGCAAGTTTAAAATGTCCATTTTTGGACATCATAGTGTCATTTTTTTGAACAAATTATGGATTGCAATGTGTTTTCCATTAAAAAAATTAATTTTATGAACAAAAAATAAATCTAATAATTTTCATATAATTTGATGTGAAAAAAATGAAATCATTTGAAACCAAAAGTTTTACATCAAATGAAGGACTTTTAACCAAAAACTAGTTCTAGGGTCAAAATCCTTATAAAGTTGGAAATGGATTTAATATGATCAAAATTTGTAATGAAACAACTTGTATGAAAAACAATTTACCCCTTGGTTTACAATTCAAAATGAAGCCCTTCAAACCATTTTAACATCATATGAAAATTTTATGAACTTTTGATGACACCATCAATGGAAATGACAAAGTCCTTCATGTCATGATTTTGCAAAATTAAAAAAAATCTACACAAAGATTATAGCCTAAGTTAGATAACATGGTTAAAGGTCCTTGATTTTTGGAAAAGATGAACATTTTTACAAATATACAAATTTACATTTTTTATTTGCAAAAAATACATTTTGAAAAAACTTGTTATGAAATGAAAAATGGATTAAAAAATGAACCACTATAGCTTTTAGATACCTAAAAGCCATAGAGCCTTAAGCATTATCATGGATACCTTCAAACCAATTCAATGAACCAAATCATTATGTAATGCTCCAAAGGTAATGCAACAATTTTCATATATTTGCTTTTGATATGTATTAATTTGATGTCAAAAAAATATAAAAATGTGTGTTATAAATAATATTATGGAACATGTTGAAAAATCCTAACCTACCATGCAATGGAATAAAAGGTTTTTCATTCTCTACTTTTCATATAATTGATTAATATTATTACAAACAAGCATGTGTAATTTGGTCTAAATTGTCATGACCTTATCATTGGGCTTGTGATCAAAGCTAGGGCAAGAATAAATGAGATGAACTAAAAAAAAAAACATGGGATGAATCAAATGAAGTGAAACAACACCCCAACATAAAATAGGAGGTGTTTACTTGTCAAAAGAAAAATGTTTTTCAAGACCCCCAAGTTCCATAACATATAAAACCTTGATTTTGGAAAGTGAAATTTGACAAATCAAAACACATTCACATATAGTGATCTTACATCAAATTAAAAAGCTCTAAATTATAGTTATAAGATGATGGGTTTGCATCACCAAAAATAGAGGAGTTTTTTGATAGTCATATATCTATTTGAAAGGTCAAAACAAAAGATGTCAAAACGACTTCCACGAAATTCAAATTGTGATTTGGAGAAAATTGAGATCCTATTAAAAAGCTTGACATGAAATTCCAAAAAACAAAAAATTTCAATTCTCAAAATTAAAATATTAAATAGTTTAAACAAAGATGGAAAAAAACTTTATTGATCTCCCTTTGAACCTCTATAAATCTTGACAACTATAACTTTTCAATTTCCAAGTGTCTTTTTAAAGCTTTAGGTGTTTTAAAAAACACAACTCTTGAATTCTCAAATCTAAACTAAACAACTTAAATAAATATGGAAGAAAACTTTACCATCTCCCTTTGAACCTTTATAAATCCATATACCTACTAACTCTTGAATTGCCATGTGTCTTCTTTTAAAATATAAATAGTTTAAAAAACATAACTCTTCATTGCTCAAATCCAAGATAAATAGCTTAAACAAAGATAAAATGAAATTAAGAAGACAAAAAGTTGTCCATGGGCCACTTTTAAATGGGGAAGGGAAAAAAACTGAAGGGAGGAGAGAAGAAGTGAAGGGGGAAAGAAACAAAGGAAATTCGGAAAGGAGAAAATGGAAGTAAGAAATAAATATTGTTTAATAAATTAAATTTGATGCATTTGTGAGAGGTGAATAACAACAATTTACATGCACAAAAGAAAACATTTGATAATGGTGTGGAGCATATCCACCAAATAGCACAATAATTATGAAAAAGAAGAAAGAAGGCACATTGTTGATGGCACAACATTGCAAAATTACAACAAATAGTTTTGTTCATTGTAAGTTTCAAGATCAATATTGCCTCCTCCCATGAATCCTTCAATATAGTCATTTGCATTATATTGTCCCATTGTCACTTTCATTTGTTTGCTATCAAATGTGTCAATTGCAAGAACATAAAAACATTTCATAAACATTTGAATTAGTTTGTTCATGTGTAAATTCATAAATAAATTGCAATATAATCTAATCATTACATTGTTTTGACAATGGATAGATCAATACGTGGATTTGAAGCTCTAAAACAATTCAACATCTTGGCCCAATGTTTTTTAACAAAGTTACACTTCAAAAATTTCACGAACTTTTGGTAATCTAGTCCAAATAATCACATCCTAAGAACAACGTCATTTCTCAATGTTTTTCAATGCTTTAAAATATGTGTTTATTCTTCTCTCATCCAAATTTGAAATTTTTTTTGGCATCACAAATGTGTTTTAATAAAATTCTGACATTTCACTAACTTGTAATAGGAAATCAATATAAGTGGTTAGGTGGTTATTTGTGTTTGGAATTTGACTTTGATTCATGCTTGTGGAATTGATGCAGAGATTAAAAAAAAAGGCAATGCATCTTTCAAAATAAAGTATTGCAAATGCAACCTTGACATGTGACACAAGCTTATCACAATTTTACAATGCAACAAATTAACAAAGGAAATCATGCGAGATCATCCATTCGTAGGTTGTACATTTTACACACATTGAAAACACATTTGACACATGGATAAATGTGTTAACAAATGAAATATGAAGTTATTAATGAATAAATATCACACAAAGTTTGTAGTTTCTTATAAATCCATGTGTCAAATGTGTTTTCAATCCACCATATTAGTGTGTGAAATGTACAAATTGTGAATGAATGAATCTCGCACGATTTCCATTATTAAATTGTGAGATGCTAAATTTGTGATTATGTATTTTATTGTTATCCAAAAAAATTGTTGTGGACCATGAATTATAACAACTTAAAATGGAGTCCCAACCTCCATTCATTAGTGTGTTTGTTTGTGTTCATGGTTCATTATGGCCCACACAAAACCACATGTGTTAATGATTTACTAGCATTTTAATAAATTGGTTGATTACAATATCAACATATCATTTGTCCATGGGGTTATCATATTTAAAGGTTCAATTAAATTCTTTTTTAAGGTTTTGTTTTGGGTTTGATTAAGATTTCTTTGAAGGGTTTGTTTGAGGTTTTTTCAAAAAAATCTTTAAGCATTTTTTTAATGTTTCAATTATGCTCCATGGATTCTTTTTATAGTCATGCCTATTCAAACATGGGTGATGTTGATAATTTTTTTTCAAATAGTGATGAAGAAATGTTTTGAAAAATGAACAAGCAACATCAAATGGTGTCTACAACTATAGTTGAAAAGTGCTAAGATTTGGAATTGTTCAATACAAATGAACTAACATTACACCAAAATGTGGAATCCATGAGTATAACATTTTGCAACTATGTTTTCACTAATCAAGAGTCATATAAGACATGTCTTTTGTGACCATCAAACTTTTCTAATCAAAATTATGACTACAATAGTAAGGTTACTAACTATGATCATTTATATTATTATTACATGTCTTTCATCAACCATTATAGTCAGGAATTTTAGTATGCATATGATTACAACTAGCCATTATAATCATCTTGATTATAAATTTAAAATATTATTTATGTATGTAATGAATATGTACACTATTAAGTACAAAAAATTTAGTGGAAAGATCTTGATGACAATTATAAGATATAATGTTGCACATTCCAATTAGATATGTTTTTAGGTATGAGCTTTTAAAATATATTAAAATATTATAATCTTAAAATATTATAATCTTAGGAAAATAATTTAAGGATCTTAAGAATTTTTGCATGTTAATGTAATCCCCACTAGAACATGAAAAATATATTATAGGAAGAATAATGCCTCTTATAAGAATTCTAGTTAAATGGTTTGGTAGATTTGTCATGCACTACTAGATTAGGATGCAACAATATCAAAACTAACAAAGTCACACATATCAAAACATGCACGCAAACATTTCAAATTACAAAATGTTGTCATTTACAATTGGAAGAATCCAAATTCAAAGCAAAAATAGAAACCCAACAAACCTTGACATCAGCCATGCCTCTTGTTCCTCATGTGAATTTTGGAATCTCATGACATAAAAAATGAAACTCCACAACCACACCTTGGGGATAAACCCCCAAAACTAGAAAATAATTAGAATCATGTTCACATTGAATTGGGTTCCAATCACAAACCAAGTCCTATAAAAAAATCAATATTTTATAATAAAAACCCAACAAGTTTATGTGAGCAAGTGGTGAATATGTGACCCAATTTTTACTCAAAACTACATTAACCACCCTTTCTATTCGTTTGTTTGTGTTGTTAAAATGGTTGAAAAAGTGCATGTGTTGCATATTGTTACATCCTAATCAAAATTTGAAGTTTTCACACCTTTATCCTAATTAAAAGGAGGTAAAAAGCTCACTCAAGATTATGAGATTTTCTCTTTTCCTAAGATTATGAAGCTTGCTAAAAATATCAATTGACAAGCCTTCGAGATTTTCTCTCTTCTTAGGATTATGAAGCTTGCTACCAATGTTAGTTGACAAGCTTCCAAATGAATCATAAATATTTTCAAACTAAGTTGTGATTCATGTTTGAACAACACTTGTTTGATGGAAAGATCTATTTGAAGGTTTGAAGTTTGGATCAATGGAATACATAAATTTGGAATGTTATTTATGCATTTGGAAACTAGGGCAAATTGTCCACTTTTGGGTTGTGAATGTACATTCAAATTTTACAAACAAGCTTATGAAAAGAGAGAGACTTATGTGATGTTCAATTGGTTACAATTTGATAAATATTGGACTACAAAAAAAAAAATCTTTTTTTGGTTACCTATCTCTTGTGTGTTCATTTTATTTGGATATCACACATGTGAGTATTGTACATTAAGCAACATTTATAATGACAAATTAAAATTGGGCAAATATTGTTTATTTTCGTTTCATCAACCTATCAATGACCCAAATTTTGCAAAACACATGTTTTATTCAGTGTATTTCATCCCATCATCTCAACAATTCAATTCACAACACATACCTATAAATGAATATTGGCTCCTTTGATCCCTAAATGTATGAATACTATAGTGCTTAGATAGCTTTGACATACATTAAACTATTTTAAATTTTTCTAAATTTTGAAAAAATAAACATTTTATGTCAAAAATTTGAAAATTAAAAGTTCAGATGATAAATTAAAATTTTTAATTACATTAATTATTTGGCACATTAATGCCCAAGTTGCCCATGTACTACAATATTCATGAACCTTTTGCTTAAATGAAATGGACCTACTAAACATTATAAATTGTTTTAATCCCAAAAAAAATTCAATTTATTTTTGATATTTGTGACAAGGATGCAATTTTGGTATACCTACTATTCCCATTTGTTTCACCATGTCACAAAAGTTGGTGCATATGTATTGTGTGAAAGCAATGTTTTTTTTTTTTTGAAAGAAAAAAATGTGATGGTAGTTGAAGAAGCAACAATCCACAAGAAGATTGAACCAAATTCGGCAACAAACAAATTATGAAAATAAAAGCCCTTGGTAGTAGTAGGGACAATATGTAGATTTTCACATTTAAAAATTCAATGTTAATCAAGTTTCATTTTTATAAGTAGGATTTTATTTTTCAGTTTTTTTAAATGATTTATTTTTATTTTTCAGGAAATTTCGATTTAGTTTATTTATTTGATTTATTTGGGCAATATCCGACTATCTCGTTCAGGACGTTGGCAACGCACACGTGGAGGCTTGTTGGAGAGCCAGAGTAGCGGAACAATAGCAATAGCCCATGGGAACGATGCCTTCACGTTCTCAATACGCATGGGAACGCTCGTTTCATGCTTACACGACCAGTGAGCAGATAAGGTGCCAAAAGCAAAGGCCGAATCGATTGGGTGCCTCGATTGGGTTGCCTCGATTGGACGCTCCTCGTTTGAACATTGAAATTTTGCAAGTAATGGAGTCTATTCCCAAAAGAAAATTTGACAATTCAAATTATTGTGGTTCCTTTGTGATTTTTCGAAGATATAAAAATATAATTTTAAGTAGTGTCCACTCACTTGGTTGACTCCTTCGACTATGTTTTCACTCAATAGATGATACATATGTATGTCATGTATAGTGTACCTCATATTCGTTCCACAGCTTGCTTGACAGAGCCTGCACATCCTTCCCAGTGCATCATCACCTTAAGTGTGACAGTTCGCACCTCCACTGTCTGCAGCACATGAAGAGATCTATCAATCAATGACTAGTTTCTACTCATGCATGATTCTTGAGAGTTGATCTTGACAAAAACTAGGTGGTTAATATGATCAACAGAATTTTGTATCCATGTTCAGCTTTAAACAACACTTTCTTGATGAACTCAATTGCTCCTCCTCCTGGTGGCTGCAACTAATTATCCCTGCAAAAACTCTTACTTATATACTATAATTTGCAGAACTTTAACTCTATTAGCTACTAGATCTCGGATCCATATTAATGCATGCAGGGATGATCTCATTATATCCTCCAAAACTAACCTGAGAGTGATTGACTTCACTGCAGCTAGCAGCTACACAGACACTAGATCTGCATCTTTCTCAGACTCTGGAAGAAGAACTACTAGTACTAGTATTAGTGATGAGCAGGAATTATCTGCAGCAACCAGAAGCATCTGACGATGAATCAAAGAACATAACAGTCGATTACTCTACTACAACTGAGAGAGAGAGAAAGAGAGAGAGAGAAAGAGATCAAAGAGAGATAGATATATACCAGAGTAGCCATCGCCTCTGCGAATCTTTGTTGTTGAGCTTAAGATCAAGTTTGCAAAGTCAAGGAGCTATAAAAGCTTTCTAATGCAGATCAGTTGTAAGAGCTTGAAGGTAGTCGATTTCAGATCATTCACAGATGTTTGCAGCAGGAGCACACTGGGTCTTCCAATTGAAAAAAGAGAGCTCTTGAGCTTACTACTAAATCAACTGAGGCTGATCACCCCACAACCAAAAAAACCCAGGAAAAAAGATCAACTTGTGTTTGCAGCTCACTAGTGGGGAGGGGGGGGGAAGAGGTCGTTGTTGTTGTTGTTGATAATCATAAGAGTTAAATGGAAATAAAACACAAGCACATCAGTAATGACACACATGAACTAACTACAATTCAACAACAAAAAGTTCAGATACGTATAAAGCTTTGAAATTGGCACTCAATTAATACCACCCACCAGCTTGCTTGCTTGCTTGTTTGCTTGCTACAAAAGAAATAGATATGTCTAGAGATGAGAGAGACAAATTTGGAGAGAGAGAAAGAGAGGCATAGAAACAGAAACTGTGAGAGAGAATAGCACACACCAACACCATCCTTGAACATTATAACACACCAACACAAAGAAATTTGCTACTTGGCCAGCTGCTGGGGACCTCTTCAAACCAAAATAAACAATTTCAATCCAGCAACTCCCGGAAATGATTCTTATTGCAATGGATTTTTTAAATTGAAAACTAAAAAAATGTGCCAGCCAAAGTAAGTCACCAGATTTTGAGGGAAAGTTTTTGACGTCGCGATATCTAGACAAAACTATAGAGGAACCCATGCAAGTTGCCAAAATATAGAACAATTCTTAATTTTTTCTACTTTGCTCTCTGATCTGTCTATAGCCAAATTTGGCTAATTTCCACAAGTTGCCAAAATATAATACAATTTTTAAATTTTTCTACTTTGCTTTTTGATCTGCCTGTAGATAAATTTGGTTAATTTCCTCTCAAGTTGCAAAAATATAGTACAATTCTTAAATTTTTCTGCTTTGCTTTCTGATCTATCTGTAGACAAATTTGGCTAATTCCTCTTGTGGATCATCACCATAATTGTGGTGTCCACATACTAAAAATTTGAAGAAAATTTGTTATTATTTTATTAAACCTGTTCTTGACCTGTTCTGTTTACAATAATCTCTCCCGCATTACTTGATACTACTTAACCATCCACAATCAACTTCCAACACTCCATCCAACAAACAAATAGTACTAATCCCACCACCTTCCTTCATCTCAAGCTCTTTGCCTTCTCACCCAAGCATGCATGTTGCCCATCGGCATGCTCAGTCTCCCCCCTCTGCCCCTTTATATCTTATTGTACATTGTCCAATGTTTTTTTTTTTTTTTTTTTGGATTGCAACAATGAATATTGTGTACATTGTCCAAGTGTTGTCTTTTTCTTCTTTTTTTGTTTTTGGTTACAACAATGAATATTGTGTACATAATCCAATGTTGCGCTTTTTTATATTTTGGGGGTGCAATATTGAATATCGTGTGCATTGTCCTAGTGTTGCTAATTTTCTTTTTTTTTGTGTGGTGTCATGATGTGTAGTGTCGTGATGTACAATGTCGTAAGGGTGTAAATCCATAGTGAATTCTAATAAACAAAAAGACTAAAATCAATCAAAGGTAGAAATTAATCAATAAAAAAAAGATGCACACACATATATATACAATGCACAAGAGGAGGCTAAGATGAAATTCTCATATATATTAAATTGCAAAAAATGAAAGAACATGTAGTGTATGTAGACGGTGGTTGTGTAATAGCTGTTGTGAGCATTTAAAAATCCAATTTGACTATGGAGGAAATTCTCCTTAACAAAGGAATTCTAGAAAAACCAAAAAAAAGAAAGGAAAGGCTTGGTCTTTTATACAACCGCCAATAAGTTGAAACCCTAAGCACCTAATAATGTACAATCACTTAAGAACGTACATTAACCCTAAAAGGCATGATGGGCATGCCAGTAACAGGTCAGCATGTATGAGACCATGTACAGGCATGACAACTATCGTGACGTATAGTGTCGTAAAGGTGTAAATCCATAGTGAACTGTACTAAACAAAAAGACTAAAACCAGTCAAAGGTAGAAATTAATCAACCAAAAATAGATGCACGCATAAATATATACAATGCACAAAAAGAAGTTGATATGAAATTTTCATGTATCCCCCTAGACCTGAGCTAGGAAAAGCGTGGCATGGTTTAAATAAAAATTGAGGTGTTGAAGAAGAAAATGATGAATGGTACCAAATGCCGACGAGAACTTGAGTGAACTCTAACTTGAGGCAAAAGAAATGGTATCCACCATTACAGTTATCGCAAAACAGCATCTGATTAGCATCGTTTGTCTTCTAACATACCTAACATGGATAGTCAAGTGGAGGAATCCAAGTCAACGTGATGATGGTAGGATCCAAGTTCAGTAAGTGGTAGGGTGCACAGTTTTTCGAGTGATCTCAAATTGTGTGTCTATCGGCTCCTTGCAACTCTAACACACCTGAAGGCCTGATCGCCTTAATCCTGAAGATAGTGCGACCATAAAAAATTGTCTAGAGTATCATTAGGTTGTCGTTAGAAATACACAAAATCACTAACATCAAATTGTCTCACCTTAGGTTTGTAACTACCACCTTGCGTGTGTGCATATCGTAAAGTGTCTCAATGCTATGCAATGGACAAGTCCTCCATGGCCATGGGCATCACCCTCTTGAATAGAGCATCCTTCTTTATGATGACCCTAGCCCAAGTGTATAAAGAGTCCAAGTCCACAACCTGGTCCATTTGAGCAACAGTGGAAGAGGATGGAATGAGATGTCTCCCAAAAAGAAGAAAGTAAGGAGAAAAATGAGATAAAAAGGTGTGTTTGGACATCTTATAACCCATGGTGATGTAAAGGAGGGCCAAGACCCAATCCTCTTTGTTCTTAATGAGGCAAATCTTTTGAAGTCCCTTTTTGCATGTCTGAACCATCTTTTCTTCATGGCCATCAACATGGGGATGATCTCTTGAAGTCCGATAATGGTCAATGAGAGCATGGTCAAATAGGTCTTGGAATTCTCCCCTAAATTTTAATCCTTGATCAATAAGGCATTCAACACAAGCCCTAAACCTACTTAGGACCTGTTGTAAGAAAACTTGGCTGGTGCTATGTGATGACTTGTTTAGCAGTGCAACAAGTTCGACCCACTTTGAAAAATGTTCAATCATAATCATGATGTAAACATTACCCCCAGAAGTCTATGGTAATTCTCCAACTAAATCACATGACTAGCGATAGAACATGCCCTGAATAAGGAGTGGAAAAAGTGTGAGCTATCAAAAGGAAAAAGAAGTTCTCATTATGTCACATTAATCACACTTAACAATGACGTTTCGGACTTGAGCATACATACCTTTCCAATGGTAATGGGGAGTGAAAAGGCTATAAGTACGCTTAATTCCAAAGTGTCCAAGCTCCGAATGTACCTTTTGAATAAGACTAGGCCGTTCATGTGGTGGAGGAACCACTTTGTCACCTTATGGTAAGCATTGAACGAGGTGATTGTCCTTCCATGAATAGCATTTAGACCGTTGTTGTATGTGATCCCAATGACTTGATGTAACTTAGGGAGGGTATTCCCCATGCTAAAGAAACCTTAGAATGTCCAAGTCCTCCCATATATCCACAATGGGATGCTTAACCAGGTTACATTGCAGTAGTGCAAAATAACTAGATGCATCATATACATGTATTACTGGAATCTTGTTGAAGTCTTGCTTGGCTTTTAAGAAATCTTCAGAGGTAGTGAGGGTCTTCGCGACATGGTATTTGCATTCTAAGTGTAATATCAGGTTAGTGAATAACCTTGAATTCATATTCCTAAAGTATAAATGCCCAACAAACTAACTTATTAGTAAGCTTATCATTGGTCATCAACCACTTGATAGGCTAGTGGTTGGTATACAAAGTAAAATTGGTGCCATAAAAATATGGCCTGAAATGTATGACAACCCATGCAACAACAAAGCACTCCCCTTCATGTGAAGAGTAGTTGCTCTCAGTTTTATTTTTGCTTTGGGATGCATAAACGATAACATATTCCTTGCCTTTTTCATCAAGTTAATTAAGAATAGCTCCAATACCAAAAGCACTCCAGTTAGTGTGTAAAATGAAGACCTTGCTGAAATTAGGTCTTCTCATAATGGGGAACTCTGAAAGTTTTTCCTTGAATGTGTTGAAAGTTTCCTAAGCTTCATCACTCCATGTCCAAACAACATCTTTTTATAACAATGAATAGAGAGGATGAGCAATAGTACTAAAGTCTTGGACATAAATTTTATAGTAACTACATAGTCCAATGAAGCTCCTCAAAATGTGAACATTAATAGGATTGGGCATTTCCAAAATGGCCACTACTTTGGCCCAATGAACCATAATACCATTTGGCAAAATTCTGTGTCCAAAATAGACTACTGAGGTGATAGCAAATTCACATTTTTTAGGATGGATCTTCATATTAAGTTCGTGGAGTTTCTTGAATAACTCTTCAAAATGAGCCAAATGTTGCAAGAGTCCCTTGCTATGCACTAGGACACCATCTATGTAGCACTTGAGGAAATCTGTCCCTTTGAAAACTTGGTCCATAATTCATTGAAAGAAGACATGTGCATTCTTCAATCCAAAAGGCATCACAAGCCATTCCCATAACTTGTTGCTTCCTTGGAATGTCGTTTTCTTGCGATCCTTTGCAGCAAGCACAATTTGGTTGAAACTTTGCCTCACATTCACAATTGTGAAGATGTTTGAGTTTCCAATGCTATCAAACAGTTATTCAAGGATGGGCATGGGGTACTTGTCCTAAGGTGTAATTAGGTTCAAAGGCCTATAATCCTCGCACATCCTTTTCTCAGTCCATAATCCAGCTTAATCCTTATTTACTAGCATTACTGTAGCGGTTGTGAAATCAGAACTTGATGGCTGAATGAGACCAATTTCATGGAGCTCTTTGCATCTTTCATCTACTAGTTCCCACTCATGCTTGCTCAACCTATGCATCCTCCAATAGACAAGTGTCTCATCTGTAAGGTCTATAGAGAACTGCATGGTCTTACACCTACCTAAGTTTTTCATTGAGAATGCGAACACATTCTCATATTTAATTAGCAATTATATGACCTAGTTTCTTTCTTTCTTGGTGAGCTAGTTCCCCATAATAAAAGGGTAGTTGGAAACATATGGAATGGAGTTAAAATATGTGTTTGAAAAACCTAGTGTATTAGGTTCTCCACTATCCAACTGTGCATATTTATAGAAGGTTGTAATTATTTTTCCAAAAGTTGATGTACCTCCAGGTGTATCAGAAATAATTTGAGTCAAATTACATGGTACTTCCCCCCCCCCCCAACACTAAAAGTGAAATGTAGAATGTTGAAGATAGGCAAATGTATTTGGTTGGGGTGTCATGTGGTTGCATCACTAAAACTGCAAGCTAATTGAATCAATGTTGATGTTGTGTACATTTGAAAAAGTACACAAGTTACCAACAACCATGTAAGGGAGTTCAGGTCCATGCTTCCCCCCAATAGAGCGTTACGCTCCAATCTAGTCACCTTGGTGTGACTAGTAATGCTAGTTTGGAACCCCATAGCCCTTTTTCTTTCCTCTAGGCTTAGTTCATCCCAAATGATTGAAGCATGACGATACACCAGGCTTGGTCCATCTCCCTAAAAGGCATGTGCTCCTGGGAAGGAAACAAAGGTGGGCCAAGCACCTCTTGGTTTTCTATTGTGTTCAAAGGAAACTAAGGAAGTTTCTCTTGCCTTGTAATTGGTTGGCAAGAGCTCTGATTATCCATTATGTGAAAAACCTGCAGGTTGGGGTCTATGATGGTGTATCTCAGAGCCAACTATAGAACTAAGAGTGGTGCAAGGTTGGTCCACCATTTGCGTAACTAGTGCGCATAGGAGCTACATTGTGCTACATCAAGTAGGAGTGGTTCTCCAAGGTAATGTTTGACCAGCGTGTAGTGCTCCTGGACTTTCTCCCTTTATTCAAGCTGAGAAGGGGTATTCTCAATTACATAACCAAGCTTAGGAGAAATGGATTAAGCTCAAGTGATCAATTGTACCATGTCCGTGAAGAGACTAAATCTTGTGTCATTCAAGCCTTCTCCAAATCTAGCCATTGAAAGTCTTTAACACTCCCAACCTGAAATGTTGAGGTCCACGGGGCCAAGTAATTCCATATGCTTCTTCTAAATTAGTTGTATGTCAGAGGGCAAAAACATGAAACTGGCCTTTCATGCGGTGGTTACAAACTATTCTGGAAATTTGGCTATGAGCTCCCTCATTTTCAATGGTGCCACTTGCCTTGCAATAGGATCAATGTTTACGTAAAAATATTTCCCAACCACCATCCCTGACTGTAGTAGGGTTTCGAGACCTGTACCAATACCACCAAAAAGCTCTAGTAATGTAATCCCCTCTTTAGGCAGTGTCCAGGTGATTAGCTGACGAAATACTAGCTTAATTGGTTCGCCATGGCTCTTCATGTTCTCAAAACTAGACAAAGCTTTGACCAAGGGCTCGTGGGCTGCTTTGAACCTTTGTAAAACTTGTTGAATGTCCATAGGAACCACCTTAAAGCTTTCAATAGCTTGGGCGTAAGCTGTCTCCTCTTCATCTCCCTCTATCCATTCATGGCTAGCTTATTAGATGTAGGAAATGGTGTGTGCTTCATTGAGCATATAGTGGTGAGCCATAAGACTATGGTTCCCATGTAAATCAAAGGTATGTATCCCAAGTGGTGGCCATCACTCTCCCAATCCACTCAGTAGTACGCATGTTCGAACCAGTTGTCAATTGTGAATCTTAGTGGAAATAGGGCCTCTTGCCCAATGAACACATCGTAACTAGTGGCATTGGTGATTAAACATCATACCTGTAAGCAAAGCTCCTGATTTGTACCTTCATTGAAATTAAATGTAATCAAATCTAAGCTTTCCCCAAGTACCTCCTTTACATTCTCACGAATGGTGTGAATTTGCCGCATAGATTTCCGTAGTTTGGAGTCGAACATGCCCATCTTCTTCGCAAATTGAACTTCAAAAATCACTGGTTGGGCACATGTGTCAAGAAGTACCACTCTAGGTGTATGTCCTCCCACCTAGATTGTTAACGAAGTATTGTCGACAACGGCAACTCCAGTGGCGATGGAAGTTTTCTCACTAAGCACCACCTTAAAAAATGAATGAAAGATTTTGTGAAGAGAATGGCTATCCACAACACTTTTGTTGAGTAACAAATCCACAAATGAGGTGTTCTTAGCTCCATTTTAACATGTGAATCTAGAATCAGAGGTAGGAAAGCCCACTAATTTAGCCATGCTAGAACTAGTGACTAGATTACGAACACCATCTACAACACGTGAGCCAATCAAATGTCTCTCTTGGGTGTTGGATGGGACCCTTGTAGCATGCATGTGGATTAGGGATTGGTAAAGGACTTGATGTAGTGTTCAAGGTATCCTTTAGTACTGTAATTATGTCCTTAGTGTTTAGCTTCAAATCTTGAAAACTAAACAACAGTGTACTCACAAGCTTTTGAGTCACTTCACGCATTTGAAGTTGGCACTCCATAAGCTTATAAGTGAGAATTTGTGTGTTTTCCTGATGTACATGTACTCCTAAAACACGAGAATTTGATGCCCTAACAACTTGTGGTGTAGTAGTCTCCTCACCCCTCACCAACAAGGTGTGTTCTTCTTTTGTGTTAAGAGGACGAAAAGATTGTGGCATGACTACTTGAACTCCTCTAGCCCTAGTAATAAGACTTGAACCAAATTTGAGTCCATTAGTCTAAATTACCTACCTAGTGATAGAAACTCTAGGGGCCACACTAGCCTCTTGTGCCGCAAAATAGGAAGGGCAAAAAGAAGTGCAAATTCTGGTGTAAGACTAAAATTATGTGCATTGGAAAAAACATATTCCCCAACCATGACATCGTGTGGGAGGCCATAAAATGACCTAGGAGGTTCCTCTCGTGATCCTGAACCCTATACAAGTTGGGCATGACTAGCTGGTCAGGAAGACTTGCTTTTTAGATTAGCAAGTTGGGCCCTCAATGATTCGAATTCATTTTGCAAAATTTGAATTTGAATAACATGGGCTTGAAGCACCTCCTTCTTGTCAACATTGTGCTCCTTCTTCTTAGCATTTTTACTAGAATTACCCTTGGTGGGGAAAGCCTGAGTGGAAGGCTGAAATGCTTTGGCTTTTGGTTGAGGGGCAGTGGAAAATGCTGGCAGATTTTGTCGTGGTAATCAAAGTTGCTTTTGTTTCGGGAACTTGGCAAAACAAACAACTTCCTGATGTCCCTCTTTCCCACAATAATCACAAAAGAGATCCTCGGAAGGAATGTTACATTCATTAACTTTGTGGGCAAGATTGCCACAGTAGTTGTAAGAAGGTGATATGGGTGTAATTGAATGCACTACTTTAGCCTTTGAAAAAGAATGCGATGATTTGGTTGGCATAGTTGGTGGAGGCTGAAGCCTTCAATGTGAGGGAAGCCTCATAGTATTAGCCTCATAGTGTGCATGAGTCGGTTCCAGCTTTTCAAAAATGTTGTACACATCAAACAAAATGTACAAGTCTCCAAATTTTGCAAAAAAACCCATTGCAAAACCTATGCATGGAGTGTCGAAGTACCATCCAATGAATGAAGATACTGATGGGCAGCTTCCAGGTCTGTGATGCTCTGAATATCCTCTTTGAGCTTGAGAAACATACTATAGGGCATCTTGAGGGTTTCATCCTTTTGTTGAGAAAAGGTGGTGAGTTGTAGAATTTTTTCAAAACTTTTAATCAGAAATTCCAGCTCAAGAACTCAAAAGAATTCCCCCACTGGATCAGCAAAAGCTAGTGCATCAATGGTGGGAGGAATGTTTGCAATAATAACAGTGAGTTATTGAGGAAAAAGGTTTACTGAAACAAATATCGGGTCTGGATTATTAGGCACAATCCCATGATGTGCAACGGCAGTTTGCATTGTAGCTTGATAGGCGGTGGCAATGGCTGTGGTGTAAACTAAATTGGGGATCTAACTGACGCTTAAAATCTTCGAAAAATGTTATTCGTAAACATTCAATGCTCACAGTGCACATAGTGGGCCAATTGTTTGAATACGAACACCTCGGTGTAATTAGCGCCATAATTGAGCTCCAATTCACAAACCATAGTTAAGAAAGTTACTTTAAATTCCTTCAAAAATATGGTACCTGGCCTTCCGCTGAACTTCTCAATTCTCCCAGAGGAAATGCTGACCTCCATGGTGTATATGGGTGTAGAGGTCATGGCTTGTAACGGAATATACGATGATGCTATGAAAGCAGGTGCGACAGTAGGCATACCCCACTGATTAACCCCTCCAAATGGACTCTAATGTATCGTTGATGTAATGTAACCTGAACTTGAATTCCCGGTAGGAGTTGTACTGGATGACAGTGGCGTTGTAAACATTCGATGGTATTGTTGTGAAGATCGTGAGCTCAAAGAAATCAGCTCAAATGATTATGTGTTACTTCGTAGCTGATACCTAGGCTTTGGCTAAGTGGTAGTGCTCTCATCATCTGAGGGCATGGTGTTGTCCCATGCCCCAAAATTTGGTAGCAATATAGAGCACTAACTACAAAATTCTAACACAACAATGCAATTAAATGCAATTGAAATGGAAACTACATGTGAAGTGCTTAAGAGAACATTCCCTAAGTAGCTTTCAATTTATGTAATCACCAATGTTAAATGACAAAGTAAAAGAAGAAAGAATTATATATTTACGTATGAATAAAATTATGTAAATATATGTATTAATACGAGAGTATGTAAATGTATGTATTTATTATTATTATTATTATTAAAAATAAAAATAAAAATGTCAATGGATGGAATGGAACCAAATGGACGAAATCGTGGATGGAAGTTCGACGGACGAAAGTCAGTGACATGACGTCAAAAGCCACAGTGCTACAAAGCACCCATGAGCTCCGCACAGCGATGGCCGATGGTAACGCGGCATTGTAAACGTTCCAACGTGCGACATTGCAAGTGCTATAATTCGTCGCGACACTACAACGAGGCGGGCGATGAACGGTGCTGTAGTTTGATGTGATACAGCGATGGCAAGTAACGAGCGGCACTACAACAATGACAAGTGGCAAATGTTGCTACAACTCGTTACACTGCAACAATGGTAGCCAAAAAAAAAAAATTCTTCTTCTTACTCGGTAGCTTCAAGAATCTTCAACCACCTCCTAATGTGCCTTTGCGCGCGTGCAAGAGAGAAAGAGAGTTCATCTGCTCCAAGATATGTCACTCCCTCATTTGGTCTCATTCTTCCCAAGTCCTTTGATTGTAGCTCTTTTGGTTAGCAAAGGTGTAACAACACAAGCTCCCTTTAACAAGTGTAACACCAACAACAACAACACCAATAACAAAAAAAACCCAAAAACTCACAACCAAGAAAAATCTATCACTTTCAACATTAAGCAACAGAGAATAGTTTTTCTAGAATTGAATTGCAAAGAAGGAAAGAACATGTACTATATGTAGATGGTGGCCATGTAATAGTCGTCATGAGCATTTAAAAATCCAATTTGACTATGGAAGAAACTTTCCCTGACAAAAGAATTCTGAAAAAACTAAAAAGAGAAAGGAAGTGCTTGGCCTTTTATACATGCGCCAACAAGTTGAAACCCTAAACACTTAATAACGTACAATCACCTAAGAACATGCATTAACCCTTAAAAGCATGATTGGCATGCTCGTAACCGGCCATCATGTATGAGACCATGTACGGGCATGACAATGGAAAGAAAATGGATTTTTGTACATTGTCAATAATAATAAGATGTAGGTAGTACATTGTCCAATGTTGTTAATTTTTGTGCAACAATGGGGAAGGTGAAGGAGATTCACTGAAGCCCCATTGAGATTTCTGAATTATATACTAAAAAGTTCATGAATTTTTGCAACTCAGGTTACTACTACTATTAACTACTGGCTTGGGTTACAACCAGTGTTATTGGGTGAGTACTCAATTTGGTGGGTAAGAACCGTTGGTTCTGGTTGGGGTTAATCAGAATCGAACCAGAACTGGAACCAGATTTTCATTTAAAAAGAATCGGAACTGGGTTCCTAGTTCCAATTATGTGTGGAATTGGAATCGAAATTCAGATACATGGCTTGAAAAAAACCAAAAGTGACTAGAACTAGGGGTTAATTGAAGGTTAACCGGCCAAAACTAGTTACAACTCATGTTTCTCAAATTCTAACTTGGTAGAATCCAAATGATAGTAAGTAAAGTTTGTGAACTTTGGCAACCTTAATATTACTGCGCCCTAAAAACTAATGCAACTAATAATACAGTACCTATGGTCGTCTCTATTAACTAGTGAAGGGGTGGCACCCAAAGTGTGTTTGCCTTTTTAAATTTTTAAACGAGTCACTTTGATTGGCCCATCACTAATTTTTTTGAAACATTGAGCACTCCAGAAAATCGAAGCAAAGAGGTGCTTCATTTAGGTCCACCATAAAAAAAAAATTATATATATATATATATATATATATATATATATATATATATATATATATATATATATGAGAAAATTCAACTTTGGCCAAAGCATATGGGATAAAAGTGTCGTGATATTGGGAACATGTTGCAGATCACATTGGGAACTTGATGGAAACATATTGTTAACAACAAAGAAAACAGTGTTAGTATTATAAGTTGCAGGGAGCCAAAACAATATAATAAAATAAAATAAAAATTTAACAGCCCAAAATTGTTGAATAGGCCCAAAAGATTAATAAATAAATAAACTCCACTAGTATGTAGAGGGAAGAGAGTAGTAGTACAGCTTTAAAAAAACAAGGTTGGATGTAATGCTAAGAAAATCCCACAAAAAGTATTGCGCGAATGCCCAAAGGTTGAAGAATTCCATGAAGTGACAGACAGCCTGCACCAAAAGTGGACTACACACAATTAATTTAGTAGCAATTGCACAAACTCCCTATCCCAAGTGTGTCTGCCCCACCATCTCACTCAGCAACAAGAACTTACTTTGCGTAAGGTAAGGGAGAGACTAGAGAACAATGGAAGCTTTTCCAAGTTGGTCCCACATCTTCTGGAGGAATGTTCACCTGGTGGTTTGTTACTGTGATCTAGCCCACGAAATAACCAGAACCGCCAGTG
>Ga0209611_10005003_pt1 | contig 22454 bp, 20 predicted proteins | sample S1TSphgellanicum_3_FD_187693 | JGI IMG/M metagenome (GOLD analysis project Ga0209611, IMG submission 187693) | Host-associated microbial communities from peat moss isolated from Minnesota, USA - S1T2_Fc - Sphagnum magellanicum MG (SPAdes) (version 2) | ecosystem: Host-associated > Plants > Peat... | reverse complement strand
GCTACATGCTTGGAACAAAGTTTTTAAATATCAATTGCATCACTCGGCCTATTAAACATACCCTAGAGATCCCTAACATGATTTGCAAATTGAATACATGTACAAAAAAACCATCATAAACATGTTAAAAAGGCCCAAGAAGACCTTACATATGTAGAGTGGACAAAGGTAGAAAAATTGGCACAATTGATCATGCCTCAAAAATGTATATAAAAATTGAAAGAACTTATCCTACTTTATAAAAATTAACACATGTCATCATGCCTTGAAATTCTACAAGTCTTCATTTTTTTTGCTCACATGGTTCATCTATAAGAGCCATGCGTAAGTATCATTGTAAGCATTTTAACTCAAGACACTTTTGAAGAAAACATGTTTAAAGTTTATGAAGGGCATTTGACAATATGATTTATTGTTGACCTTGATAATTTCAAAAGCATTCCATGCAATAATCTCATCCAACACAACAAACCAACTCTTGTTCATTCAACGAAAATGCCAAAACAAATAATGGGTTACAAACAAGTATGGTAAAATATGGGCTTTTATAATTGCATCCAAAGAACGGTGGTAAAAGGTGTCCATTTAGTTGGACTTATATGTAGAAGAAGCTAGGGCAAAGTATTAGGTTACCAAAAGGCTAATTCAAGTTCCAAGTTAACAATCAAAGGGTTGGATCCAAGTTTCTTGAAGGAGTTTACTAGAACTGATGCAATTAAGGTTTATACAAACCCATAGATTTTGTCATAAAAAATTAAAATTCACCACAACATGAGGACAAATGTTTACCACAATATCAAACTTTTAGTTCAATAATTGTAGAACACATCCTATTCTTCCCAAACACCTTCATGTGTTAACACCATTGTTATAACTATGAAGAGAATAAAAACCATAAGTTTTTACTTCACCCATGAATGTAAAGTGATTGATTCATGTAGAAAATAAGTTGTTTATAGTTTTTGGTCCTCCTTGTTGAAATCACTCTTTAAAATAAGTTGTTTGGGTCTTCAAGTTTTTTTTACCCAACCAAAAGCCAACACCTCCCATGTGCACCTTTTAAGTTCCCAAGCACATGCACACTTGTACCTTCATTCCTACAAAACTTGGTGGCAACTCAAGATTTTAAACCTAGCTCCTTATATTTTTCTTTACAATAGTGTTGCATCAAGAGCTTTTCTTGCATCAAGCTTCTCTCATTTCTTTTCACTACTTTTCACGAATTTGGGACCCTTCACCATTTATCCCAAATTGTCAAACTTTTCTAAATCCTGTTGAATTTCCCCTAAATACAAGTACTCACACAATGAAATAAAGGATAACTAAAACATGAAATGAAATTATTTGAGCCCCAAAATCAATGCAAACCCAAGTTTAGGGGCTTGTTATTTGTGTTTACAAACTATGAGCCTTTAATTTGAAATATTGTGCCCTAAGTTTGTCAAACATGGGGTTTTAAGTGTAGGCCATTTTCAACATAATTATATTATGTCATAGATGAATGGTCTTTTATTTTTAAATTGCCCCAAAAATAATGAAATGCTGGTTTTTCAATTAATGCAATCATTTTTCAATTACTCCCAATAAATGTTTTGTAGCTTTTTGAAAAAGGTTACATGGTTTTCTAAAAATTGTTGCCACATAAATGCTAAATCTACCTCGGGATGTTCAACCACTTTTATGTCAATTTAAAAAATAAAATAAAATTCCATCATGTTTCAACCAAGGTTTTTAACATTCTACCATCAATAGTTCTAAAAACTTTATATCAATTTCTTTAATCCTATAAAAGGTTTAGACTTACCTCTTCCTATTGTGTTTGATATCTTTTCAACATCCCTTGGACGTCCCTTCTTGGCACCTTCATTCTATTTTTTGGCATCCATTGTCATTCAATTAAAGAATTTATTTAATTTTTCCATTTCAAGCATCTTTCAATGTGCTTCCCAATGCCCTCATCATCCTTTGGCATCTTTCTCTACACCCTTGTCATTTAGAAAAATAATCTAACATCCTTTGGCATGTTTCCAATTGCCCCCACCATCTTTCTCCGTAACGTTGTCATCCCTTAACACCCTTATGTCCCCAAACATCCTTCTTAAAGCCCCCATTACTCAAACAAAATATTCCAACATACCTTGGCATGTTTCTTGACACCACCATCTTTCCTAATGTTATTGTCATCCCTCAACATCTATTTTGTGCCCTCATTGCCCCCAAATGTCCTTCTTATTGCTTGGAGGAAAAAAATGTTTTTTCCTAACATCTTTTAACATGTTTTTTGGCACCAACCATCCTTGTTGTCCTTCATCATTTTCCCATTGTTTTGTCATGGTTCCCATCATTGTTCACATCTTTTCTTATCATTTTGTCAACGTTCCCACCATTCCATCATTGTGCCCATTGTTCATCACCATCCTACATCATCCTTAACATTATTCAAGCTTGGATGGGACATACTTTCAACCCTAAAGAAAACCATTCAAAACCCAAGGATGCCCCTATTTGGGATGTCTTGAAGGTTAACATTTCATCTTGAGATGTCTCCCAAAAAAAGGGAGATTAAGTAACAACCTCTATTTCAACAAATGATCACAAATGATATTACCACTTTGCCTTAATGTGAAATGTGCATAATTATAATTAGCAACTTTTTATGTGTGCTACAATAGGATGAACAACCATTTTCTCTTATTGGTTCTATTGGTTTTTTATAATGTTTACTATGTTCAATTTGATAAACTTTGAAAACAAATTCTTAGCATTTTGTTTGAACTTTAAATTATATATAAATGTATAAAACAATAGAATATATCCATACATGTATAGTTAATAATAAGTATAAAGAGAATGAAGATATTTATCATTGACATAGTTTTTTTCATTGAATAATAATAATTCCAACTTTTATTTAAATTAAATGTAAAATCAAACTAATCAAACTTTATGATAGAACTATGTGGCTTTATGCAAGGTTGAACATTAGGATTGGTTTTAAAATGTTCCTAAACAAAGCTTGATGGGGGGTGGGGGGTGTTTAACATCCCCAAAATTTAAGCATTGTCATGTTTCCCTTTGTCAACCCCCTTTTCCCCACCCTTTATAAATTATATACATCCAAGTTGAATAGTGGCCAAACAGTATGGGATAAAATTGGGGTGATATTGGCAATGGTTTGTGGAATACATTGGGAACTAGGAGAACATTACGGGGACTTGATTGGAACACCTTGGGGAATTTGATAAAAACACATTGGGAAAAAAAAAACCCCCCCCCCCCCAATAGGTTAGTCAAAACCCAAATGAAAAAATAAAGTTGTTTTAAATGCATGTTGAAACTTCTCATTGATTGAATGAAATTTCTATTTCCAAAACTATTTGTCGCCATTTTCAACTTGAACTAATACCACATTATAAATTGGGGTATTTATTGGAATGTTTTTAAAAACCTAATTTTTTAATATTTGAATTTTGCAACCTTATCAAAAAAAAAAGGATGGAACCAATAGGAATAGATAGATGAAAATTTTGGATTGATTGGGAAAATAAAAGGTCCATTCTATTGAATCAAATGGGAGAATAAACTTAAAATTGGAAACAACCAAAATTTTACTATAACATTAGCTAAGGATGAAATTTTGGATTGAACTGAAATTTTAAGCATCAACAATGACATATAGTTAAAAAATTGGTGTTGAATGATTCAACAAGCTTCATTTTCTTGAATGAAGATCAAGCAAAACATCAAAAGAAAACTTCTAATTTGGATTTTCTTGTTGTAACTTTGAAAAAAATATTTTAAAAATCCTATTAGATGCTACCATGCCATTTAGAGGTGGAATTTGGGCACCATAATTGTTGCACCATTGATCATTCTAAACTTGAAAAAGTGCATGAAATTGCAATTGGAGGAAATGAAATTATGTTTTACTTTTTAAAAATTGGAAAAAAAATGAAAAAAAGAGACGAGATGGAGAACATAACCTATGCATTAATATTAGAGGTAGGGTGGGCAAGGAATCAAACATGCAAAAAACATGAATTGGTTGGAAGCTTGTGTTGGCATGATCATAAAAAAATGTTCCATGCATTGTAGTTTCATCTGTTGTGATGACTTGTTAATATTTTCAATTTAAACATTTAGGTATAGATACGAGCTTTCAAAGGAATAATGAAAGGTTGCACAACATCCCCAACAAAGTTTACCATGCATAACCATGAATTTCAAGTTCATTTGAACTTGCTAGGTTTGGTGCATGAAGAAGGTCTAAATGTGAGTCTCAAGTTCATTTGAACTTGCTAGGTTTGGTGCATGAAGAAGGTTTGAGTGTTGTAGTACAATTTTGAAACAAGGGAATTTGGGGGTTTAATCCAAACCTCTTGTTTTTTAATTTAAAAAAGTTGAGGTTTTCTCATCAATGTGAAGGGGATTATATCCATAGTCTAGATGTTTGACTTTTATTTCATCTTTTTTATGTTCATCTTTGTTAACATGTAAAGGTAAATTAATGCACAAGTAAAAGTAGGCATTTGTTTATCTTTCATTAGGTTTCATGCACATCTCATTGGACAAGCAAGCAATTTTTGCACAAGTTTCTCTAGTGAATGGATAAAAAAGTGAAATTATTTACAAACTCAAAAATTGAAATTTTAATTGCATTAAAAAAAAAACTTCTTTAAAGGGTCATTTGGAGACATACTTTGATGATTTTTAAAGGCATTAAAATCCTGGAACTCGGAGGAGTACTTTCTTAGGGATTGATTGTTAGGAAACAAGATTTGGAAGGCATGGTGTTATAATTGCACCCTAATATTTAAGTTTGAGTTTAACAACTTTTATAATAACAAAGGAGGCGAGGTGAAGGAGTCCAAGTAGCATTAGTGATGGAGTCAAGTGGACCTAAAGGTGTCACATGCACATCAATGTGGTTTTATTTTCACTAGGTTTCACTATTTGATAGGCATTCATAGGAGTTTATTTTCTTTTGATTTTGGAGGAATGGTTTTTGGGTTCATTCTAATGTATGCATGCCCTTACTAGGGCCCTTTCCCTTCCTCTCCTTTCCTTGCCCTTGGTGGAAATCACCTTGCCCCATGTCCCTCCCCATGTTTTTTGTAACAATGTTTTATCTTCCTCCATTTTCCTTTTTGCAGTCACAATGTTAATAATTGTCCTTCTTCCTTTGTCTCATTTGGCTAGGGGTTGTTGGCTACATGTTTTCAAATATGAAAACATGGTAAAACGAATGCCAAAAATTAGAGTTTCTATTTAAATCATATGTCATCTATATAACTATTAAAAATAACATTGAAAATTGGATGAAAATGTGTTAAGTACCATCCATGTTGTGTATTAACATTTTAAAATTTTAATATCAAAACATGAAAGACAAATGAGACTAAAAAATAAATAAATAATACATTTGAAATAAATTGATTAATGTGTGTGTCAAATGTACTTTAACATTAATAAAATTAATGAAATAGATTTGTATTAAGTTAGAATATAAAGATCATCATATTTTCCAAAGAGTAATTAAAAAATCATGTATATTTTTGTTAGCACCTAATTGCCACCTATTCAAGATACCTATACTTGAAACAAAAGTTCACATTCAAAAATTGACATATATAAAAAAATTATTTATAATTCAAAAAACTTATTTGAAACTTACTTTTGCCATGTGAAATTTGAAAATTAATATACATTAATGAATTTTAAAAATTATCTTGGATCATTTAACCAAAAACATTAAATATTGAACATAATTGTGTTATTGGTTTTGTTGCTACTTTCCATTTACTTGCATGTAATTTTGACAAGGTACATAAAATGTTCACATTATTTTGCTTACACTTTTCAATTGTTCCTTTTTAAATGCTAGGAAGATGAGTTGAACCCTTCCCTAACAAGACATCCCTTGTTGTCATTGCAATCAATCCCTTATTTATGCATCACAACATGGCTTGTCACTAAAGGAACTATTAGGCATTTTAAGCCCTTTCTTTGGGTGGTAAGGAGGTTGCTTCGATTACCTTTCAAGCCCCTTCCTATTCTCGTTCAACTTGGGCCTAGATATTAAAACTTGACCCCCTTAATGTTTTCCATTTTGGGTTCCCTAGGTCACACTTATATTTGCACATCAATGTTACCTTGAAACAAGAAGTGTAGTTGATTTTCCATTTTCCATTGGACCACCAAGCCCAAAACCCATCCAATGTAGTTGCATGACATTTTTTCTTATTCTCATAATGGTGACAAGTCTCCTCCTTGCTTAAGGGGGAGTGGTTGGCCATAGAAAAATATCATACATTTATAACAAATTTTAGGCAATTGGGAGGAGTTTCAAGCTAAACATTTATCACACACACACATGCTTGCTATGACATTGCCTTCAAACTAACTCCCTTTTGATGGCACCCCTCTATAAACACCTTTCTTCTTTCTACCTCCTCCCCCCCCCCTTCTAATTGTTTTGGACAAAGTTTAGCTTTGGGGTCTATTAAAGAATATGAATGTGTTGTTATAGCCCTTGTTTCCCTTGCCCCACCTTGACATTATTGGAGATTGTTGTTGCATTTGCGACTCCTCACTTCCTAAATTTATTTTCACCATGCTTAAAATCTTTCATGAAATTTTAACTAAATATAAATTTGGACTTGAGCTTGAATTCTATTTTTTTAAGTTTGCATTCATTCACTTGTTTCATCTTTTAATTAGTGTATTTTTAAACATGGTTTTTAGCACCTTTGAAATTCATTTGACTGTGAAAATTTGACCACTTAATTTTCTCTAATTGTTTTTAATGTGTTTTTATGTTGTTATAAGTTATATCTTTGGGTACATAATTTCGGCACTTAATGTCAAAAGGTTAATAGTGTTGGCTAAACCTTTTGAAAATTTTTGGTTAATGGCAATGGGTGAAATTTTGTATTAGTTGGTGAGCATGTTCTTCCTTTTGTGACACATTTTTTATTCATTTGTCATTTTATTAGTTTGATGTTGTAATTAAAGGATGGTGTGAAGCAATGGTGCTCAATATTTGATCGACTTTAAATGTTTCCTTTGAGTGCATGGTGTTGTAAGTAATTGTTGCAAATGCTTTCAACATAATTTTTCATATGGTTATTTTCCAAAAACTTCATGCAAAGAATGGACAATTATTACAACTCTTTTTTTTTTGTTTGCTCTTTTTATGCTTAACATGTCTTGCTTTTTTTTAGTCATCATTTTTATCAAAAAGGTTTGATTGTTATCCATTTTTCCATTGACATATGTTAGAACGATTCATTAGATGAACCTTTTTTTTTTTTTTTTGTTCTTGTTCATTTTTGAACATTACATAACTTAATGAATGTTTTCCCTTCTTATTTATTCCCTTCCATGGCCAATGACACTTGCATCATTGTCTTTGCTTCCATTGTTTTTCATGCTTTTGATTATTTTGCTTCTTAATTAGCTTCAATGGGACTAATAATCCAACCCCAACAATGTGAAACTTGGTCCTGTTTTGGTTTGCCTTCTAGTTTTTCCTTCATGTTAAATTATACATCCTTTCAAATGGAATTAGGGTTTTATGCATTTGATTTGGCTTTCCATTTTCCACCTTTTCTTTCTTCTAAAAAAAATCTTGCTTCTGATGTAGAGAAGTGCTCTCCAAATGGCTTTTGGGATCTTTTCTTGATGTTTTCACAAAAGTCATATTATTTTTTCCATTTTTTTTCTCCTCACACTAGATTTTAGCAACAACTAAGCTCTTTCGACTCAACTTTCTTCCAAGTTTTTAGAAGGGTTATGGGTGAAAGTTTTTAAAAAAAATGTCCAATTCTAATTTGTCACTAAGCTTTTCTCCCCATTTTAAAAATGGGGATAGGTCTCATTTCTATTGAAGTCATCAATCCTTAAAACCTATTTTCAGAAATTGGGGCTTATGACCCCAATCCATCGTGTCCAACATTTTGCATGGTTTTTTCATCCATCTCCTTGTCTAATTTACTTGGCAGTTTATTCCTCCCAAGGAAAATATGCCATCCAGTGGATGAGGAAAGCTCGTCTTCCTTCCCGCCCTAGAACCCTCGTTTTCTCAAGTGCGCGCAGTGGTGTGTGTGAGCTTTGCAGAGTGTTGCTTTTTGTTGTTGTGGATTGTTCGGTGAGAGTTATGTGCTGTTTGGTTGTTGAGTTTCGCAGGAATTTGTTTTTACATAGGGATTTCCAATTTTTTTGAAACTCGTCTGTGTGTTTTTTTTCTCTTTTCTGGGGTTTTTTTTTTATTGTATACCTAAACTTGTCCAAATTTGTTTTGCGGCCTGTCAGCTGGGGTTTGGAATTCTGTGTTGCTGCTTCTTTGCCTTTGAAGGAGGGCTTTGATTTGTTCCAGAGTATTGTGGATTTTTCCAGATGATGTTGACGTTGGTTGTCGTCACAAGACGCGCTGGACGGGCGAATAATCTGTTGAACATGTTGATGCTGGCGTGATTTGCAATACGGGAGACTTGAAGATATCTTGGCAGTCATGTATATCAAACAGGTAGGCTATCTTATTTCTGCTTGGAAATGCACTTGTATAATCACGGCAGCGTCTCTCTCATCTGGCCGTGTGCGCATTGTGTTCTTTGCCACGAATTTGTGCTTGGACCAATTTGTTTTCTCTGAATGCGAGCTTCTGAGGAGCACATCAGAGCAGAGGCTCACTGACCTAAGTCAGTTGTTCAGTATAGTATAGTCTGCCATGCCCTAGCTGCTTGGGAGACGGTGGAAGGTCAGAAGCAGAATACAACATAACCTTCTCTGAAAGCTTGAAAAATACATCAAGGGAAGGGAAGGTACAACAATGAAGATAAAGAAAGCGTGAATGAGTAAAATTCAAACCCTACAATATGAATTCAGTGTGCAATGGGAGAAGAATTTTAATAAGGGAGACTTGAAGAACAAAATTCTGAAAGAATTGCTTGAGAAGACAGAGAAATACCAAGAATATAGAGTGTGATGACATCCTTGAGACACCTTGGATTAAAAGACCAGACAGAAGAAGATATGTGAAGAGGTTCTTTGGTGATTGGTGGATCCACTCTGAAGGATTTTGCTTTATATGCAGGCTTGCCATGCCTTGGGTCCCTTGAATTGCTGCTTTCTGACACCATTCAGCCTTGCATTAACAAACACAACAAACTGCCTTCATCCATTTGCTAGGTTGGGAATGTTGAAAACATAGAGCGCACAGGCACCGCAGTACATAAATTGGAAATGAGACATGGTGATTTTGTTGTATGTCAGGTAATAATTGAAGGCTTCAAGAGCTACAAGGAGCAAGTTGCCACTGATCCATTCAGCTCCAAACACAATTGTGTTGGTGAGACTACTAGTGCCTTCATTAGAAGGCTGAGTTTTCTTTTCATATCCTTGGTGGTTGTGCAATAGTGCAAGATGTGCAATGAAAGCAAGCTTCATGCAGATGTTGTGTCTATAGAATGATTATCTTGTACCGATCCTGTTCCAGAGGTTTTGGGAATTGACATCAGAAACCCTTCTTTTTTTCTGCAGTTGGTGCTAATGGATCAGGGAAAACCAACTTCTTTCATGGTATGCTGGAATTGGATATCCTTGCTATTGTGAGATGGTGATCTTGGTCATCAGCGTGTTTTGATTGCTTTGCAGTTGAATTTTGTTGTTGGCAGTACGTTGTTTTTTGCTTGGACACTTCATGTATGCTGCTTCTATGGAAGGCAGTTGATGTTAAAAGAATCATATGCCACTGTCTGGTGTAGACCTTTTTGGTCTTACATATTGTTTGGTCATGCTTTGCTCTGGTATGTTATGTGGATGAATGCTGAAGTGCACCCAAATGATTCTTGTGGTATCTCAATAGCATGTCCAGTTCCTTTCTACTGATAAATTTTGCAAATTTTTTCTCCAGCAATCCGGTTTGTTCTGAGTGATCTATTCCATAACTTGCGAGCTGAGGATAGACAGGCATTGCTTCATGTGAGTACACTAGCTTATTTTGCCTCCTGCTTTCTTGTTTTTGTGCAAACCTGTGCATCTTTTTAAATTCACTTGGTTTTCTTCAAAGGCATTTGGGGGGACAAGTTTCATATATACTGCCATTGCACTGGCAGGAGGGCGCAGGACATCAAGTTCTCTCTGCATTCGTGGAGATTGTGTTTGATAATAGTGACAATCGAATTCCTGTGAGTTATTCCTACAAGCCCATCCATCCTTCAACGAGCATTTATGAAACACAGATTAGATTCACAACATTCAATTGCCTACCACAATGATGATGACAGACTGTCTAGAGGTTCAATACACAAGTTACAAATAGAAACTGGCTTTGTAAAATGTCTTTTGTTGCTGAAGTGAATCTCATAATCGTTTTCTAGAAACTAAAATTTCTGTGAGTCAGGTTGACAGAGAGGAAGTACGGCTGCGACGGACAATTGGTGCAAAGAAGGATGAGTACTTCTTGGACAAGAAGCATATAACGTATGTTTCACTTGACATAAATCTCAACAGGCTGTAATGTTTCCTTTGGGGAAACCTTGCTTCAAGATTGTTGTGTCTTCTCTAGATAGCAACTCTACTTACTGCATGTGCATCTGCACAAGTCATGCTTTTTGAATGCTGGAGTCACAACTTCTTTGTACATAAATGGTGCATCTGTGGTGCTCCTGATCCCTTGTGAGTTGGGTATTGGTGTCATGGTGCAGGAAGACAGAAGTAATGAATTTGTTGGAGAGTGCAGGGTTTTCTCGCTCAAATCCTTACTATGTTGTGCAGCAGGGAAAGGTTTGTGCTTTCATTACTTTCACCACATCCTTTCCCTTGTTCACACAGAAGGGATACTCTGAATTTCTCTGTTAAAATTTCAAGTATTGATTGTCAGTTGCATATTTCTTCCCTGCAGAGGCAGGATGATGCTGACATACATAGATACTGATACTTCTTGTGGCTGATGATTGCAGATTGCTTCATTGACATTGATGAAGGATCATGAGCGCCTTGATTTGCTCAAGGAGATTGGTGGTACTCGTGTTTATGAGGAGCGCAGAAAGGAGAGTTTGAAAATCATGGTGGACACAGGCAAGTAGAAGCATGTAAAAGCTGGGTCTTTCAAAATCTGCATTATTTTTGCAACCAGGTCTCATTCAACAGTTGCACTTGCAGGCCTATCCGAAATTTCTTGCCCTTGATTTTAGCCTGTTGGGGTTCTGTTCTTAGATTGTGTGACTTGCTGATGTCTCTGCAATTGTAGTTGACAGAAAATAGAAGAAAGCAGATCATTGAGGTGGTCCAGTATATAGAGGAGAGATTGAAGGAGCTTGATGAAGAGAAGGAGGAATTGAAGATGTACCAACAGCTGGACAAGCAAAGGAGATCCTTAGAGTACACAATCTTTGAGAAGGAGCTCCTGGATGCAAGGCAGAAGCTTGAAGAGGTTGTAAAGCCTGCTATCTTCTCCACATGCTTGGGTTGAGTAGTTTCACAAAGTTGAATCTAATGAGAATTCTTTTTCCACAGACTGAGGAAGCTCGTGCCCGGGTTTCTGAAAAATCAAGCAACATGCACAACACAGTGGTTGAATCCCATGAGAAATCCAAAACATTGGAGAAGGAGCTGAAATCTCTTAGCAAGGAATTGCAAGCGTTGCAAAAGGAGAAGGAGTCTGCAGAGAGGAAGAAAACAGAATCTATGAAGATGCTGGCAAAGAAAGAACTAGATGTCAAGGACATTGATGAGCGGATTGGAAGTGAAGCAAGGACAAAGGTATGTTGCACAGTATGGTTTTCATGGCATTAGAGTGGTTCATAGTGTGATTGCCAGGGTCATCCTAGTCTTGAACTGTGGAGAGCTGGTAAATCCACTTACTTGATATCTTGCATGTGAAAATTAGGAGGACACCTTGAAAGAGCTTAAGGGGCTTGAGAAAGAGGTGGAGCGGTCAAGGAGGGATATGGATGAAGTGGTTCCACTGTATGAGAGGTTACTTGCAGAGGAAGAGGAGATGAGCAAAGGGTAAGATCTGCCAGATGCATTTGCTTGTACTGAATGGTCCTTCCAAGAGGCAATTGGATCAGTTGCAATGTATTGGATGTGGCAGCTGTTAGAGGAGGGATTTTCACTCCTTGAGGCTGAGAGGTGATGGAATACCCTAAAGTTGCCCAAATATGCTTGGTGATATGCAGGATAGCAGATCGGGAAAGGCAGCTTAGCATCCTCTATCAAAAGCAAGGGAGGAGAACCCAGTTTAATGACCAAGCATCCCGTGACCAGTGGCTGCAGAACCAAATTGATGATACAAAACAAGGGATATCGGACATCAGGGAACAGGTTAGTATGCAGAGCTGTGGTTCAATTGTTGAGAAATCTGTCTTCTATGTGTTTTTTTGGGCTCACTGTGGAATTGAACTTTGAATGATGTTTTTATGTATGGCTTGCAGATTAAAAGATGGGAATTGGAGATGAAGAATCTTAATGATGAGTATGAGAAGCAACAGGCTAACATTGGAGCCCGTGAAGCTGAAGAGCAGGCACTCAGATCGTTGGTTGAAAAGTGCCAGCAGGATTTCAGTGTTCTCAACACACAAAAGAATGAACTTCAAGAAACAAAGAAGTAGGTTAGCTTTTTTGTGTGGGTGTTTGCATAGATACAGTCAATTTATACTTAAGTACATTTCACCAGATTGGCCTCCATCAGTGCATCAGGACAAGAGATAGATTTGGAATGAACTAGTGGCGTGTGTCACTGATTGTGTGAATTCTTGATTGGTTTGACAATTTTCCTGTTGTCATAGGCTGGTTTAATATTGTCTAATTTAAGCAGCCTATAGAAGTGGATAATACAGTTTATTCAATTCCATGTTGGTGTTGAATCTGTCTTGTTGTGAAACTACATTCACAGTGTATCAAATGGGGCTGCAGAGTCCTTTGGAAGCAGAACCTGGACCTGGAGGATGAAGTTAAAAAGCTCAAGGGAGATATTGCAAAGGCAGAGAAGATTCTGGACACTGCTGCATCTGGGGTGAGTTAGAATATGGTTGATGTTGTCGTTGTGGTTGCTGATTCCACTCTCCCATAGACTTGTGAGAATTGATGTGCTGAACCAGATTGGGTTTTTGAGGACTCCTTTACATGGCTGCTCACTGAAGTCGGCCTTTTTCTCCAAGTGGCCTGATTGTTGACTATGTGGTATTGTGAACAGGATACGCGGAGAGGGCTTCAGTCTGTGCGTAAAATATGTAAAGAACACAATATTGCAGGAGTCCATGGTCCACTTGCTGAACTTTTGGAGTGTGATGAAAAGTTCTTCACTGCCCTGGAGGTTACAGCTGGGTCCAGGTAAAAGAAACCCATGAGGAAGATGGTCCATTGTTAACTTGTGTGTTAACCTTTATGATCTGAGATCCAGTAATTGCTCTATGTGTGTGGCATTTTGATTTTTTTTCCGTCAGATGGGTTTGACCAGGTTCTTTTTTGGCAGCCTTCTGCATTCAGTTTCAGGTTGCAAGGCACTTTCTCTAAATCTATGCTTTTGGTTGGATGAAGTCTATTCCACGTAGTGGTGGACACAGATGACATCTCAACAAGGATCATTCGATACCTGACTGCTGATAAAGGAGGGAGGATAACATTCATTCCCTTGAATCGTGTGCGGGCTCCCCATGTGAACTACCCAACAGGACCTGATGTTGTTCCTCTTTTGAAGAAGCTTAAGTTCAACTCAAAGTTTGGGCCTGCTTTTGCACAGGTATGAGTATTTGGTTGCTTCAATGTTTTCCTGTTTACCATAAATTTTGATTCCTTCATTTCTGAGAGCTGAGCATAAAGGATCAGAGAATGGATGTGATTTCTATACCATAACTTTAAGATTCTGTATGTTGGGATTGGCCTTGCCTTTCACAGGTTTTTGGAAGGACTGTTATCTGTCGGGATCTGGAGGTGGCTACAAATGTTGCTCGATCCTCTGAGGTTGATTGCATCACTCTTGAAGGCAGGCACTTACTAACCTATATCCAGGGATATCAGTGTGTTGAACTTCCTTCTCTGTACCTCCCACCTGGCAGATCTTCTCCATCTTTTCAGGCAGATCTTCTCCATCTTTTCAGTTCCTTAAGTTTGTCCTAGATGTTCTTAGAGCCTTTTAGTGGCCAGTGAAAAACTGGCCGCTAAAGATCTGCTTTTGGCAGATAGTTCTTTATCTAGTTTTGTCCTCTCTGAACAATGCAGTGGCCTCTTCATATTCATTTGCAGTTTCCTGTTTGTCTGTAAACCTATGGGTAAGGGGTTCTTTTGTGGGGATGTCTGCTGGCCAGTGTTATATTTCTGTTGAACTGAATGTTCCTTTTGTTGCTCCATTACATTTCACTTTGGTTCTTTGTGATGTGTTTGAGTTTGCAAAAGCTTGTTTGCACAGAAACATGTGAAGTTTCTTGCTGTCTGAATGCATGAGATTTAGGCTGCAGGTGACCAGGTAAGCAAGAAAGGAGGCATGACAGGTGGATTCTATGACTACAAAAGATCAAAGCTGAAGTCATTGAGTATTGTGCGGGAGAGCACTAAAATGGCAGTTTTGAAGGAAAAGGAGATTGAAACGTGCAAGTCTTCATTGCAAAATATCCTTTCCATAGTCTATGCTGTCCAAACGAGATGGATGTTCTTTGAGGAATCGAAGTTATTGTCCATTTGACAAAAACGTCTCTGTTGCATCTTTGCCACATGCAGGTTTTATGCAGCAAGTACTGTGCAGAGTGCAAACAGATTCTAGGTTTAGATTTTTATCCTTGACTTTTCTCACATGTTGAACAGAAGTTGAACTCCCTAGTCAGTGAACAAGAGAAGATGGCTGCAGCAATAAGCTATCACAAGTCACAGGCAGATCAGCTGAGAAATGACATTGATGCGCTCAAACATCAGGAGTTTTCCAATAGACAAGCTCTTGAGAAGAAGGTGTGTCATCTGGTGAATTGACTGCAGCAGGGTTGGAAAATTGGATCTGCCTTAAGTGCAAATTGTTATTGGTTCCAATGGTCTGGAGATCAGATTGGCCTTTGAATGAGTTATAACCCTGAGTGGCCATGTTTTCTGGGTTTTCTGAATAGCAATATTTCTATCATTCTCACTTCACCACTCTCCTGTTTGGTGGGCGTATGTTGCTGCAGAAAAAGTTGCTTGCAACTGCTCAGAATCAAATTGAAACTCAGAAGGCAAATATAGCATCGAGACTTGCAGAGATGGGAACCCCTCTGGAAGACCAGTTGACACCCGAGGAGAGGTATCAGCTATCGCACTTGAACCCGGAGATAAGTAAGCTGAAACAGGAGCGTGTGGACTGTGTGGCTAAAAGGATGGAGGTCAGTTGAATATCACTGCCGATACATAACCTGCCGTGTGACAGATTGGTCTTGTAGTGCTAGATCTGTCTTTTGTCATTCAAATTTTCTCATAGAACTGGGTATTGGGGTATACTTGTCCCTTGAGAAGCAGTGTTCAGGTGGGGGAAGTTTACTGAGGGAGAGCAGAGCTAAAAATGCTTCTTGTACTACAGGCAGAAGCAAGAAAGAGTGAGCTGGAGATGCTATTATCTGTTAATCTGGTGAGGAGGCAGCAAGAACTGCAAGCCCAGCTGTTGGCATCTGATACACAAGGTCTTATGGAGGATTTAGCAGTGAAGAGACAAGAGCTTAAGGATGCCAAAGCGGCAGTTGATGAGACTACACGCCAGCTGAAATGTAAGTTGCATAGATGCTATGGACACTGTCAATTGTTTGGAGGACAGTTCTAAACTGTCTCATGGTGGGGTGCCATGTCAATGCAGGGCCCTCAAACTGAATTTTGTTTGCAAATTATGTGCAAATGAAAGAATGCCACTGATTGACATTTCTTACCAGCTCCCATAGCCCTGAAGGGAGCAATGAATGTATCCACCTAACATGGGAATGAAGTACTGTTCAAAGTTCTGACACACATACAGACTCTTCTGGATTGTGTCTTGGTTAAGGTGGAGAGGGACAACTGCTAGGTGGAACCAATAATAGATTGTATCTGATCTAGTATTATCTGTGACTCAGTTAATCAGAGGTCATTGACATATGTTTCAGGTCTTTCAACATGAGAGGCATGAGTCTGATATGATGTTCACTGTGCATTGAAAATTGCAGCCAAAACTGATGAAATTGAGAAGCAAATGAAACAGATACGAGATCTGAAGAATGCAAAAGAAGAACTGAAGGTGCACATAGTGTCCACCATAAGCTTTTGGAGTCTGTTGGGCTGATGGTTTATCCAATGAATTAGGTGTCAATCTTTTGCATGACCAAAACATAGGTCAGAAATCTACTAGTTGAGGTTTGTTAGTATTGACCTTTGACAACTCATTCAGAACCCCCACTGAGCATGGGATAGTAAGCTGGCCCACTAGTGTGCAATCTGTTTCAGCAATGTTTGGTAGACCATTGTACCTACATTTACAGGCATGCTCTCTCTAAGAAGGCTTTTCTTTGTTAGCTGAAGACTGAGAAGCTAGTCATGGTAAAATGGTGTTTCTTGCTAGCTGATATGGTGATGTGTTTGTGAGTGTGGTTTCAGGCCCTTGAAGCCAATTATGAGCGAACACTTCAAGACGAGGCCAAGGATCTAGAACAACTTCTGAACAGGCGAAACCTCCTTCTTGTGAAGCGGGAAGATTTGATGAAAAAGATCCGTGACTTGGGCTCCTTGCCTTCTGATGCCTTTGAGAAGTGAATACTTGAACCATTTCCAATCTTCTGTAACAGTTGCTAACAAGAAGCTCAAGCTGTGGCATATATTCTGCTGGAATTTGGATATATTTTGATATCAAGGATACTCATGAATGTTTGGTCTTTGGTTTGAGGAAATTGACACCTGCAGTTTCTTGGTTTCTAGGTATCAGAAGAAAGGTTTGAAGGATCTCCACAAAATGCTGCACAAGTGCAATGAGGAGCTCAAGAAGTACAGCCATGTGAACAAGAAGGCTCTGGATCAATATGTTAATTTCACTGAGCAACGAGAAGAGCTACACAAACGCCAGGCTGAGCTTGACAGTGGTGATGAGGTGTGCCTGTTGTCAGACTGAATTTGCTTACCAGACCCAAAATTGTGCAATGAGGGTTCATCATGCCCAATGAAAGTCGTTTTATTCCCCTGGATAGCAAGAGCTGACTAAGTGTGGTTTTTATTGCAGAAAATACGGGAATTGATTTCTGTCTTGGATCAACGGAAGGATGAATCTATAGAGCGGACTTTCAAGGGTGTTGCCAAGTTCTTCAAGGAAGCCTTTTCTGAGCTGGTGCCTGGTGGCCATGGCAGCTTGGTGATGATGACCAAACGCAGGGTCAGTTACTATGATTTTTTTCCCTCCCAGGGAACTCTGTATTTTTTTCAGTCTCTGGTTAGATTCCATGCTTTGTTCATCTTAGAGAACAGTCTTAGAATTTCCTTGGTATTGGGTTGTTGGACAGTCTGAACAGAATGTTCACTCTAATGGTGGTGCAGGCAGATGAGGCAGAAGATGAGGATGCAGATGAAGATCGACCTCCTGATGGTGATGCTGAAGGTCGGCGGGAGAAGTATGTGGGTGTAAAGGTGAAGGTAAGTTGTGTTTGTGAAGCTTGAGCTCTTGGTGTCAGGAAATGACTTCAGTCAAATCATTTCATCCTCACCTCTAGACCCACACAGGTTGGATCTCTGTTTGCTTCAAGAAGCATGCAGGGATGTGCTATGAACAGTCACACGAAAGTCTGTCATTTTCTGGTGTGGAAGGATGGAGCACTTTTTGTTGGAAAAATTTGTGTGTAAGCAAAGGCTGAGTTGAATTGTGTCTGAAATGCAAGCACCTGAGTGCTTGCTGTAATCAGCCATTGCACTGCTGAAGACCTTCATTATGGCAGATCCGGCAACCTAAGCGACTGACCTTTCTTGTTGTTGTCAGGTTTCTTTTACAGGCCAAGGAGAGACACAGTCAATGAAGCAGCTGTCAGGAGGTCAAAAGACAGTAGTGGCCTTGACACTCATCTTCGCAATCCAGCGCTGTGACCCTGCTCCATTTTACCTGTTTGATGAAATTGATGCTGCACTTGACCCACAATACAGAACAGCAGTTGGAAGTATCCTTTTCTGGTCTCCTTATCTGGTTGGTTCTAGTATGGTTATGTCAAGGATGGTCCAAAATATTTGCAGCTTTTCATTTGTTGGCTCTTTGAGCATAGCACAATGTGGACTGGTCAGTGACCATGACATCCTCATGTAGCACCTGTGAAGACAAATGTGTTATTGTGTCTCATGCCATTGCTGGAGAACTCGATGAACCTTGTAAGGGTTCCCTTATTTGATGAACCAAAGAAGGGTAATATGAGGAATTGATGAACCAACTTAGGGTAGTAAAATTAGAACCATTTGACATGTTAGTATTACTTTTTGAAAGAAGTCACAGTTCTAGGATGATCCGATAAGTTGAAGGTGCTAGGACTACCGTAAGGGTACGAAAGAGCATTTCATAAGACCAGATGTAGGATTCTGGTAAATTTTGGATGTAAACTGTTGCATCTCTTCCATGATCATTGCATATCCGTGACTGTAACTTTCAGATATGATCAAGAGGCAGGCAGATGCTGCCAGTACCCAGTTCATCACCACAACTTTCCGGCCGGAGCTTGTCAAAGTGGCTGACAGAGTTTATGGTGTAACCCACAAGAGTCGTGTCAGTCGGGTGGATGTTATAACTCGGGAGGAGGCGTTATATTTCATTGACCACGATCAGAGCCACCAGAATGAGTAAAAACTGAGGACCCAACCAACATGTGTATTTGCATTTCCTTCCATCCCATCTTCTTGTGACATAAGGAAAGGAAAACCAATTTCTTTCATAGTTTTACCTGATTCCTCTCAAGATTCCTTTCTAACCAGTTCCCTGTGCTTGAACCTTGTGTAAGATTGATGAGCACACACATTCATCTCCCTTGTTGTCCACCTGTCCTGGAGTACTTCACTTTTATTTCACTCCTAAAAGGCATATCAAGGAGTGAAATGGGATTCAGGTGTAACAGGGGGAAATATAGAGGCTGTTGAAAAGACTCCTCAGAACAGTGATATGAAAGTAAATAGATGGTGGGTTTCCTTTCTTCTCGAACATGTATGCGTACCTGCAGCTGATGTTGAAACATGTATTTTGACAACAGAGACTCTGGCATTAATGTGGGCAGGAGCTTGCATGTTTGATGTGGCTTGTCTCTTTTTATCTGGAGGGGAAAGGTTAGTGAGAAATGAGATGTATTTTCATTGATTACTAATCTTCCTTTCATTTGCACAAGAAATTAAAATTCCACATTCAGAGTTTGCCCTAAAAATCACTAGCCATGTCCAAATTGTGGCAAAATCCTTATCTGATTTGCCACCCAGATCAGTGTCTTTGCAAACCTCCAAGAGCTTGCACAAGTTATCTGGACTACACATCTCGACAATATCAGACTTTTCCTTGCTGCAAGGAAAGTTTTGTGACAGGAAAAAACCCTGACTGTAGAATGTGATGCACAGATCAAAGTATGTGCTTAGCTGGTGCTACAATTTGTTCTTCATGAAACTAATGGTGTCAAAAATTCTTTTGTCTTCAACAGAACCAAAATAATAGTGCCGAAAGTTTGTTTGTCTTTGACACAACCAAGCACTTGAACAACATCAATCGTCGCTAATTCTATGTATTTTGAAAGCTTATGGTTGAGGATGGCAAATGCAAAAACTTTACACCTAAACCTAATAATTGGGTTAAGCTCATTGCCTCATGCAAATTTGACTCAAAATTATACACCATTTTCATCTTGAAAAAAAAGACTTGCAATCAAGGATGTGTGTTGAGAGCAAGGTACTTAGGCACAAATTTGCCACATTCACCTGCATTATCAGGGGATAGAAGGTGACCTTCAACACACTTAAATGATTGAAAATTCTACCATTCACCCTTGATATTCATAGCCTAGAATGTGGGTAAACCACAGCCAAAGTTGAAGGATAACTTCATGCTCCAAGAAGCATTGTTGAAGCTCTAAGACAAGGATTCGAGCTATCCCCAAACATTCATCCTTCACTTTGACCACTTCTTGCTTGAAAGCATCCACAGTGACAAGTTTAAAGATATGTAACACCATTGTCACTAATGCAGTAAACAAGATACTTGTGTTCAAAATTAACATTTAATTAAGTTTTAGTCGATTTTTAGTTCATTATTAACTTTTCAAAAAGCTTCCTTGGTCAATGCACACATGGAAGTTTTTATGGAAGTTTTTTTAAGGTAGGTCCTTAATGGGGTATAATATGAATTAACCTTTAGTTACATTTTAGTTCATTATTATTAATTGGGAAGGAATTTTTTTAAATTAATGCACATAAAGAAGCTTCTATGGAAGCTTCCTTAAGCTAGGTCCTTAATGGGGTATAAATAGGGGTAAGACCTCTCACTACTTTTAGTCTATTGAGCACCAATTTTGGGTACGTTTTCTTGTCATAACCTTTGTTTTTATATATTATCGAAATAAATTTCTATTTGAATCATCTTCTAGCATATATTGTGTTTTTGCTTTATGTCTTTGTGTTTTTAGTCTTGGATTAAATTTAGACTTGCATTTCTTGTGTTTTTTTCTCCTTGTTATGTCCTTGGCTTAGTTCTTGTTATTGTAGTTTTTCATGCTTGTGACATTAACACATTGAAAGTTGTGAAAATCAGATTTTTAAATCTAAATCTAAAATCTATTACGATAAAATCTTGCAATGAAATTTGTAAGGATTGTAAAGTATTATAAGGCATTTCTATTTTCAAACTTTCAAAAGAAAAGGAATTTTTTTGTCAAAGTTATGAACTTTTGAAAATTTTGTGTTAGATTTGAATTTTTAATCATATTTCCTTTGTTTAAGTGTTTTTAGATATGTAGTTTTGGGATTTTATAGATCATAAATGATTACATATGTGAGAGAATTTCATGCCCTTTGGATATGTATTTTTCCATAGAATAATTAATTAAATTTAAATATTTCATTTTCAAAAATAAATTATTCACAAAGATTCTCTAATTACCTTCAAAGAATATTTTTCTAAAAATATGTATTTTATGAAAATTTTCAACACTTTTGGAAATAATATAATTAGTGTCAAAGTTGTCAAGGTATTACAATATTGAAAATTATAGAGGAATTGGGATGTGTTCTTAAGATTGAATCCCAATAGTAAGATCAAATCCATATTTGGTTATTAATGTCACCTTTGAAGTTTGCATTAAAATGTTCATAAAAGGAAATATTATATCTATAGAGATTTTGCACCCAGTCCTCAGTAACCCTTCTCTCCTGCCTCCCAGTAAGGTATTCTCTCTTCTGTCTTCTTCATTAAGGAGTTGCACCTTCAGCTGTGCAAGTTTGACATTCCATAGTTTTTTGCAAGACAACAGGAAGCCTGTTTTTTGCAACAGCTTCAGCCTAAATCTTTAATGCTAATGGAAAGAAACCCCACCAAGTTCCAACTCCTTCAATGCATGCTACCTGGCATGTTATGTGCCCACTTGATACTTGTAACAACATGAGAGGTTATGGGTGCAGAACATGACAAGGTTATTATATTAAATCACAAACCTAAATATCTCAAGGAATTGTAGACATTCATTCAACCAAAACTTTCTGGAAATAACAACCAATGGGACGTTGTGTAATACTTCCAAGTTTATCTATAGTGGATTTTTGTAATTCAGCTTTTGATGAAGACAATTTGCAATTGTGATCATTTTGTATATTGGATGAAATATGTTTCTTGGTTTCATTTTCCATTAATGGTTTCACAAAGCTATGTCGTTGACATTAGTTTGAAAGACAACCAAATTGGAAATTTCAATCAATTGGGAAACTCCACAAATTCCATTCTCCTGAGCTAAACAACTCAGAAGGGGGTTTCTGGATTTTGCAGACTTTGTAACCCATTTGGAAGATACAGGACAGACATGTCTTCAGATTGTAATCCCCAAAACAATAGCAGAGGATCTAGGCTCTGAGGATTATTTATTGTCTTTCATCCCCCAAATGCAAAACTTGTTCTAAATTGGAAGATACACCTGTGGAGCTTTGTGCCGTATCCAACACTAGAATAGTTCTTGGAGCAGGCAAGGACTAACCAAGTAGTAATGTCCATAATACCCAATCTCCAGAAAAAATGTGTGAAGCGAAGAAGAAATGGAGGAGATACTGCAATTTACTGCATCAGTGATCTTTTGTACAATTCTCCTAAACACTCAGTTGCATGTCAAAGACATGATCACATTTTGTGAAACCAGAAATGAACATCAGACACTTGTTATCTACTACAAACACATGAGAGTATCTACTCTGAAAACTCTGCATCTGTGAGAATTGCCACACCCCAAACCTGCAAAAATCCAGCAGATCTACAGGACAGATTCTCAACAGAT
>Ga0209611_10005000_pt1 | contig 22464 bp, 11 predicted proteins | sample S1TSphgellanicum_3_FD_187693 | JGI IMG/M metagenome (GOLD analysis project Ga0209611, IMG submission 187693) | Host-associated microbial communities from peat moss isolated from Minnesota, USA - S1T2_Fc - Sphagnum magellanicum MG (SPAdes) (version 2) | ecosystem: Host-associated > Plants > Peat... | reverse complement strand
CAAAGATCTTTCACATGATTATCATGCCTATGTAAAATTAAAAATTTCCACCTATTGGAAATTTTGATTTAAAATTGAATTAACATTGCTATATTATTTTCTATAGGTAAGTACTATATGTTGAAAACTTTACTATGCATATTTTTCCTTGTGTTCATCATAATCTTGTTTTGGAAAGAGAGATTGATTATTTTTTTCACCTTGTAATTTCATGCTCATTTGATTATCATTTGTGACTTTATTTTTGCATTTGAAATAATCTAGCTATTTGTTAACAATAGATTCTTGAATCTGTTTTTTCTTCCAAGGTGAAGCTTATCTCATGTGTGCGTGCTTGCATGCAATCAATGGAGTCCATTAATAGTTGAACATCTCTTTCTATTGTTTTAGCCATGCTTTTATGTGTTGAAGAGTAATTATGTTTAACACATGTGTTACGAACAATTTTTGATCTTCCACCACAAACATTTTGAATTCATTTGTTGATTGAATTCGATGTTTGAAGCTTTTGTATTAAGGTCTTCACTCCTTTGTGCATTGATGTTTGCATTAGACTTTTCACTAATGTCTTCATTAATGTTTTCGTTGGATTCTACATTATAATGTTGTTAATGTCTCCAATCGTTTCATTCAAGGCCTTTGTGAAAAATGTGAACACTAAAGAGGTATTATAATCTAAGGTGAATATGCTTTCATGAATGCCCAATTATCATATTACTTATTCCTTGTCATACGTTCATACCTAAAGAATATTTACAATTCTTTCATTACATTAATGCCATTAATAACAATTGGTTTATAAATGGTGAATATGGTAGTTGGATTGTGAACCTTGTTTACATCTGCCATGAAATCACAAACATGTAAAGGATTGAACACATTCCTTTTTCCCATAAACTCCATAATCATTTTATAGTGGACCCTGCTAAAATCTTTAGGCAAATGGTGTGCAACCTTATCCTATGGGCTCATTGCCCAATAATTCATTTTGCCTTGTTCCAGGGATGTGATCAAATATATTTTTTGAATTCTCTAGAATGGTTCCCCATTTATTTTTGTGGGTAGGGACATTTCTCATATGTTGAGAGAGGTCAACATTCATGACAATTACAAAAATATTTTTTCACTTTGTTATAAATGATTTAGATTAGTTCTATGAGTCGACCCGATTTAATGTTATGTTATGTTCCCCACTTTGCGTTGATGAGTGTTAATATCTTTTTGTGTTCCCAGTTTGGTTGCCTTGGTTTTTTTGAATGGATTTCAATGGTTGAGTGAAAATCCTTTGAAGTGTACCACACAATATGAAAGGGCTTAATTTTTACTGTAGTTTTTTTTTAATCTATATTTTGATCCCCATAAAAATAATGAATCAAAAGTTGTCAGAATTCCTAGAAGGACTATATTTAGACCATTACAATTTTAGATTCCATCATAATCATTCATAAATGTGTATTTACATGGTAAAAAAGGACCACGTGAAAAAGATAGAAAAGGGTGACATTGTGACAAGATTTTGGTACACTTTAAAAAGATTAGACCTAGCTACATTTGAATTTGATTTTTTTTTCCTTTGTTCTTTGCATTTTCACATGTACTATCACCTTTGCACCTTTGCACCATTACACACCATCTAATAAAATCAAGTTTGGAACATATTTCAAGTATGCTTTGAATGCTAACAAAAAAACATTTTTTGATTAATTGATTGATGTTCATGTAAATTGTTTATATTGTGTTTTTGTTCCCATATGACATTATAATGCTATGTGAGGTGATTTTTATCAGTTTTAATTTTTTTATGACACATGAAGGTGTAGTCATGTTAATAGGAACTAAAAGCAATTATAACCACTGCTTAATTTTGTGTTTTTTACACCAAATTTTTTTTAAGAAAAAATTTCAAGTTGAATTTTTTTGTAAATTATCAAATCTTATATCTTATTCTACAAATATTCAAAATATGAAATTATTTCATTAACATTTGAACCTTCAAAAGTAGTGTAATATATTCATGTAACCATTGTTTTTAAACAGTTAAAGGATTTGTTAATGATTTGGAAAACTTTGAAAATAACATATTTTGGCAAATTTTTAATAAAAACCTTAACAAAACAGTACAATTTTTTTTTAAAAATCTAAAAAATATTCTTTAACATTTTTTCTAATAATATTCCAAAAATATTCCCCCCCCAAAATCACTTAAGTGGGTTTTAGTGGCTTTATTAGCATGACTGCACCCATTAGCCTTTGCATTCAAACTTTACGATTTGAAGAATCTTTATGTGGGTCCCCTAAAAATTTGTCAAAAAAATCAAGAACCAATGTAAATGATGAAGTGTAATAATATTTAATGGAGTTAATAGGAGAGATTAGTTAAAAACTCTATGATCTTTGACTTGATATGTTATCAACTTGTAATGTGTTTGGAGTGTGGTTGCTATGATGGATATACTTAAAAACAATATTTTTTTGACACACCTTTTTATTGTTTATCTACAATTATTAATGAGGTATAGGCAAAGGTTTTAAGCTTGATGTCTTTTCTAGCATCCTTCAACACCCTTTTCGCCACCCCCACAATGATTCCCAACATCCTTTGTTGCCCCCAAAAAAACAGATTTTTTTTCCTTTTTTAAACACCTTGTAATGGTTTCCCAACATCCTTTGACATTATTGTCCTTCTTAGCACCCTCATTATCCCTTAGGGTGCAATCACAGTAATATGTGGCAAAATAATTATAACTTGTAACCTTTGTTTAATATTTCATATTTAAAAATGGTAATTTGAAGTGGTGTTGAAGATATGGATTTATTTATATAAACATTCATAATATATCATGGGAACATGTCAACAATATAATCAATAAAAAAAACTTGAAATGTTTTTAAGGTTCAGAATAACTAATGATTTTGTTATTTAAAGGACTTGTAAAATGATTTCAAAAGATTTGAAAATGACATATTTTTACCAAATTTTAATACTACCATGTTAACACCCATATCGTGTGCCCCCCTCCCCCCCAAATTTTTTTGAACCTACACACAATGTCCCCCAACCCAAAAACCTTTATTCCAAACCTACTTTTACCAAATGTCCACCCACATTTGGGACATCTTGGAGGTTGATGTTCTATTTTGGGACATCCTACTAAAAAAGATGTTAGCAACTTTAGTTTTGAGGCATATTTTTGTTTTTCAAGCATAAAAGATATAATATCACAATGCTTTAGGAATATTTCAAGAGGTGAAAAAAAGATTTCAAGGAAGAAAAGTTTATTGATTTGGTGTTGTTTTGTAAGTCAATAAATTCATGGCTAGCAACATAAGGTGCTTTAACATGTCAAATTTTGAAGTTTTTCACCAATTATAACATCAAATAAAAATCAATGATGTTTTTGAAGTTTATGTAAAGCAATAAATGTCCACACCTTATTTAATGGTTGTATATGAACATAATTGATCTATCAAAATGTGAGTTTAAAACAATTATTCTTGAATATGGTACTTTATTTGGATCATCTATGATTCATGGTTTTTGCAACTTTATGTTCTACTATCGTAATCATGATTGTTGGGTTGAAGATGTGATACCTACATGCAAAGGTGGGCTTGCTTGGACAATGACAAAAATTGTGAAATGAAGTTGATTTTACAAGCTTGTTGCAACTTTTGCCAATGAGTGGGCTCTTGGATGTTTACTATGATTTCAAGGGTATTAAATTCAAGAATTAATAATTCAAAGTAGTTAACACCGTTGTTTATGCAAGGTTTATTTGGAACTATCTCCCCTTTTGCCTATTTTGATGATTTTTCTTTTGTTGGTTCATAATAGATGACAAGTGTTGAACCTTGAAGATTGGGCTTCACCAATGTTTGATTTGCAAACTATGGTCATAACTTTGGGGATTGAACATGGGTTTTGCAACATTTTGAATGTTTTGGATTTAGATTAATAGACTATTAGTTTAAAATTGGTTTAAGATTCTTGGGACTCCAATTATTGGGTAATTATAGTGCAAATGTTAGTTTTGTGGGTTATAATTATTATTAACCATCATCAATTGTTCATTTTTATGCCACAACTTTGAGATTTTATGCAAATTAACACTTCATTTGTTTATGTAAGTCATGTCTGTGATATTTATTATTATTTAAAAGATTATGGTGGTGAAGTAAGATCAAATGAACTTAGGATTGGATTGATTTTTTTTTACCATTCACAAAATGTTTGTTGTGTCAAAGCAAATGATTTATATATGGTTGTGAAACTAAGCTTTCTTAAGCTTGATGATATGATGTTGTGTAAACTTGTTTTTTAAAATTGATGGTTTACTAGTTGCAAACCAATTTTCATTGTTTGTGTTAATATTGTTGTCATATTGTATTGTTTTTCAAAGGTCTCACATTTGAACTTCAACCATGTGATTATTATGAAGGATTTTCACAATATTTTTGCATATTATGGTAGGTAAAAATCCAAAAAAATCAAATGCTAAAAAAACTGCAATTTTTTATTTCATATGATGTGATTTTAGAATATATTTGTGCCAAAAAAATACGTTATAATATTCTAAAAAGAGCAAATATATTCAAGAAAGGATTGAAATTATTTTTAATTTTATGAAATTTGTAATATTTAGTAAACATTGTGATTCCATATGATTGGAATAAGTTTGTGAACCATGTGAAGAGTTTGATGATTATCATATTATAAATTGATGTTTTTAAGGGTGATGGTTATAAGTATGTGATAAATTAACATTTTGACAAACAATCACTTTCAAATGTAAGATGACAAGATGTGTGGTGAGTGATTTTTTAAATTTTCATTTCAAACATTTTTTGGTTGACTAATTCAAACCCAAACCTAATGTAATTTAAGAAAAAAAGGAGATCTATTAGATTGCATATATTATAAATACGCCCATTTATTTTTTGAATTTAATCTTTAAATTTATTTTATTTAAATGATATTAAATAAAATCAACTTTGTGAAAATCAAAATTTCAAGCCCAAACATCAAAAGTGAAACCCAAAATTAAATGCAACACATTGTGCAAATGTATATTTTACACACATGTCATGTGAAATTGCCCAAGTCAGCCCTCTCATAGTGTGTTTCCACCTCGAGGATTTTTGTAGATTAGTTATGTTATTATTTGATTTAAAACATTTATGTCAATGTTTTGCAAAGAAATGATCGGCCTCTCCATTATTTGCAACCAATGTAGCCCCCTTGGATTATCATGGTTGTTGCAAACAGTATTGACCATGGTTTCACTTCATATTGCAATTGCTGGAAAAATGCATCATTATTAGTGATTGCCAAGCCCCTAATAGATTTTTGGAATGTTTTGGGATATTAATTTTGTTTAGTGCAATCCACTATTCAACAAAGCAAGATTTTGTCCTCTTGCTAGAATATGGGGGCTAAGATTAGCTGGGTGGTAGCTTGATAAGCATTATAAGTATTAACATTTGAGCATTGTGCAAGCAAAAGAATAGTGTGACAAATGAGAAATTGGAACAGAAGAGGTTATGAATCCACATTTTTGGATGACATAGGGTTTGATATAAGGTTGTTTCAACACTAGAAACAATCCAACAACCAGCATATGATTGTTAAGATATAGCAATGAATACATCTCTTACATCCCTCCCTCCAGATATGTCCAGACCTTGGGTTATCTTATTGTGTTGTGGAAGTTACAAGGTATCTTAGTGTTGAGTGGAACTTATCAAGATGCGGGCTGCTCGTGTTAGGGTTAACTTAGAGCTAGGTGAATTTTGTTGTGGGTTAAAAGCATCTTAGTGCAGATGAGTTTGTTGTAAACTTTTCTGCATTGCTTCCCTGATGCAATTTTTTTGACATGATTCCTTCTTTATAATCTTTTTGATAGAGAACCCAACTGTCATTAAAGAAAAACCAGCACCAAAACTCACAAAGCTAATGGTACATCAAAACAGGAGATTTTGAAATTGAGCAATAATTGATACCATGTGGTTTGTCTTCAAATTACAAACTGTTCAAATGACAGATTGATCTTGAACAGCAATCCACTGAACAATACCAATGTGAAAACAATGAAGTGTTGTTGAAGTGAACATCTAAAAACAAGGAAACCACTTCTAAGGGCTTCAGAAGGGAAGTCAAACTTCTGGACTTGGTTGCTAAGCTCTCTCTGCCTTCTGTCAGTATTATCCTATGTCATAGAAGATAGCTGACATGTATAGATCTAAACCCCCAAAAACAAAAGAATATTATGTAGAGCTGCCAATCACTCAAATGGGATTGATATGCTTATAAATGCCTACAATTAATAACCAATTGCATTCCTAGTACCTTGGTATACTCGATGGCAAATGGATAACTTGTGATTTGATCATCAATTTGATTTTTGGGAAGCAATTTCACAGTTGATGAAATCCATCATCAATCATACGTCATTGTCATAGTTTGGAGCAAGGTTGGGTGACATAGTGGGTGAGCTATGCTCCTTATTTCTGCCTCTAATGCAGGATATGGTTTCCAAAGCCAGAATTGAAGCGATTTCAAGTCCAAGAATTATGCCATACCCAACATTCCAACCATTCTCTTTTGCTAGATGAATTCCCACAAATAAGTTCACAGCTGCAAGGACGAGCGCAAAACGACCAACCCAATGATGGTACCAGTTCCAGTACCGCCTGAGCTTGGCATCTTTCTTGGGTCGCAGCACTATTGCCAGCATCTGTAAAACATACAGCCAGAAAAAGAAAAAAGAATCAATTCCAAGTCTCAGCAACCTGGAGCTTCAAATTTGAAATGAAGGCCCCAGACATAAGCTAAAACATAATTGAGCGCCTAGAAGGAAATTCCAGTAGAATGAAAAATCTGTAGAGATGGCGAACACAAGATTTTGGTGGCAGCACTATACTTGCTAGCATCAATACAAGAAATGCAAGCTCAAATGATTTGGAGGGCCGATATTGCAGCACTTTTCAGGGTTCCTTAAATTGCTGAAATCTCATTCAAGCTAACCTTGGTGTCATTATTAATTACATGTCCTTGTCACTGTTCCTAACTTAACATAATGTTTTTGCTCTTCTTTCTAATGACCATAATTTAACATGATTGTCAATGCTCGAAATTGTAATTGTCCAAAATTGTTCATGTTCAGAAATGGGAGTGCCCCTACTGACTTTGCAGAGTGCACAGACAAAGGGAATTTCCTGCCTGCTTACTTTGCAGAGTGATTAGGGGCTTGCCTATTCCTTAATATGTTAACCCCTAAATGCCAGACAAGCGCAATATGGCCTGCTTTTCAGTGTGAATTCGCACTGTCCTGATGTTTAGGATGTTTCAGATTTGAAATGAAGTCCAAGACATATAAGCTAAGACATAATTCAGTGCTGGAGAAAAATAAAATCCAATGGAATTGAATACTGTAGAGACATGGTTAAAAAGAAGAACAGTTTACCTGCAAAGTAGCCAGAATGAATACAATGATTGCCAGGGCGCGGTGGCTGTCAAGTCCACTCACTCCCTTGTATGAGTCTTGCAAGGTCAATCCCGTCACAAGTCCAGCTATAATCAAGATGAAGCCCAGCACTTGGAATGAGATATGGAGATAAAACCAGGTAGGATCCCATACTTTACAATAGCGAGCAATGATTGCTCCAATAGGCAGAAACACACCCCACCCCAGTAAGTTCAAAATTCCATGCACTCCTCTTTTTGTGTCAGATGTGGACAGATGTGTGCCTGCAGCAAATTTGTATACATGTCACAGTAAGTTTAGAGCTCAACAAAATTAATATATATATCTCTTCTGTTCTAAATCTCCCATGATTCTTACATTGTCGCATGCACACACGCTCTCCAATTAGAAGGATGTAGGCATCAGCACCATGCAAAGAACCCATTTTTCAGCTACCATGGATCTGACCCATGGTATATTCTGAAATATTTAGATTGGGGCTGTCGAACTTTCTTTTTTTCCCAAAAAATTATCTATTTCAACAGGATTTGTCGAACATGAGTAGCTGGGTATACATATATGTTCATGAATGCATCAAAGAGGCAAGGGTCTTAGTCCTTCAGAGTGAACCAAAAATGGACATTGTATTTCAAGATTTTAGTAGGAACTACTTATTTAGACCGGCACATGCATCGACAATATTTTATCGTGGGAGCTCTAAAGATCGACAGCCCAAAGCCCAAATTACAGTCGAAACTATTTGAGGATCAGAGGTGCTGATGAATAAAGTATTTACCTGCAGGGGCGAAGTTCGCAACTTGACTGGTTTCTTGAGTGTGCTGCTGTGGTGTGGAACCAGACGCTAGTCCGTATGCAAACAGGAAGGAGTCAGGAGTACTAGGCGCTAGGATTGCAGTGATATTCACTACAACCGAGATGTATACGGTGCCGTCAATGTATTGAGACTGATTCAAATTGGATGAGAAGCTTGAATATTGAGCGTCCGAAGAAGGCGGGATACTGTGATCATCTAACCTCCACCAATAGGGAGTTGGAGAAGTGGATGAGGCGTTCATTAAGGCGATCAAAGCTACTGAACCTGCCATCTTCCCAGTTGATGAGAAACCGAGTCCGACCCAATTCCCTTGTGTCACCGGTGCAATAAACACAAGCTCAAGCGTGTCGGTACCATTGCGCCGAGACTGCATGCAAGCAACACAGTTTAAGATTTTGTCAAATTCTCCACAGTTGAAGTATCCACCACCTACAACACATCTTTTCCTCTCCTTACTGATCCTCCTCCCCCCTTGGAGGAGCGCTCCCACAAATAACTTAATAAGCACAAGGCAAGAAGAGAAAATCTGATTCAACACAGCGGTTAATTCTCTTCTTCGTCCGGCTGGAATACGGTTTCTCTTCATTCTGAGATCAACCTCCATTCTGATCAGCGTTTTTCTCACTTTGCCGATATGTTAATGATCATAAATCCTTGACGCTAATAATGATGGGGGAGTGAGGAAAGGGACACATGAGATACAGAGAGAGAGAGGGGGAAAGAGAGAGAGATACATACCCAGGCCTGTTGGGGAAAACCACTGGCACCCTGACATGTGAAGCCACTTGTGCTGAAAGGGGCTGAAGCGCCGAGTTGCAAACTCTGTTGGTCGCATTGAGCATACACTGTTGATCTCACCATCAACAAAGCTGCCAGGATTGTATACAATGCAGTGAATCGCAACATGCAAGAAGAATAGCCATCTCGTTTCCCACCAGTTCTCCCCATAATCGCTGCCGCTATCAGATCAATTCCACCGCGATGATTTCCTTTCGTATGAAATTTTTTTTGAGCTTTTTCACGTGATCAGGAAGCTTCTACTGAAATTGATTCTTCGTCCTCGAACAAAGTACCTGATGTCTCTAACTGAAGAATCCGGCGGTCCCCAACTTGAAATTCCTTGTGTGCTGCAAACGTGAAAACACACTCACTCACTTGAAGAACTAAACACCCTAGTTAGGTTTTTACAACTACTGCGTGGCTCATTAAAAAATCGAACTACTGTTTCTCTTGCGAAGGAAAGTTTTTCATATATGATGAGTAGTGCTCACTTACTTAGGGTTGAATGGAAAAAGAAAGAAACACGAAAGAATGAATTGGGACCGAGTCTTGCAACTCCGAGCAAGACTGAAATTTTGGTTTTAGATCTATCTTGAAACCGCAAAGTGGGTTTGAAGACTCTAAAACGTTGATGCTCGGTAGCAGCTGGCTGGCTTAGAGTGCATCAAACTGAGTCCTTCTCTTCTCCTTTTGAATGCCAAATTTGTAAACTCCCCGGCCAGTTTTCAACAACCCCCACAAGCTAGGCAACAATTATAATGTCTGTCAGATTTCTGAACCCGATTCAAAACCAAACTGGAAAATTTCGACGCGTTGCTTGCCACGAATTAAGGAAGGAGCGTAGTTTGAACAAAAATTGGAAAACAAAAAGAAAAAGGGTGGGGACCAAAAGTGAACGCGTTTTTGATTTCTCAGGACCTCCCTCACCTGACCGAGTACCGTGCAAGTGGACTACGGCTTGTGTACCGGGCTAGATCCAATCGTCTTCGTGTTCCCACCGAAACTTACTTGTTTCCCAAGTATAGCAATTTTAAACCCCACATTACTTTCGTCCCAGTTGCTTGCTTGAGGTTTTGGCGGGGGGATGAGGGGCGGAAGTGGGCACCGTCAACTACCACCACGCGTGATTGAAACTTGGGGAAATAATAAAAGTTCTTCGTCTTCGTCATGCTTCTAGACCAAGTAAATTAGGTAATGTCTAAGTTAGTGCCTTTCACAAATTTCTCTCCTCCTTTTTGATTTTAGGTTTTAATTTTTAAAAAATTTCCAACGACTTTGTAGACCGTGGTAGCCGGTGGTGATTTCTTTTTCAGTTTTGTGATATGGCGATCATTCATAAGTAGATTTAGCCAACTCAGATGATGTTCAAAATATGAAAGTAGAGAAATCTTAACCACCCTTTCTTAATTTTAGGCAATTGTGGCAATTTTGGACGATTTTTACAAATGAACATTTCATTTTTTTTAATGAACTAATTTGTAAAAACCAGGGAATTTGCAGCAGAATATTCCGTTTTCAAGATTGTTTTCCCAAAAACGTGTCACAAATATCTTGCAAATAGATTTTCTATTTTCATTAATAATTTTTTCTTTAAATGGCTTCTGAAGTTCTGATCTTCCATCCAAGCAGCATTTTCTTTGTGGGCCAATTGGTGAAAGAAATAAGGGCCTGTGACCAAAGGTTTTTTTTTTCTTTTTTCTGTACTTTTCTTCCCCAAATTTGTGGTTTTGAGAATTTGGCATTTCTTTTCAAAAATTTAAGCAAAAATTTCAAATTTATCCTAAAAAAACCGAAAACTTCCTAACTTTTTTTGGTCGACACGGAAAAAAGAAAAAAGAAAAAAAAAAGCCCTGCCTGGGAAAAATGTAAAAAAGGATTTTCTGGGAAAAAAGAAGGAAAATCCCCCAAATTCGCTTAATTCGAGGAAAAAAGGGATATAATTGCCTAGAGGTTCTTGGAAGTCGCAAGCACATAGCGGGGTTGAAAAAAAAACCTATTTTCGTGTCTGACATGTAGCTACATTTGGGCAACCAAGTCTACCCAATTCATGAAATCGCCCCCAAAAATCCAACGCTTTGCGTCCAAGTCCCCACGTACATTTGGGCAACCAAGTCTACCCAATTCATGAAATTGCCCCCAAAAAAATCCAACGCTTTGGGTCCAAGTCCCCACGTACGGGACTAGACGCAAAACTAGGGCGGGCAAATCTGGACGGGGTCATATCTGGACTTCTTCGTGGAGCCAAGTGGGTCAACAATCTCTTGGGGAATTGTGTGGCTCGTTTTGTTTAAATTTTTTTCGTTCCTTCTCGGGTAGGTACATACAGTTAGGCACTATCTATATCCCCTGGTACACCTGCTAGACACACGTCTTTGGGTCAAATCCACGCGCGTCCGGAGTCTCTCCTGCTGCCACGTCTTGAAGGTCATGGAATGATGGTCAAAAAGCGAGATCTAGGTGTCAGGCACCTATGTAGTAGGTCTTATCTTGGTTAGGCACAAATTAATTATTTTTTGGAATTGTTGAAAAATTCTATTGAAATTTTTTTTAAAAAAAAAAAAACCTGCTTGCCATGCCTAAAATTTTAAAAGAAATAAAACTCTCAGGCACATTATTAGCTTCATCATTTAGTATCTTTCACTTGTGGGGTTCCCAATAGAATAGAATAGAAAGTTAGTTTCAATGAACCAGGTATGAACTAGCAAAAAGTTTTAGAATCATCAGTTGTTTTCAGGGGTACATACATGTTTCCATTGTTGTGTTATTGGAGAGGGGAATTTGGAACAATAATTTTCTAAAGTTTTCGTCGGTTCGTTTTCTCACAAGAAATCAAATACTTGCAGCTCAAAACCCATTCCATCTGAATTAATTGAATGCAATTTCAAAAAATCTTTTTTGTCTACATTAAAATCATGAACTTGTTTATTGAGTCTTTAGGAACCTAACATCTCTAGAAATTTTAACCTGAAAAATAAAATATGCTCAAATATTAAAATCTTGCTCCATCAGCTCCCAAAGTCCCAGCAATTTGTTGTCTACTTTGCAAAAAATCAAAACAACAACACTAATGGACATAATGATAATAATGTATACAATGTAAGGGGGAGAAATCATATGGCCAAGGATGTTAAGTAGAATCTGAATTTCTGGTTTTTTTTAAGTTGGAAATCCTTGACAACCATAGTAGTTTCTAAAAATTTCCTTAATCTCTTGAATTTTTTGATAGACAATATAGCTAGCTGTTCATGAATTTTTTTCCTGTTAATTTCCTTCTCATCATGTTTTATTTGTTGGCTTCACTATCTAAATTCCAAATTTGCATCAGTTTTTTGGGCAAAGGAGTTCGACATGCCTATTCTCCTTGTCCATTGTTTAATATAATGCCAAATTGTAAACTATTATTCTTTTATTGCCAAACCTATATCACCTCCAAAAAGACATTACTAGATAACTCACTTGCCGAACCAGGAACAAGGCTCTAGGTACGACCATACATTTTTTGAAGGCAAATTAGAATAGGAGGTATTTGGAAGCCTCTCAAATTTCAACTCTAAGAAGTCAGCCTCTCTACACTAAGTCCCGCGAATAGTTATAGTCAAACTAAAACAAAGTCCTTGCAAAGTCCTTCAAAGTCTATAGAAAATGTAATGTACAGGGAGGACTTTAATAACCAATGTAGTCTCCACTATTTGAACTCCTAAGTATCATTGCCCCTTTAGGAAGCCTTGGTTGTTTGTAAGGGAAGGCTCTTGCCCCCAAAGGCCCTCCTCAATTTGTTTGAGGGCAGATGAACAGGAGGACTTTAGCCCCCAATTGTTCAGCTGGAGTTCTTCATCTTGATATCAGATGAGGATTGAGGGAAGAAGCAATATGTGTATGGAAATAACCAATGTTGGGGGGGGGAGGGGAGGGGGAGACATTCACAGAATAAGGGGCTTAGAATGACACTAGTCGAGAATGATGTCACATATGTGCCTTGCCCCTCATAAAGTAAGAGGCAAAGGTTATCATGAACTGAAACATAAGTAGATCACAAGGTGTAGGAAGAGGAGGGTTCTTGCACTTTCTCCTTAAGAGTGTGAGGGATCTTAAACTTAAATTGAATCTTAGTATATGTAAGATCCCTGCCAATCTTAAGTAGGCATTAATATCTCTCCTCTTTTTTAGGAGGGATACTCAGGATATAAGGTACTCTCCTGGGAAATTTCTGGGAGTGCTTTATTTCATGGACACCATGTGAGAGGGTGACGCCCCTGGTAGTGGGAAATTGCACCATGTATGGGCCATGAAACAACAAAGAGAAACTTCACCAAAGTTGTCATCATGTCTAGCATAAAAAATTACCTTGCGCAACATGCGTGCAGAATGTGCTAGGGTTTTGCACAATCCTACGGCTCCTATACAATTAATGATGCCCCCTTAGCGTTCAAGGCCCAGTTTCATTAAGAATCCATTGAATTTGCGTTCAAACTCCTTAGCTTTTGCACTAGTGTGAATTGTGACCATATCAAGATGGTGGGTGTCACTGGTCCTTGGGATCTTAGTCAAGAATGATCTTGAATCTGACACCCAACTCACTATCCTCATTTGTAATTGCTCTCAATGATTTGAGCTTTGAGGGGGGGTGGTGTGGGCTCTAATGTCCATACCCTTATTTGCCCTTGGGATCCTGGTCAAGCATGATCTTGACTTTAACACACACCTTAATTGCTTTCAATATCTGGGTGATTCCTTTCATTGATTTCAGCTTTGATGGGTGGGTGCGGCTCTAATGTTCATACATCAAAACTAAGTTTGACACTATATGCATGTTGTATTGTGTCCAAAGTACTTGTGTAAAGACCATTTTAATGTTGTCTTTGGAATTGCCCTTATATGTTAAAACTTAGGGCTAGGACCTAGGACCTTAAAGCTTGCAACATTCATATTCAAACCTAGGACCCTAGAACCTAGAAACCCTAAACTGTAATTCCTACTTCTCTCCATGTCTTGGACCTTATAAAATAAAACCGTTAAAACCCACTAGGCCTAGTTTTATGCCAAGTTTGGGCTTATGTAGACTCATTGGATTCAGTTTTAAGGATAGGTCTAGGTCCATGTAGACCTGTCAGGTTCAATTTTTGTACCTAGATCTAAACCTAAACTAATGAAAACTTCAAACCAGCCAGCACTAGCATAAAGAATGTTGCAATGTAGGATAAACATGCCCATTCATCGAACACGAGCTAGTGATTGCCTGTTTCAAATGAACCATTATGAAATAAAGATGAATTGGTCACCATTCAAAGCAAACTCATGACCAAACATACAATTTTGGAATGCCGTAGTACCTACTAATTTTGGTTAGTACCTTAACAGATTTGGCACTAATAAATTATTTTTCGAATTGCCAAAAATATTCAATCGGTGTGTAAATCTCATTCCTATGGTTGAATGTTGTATGATTATGTCACGAATTTCAGATTCATCCTTGTGGTTGAATTTTCACTAGTTGAAAGTTTCATCTATGTCATCAATTATCCAATTTCTCAATGTCATCCCTGTGACTAGGTTTCATTATTTAAATTGATAATCTAGTTAGGTTGTAGCGGGACCAACAAAAATAAATTGTGATGAATTTTTGCAATTTAGCAAAAACCAAAAGGGGGTCCTACCAACATCTTCGAAGGGCTTTTTTTAATTTAATTTTCAAACTAAATTCATTAGATTTCAAATTTTTAAAGATCGCCATATTTCTACCATAGGTTCCATCAGGTAGCCATAATATAGAAGGATTTCTACAAAGTTCAACTAGCAGTAGAATCCTCATGCTTAAATTTCCCAATTTTATGAAAATATTATTACTAACCCCTACTTTCTCACCTTAGAATGGCCATTAGGGGGTGGTAGATCTCAAAACAGACTCATTCTACCACTACTAATTTTATGTCACTATAATTCTAAAGCCAATCTTAATCTCCTCCCCAACTATTTTTGTGAAAGTTCTAAAAAGCCATTTACGAAAAACATGATTCAAGTTGGCCAGAAATAGTGCACATGAGTCCTAAACTTGAGCCAATTTTAATTGGGCTTAGTGCAGTGGGATGAGGGGAATTTCCAATATTGCAACACTTAATATGCACATATTAAAGACTCTTTGGAAAAAGGATGCATGCAATGTACATCACCTCACCAATGTTATGTTTTGTGGTCAATTTTTGCTATTTTTGGATTTTTTTAAAAACGTATTTTTTCATTGGATGTTTCTAAAAAACAATGCATAAAAAAACTTGATAAATGGTAAGGCTTAAAGAAGGCTAATGATAGCATGAGTTTTATTGAAATTTCTATGGATGCCTCATGAAAATTATTAGAACCTTTTTAATGGAGCAATATGAACCAAGGTGTGGAATATTATTGTCTACGTAATTTTAAAACATTTTCCTTGTGCTTAACCATTATCCCATGGATAATTTTCTTTTAAATTAGTATAAATTTTCTTTATATGTGAAAAAAAATGCTTAAAAATTGGCCGTGCACATTTTCATCCATTAGAAATGGTTTTAAGCATTATCATAGGCATTCACATATTTTTATCCAACTTGATCTATTTATTGATTTCAAAGATGTACTAAGTTCCCTTAAAATCCATCTCAAAATCTATGTAGCACTAGGTAACATAACACCATTACACTGTGGCTTGCCAATGGTGCTTTTAACAAAACTACAATAATTTCAAATATGTCATTGTAAGGCTTCTTTATATACAATTAGGTGCATATGAGTGTTGGGTAGGCAAGTCCATTACCCTGACATATATACTTGCAGTATATATAGGGGTGAATATGTACCTTACTTGGTTGGTAAATATTTCAGATTTACCTTGTGTTTACTGTACTCATCTACAACAAAAAAACTCCAATAAAAATTGATGGTTGGAACCATCACACAGAAGACACAAGGGAAGGCCAAAGAAAGGTCAAAAAATGCGCGCAACTTGCAAGAACCAAAGAAGGGAGAGAGCTAGTCCCTCTCATGGTAAGAAGCTATCTCACCCACAACCCCTCTAATGTCGCCTTCATACAAATCATGAGATTTAATAGTAATAGCAGGTTTAGAAAAGCATCTCCAACCAATCTTTTTTTCTATAGCAGAAGTTAAAGCATGCTAAAAAACAATACTAACACATTGCTGGAAAAACTAAATGCAAAAAAGACAAGGACAAATAACCTCCCAATTGTCTATCTTGAAAAAGATGGACACATTCCTTAATGAAACGATCCATATCATACCTGAATATGTTGTGCACCTCCATGGCCATCGGAATAAAATGGGTATCTACTAATGTTGGCCAGGTATGTGGGTCTTGGCCAAGTATCAACCAGGGCATCAACATTGGTATCATATGCCTTGACCAACGGGCAATGGTGAATAAAAAGAGTAGTTATACCCTACCTAGGTGGGCCTTGCTTCTCCTATACACATGCAATGTTGTTACATATGTGGGCATGTGTTTTGAAAAATTCACAAAATGCCATGGTGGGCAAGTTTTTTTCATAATGAACATGTGTAGGGCATAAGGATTTAGGGTTAAAATTTTTAGGGTTAGTAGGTTAGAAATGTTAAAACTAGTTTTAATTTGATGTTGAATTGCACCCCTCGCTTCAAAAAGCATGACCTTTCATCATTATGTAGGATGTCCATGATTTCGACATGCAACGAAAAGGAATGGTAAAAAGGAATGCCAAAATTTGCAATTGCTTTTTGTCATTGGCAACCAGCAATCAACTTGCACTAACATAAACATGGGAATCTTCTATGCATGTTTGTTTTTCTTGTTTCATAAGTTCCTAGGTTATGTGACTTTGTTATTTACTTTGTTTTTTTTTCTTTCATCAATTGTGTGATCTGTGTGATGTTTTGTTTAGCAAATTTTCATGAGCATTGTTTATTATTCCTAGTGTTTTTCCTAGTGCTTCATGGGCACTATGCAATATTGGTGATCAAATGTTTGGTGCTTCATAATTTTTGTGTGTTTTGTGAACACTAGATTTGTTATTTTGTGAACATTGAATCTACATGGTGTTTCATGAACACTGTTTCGTTTCAAGGGCTTAAGGTTTGGTGTTGGTGATTTGTACACTACTTTGTGAACACTAGATCTACAAGGTGTTTCGTGAGCACTCCAAATTCAGTGTTTTGTTTAGCACCTACTTTGTTCACAAGAATTGGTAAATTTACTTCAAGGGTGGAAAGTTTGGTGTTGGTGATTTATGTGTTGTTTTGTGAGCACTAGATTTACATGAACAATGTTTTGTGAGCATTACAATTTCGATGATTTTTTTAACACTTGTTTTGTGATGTTTTTAACCATTCGTGAACATCACCAACGATAACTTAAGATTTGCATTGCAAATTTGGTAAACAACATAACCAGTGACTTATATGTTTTTTCTTTGTTTTGATTTCATAATATAATGTACTACTTGGTTTAACTTTCAAAGTCAATTAACAATGAACCTACAACATGATTTTTTTTTAATGGGGCTATAGAAGTTTCATAAGGTTCTCCTCTCCATGTTGCTAACTATATAGGTGTTTGCAATGGTGAAGTTGGGGTTGAGAATGGCAATGGTGGGGTTGGGAAAGGTGACAAAGTGATCCAATCTAAAGCAAACTACAATGAACTTGTTGACAAAGACCTTGGTGAGGATGAGGAAAAGCTTTTATAAGCTAAAAAACATCCATGTAATGAAAAATTGTTTATGGAATTGGAGCACAACCAAAAATTTTGGCTCACTTGGAATAGAACAAGTATGTGGGCATTTTTAAAAGTTAATGACCATGTTGTTGTTGAAGATTATTCTAAGTCTCAATGAATGCAATGTGTTGTGTGTCATAGCATCCAGCAAGAAGTTATAAGAGAAAGTTCTACCCAAAATTGGAAAAAATTGATTATGTATAACAAAAATCATGGCATAACTGCCATGAGTCAACATGTGGTTTCTAAGCATTCTGCAATGTTGAAGCAATACAACACATGATGAACTACTACTACCATAATAATTGTTATTCATCAAATTTCTAAGAAGCGGAAAAAGCCATCTATAGCCTCCATTGCCAATTTCTTCAACTCTGGAGTGCCATGCAAAAATTCAAACCATGTTTAAGAATTATTTATTGAGGATTTGATCTTGTACATCACCAAAGGTCATCAACCATTAAGTTCCACTAAGAATGTGTGGTTAAGAAGGCTTGTCCTTCATCAATGTGGCCGAATTACCTTTCCCAATAGACAATAGCTCAATAACAACGTAATCCTGTCCATGGTCTTGTTGACCATGGAACACCATGTTCTTCTTGTTCTTGCTGATGCCACTATAATTATAGCCACATTTGAATCTTAATTTGTGGATGTCTCTATGAGGTTTTGATACGTTTGTTTTAGTTGTGGATTACATCAACAAAAAGTCAAAACTTGCCATGTCATTATGGGAATTTTTGAGGTTCATGGAACCTCAAAGGCTTCCATGGTTGTTCAACTCAAGGATCTACTTTTTCAATACAATTTGCTAGACAAAATCATAGCATATGTCAAAGACAACAACACTAATCTAAACACCTTCATAACAGCCTTCACAAACATTATATCTTGTGTTCCTCTCTTGTTACCACAACCTCATGATGCTAGTTGTTATGGGCATGCCATGTCCAAGTGTTGTCAATATGCTATGTGGTGGCATGAAGGAGGTTTTACTTAAAAAGACTCAATCTTCTATTTAAAAGACAATTACTTGGACCAAAAAAAGTGGGAAAGGCAAATAGGAATGGGCTAAGGCTTGTAAAGATGCATCTCTTCACCCCCAAAAATTAAAAACTCATGTGAAGACTTAGTTTGCATCCAAGGTGATATTATTCAAGGAAACCTTGGAATTCAAACATGCCATAAACCTTTATTATTCATGACAAACCATTGCCTTGTAAAACAGAATACCATCTCCCCAAACATGATCTGTGGCACATAAAATATCAGAAGTTTTTACTCCAATGGTCATTTAGTGTGTTTTGAACAAATCCAAAGGGTTTTGGTTATTTTGATGTTATTTATGTTGCCATAACCATGTGTGTTATGATGCACAACACCTATTCCAACACAAATGAAATTATGTAGATATGTGGTTTGATTAATTTTGGATTTTTTTGCTTAAGGTTTAAATTGTCTTCTTCCAAAAACATGATCTAACTATCTGATTGTGATTGTTGGTGTAGGTTGGTTATTTTGATTCAAAGTTATTGTATCTTGGGTATTAGATGTCAATTATGATGATTTTTTTAATGCACATGCCCCGGGTTTATGTCTGACGGGCATCACTCATTTCCATGCCCGTTATGCAAGCCCTTGTGAAAAGAAAAAACCTTCAATGCCCATGCCCACCAGGTATAGGTTGCTTTAAAAATTTCCAATGCCCATGCCCTCTGGGCTTCACAAATGGTTTCTTTTAAAAATGCACTGCCTGCTTGGTATGACTAAAAGCCAATACCCGGCCAACACTGGGATCTACTCATCTAGTATACATTTGATTTTTACCCGCACTTTGGAATTGATTTGGATTCATATGGTGAAAAGAAGGTATGTGCTAAAATCATTAGGTAACATATATGTATTCATATTTTGCATTGAATGTGATTCCAGGTTATGAAGGTGTTGTTCAATCCATGATTAACTTTTGAGTATAATGTTTTTAGTATATTATTTTTGTTCTTTACACTTATTAGCACAACCAAGATCCTTACCATGTGCTCTTACAATCTCTTAAGATTTTACTACCATTTGCCATGGAAAGAATGCTTTGAATGTGTTCTTAAAAGTCTTTGGTTTCACTCAATTTTTATTAATGTGTATTTTTTCCCTGGAATGTTTGACATTTCATGTGTTTGTGTTTACAATGTCAATTACACAACTAGTTGTCTTTCTCCATCTGACAATGTATGATACTCAATCTTTTTTGGGTGGACAAAATTTCAACAAAATGGGAGGAAAAAAATGACACCGTGACCCTTACTAAAGCTTTTGTGAATGTTTTGGAAAAAAACTCCTCAACCAAGAAGTCAAGGTTTTGAACTAGGTTCAGTTGATTTATATGGCCTTTTCTCCTTCAAGTCACAAAACAATAGCAAGATTAAAAAATAATAATTATTGTCATACCCATTACCGTGTAATGCTAAATCTTTCATGGGATGCTAGCCAATGATGCAACATCAAAAAATTGAAAAAATAAAAAATCATTGACCATACTTGGATGCAGATTTTGATTTAACTTCTCCTCAACCACTTATACTCACATGGTAAATATAGAGTCAATGTTCATCATATACCCTTACCCTAAGAAGTGGATTGATAAGCTTGCAAAGCTTATATACCCTCACTTGGTGTGGAAATATTTTGTAGTCTACATATGTTTTCGTGACCGATATTTTTTATATTTGTATATTTACCCTTACCCCATGGATATATAAAAACTAATATACCCACGCATCCACCCAAGACTGGTACATATGGTCAAGGGTCCATTGCCCCCTTTCAAAGACCTCGTCAATATTTTGTAGTGTAATTGGAGGTCACCTTGTTGTGCATTTTTTTCCTCCTTGAATGGTGGTCCTTTCAAAAAATTGTAATGCCCACTTCCCAACACATTCCATTTTTTTAAACATCCACTTTTGCTTTTAAATTTTTTCCCATGATACTTGCCAGGTATCACGGGATTTTTTTTTTCGAAATAAAATATTGAAGGGGGCTAGTGAAGGTTGAACAATGAACTACCTTGAAGGGGGGAAGATGCAACATTTTTCACCAAGAAAAACACTCTAATAATGTTGTGATCTTCCCCCCTTCGAGGTAGTTCATTGTTCAAGGTTTCCTTCTAGAATAGTTCCTTTCTTGTAAGGTCTTCTAAGTAGATCATTGGTAATGTCCTCAGTGGCCCCATTATCGACCACCCCCTCCTTGCCTAAGCCCTACCATGGGCATGGGGCCAAGGCAAATTGACCCCCACATCGGGATCATGGTAAAACCCCCAAAACCCATTTAAATGGCCATATTAGGTCCCAAAAATTATAGATTTGGACTTAGGGACTCTGATTTAGTCTATGGAGATGCTATTTATAAATATTTAGAATATTTATAAGCAATTTAAATGGGTTTTGAGGTTTTTACCGTGATCCCAATGTGGAGGTAATTTCGCCTTGGCCTGATCGGTCAAGAATTTGAATTGAAATCTAGATTGGGCCTTGAAATTTACACTCAACATTGAAATTCTGAAAAGTTGAAATTGGGACCACGGTTTTTTTTTTTCTTGCGAAATTTGGTCACTTGGTGACGAAAAAAAAAAGGGAGGTCTGCAACTAGTACAAAATAATTTTTTGGAAAAAATCCCTCCAAACTCGCCATATTTCAAGGGAGAAAAAAAAGTTGAAATCGCCATGGGGGATTTTAATAATATTCCACTTTTCTCTATGACCAAATTTGTCAAAGCCATGGTTGAAGCCAAATTCATTTGTGTTTTCATCCATTTCTCTATGTGGTGATCATTGCAATTTGACACTATTGTGATATGTGTTGTCACCAATTCAAGTGTTAAGGCCTATATTCATATGAGAACCCATATTTTGTTGTAATGTGTCAAGAAAGTCTATGCATGAAATTCATTTCACCCATCCGACTAATTAATTGCATGCATTTGTGGTCAATGACACAACTTTGAACAAAACAATTTCCATTACAACTTTTGTCCATCTCTCCATTTACATGTGTGATCGGTTTCATATATGTATGCATAACGATCATACATGTATGCATAATACAATTCAATTTTATTGAAGATTTTATCCAAAAAGTTAATTTTTATGTTGTCATTTCATCCATCCATGGACCATTGCAACGTTTGTGGTCAATTATCTACATAACCAATTTATAACAAATTTGGTATAACTTAGTGTTGACATTCATTTAAGGTTTTGTTTCATCCATGCTTTTGAAGAAATAAAAATTGGCAACATTTTCATTTTCATTCCCGCACTGCCCTTTTGCCTTTTTTTTCTTTCTTTCTCACACATTTCCCTTTCTGGTTCCTCTTCACCTTGTTCCCTTCTTCCTTACATTGCTCCTTGGAAAAAAAAAAAAAAAATCCCTTCCCCAACTCAAACTCTTAGCCCCTTTCTATGGTGGGTTTTTTATGTCTATATTCAAGCAATAAATTTATTCAGCATAATAAATATTTTCCATTGGAATTGAAGCATACTCTTTTGTACAAAATTGGCATTAGCTTTGGCAAAAAATGGGACTGAAAAAAATTGGCCATAAAATTCAAAACTTCCAATGGTATGTAATATAAAAGTTCAGATTCTTTT